>WNGR01000021.1_pt1 | contig 167451 bp, 212 predicted proteins | sample 5407581 | NCBI WGS metagenome assembly WNGR01 (sample SAMN13153383, study PRJNA577476) | soil metagenome | isolation source: 80 cm soil or saprolite under Garry oak tree replicate 2 | place: USA:California | collected 2016-06-15
CCATCGCCGCCCCCCACCAACAAGAAAGAGGGGAAACACCGTCATCAACACGCGGAGAGAATTGCGAAGTTGGTCGTAAAGTATTGTCAGGGGCCACGGATCTACTGTGGACTGGTTACGGAGTCTAGGGAAACTCGAACGGGGGCAAAGCTCAGCGCAAGTGAACACCAACCCGCATATAATCCTATTTATTTTACTTATCATTTTACTTATATATTATATTAATTAATTAATTAATTGGAAGTGGTGCAGTATCGAGAACGAAATTTATGTCAGGGTTCCTTCGGCCTCTACCACCATGGTACGGAATTCCCACGGCTATGGCCGGGGCAAGGATGGATGAAAACAATGTCCTCGATGACCATCGGCCAGGGGTAGGCCGGGTAGGTCTTAGTATGAGCGGACGTATTTCCACTGGGCACTGGTGTCACCAAGGGTGTCACCAGGGGGATGTATTCTGACTCGAATTAGGCGTGTGGGAACGCCACCAAGGTCATGTGACCGGGTCACCGGGTGGTCACCAGACTATTGGGACCAGACTATTGGGACATACTGTATAACGCACGAAGACAGGACCGTGCGCGTACTCTGCGTTCTCCCCCAGAAAAAAAAGGCCTGGTGTTATCCTCGGGAATGAGGTGGGGAAAGGCGAAGGGGGGAATGACAGCGTCGTCAAGCGAGGGTTTGGATGTCTTCAGGAGTCCCGAGCCATGGGGCGTTCGCCTTGAGCTTGGTGAAGTGTTCGAAGGTATCTGGGGCGCGTACTGGGTACCGTGACTGCTAGAATAGGAAGAAAACAAATATTAGGAAGCAGGATTCGAGATAAGTGTATCGGTGTGTGCGACTTGAGGGTGTTTGCTTTTGAGGTGTTTTCGGAGTAGATGGTCGTATTTCAGCTCGCCGCAATAGAGGCACACTGTTTGGGGCGTGTGGTCGTCTAAAAGGTGCCTTTTCAGTTCTTGCATCAGTGGGAAACTGGTATGACAGATGTGGCATGAAAATCGTGACACATACACCCCCACGGGACGGCCGGAGAGCTGTCGCGAGGTGACGAACGACTTTGCAGCGTCCCACAACGGCCCAACTAAAGGCATACGCGTCTTTAGTTTGCGCAGGGCAGGGAGCACAGTTGTGTCAGTTGTGTGCCCCCTATTGGCTCGGCGCAGAGCACGCAAGATGTCCGTCGCATGCACGCCGGCCACACGAAAGTCTTTTGTGCCGCTGAATGCGCGGACAAGCTCCAGCCATTGTTCACTATCCACGTCATCCTGCCCAATTGGTGGTTGAGCGGTTTTGATGCCTAGAACTTCTACACGGAATAGGAAAGGGGAAAAATAGTTGCAAATTTGAGCCATCGAGGACAACTGCCAGTCGAACTGCTCGCATGATATTCGCAATTCAAGCCGTGTAGGAGCGTTTGGCTGGGTAAAGGAAATGGAAATAGCACGCTCAGAGGTTAGAACGTCTGCTCGAAATTGCGACCTCAGCATTTCTATCCGATCAATGAGTCGGCCAAATTGCGAAGCGTCCATCGTGGGTTGGTTAAAGAACGTAATGTCGATATCCCCGAGATGAGGTGCATCGATTCTGGCCACGAGATTGTCCAAGTACTTGCTAGTTCCTCGATATTTGAGGCACGTGAGAGCAGGGAGAACGGAGCGTTCCCCTGACGGTGGAGGCAAGCCAAGGTAGTTTCGGCGGGGAGGGAGGGAAAGGAAATGGAGAGAAAGTGTTTGAAGTTGGGTCATCCCGGACAGGGCATCCGCGAACGCTTCTGGATAAAAATACCCGTCACTAGGGATTTCGTGGAGCTGAAGATCTACGAGGTCCTGTGAGGGTGAAAGTAGCTGCGGGAGTGAGGGAAAGGCAATCCTGGTCGAGTGGAGAGTACGGAGGCGTGGGCCCCACCGAAAAGCGCTGGGGAGGGTCAGCTGCACGTTATCTCGGGACAGAAGAGTAAGTTCTTCTAGTTCCGAAAATGGCTCAGAGATTGCGGAAAGTTTTTCAAGGAGACAGCTGGTGACGGTGAGGCCGATGGAGCTAACACGACCAGATTGCTTCAGTGCAGCAATGATATTGTCATCGTCCTCGGGGGCCGGGGGATCGAGATTTGGAAACCCCCCGTAGTGTACGACGATAGGCAGGGCTACTGGCCAGCAATCTAGAGACTTCAAGACGGGTGTTCCTGGCGTACAGTAGAGTCGAAGATTTAGACCCAGAGGTGATGTAAATACGATCTGTCGCCATCTTTGGCATAAGCACGCGAGCATAGGCCAAAATCGCGGAGTGGCATCCAGATAATGATGAAATATGTTCAGAAGGATGTCGTCGGAGAGCGTCTCAATCGTCACATGCTGAGAAAAAGGTCCTACTCTAAACGAGTTAGCGAGTAGTGGTGGTGGCACTGGGCATACAATGTACCTGTTCCACGTAGTTCACTGATGTGGTATGGTCGTTCATATTCCACCCGAATAGGATGGCCAGAGGACCGGCGTGAGGTCATGAACGACACTGTGGCCTCCCTCAAAGGCGCATGACGTGGCCCAGGCTGCGATATGTAGAGCTCGTGCAGGGCAGGTAGAACAGTTTTGCACTGCCTATCCGGTAGTTGCAAAGCACGCACGATGTTTGTCGAGTGGTTCCCATCGAGATAAAACCGTTTTACACCTGTGAATGAGTTGATAGGCTCCAGCCATCGTCCAATAGAGTAACTATCTTTTGATGGTCGCGTCACACTGATGCGTAGATCCTCCACATTAGAAAGGAAAGCGGAAAAATGAATGCAGATTCGAGCCATGGAAAATAGCTGCTCGCTTAATGGCTCGCAGAATATTTGCAATTTAAGGCACGTTGGAGCTCCTGGCTGTATCAAGGAGATGGAGATGGCACATTCAGAAGATAGAATATGTGCTCGACGGTGTGACTTGTGCACTTCTATCCGATCGATGAATTCGCCAAGTTCTGAAGGATCGATGAATCTATTGAAGATTGTGACTTCGATATGCCCTAGACGAGGGGCATCGATTCTGGCCACAAGGCGTTTCAAGTACACGCTGAATCCTCGAAAATCAAGGCGGGTGAGAGCAGGGAGAAAAACGCGTTCCCCGGACAGGGGGGGTACGCCAATGTAATTTTCGGTGGTAAGGAAATGGATTGAAAGTGATCGAAGCTGGGCCATTCCGGACACGGCATTCGTGAGCACTTCTGGTGAGAAATACCGAGAATTGAGAACTTCGTGGAGCTGAAGGTCTACAAGATTCCAGGAAGAAAAAAGAAGCTGAAGGAGTGCCAGTGCGGGAAAGGCGATCCTAGTCGAGCGGAGACAACGAAGGCGTGGGCCCCACCGAAAGGCGCTGGGCAGGGTCAGCTGCACGCCATCTCGAGACAAAAGAACGAGGTCTTCCAGTTCCGAAAACGGCCTCTCGATTGCGGATAACTTTTCCAGGAGCGAGCTTGTGACGGTGAGGCTGATAGAACAAACACGATCAGACTGCCCCAGCGCGGCCATGATATTGTCCTCGTCCTCGGGAGTCGGCGGATCGAGCGCTAGAGATCCCCCGTACTGCACGACGATAGGCAGGGTGGGCCAGCAATCTAGAGTCTTCGATACAGGCGTTCCGTGGGTACAGAACAGTCGAAGGTGTAGCGCCCGTTGAGACGAAAATACGATACGCCGCCACTTGCGACATATATGCACAAGCTTGGGCCACAATCGTGGAGAGGCATCCAGATAATAACGAAATATGTTCAGAAGCACTTCGTCGGAAAGCTTCCAGATCGTGACTTGTTGAGAAGGAGAACAAGTTAGCGAGTGGCGCAGGCACTTGACCTGAAGATGTACCTCTGCTTGGGAATTCACTTTGTGTGGTAACAGATCGAGGGGGCAATATGAGTCGGGCACGTTTATTGCCAGTGGGAGATCCGCGACATTGTCTGTCAGTCTGTCACCTCCCACGGTAGAGCACCGAAAGAAGCCAGATCACTTACTTTGGAGAGTGCATGAGGGGGAGAATGAATGGGGCAGCTCTCCCCGGCGTACCCTTATGTAGAACATGTCCGAACTTGGAATCATCCAGGGTCTGGCGAGCGATAAGGTGTGCACCGGATTGCTGTGCAACTCATATTCAATTGCTATGCGGGCTAACATGGGCACTGCTAGTTGTGCCGTTAGGTGGACTAGGAATCACCAAGGTGGTACGAAGGAGGCCGTCGTTAGTTCAGACAATAAGTGCGGTGAGCCAGCTTTAACTTGAATCTGGAGCCCAGAAACCCGAAGGATGTACGCAAGATGACGATGTACGTATTATTTGGGACGCATCGTACCGCTACGTGGCTGTGCCAGGCCAGTGCTATGCTGCTGTGGAGAGATAAGGACTGTAACGTGACAGGAAATGCGCAAAACACTCTCACAATCACCAGGCTTCACACTCGAGGCCCAATATAAAGTTGCTTGCAGACTTCGTAATATTCGGATGACGAGCGGCTTTTGCGGTGCACACTCCACCTGTACGGGTGACATAGATTCGTAATAATTCGTACAAACGACGAGAGTAATGTAGATGCTCAAGCCGTGCGTGGCAAGGTTATGCTAGCGTGAGTAGGATAGAGCGACTAGGGAGCACAAATGCTTACGCTACTAAAAGATAATATGGATATGGAAGGCAGGTGGAATACAAAGGGATTTGAAAAGAAAAGAAAAAAATATGGAAGGCGGGTAGAGTACAGTGCAGTCGTGAGTAGGTAACGGCAGAATACATAGTAGGATCATGAGGCGTGACTTTCGTGGTCTGTAGAATCCGTAAAAGAGTCTGTGACAATACGAATCGGGTGCGAGTGCTGAAGAGGATTTAGCGGTGACGTATATTGGTTCGGTGGTGCCAGGTAGATCGTCATGAAGTCCTGTGAGAGGCTCTATTATCAATAACCACCCTCGCGTCGATAAGCATGAGAAACGCACCCGAACTTGTACTCGACTCAAAACGAACTGGCCCACCGTGATGTCAGAGTTCGCACGCACTTCGCCTTCATAATCAAGCGTGCTGAGCCCAACGTCCAGGGGCTGTGAGCGCAACCGGGACACCATTGGTGCACCAGGAGGAAGTGAGCGTAAGGTGCCCTCGCCGATCGTGGATTTACGTATCGAGTGTTGACCTTTGAGGACGACGGTGACTTGACGCATCAGATACACGCGCACGGTCGGCGGGGCCGTGGTAGCCTCGGCAGCATTGCTCTTCGAACGCTTGAGTTTTGCGTGGTTCGGTATGGTGGGATATAAAAACGCCTGTAACGATTTGGGTGGTGCGATGAGCTGCAGGTAAAAGGGAATTGTGTCGGTCAACGCAAATGTTTGGATAACAGGGATAAACAACTAAAAGAGGTCAGGCACAATCCCCTGATTGGCGAGAGGAGTTCGCTCGCTTACATGGCAATCAATCGGCTCGATGTCCGAGTGCGGTTTTACTGCCATCGTGCTTGTAACCTGGAACCACTCTTCGGGTAATGACTTGATAGTGGAGAGGAATGGAAAGGGTGAAGGAAGAATAGGTTGCGGGGGTCGGAATCGGGACCGGAAAGTGAACGGAATGGTCAACCTGTAGCCAACGGTTTAGAGGGGAGTCGAGTCAGACAGGTGAGGCGCCCGCTCACTTTTTTTGGGGTTTCCAAAGAGCCAGCTTGCCTCCTTTGCGCTTCACAATGACCTTCATGACATAGTCGCATTGAGCGCGTACGCCTGACAAGTCGGAGTGTAGGTTGTAGGTAGGCGGGAGTGCGCGCCTTTGTCCGTTATCGGTGAATACCTCAGGGAGCACGAATTCAAACGGGAATATGCTGGGGCATACACCACTGCCATCGATTCTCCCAATAGGGTATAACATGTTGACGAACGTAGTATCTACGCTTGCGCCATGCGGGTCGGCTAGGTGCAATCGTCCCTCCACCTAAAAGAAGACACGGCCATGAGACAAGGGTTCTGCAGACGGCGCGCCTGGAGGCAGCACTTACTTTGATGGAGACAGATTGCACACCTTGAGTGCAACTGAGGCCGATATCGCCACAAATCGTGCTGTTACGACCATAGGAGGGTTGCGTAGCGTTCTCTTCTTGATCGCGGAGAGCGATGGTTATGAGTTTATTGCTCCGCGTGAAAACGCCCGTTGGGGTCCTTCTCCGCGAGCGTGCAGAGACGGCAAGCGTCCGCTCCGACGGCCCAGGCGAGACCGAGTAGGAAGGAACTGCTGCAGACGGGGAGTACGTAGGGGGTTCGAGTGCCATTTTGTTAGAACGTGGCGGTAGAGGAAGGAAGAAAGCTGGAGGAGAGAGGGACGTCATGGTGGGGTGTGGGGGGAAAGGGGTACGCGATTTACGAATTGCGAGCATTATGAATTTGAATAGGGGAGCTGTGCAAAGAAGGGCCAAGCACGGTGACAAAGTGACTTAACCAAAAACGCAACGCCCGCCGGGAGGGGTCAAGGCGGCCAAGGCCTATTGGCCAAGCCTCGGGACGAGACCGTCGAGTCATCTGTTTTCGGGTTCTCATCCGCTCCCGCTGACCCTATGCTTGACCGCTTCCGAGGGTTCAGTGTGAAGACCAGCAGAGATAATGGAAATTTACGTAAGCGGGTGGCCAGGCTTTACTACTTGCAGGGGAGCGAGAGAGCGAGCAAAGGAAACAACAGTTATGATCACAAAGGTACTCAACACCACTGATACAGGGCCAAGGCCAAGAAATGACAAATGAATGATATGTTAGTTCTCCCAATCTAGCGTGCGCAACTTCAATTAGACGCCTTTCGCATCACACTGGAATAACTCACCCCCATTGACCCAATTCGGCCCGGCAGTGCTACTCGAGTCAGGTTGATATCCCCCTTCCATCGCCACCCAGTGCTTCGGTTCCTCGTTCTAGATCCGTGGATCGGCGCTCCTCCCGTTCCTCGTCCCGATCCCGACTCAGAATACTGACCGGGCGAACGCTGTGGTCGCTCATTCTGCTTTCGCCACGACCTTCCTCGTGCTCTCGAGCTTGGATAAGCAGGCTGTTGCGCAGGAAACCGGCGAGGACTAGTGTGCTTCCGCGTGTCTTGCCGTATGCTGGTGGGGGAGCCCGCGCGATCTCCGGATCCTCTACGTCTCCAGTCCCGACACCACTCGCTGCAAGTGCAGCCGCATACGTCGGAAGGGGGGGTCGGTTCCACGGTGTCATAGGAATCGTGGCATCGGCCAACGAACGCCCGCGTTGTAGCGAAGTCGGAAGGATTTCGCCTGGATGTTTGAAGGCGTAACGCTCGGCGCGCATTCGGTAAATACGGCGCTCAAAGACCATAAGTTGTGCTATGACAACTACGGCGAAGGCGACGTGAACGAAGATGCTTGAAGAATGGTCGGGAGGCGGAGGGGGATCTTGGTCACCAACCGGATCCGGAGGAGGGGCATTGGACTTATTACCCAATGTCCGAGCCGCGAAGACCCATCCCACGATAGTTCCTGAAAAGAGCAATATCTGGACATTTGCCAAAAGGAAGGTCATAAAGTGTATGCCCATAAATTTGGGGAGTTTCTTGCGCCAACGAACGGTGCGTTTGTCTACGGTATTCATTGAGGAACTATCTGAAGGGATTGACGACGGTGGGGAGGCTTCATTGGGAAGGTCTGATGACGGGACTGGGAGAGGACGATCTGCAGGGTGCCGCGCGGGCAAAGTATCCTGGTCAACGGGCTGAGCCGTTGCTGATGGTTGGGTATGGACTCCTTCTACGAAACCAATCTCCCCACGCTTGGATGGCAAGGGGTCCGCCTGCGGCCCAGTTTCTTCTGTCAGTGTCGCGGTGGAGGAGGTAGCCACGGCATCAGTCGACGCCATAGGTAACACCGAGAGAAGAGAAATTGAAGAAAGAAGGTAAGGAAAGGGGGTTGGAGGTAAACTTGCACCTGGCAAGGTTAAAGGAGGGATGCCAGCATCCAGTGAGGGATGAGACAAAGAGAGAGCAGCGAGAGCAACCAACAAACAAGTGAGCAACGTCTAGCACAGCGAAACCAAGCTCATCCATCAAAGGCTATTCATGGTTAGGGTTTAATTAATTAATCTGATGTAACCGATTCTACTCCGACCCGAGAAATGATCTCCCCGAGGTCGACGACCGTATAGAACGTGAACGTCTTCATCTCTGGCACTTTCTCCTTCCGCGAAGGTGTGGCCTGAACATCTTCATCTGCGAGCGGGTCGTCCGACCGATATGTGTAAGAGACGAGCATATTAAACTGTATCAGAAAGAAGTGCCACCATCAGCGATATATCAAGTCCATCGAAACGCACACCCACCTTGATCGGGCCTTTTGCGTCCCTGCCAATCACAACCTCACCACCAACAACGGTCACGTTGGCCCGCCTCTCTATCACGCCAATCCCCTTCCCCTTCCCGCTGCCTCCCCCGCGTTCCCGTTCCAATCCAAGCTCGTCATCGTCACCTCCGAACATGTCTTCATCGTCCTCGTACTCCCACGCCTCCGCGAAGGCCGCGACCGGGATCTCAGACTCGGGTCGTGGTAGCCGAACCACGAACGGCGGTCGCTTCGCCTTTTCGGGGCTCCCAGCAGGCGTGGTATATGACGGTGGAGGCACTTGCGGTTCCACTTTCAATCGCACTTTGATGGGATCATACAGTGGATTCGTCAACGCGAGCTGGAACGGGCAAGTCCATCCTGCATGGAGACCGCTCGTGTCCTCAACGGGGGTGGCTTGTCGACTACCTGCTGCGCGTTGCCGAGCCTGATCCTGACTCGGAGGAGGAAAGGCAATGGACATGGCGGGAAGGTAGTTGGCGGCAACGAGTTTTATCTTGAAGCGAACCGACTGTGCTTTCTGTTCCGGCTTGATGAGGATATGACGACATGTCGAACAGCGCTTCGTTTTTTTAGAACGTAGAGGGATTCGCGAGGGCCGTAGATCGCTACTCTCTGTCATGAACATCCCATGATATAGGACCGTCAGAATGAGAACGTACCTGGAACGCAGTGTCGTTGTCCAGCTGCTGGTCCATCGCTGGCTGAGGGCCGCAACCTGCGACACTTCCTCCAGTCGGCGGACGAAATCTACGTTAGAGGTGTCCTTTGTACCCGCGACCTCAACCCGGCTACGGTACTCGGCAAGCTCGTCCCGTGGGCCCTTGTCTCGCCGCCCACGGGGAGCAGGGGTGTACTTCACCACACCTGGGATGTCGCGTGCCAATGCAGATGACGCTGCGGCTGTGATGGGATTGATGTGGGCAGGGTGTGAGTGCGCTGCCTGCGGATGGCCGGAGGAAGAGGATGCACGTAGGAAAGGCTCAAAGTGTTCTTTGAGACGTTCGAACTCGAGAGATTCAGGCGCAGAGTCCTCAGACCTCTGCAATTGCGCTGCCAGAGCCGCATCAACCGAGTGTTTGTTCGGGCGCAAAGGAGGGACTGACTCACCAGCAAGGCCCGTTGGCTTCTCGAACGTTATATCGACCTCCGCAGAATCCCATCTGCAATGGTTGCAATAAAGGAAGAAGGGAGGTTCGCCGACTACACCCAAACCACCAGCTAGAGGTCTCCCGTCGTCCGCGTCCGGTGGGTCCGAGGGTACGACGGAAAGCGTGTTTCGACAGCAAGGGCACATGAAGCAATTGCGTGCGCATCTAACAAATATCGTAGAACGCTAATTCCTAGCCCAGAGGGCCGACACGGACCTGTTCTTCTCTGCGCGTACGCTCGCACTAGGCACCTCAAAGAGGCAGTTCGGGCAGTAGTAGCCACTGACTTCGACGGAAACGCAACGGTTGCAGCGGACAGCATCGCACTCCTCACAGAAAAAGAGCTCGTGCAGAGGATGGAACTGGTACGAGGAGGATGGCGCGTTTGGAGGTGGGGGAATCGGGTCGGAGGATAGACAAGGGCAGTGGTACAACACGGTTGGGGTCATAAAACTCTCTATGATCGATTTCTCCCTGCCACTCGCCGCGCCTTGCCTGGCCTTTGGCTTTTCCCTCCCCGGCCCCGACCCCGGCTTTGACCCCGACCCCTACCCGCACCTCCCCGTGACGATCCCCCGAACTCGTCCGTCGACGAACGTGTATTTTGCTTTTCCCTCTTCCCATGACCACCAAACCCAAACTTCTGGTCACGCGCATGTCGTGGCAAACCACCACCCTTGCCGCCACGGCCGCGCGCGCGTTTTGCTGGCCGATCCGTGATGGCATCCTCCACTGCGATATCGAAAGCGTCGTCGTCCATTTGTGCATTTTCCAACGCCCCCTTGCGCTCTTCATAACGTAAATCGGCTGAGAGAGAGATAAGTGTAATCAAGACGACGTACTGCGCTTGAGCCCTTTGAGCCGCTCCTCCGTGTCTTTTTTGCTACGTTCGCGCTCCTTGATCTTCTCAAGCTGCACCTGCTTGCCGATCTTTTTCCCTTCGCGCTCCCGCCGGCGCGCCTCGCTCTTCGCAATGCCAGCGCCCTCGTCAAGTAAACGCTGCCGGATGCGCTCCATGTGCGCATCGGTCTTGACCATTTCTGCGAAAAAGTCATCTGGTCTCGTGAAGGGGAGACCGTGTTCTGCGGCGAGCGAGCGAGCGGCCTTTGCGCCATGCAAAGCTTGCTTGTAACTAGAACCAGTCAGCCGGCTGGCGTTGTATCTGGGACGAAAAACGACGCTCACAAGGCAAGCTCGCGGTTCAAGTCATCGTTCACGTCAACGTCAATCGTCTCGGGGAAAGAGACTGTGAGCGTTTCGGTCCATGGAAGCGATGGATCCAGTTTTATAGTGTCGCGTATGCGTTCGAGTGCAATCTATCCACGTCCACGATATGAAATTAGATGAATAAAATAGCGAGTGAAAGACAATAAATGGCGCACCTTGTTATCCATCCCGATTTTTTGTCTTGGAACTGCGTCTTCGTCGACCGAGTCGACGTCCTCATCATCCAACGCGATTTCCTCCCCACCGCTACTCCCACCCTCCTCCCCCTCCCCCTCCCCTTGCTCCCCGTCTTCTGTTCCGTCGTTGCTCCCCTCGGCTTCTCCGTCGCCTTCCTCATCACTGGCCGCAGTGCCCGCCAATGTGCGCAACTGCGCCAGATCAAACTCGTTGAGGCCATGATCTCCCAATGCCTTCATGAGTTTTTCCATTCCCTCTTCATTGTCGTCATCGTCTGCGGTTTCACTCGTGTCGGATTCGGATTCAGCGGGTTCGATAGCTTCCACTGATTGTTTTAAAACCTCTTTTGTACTTCTGCCCCTTGATGGCTTGATATCCGATTTTTTTGAAGCAGTCTTCATCTTCTGACCTGCCATTATTTGAAAATTGGACAAAGCAGAGCGCGAGAGAAAGATACGGAATAGGGATTTCCAAAATAGATGGTCTGACCCGCTCGGCTCGAGCCTTGCGAGCAATCAAACATGCAAGCGGCCGCCCAACCCACTTTGTTCTCTTCCTCTCTCCCACTCTATCACCACATCCGTCCTCGCGCTACCTAGGAGATGCACATTCTCCTCCCCTTTGCCACTGGCATTCTCCTCAGTCTCGATCTCAGTCCCAGCGTTTTTGCGTTGACAGTCCGCGAAGGCGGTGTACAGGCGGTCTTATCCGAACCCAACAGCAACTCCATTGCACCGCCCGACGGGCCATGGGACGAAGTAGACATCTCTGAAGGGTGGGCCGACCCTCGCATCAATGGCGGCCGTCTACTCGACGTCAGTCGCCCATCTGTCATACGTAGTAACGAACGCATGGCACGATGCTAATGCGGCAGCTCCACACATTCCGCAGTACACGGCGCCGCTCCTCGGCGAACCGCTCAACGTGATCCTTTCGGGGCATTCTGACCCTTACGTGCTTACCGAAGAGGGTTTCCGCGAATACACAAAGTCCTTCCTCTTTCTCCATCCGCACTTTATCGCCATTGATTGACCGTCCCCCCCCCCTCCCCACTTTTTTTTTTCCGTTGGGTTTTTGTCGCACTGCAGGTCCATTGGGTACTCTAATGAATGTCTGGGACTACACATTGGCGACATACACAAGGCAGATCTCGGCGACGGAAACGGCCGCTCGCCCGAGTTATACCTCGCCCGGCAAGCCTACTTTCCCGTCTGGGGGACGTGCTGGGAGAGCATCGCCGGCGGCCACCATTTCCGCGCATGGCGGCAGAACGGCACGCACGCTGACAGCGGCGCCTGGTTCATCGGGTATGCTCCCCTCCCCTTCGTCCCGTTTCACTCACTCTGAAAATGACGACGACGGCAGAGCGTCGAAAGAGGAGCACTCGCAGAAGCGGCACAAGATCGTCAAAAACGGGTACAACCTCGGCCGTGACTGGTTCGTCGAGCGCGCCGTGGCGGGCGGCCATCAGAAGGGACACAACGTCTGGTGGGGCGCCGAGGTCGAGTGGCGCACCGGACTCCTCGAGCCCGGTAACAAGGGTGCGTGAATTTTTTTTGTATCGGGTTTTGTTCGGTGGCGCTGACTGTTGTCTAGGCGTCAACCACGGCATCGCACAGGATGGACGTGTCGCCGTCATCACCGTCTTCCGCGTCTGACAACCGCTGAGCCTCCTCCAAACCACCTTCCTAACCATTACCAGTGACCCTTCATGACCCTTCACGACCTCTCACGAATCTCCATGTTTAAATAACTCAGAGTGTAACAATATTACTACCGGTGTACGTGTAGCTCCGATTGGTTCTCCAGCTTCTCATGCTTGTAGACCCGCGAAACACGTGGGATCTCCCTCCCGGACACTTCCACTTTCTTGCGTGGGTCTCTTGCGTATCCTTTATCTCGGATCTTGTAATTTTGTGGAGTTGTGACCCACAGAGATTTCTATAGACACTTCAATATTTTTTTCTTGGATCGTTTTGCACATAGATTATCCCACTACCTGTGCATACCCCATGATGGCTGCGCCTTTGCCTGTAAATAGAATCTTTTTATAATTTGGGTCTGTGCGCATCCAGCTGCTCGTGGCTTCTCAGTCAAGAGTTGTTAAGAAATAATAGATTACAGATGAGCAAATAGTATACGTCTCAATGAAGGATATATTACTAGTCCAGAGGGTATCTGCCCCCGTGCAAGTGACACAGACCACGCAAACATCCACATCTAAGAAGAATGTTTCTATCCATAAATTCTATGCTGTGCACGTCAGCTCTGCGCCCACCATAGCGATCGCGGCGCCGAGGGCCCAACCGAGCTCGGTCCCGTCGATGCGCTTCCCGATCTCGACGGCGCGCGTATCGTCAAACTCGTACCCGAGCCGCAGCAGCGCATGCATGAACGTGAGGTCGAGACAGTACTCGGGGCGGTCCACGAGCTCCTCCATCGCGTGCGCGTTGCCGCCCCACCGCTTCTCCCACGCCGGCCGCCCGAGGCAGACGTCCTTCGCGAGGTCCGCGACAGAGGCGACGGTGAGCGGCGGAGGGGGGTCGGACGCCGGGGCGGGCGGTAAGAGCGGGTCGATGCGGTCGTAGAAGTACGAGAGGAGGAGGATCTTGCCGCTGGGGAAGGTCTCGAGGAGCGAGGGCTGATAGACGCCGTTGAACGAGCACGGTTTGACTTGGCAAATGCTGTTAAAAAGTAGAGTTAGCGTCGCGGGGGATCGTTGATTGGTACACATACGCGTCCTTAGCTACGACGAGTTCCATGACGCGGTTGCACGCCTCGAAGCTGCCGATGTCGCCGCCGATCATAGTGACGTTCTTAGCCGTAGCAGAAGAACCGTCTCCCGACTCGACCTGCACGGTTCTCTTTGTCCCCTGCGCCAGGCAGGGGTTTCCTATTTCCACCTCCGCCGTACCGGAAGCAGAGGAGGAGGTCCGAGCGGACGCCATGAAGTCGACCAAACGATGCACGCTCTTCCTCGCGCGCATGAGCCCATAGCCCAGATACGAATGCTGGTACAGCTCGTGCGTCTTCCCGGCAGAGCCTCCGAACCTGAGCTCGTACTTGTGGTCGCCCTCGTGCATGCTCGGAGCGGCAGCTCCAAACACAGGCTCGAACACGATCTGGGTCGACGCGCCGCCGAGGTCTAGCACGGCATACGGCGCGGCGGTCTTGGGCGAGTCGGCGCGGATGGTGTCCATGAGGTAGTTAGCGGTAACCCACGCGAACACGCCCTCATCGCGGCCGTCCATGATCGCGACGGGGTCCTGCGCCGCGAGCGGGAACGGGTACACGCTGCCGATGCGGCGGCGCACAGCCTCGAGGATCTCGTCGGCCTGCTGTGCGCCGAGCAGGCGGAGCCCAGCGGTCGCTTTGACGGCTACGGGGGTGCAGCGCCGGAGTGCCTCGGGGACAGTGCTCACCGCGACGTCGAGGAGCGAGTCGAGGCTCTGCGCGGCGTCGTCTGGTCGTCCCGCGAACGCGGACAGGCCAGGGTGCTTCTGCACGAACGTCTCGTACTCGTACGCGGGCGACGGCCCGCAGTTGTTGAACTTGTATACGTGGATGCGCGAGCCCGTCGAGCCTGCGTCGATCATGAGTGCGTACTGCACGAGCGGAGAGGATGGGTCGTGTGGTGTGGTGCAGAAGACGGTCTTGCTTGGGTCGGGGTCGGACTCGAATGAGCTGGGCCGGGGGGCAGAGGGCTGGGGGCGAGTCGGTGCAGGGTCGGCTGTATCCATCTCAGGCTTGTGGGGCTCGACCATGGGAGGTGAAGGGTGCAGGGGAGGTGACGCGGCGTCCACAGGTCCTTTCCCTACCGCACAAAGATACATCAATTTCTCCTCAGTCCCAGCTTGAATGGTAAATATCCAGGACTCACCTGGGGTTTTAATACCATCCCAGACCCTTTTCGGCTCTGCAGGACTCAAGAACCATACAAACGCGACGACGAGGGCGAGACAGAGAACGATCCTCCTCCACGTAAAATTGCGTACCCCCAGACGGCTCGGTCCCATGCCACCTTCAAGCCTCTCGTAGTTGCTACTCCGTGGCAAGACCATTAACTTTTTTTGCTGGCCGATATCCTTGGACAGACTGGGAGACGAAGATGGGATGGTGGTAGAAGTGACAGGCGGTGATGAATGAGCGGTGGAAAATGGGCGCTGGCGGCGGCGGACACACGTGTGAGAACTGTGGTCGCTGCGGCCAAGTCGAAACATGTCCAGAATTCAGAAACAAAATCACAATTAAATTGCACGATTCATTCATTTTGGTTCGGTAGCTATGCAGGTAAACCAAGGGTTGCGGTCTGTACGGTATTGTGAGGGGTTACAAACAAGTATAAGTCAGTCAGAGGGGACAACTAGCGCACTACTAGAGAGGAGATAGTGGGAAGATCGAATGGGGTACATGCGCTGTGCAGAGACAAAGGAAAACATATGTAAGGAGGGGGGATACGACGGTACTCCTAACCAGTGGGAGGGGGGATATAGGGGTGGAAAGACATACGGTGACTAATGTACAATGAGTACCGAAGAGCTAGATCAGTCCACAAACATTCGACAGTGACTGTCAGACAGAAAAACGAAAACGTGAGGCTCTATGCTTCACTCATCTGAGGCACTTCATGACCCTTGTCGCGAAGAAGTGCTTCTAGGATGAGCGCACGCGCCCGCCATGCCTCCTTCTCTTTACGCTCAGCATCAATGGCATCCTCTAGCTCGCGCTGATATTCCAGCTTTCGCTTGCGACTTCTTCGTGCGGCAAGGGTATTTTGCAGACGCTTGGCTCTGATCGCACCCTCCTCAGAGACGGTAGGATCGGCAGCGTCAGCGTCCTCCTCACCCTCGCCAGGCCCCTGAGTCCGTGCCCGCTTCCGGGCGAAGGTCACCGGAAGCTCTTTACGGGAAGTCGCAGATGGCGTGCGATATTTGCGAGACTGGATAGGTGCATCGTAGGGAACAAGAGTCTCGGGCGTGATGTTCTTGCGAGTCCCCGTCGGGGCTGTCTTCCGCGTCGCAAGATTGGAAGGCCCGTCGAAGCCGAGAGGGAACGGTTGAATGGATGGGGTGTCAAGAGCAGGGGTTCCCGGCGATATCTTGTACATATCGTCCATGTCGGGAAGAGGGAGGTCAGAAGGACCAAGCGCGCTACCAAAGTTTAGCTTGGCATCATCGAGGTCTTCATATCCAGAAGGACCAAACAACGAGGGCATGTGATCACCAAATTCACCACCAAAATCAGTGAGTGCTGGACTGGTGAAGATGTCAGGCGTCATGGCCATATCCGCCTCGAAGGCGGGCGTTGTCAGCAAATCATCCTCCCACGGTGATACTGGTGAGGTGAGGTAGCTGCTGGGATTGAAGAACTCAGGAGAGGCTGAAGGTGATGGCGCGGTTAGAGAGCAGGTAGCTGAAGAGAAGCTGTCGCCGGTACCTGACAATGCCGAAGCAATCGCCTGGGCGGCAGCTTCGTTGTCAACCGACATTGGGAGAGCTGTAGATGTGTCGCGCTCGGTGATGGTACGCGTCTGCTCGGGGGTTTTATTGGAGGCCAACATTGTTAAATAATTTGAGCAGAGACTCGAGAGGCTGAAGTCAGGTATCGGATCTGGTTCTGAAGATCGACGGGGTGTTGTACGTGGTGGTGGCGGAAGCGATTCGGGTATCCCATGATGGGCGGCAAGATCCGAGGTGGAATGAAACACTTGGTTATACGTCCGAGGACGATGGGCTTGAGGATTTAGCGAACCATGGTACGGAGATGATTGAGATGAAAGTCTAGAACTTTCAATCGACGTTTGCGGAGCACCAGAATGACCGGACGATTGTTCCAAGATAGGGGCTTGATGGAAGCCGTTTAGAGGAAGTTCCCGAACATCTTGGTTATTGTCGAGTTGTAAGTTGTATCGATCTGGGGAAATTGCGGAAAGTGGTAAGGAGACGGGGCCCTCAGGCTGCGCTGGCTGCGACAGTTGCAACCGATGGATTCTGGGTGATGACGACTGAATCAGTGCGCTGTTCTCGACTCGGGAGTCATGATGGTTAGGGACGACGGTCACAGTGTCCATGGGATGAAGAGAGGGACCTCGGGGACCCATGTCGCATTGACGTTGGACGTGAGTCCATGTTGCACGCGGAGACCGCTGCAGCATATCGGAAAGAATTGCGCCACTCGACTGCTGAGACGAGGGTGACGCGGAACAAGTCACGGACTGCATTGATCGCCGATAGCGATAGGGAAATGGACAGTAACGACGAGACAGAGTCGAGCGGCTAATGATACTCGCAAGCGGCGTGGATACTCCACGACAACAATGGATATGACGTCTCAAACACTGAATGCAAACTCACGGATTCCTGGGGGAAAACGGGTACAACGCGTCGGACAATGTGGAGAGGTCTAAAGAGTAGGTACTCTATAAAGGGGAGAGAGAGATGGTGGTTGTAAAGAGGAAAGGAGAGGGATGAGCCTTAGTGACTCGTTCTGGGCATTATCAGTAAAATTTCGATTTCGAATTCAAGCCCAGCTTTCCCCACCGGAGTTCCAATCAAACCCCGGTCCGGTAAGCCGTCATCTTCAAAGTGACTCGTTTTCCGCATTCGGGCACAACCACCGGTCCCTCACAGCCAATCGTTGACGTGTCATCGGCAGATCCGGCACCGATATCGATGTGCACACATGCACCGACAACGCTGATTCATCATCCACAGCGCCCACAAGGATAACAACGACATCAAACACAGCATTATTACATCCTAAGGCCCACATTTTGAATGCCATATATCAGCTGCGGGCCATAATCACCGCAGGCAACGACTCGTTGTAACCGATGAGAATTCCCCAATCCCATTGTTCGTCCCAATTCAATTCATGCTATACCAGAAAGGCAAAATGCGGGTTTGTAAGGCAGTGCAGCTTGCATGAATCAGCCTGTGCTGACGCGGCGCCTTATGCCCACAACGGCCATCAAAAGTGGGGTCCCACTTGCTTCACGGACAACAAACCGCGGCTCAGCAGCCAACCGGAGGGGATGGAGATGGACAGATGTAGCCAGTTCAGCCGAGCGCTGGAGCGCGGCAACACTGTGAGACCGACACCGCCTGAGTAATCAAGACCAAGCTCCTCCCGAGAGAAGTTCGTAACAGAAACCACCAAGCCTCGAGGCCTTAAGGTTCTCTGAGAACAAAGAGAATTTAGTGAAAGAGCGCCCATACAGAGGGGGGCGATGTCGTTGTACAGCCTCGCAATGGTGAAGAGAGACCCACAGCCCTGAACAGCCCTGAAAAGCCGGAGCGCTCGGCCCTTGAGCTACTCGTAACCTTAACCGGACGTGCCTGCCGCGTCATGATGGTGTTGACATGCTGGTGGAAAGCGCTTCAAGTAGGGGAAGGTGAGGGATTTGCATCATGGAGGGGAGAAAGGGTATCGGGATGAGCTGTTGGAAAGAGGGATGGAGGTGTTGACGAACACGACGTTGGCTTTATTATAAAAGACTGGCGTAGAGCGGCGTAGAGTCAGGATGAATACGAATCGGAGCTTGACTCGGAACTTCCGAGTGAGTCGTATCACGTGTCGCGCACATCCCAATCAGTCGATGTTCGCCATACACCGAAAATCCAAGCAATACATAAATATGATAGCAGTGTCCCCAGCCTAAAAGAAACGCCCATGCTGATGGCCTATCCATCCTGGCTCTCGTCCTCACCACTCCTGGCCGGCAATGGGGGCACAGGTGGAGCAAAGAACCCCGATGCCGTTACCCCCACTGCCTCGACGCCCGCCCCGCTCGCCTTGCGCATTGTCCCACGCCCAACTGAGATGGAACCCTTACGAATTGTACCGCTAGCCTTCTCGATGCTGATCGTTGACTTTGCGCGGTTCGTCTGTCCAGGTCCTGCGGTACCCGCTGCATGTCTCGGCGTGTGCATCGACCGCGCAGAGGAGGGTCCCTGAGAGCCGCTGCCTGGCAAATCGAGGCGGGGTCGTTGGCGGAAGGTCCCCGGAGCGGAAACGGAACCCGGATTACCCCACGCGCTCGGCGGCGCACCTGTTGCCGCATCAACTGGCATGATAAGCATAGTGTCGTCGATGCTCTCGTCATCATCGAGAGCGCGGCTGTCTCGATTGGAAGAGCCGCGGGATAGGGTCGAGAAACGCCTTTGTGTAACTAACTGTGCTCGGACGGCGCGTGGACTTGACGAGCCGGATGAAGCAGCGTCATCTCCTATGAACGAGCGGGCGGGCGGTAGAGCCTCGCTGCGGTCCTGAACTTCGTCAAATATCTCATAGTAGCGCTGGATGCAGAGCTTGATGATCATGCCTAGCGTCGTACGGCCCTGTGCAGACGGTGCAGGGGCAGACGATTGGGCGGGATGGAGTGTGGGTCCGCCAGGAACGCTGCAAATCACGACATCCTTCGTTGGAGAAGACCCCGAGACAAGATTGGGGCAAAGGACGATGCTCAGGTTATGAGCATCCATTAGGTTCGTCGATGAACGCAAAGATACTTCATGCATCAAGTCTGAAATCGCTGATTGGTATCTCTGTACAGGTTTCAAAGTAAGACTTACGAAGTACATAGCTGAGCAAGATGTAATGGCACCGAGGTAGGACCGGGAACAAGCTCTCCCGAATGTACAAGACGGCAGACCAGTCACTGGGATCTTCTGTTGGTACAGGACAGTGTTGAATGTCGGGGTACAAAGACTCTGGAATCAATGGCTCAGGGAGGTCTCGCAGGTATTTCTTGAGGAGAACTGCAGCAAGATGAGGTTCGTCGAAGCTGTCAAGAGATACCACCTGTCCTCGATCATAGGCTTCCTTCACTTGTCGTAAAACGGAGGAGCTTGGGGAACGTCGGAATAACCCCTCGCTGGTCAGGCCTGACCAAAAAAAATTAGACGAGGGCGTACCCCAAATAAAGAGGAAGGTACCTGTCTGTCGCAAATACTGTGCGCAATCCTTCACTACACGAGGAACTCCACCTTTCTCACCATCATACCCCATGAGCTCTTCGAGGTGAACACCAAATAGGTTGGAGCGTATCTGGATCGGCATGGTAATCTGACGCTCGTGCTTTGTATTCTCCCTGCTCTGGTCACCAACGAATGACTAAGACCTTGAGAAACAACTTACTGATACACAGCAGGTGGGACGTCTATTTGCGTTAATGGTACTTGGAAGGCCAGCTCAGTCAGGGTATCAGCGTATGTGATCTTGCGGAAAAATTTAGGGCTAAAAAGGGAGCTGTTACCCATTGCGTTTCGTAGGGAAACGATGTACCAACCTGATGAAGGCGCCAGCGAGGGAAAAGAGCACTGTCCGCATTCAGAAGAAATTCCTTCATTGTCGCCATAACCACTCACTCTTGGAGAAGAAATTAGAGTGTACAATATACTAATGGGCCAAGTCAATGCGTGTTTTCCGCAAAGAAGGGGAAATACGTGCCAATCGCTTAAGATTCTTACGATATTTTCTACTAAGGCTTCGGTAAGCCTTCCACATCCAGTTCCAGCCCGGGGTATATCTGCTTCCAGCAGCAAAAAAGACAACGGTATAGTCGGATTCAACTGGGTAAGAACGTTCTGTCAGACAAAGGACCAATCGACGGGACGAACGGCGCCACCATAGAGATCAAGATATGAGAGTATCCGGCTGCAACGTCATCAGTAGCAGCTTGGCAAGTTTTGGAGATAAGACACACGAGAGAAGCAAGTTGTAGTCGACTTCATGGGGGTCTGGAAGAGCAGAAGCATTTAGAACTACCCTGGGCGGAAATATTAGAGCTGGATAAAATGCGTTCGGAAACGAATGGCGTTACATCGGGCGTGTTCTGTCGTTGGATATGTCAGGGGCCTAGAGCGCCGCAATTATGAGGAGGTACGCACTCGTAATCTACCCCAGCCTGGTATATCATTTTGCTAATAAGCAACTGCAGTCTATCCTCCCCAAGGAGCTCGTCGTGATCACCATTTTGCGTGTTTGTTCGCTTGGCCCAAGGGGCCACGAATTTTCGCCTTGTACCGGGGGATTTGGGGGAGGGATCAATAGGAGAAGAGGGAGACGATGGGGCCTGTGTAAGAGCGACGAGACGCTGCTTGAGAGTAAGAGTTTTTGGACCTTTGGGGAGCATTTTGACGCTCCCAACTTGGAAGACCTTACTCGACCTTACTCGGTCCAGTTGGTCGCGAGTCGGCAGCTGGCAATCTCGCCCGCGGCTCGCTTCTCCATCTCTGCTTCAGTTCCCACATTTCTGATGAGACCGCGGGCATTTCCCAAAGTGCTCCCACACCCACAGTGATAAGATGCCCCCACATTGCGCCATTCGGATCCACCATGGCGATTACTACCACTACTTAACTCTTACCGTATGTACTTTTGTTCTATTTCTTTGAGCGTACCCCGATGTCTGCCCCCAGTACAGATCTAGAGAAGCGTTCAGGTGGCGAGGATAACTCTATTAGGTCCGATTATGACGAGGCGGACACTCTACAACAAGACAGGAAGCTTCTGAGAAAAGTGGACCTGCGGTGGGTCTGCGCATACAATGAGTTGTGGGCGATGGTCACACTAACGTTTACACAGTCTTCTGCCCATCCTCACTTTGCTCTACCTGCTGAGCTTCTTGGACCGGTGCGCGCTTCCCTTCACCCGGTGCTGCGCGAGCGTCCTTAACTATGACATTCTAGTACGAATATAGGGAACGCCAAGTAAGCTCCCAGTAGCACCACTACTATTTGCAAGGTCACACGACTGATCACAACTCTACAGAATCGACGGGCTGACCACGGTAATTTATCATCGAGAACACCCTCGTCAAGGACAAATCTTAATCGTGTTCCAAGGACTTGCATGTCTCTCCCCCAGCCTACAATACCGCTCTCGCCCTCTATTTCGTCGCATACGTCACTTTCGAAGTCCCCGCTAACGTGAGCAGAGTTTTTTTTTTTTTCACATTTGCGGATGATATTGATCTGCTAAACAGATCATGTGAGTTTGTTACACAGCAGCCCAATCATTCATAATTAACGTCAATGCAAGCTTGAAACGATTTGATCCCCAATTTTGGTTGCCCCTCCTCACTTTCGTCTGGGGAGTTGCGTCTGTCGCACAAGGTCTCGTAACGAATCAGGCGGGCTTATTCGGCATCCGAGTTCGTAAGTATCTCAAAACAAAATATGCCGCCGAGATGCGTTTAAAACAAATCTCTAGTACTTGGAGCCACCGAAGCTGGTTTATTTCCCGGCGTAGTGTTCATATTCTCCGTCTATTACCTACGGTGAACACGTTCGCATATCTCCTGTTTGGCTTTTTATAGACCTTTTAGTGCAGTCGGGAACGTCACTGGCGCGTCGCCATTTTCTTCGCTGGAGCGGCTCTCGCCGGGGCGTTTGGTGGTACGTCACGTTGTCTCCCCATATCCAGTAGCCTGAGAGCATTCAGGTATCCTTGCATATTTCATTGGGAAGATGGAAGGTGTAGGAGGTAAACGTGGGTGGCAATGGCAAGTCCTCCTCGCGCACAGCAATGATCGCTTGATCAGAATTCCTTGTTTAGGATTTTCATTCTTGAAGGGCTCTTAACCATTGCCGTATCTGCTGTGGCCTTTTTTTTGGTTCCCACATGGCCGCAGAAAGCCAAATGGGTATACTAGGCTTCCCTCCCACGAAGACGGTCACATTGACGCTGCTGTAGCTATCCGATGCAGAGCGGTCTCGCCTGCTGGCTCGTCTAGATTCCGACTGTGATGCAGCAAAGCAAGAGAATTTTTCTTGGAAATACGTGCGCCAGGCTTTCCTCGACCCCTTGATTTGGGGGTATGCCCTCTTGTTCCACGGTTTCGCGTTTGTATTGTACACATTGAGTCTTTTCTTGGTGTGTCTGTCCCTCGCAACCGTTTCAAACCCATCCATTCTGAAACTGACTTCACTTAGCCAACAATCATCGCTGATTTAGGATTTGCAACTTGGAAAGCGCAGCTGTAATCTCACTCCCCCTGACAACCGCCTCTTCGTTGTACTTTCTGATCGGTGCACCAGGATGACCGTCCCACCAAACGTGTTAGCTACTGTGGGAATCGCGTTCGGTGCTCGGTTAGCAGCGCAGACTGGCCGCCGTGCTTCCCTCATCATGGGTTCAGCGGTTGTGGCTATTATCGGTACGACTCCTTCCTCCAACAAGATTGTTCTTGTCGTACCCACTTCCACTCCTTGCAGGTTACATCGTTCTTCTCACGACCAAAACCGGTATGTTGTTTTCATGATGGACATGATCCCTCCTTCCCTCACACAAACAATCCAGCTGGAGCACAGTATGTTGGCGTGCACTTCGCCGCACTGGGAGTTTACACTGGCAACGCTCTTCTACTGAGGTTTATCTTTAGCATCCTCTCCTCCATCGTTTACTCACGGTCAGCCTGGACCCGCAAGCTGGCCGGCCGAGAATATCTCTGGCCAAACCAAGCGTGCCGTGGGCGTAGCTCTGCAGATTACTGTCGGTGATCTCGGCGCGGTCACCGGGGTGCTTCTCTACCGCCCCGCCTACTCGAAGCATCGCTTCCACAAGCCACACATCATAGCCATAGGCTATCTCACATTCTCGATCGTCGTCGCTAGTGGACTTTGGCTCCGCATGGCAGGCGAGAATCGCCGCCGTGCAGAGATGATCGCAGCTGGAAAGGGCGAAGAGGTTGATTACGAGACGAAAGTACTTTTGGGCGATCGTGACGTGCATTGGAGGTATACGGTGTGACGCCACCCTCAGGCCACGGGTAATGACAGATTGGTATGTAGACAGGAACATGTCATACCCCCAGAAGAAGGCGAATATGCATATGATGATGATTGAGACAAAGAAGTGACTGATGGCAGTGTACTCGTACAAATGCAGGGATGCAAAAGTATGGGGTCTAAAAGGAAACGATGTACGTGGGTACACACTAACTTAGCCTTAGTTGGCAGACGTCTTGCGGCGCCTCGATGGTCTCCTCCGACACTGGTATTCGTCGTCGTCGCTTTCGCTGTGCTCATCTGGAACTGCGGGGACGTGTGCCTGTTGCTTCTTAGCCGAATCGAGTTGCCGCAACTCACGGAGGCCAGCGGTGAGTGTCCTAAGGAAATCATTCTGCGATCGAGGCTCAGTCAAGAGAAGGTGTTTATTCCAATCCTTGAACACGCACCCTGACAGCACGAAGCCTTGCGCCTGATATATTGGACTGCTCGAGGTGCCGTTTTTTCTCGTTGAACTGGAAAAACCGTGAGTGGCTTTTCGCGCCATTACCGAAAAAAAGGTGGTGCATACCTTCTTTGTCTCGTCTTTCTGAAGCGCAGAAAGATGTTTGATCCACAATTGCAAATCTGAATCGGTCGTGTGGGTCCGACCTCTATGCCGAGACGCCTCGGATATACCACGGGTCGAGCTCTCCTCATCGGAATCCGGCAGCGCATATGATTTTACGGTGGCTGCGGCAGACCTGTGGAGCCGCTTGCGAGTCCGTGCGGTGCTCAATGTGACCGAGGAGCTGGGCGGAGGTGCGATTGACATTGACATTGACAACACGGAGTCACGGATAGCTTCGGAGGGCACGGCTTCTGCGCTGGGTGTTTCTCTCTTCACTTCAACATCCGGATATTTCAAATAGTCGTTATCAGAGAGGAAGAATTCAGCGCCATCTCGAATGGCGCGAAATAGCTGGTAATTCTGACCGGCGGATGGGGTGTTGAATTGAAAGAAGCATACGATCAGGAGAGACACCCATACCGGAGCACGCCCCAAACGAGCCAGCATCTTGAAATGGTGAAGCGTGATAGGCACTAGAAGAGGGCCAGACAGGTAGTGTTGCAAAATCTGAAAAGACACAGGTTTAGTTGAATCCTGGGACAAAGACCTCTCCCGTACCCCATGGTTATCATTGACAACTGCATGGTTCATGAAAGTCGCAGTAACAGGGTGCCTCCTGCCGAACTGGTTCCGAATCCATCTTCCGACGGGCAGTATATCTGTCAAACAGAGCAAAGCATAAGAGAGCAGACGGTAGTACAGGTGATGGACATGCCGGCTGGGTAAGGCAGGGTCATGGACCAGTCGATCCGATTGCTCAACCACGATGCGGTCCTCTTGCGGCGCGGATCCAGTTCATCGTGGGCGATGACTTGCGTAAGGGTCTCCTGCCCAATATCCCCCTAGATCTGGTCAGCGACGACATCCACTGTGAGTCGGGGGGTCTACGTACCAGAAACGATTCAGGTGACGACGGAACCACGCCCTCACACTGTCTCATCGCTACGTCGTCACCCTGTAGTGGGGAACCCTCCCTATCCCATCCGTCTTCCTGAATATTCGATCTAATGAATGCTGTCTCGAGCTTGAATGTGTAGGGGTCTCGGCAAAGTTTGCTTTCGAAAGCGGCGCACTCCTTCTCCCGTTCAGGTGAAGGTAGGTCCTCGATGGTCAATCGATAGTCAGTAGTGGCCGCCAATTGTATATCCTCCTTGAGCGACGGGTAGTCCTCACACATGTAGCGAAGCATGTTGCCCTGTTGAGAGTCGAGTAAGTCGTTGTGCCTGATATGAGTGTTGAAAACGAACCTTGGAAGCAACCTCTAGACATCTAACGGCCACGTCCGCGAGAAATGAAGATAATGCCATCTCATCATTGATCCCACAGTGGGTTCTAGCGTAACGTAGGGTGGAAGAAAAGTGTTCCACAAATGGGCTCAGAAGAACATGGGCGATGTCTTCGGTGGAGACAGGTGTCAGGTTGAGGCGTCGTAGGTCTGAGTGTAAGGCATCCACCGTCGCTGTAGGACCGCCGATAAAGACCGTCAGTAGTATGACAAGACGGGCGGTAGGGTTCGAGCTTGGAAAATCTCTCCACAGGTACCGAAGGGCTGCCCCCGTCGCGGGCGTGGTGATTGCGCGCGTCCTGATACACAACTGGCGAATGTCTGAGAAGTGCTTCGGATACATAGTACGAAATGAAGCCACCTTAATAAGGTCTTCCACTAGGGAACTGGTGCGTCCAAAATTAGTGATGTCACACGGTGGCGAGCGCGATACGTACGGCAGGGAAAACCGTAAACCGCCTTCCTGATCCAACGCCCTCAGGACGGCATAAGCTGTACCATTTGCTTCTGCCTCCATCAGAACTTCAGCAGCAACTGTCCGGCTGACAAACATTCTACCGGCCGGAGTGAGAAGGTGAGTCTGCGCAAAAGGCGATACTTGCGGAAAGCACTTACGATGTATCTAAACGGCAAAGTTCGCGGACGTTGAAGAGGACGTCCTTTATGCTATGCTCATCTTTTCGTTCAAAAATTCTGCGGAACACGAAATCGCGGTACTGGGGCGAGTGGCATTGAATGACAGTCCCGTAAGGAGAAATAATATCCACGTACGCGATTGTCCATACGGAACCCGTTGGCGATGGCAAGCGGGAGAAGACGAGGTTCGATGGAAAGCGCCAGGGGAAACTGTGCCATGATTGGATCCTGTGGGTGCCAGGTAAACGCCGTAACCCACACATAGTACGGAACATGGCACGAACCTTGGAACAAAAGGGAATGAACTACGGGGAATAATGTTGAACCAACAATCGAGGATTCTCAGACGAGCGGCTTACCTTGCCCTTGTCGAGCATCTCTGCAATGGCATCTGTCGCTAGACCACGTCGGTCTGCGCGCATTCTGCTCTCCTTGATGAAATGACGAAACACGGAACCGTCGTCCTCCCCCTTAATCATGTTGATCGTGCCAAATCTCTCCGACGATAGCTTCAAGAAATGGCTTAAAGTAGACAAGCTTAGGGTCCGAACCCACGGAGTCTTGATAAAAGGACAGAAAGAACGAAAGTAATGGTGGACGGCAATTTGAACGAGGTAACGGGAGAGATGCGCTCCACTACTCAACAGGACCTGCACCCAATGATAGAACACGCATATAGGGAGTGACGACCAAGAAAATAGCCACTTACATCGAGGACTTGCTCGGTAATAAGTTTCCCCCTCCCGAGCGCCCAGTACAGGGCTTGGACGGATCCATACCGGGCGAGGAAGTAGTGAGCACGGACATAGGGATCTCGTGAAAGGGCATTGAAGCGTCTGCACACAAGTACGAAAGACGCGGGGTGATCTATCTCGTTGAAGATGATTTGAAGGACCTCATCTACTCCGAGTCGAAAAGAAATGAGCGCTACTGCGAGTTGTGGGACTACGACGGCCACACACCGGCAAGACGGTCCATATTCAGTCAAATTAGGCTAACTCACAGTGTCGGGTAGCTCAATACGATGTCCTCGTTGCTCGTGTAGAGGCTGAGAGTAGGGATTGGAACAGTTATAGGGGACAGGGTTAGTTGAGTGGCAAGGGTAACAACACTTATATGCGGGCGGTTAGGAGTCCCGCCAGCGCCAGCGGCCCTAAACGAAATGCAGCACAGGACGTGGCACTCCTCTCACGACTTTATTTTTCGCATATGGACTAAATCCGTATAGCAGCGTGTAAACGTGCTCAAAAGAGCGTGGTATTTAGCTAAAAGGTACGTGTGTAATAACTACGCCAGACACGCCATGGCAAGTTCCATCGTCTCAATTGTAGCGTTGGGTGGAATGCGTTGAAGTCCACGGCTTCCAGCCTCTCCAGGAAAGAGGCAATCGGTACCTATGCCGAGGATCAGTTCAACCCCCTATCTGTCCTAAAAAAAAAAGGCAGCTTGCCCCGGCACCGAAGACGGGCATGGCAACCCTCGGAACCTTCCCGCTACTGTCGCCGAACATCTCTCGAGCAGTCGTGATATGGTCATTTGCTATAGTTGCCAAGTCAAAGACAGCGTCGTCGATCCCCTTTGAAGCAGGCCCTTTGCGAAACACCTCTTCTTGGCTGACACCGTGCTTGGCAGTTATTTCCGCGGGAATGACCATCCGACCTTTCGACGCGTGAAATGGGAGTGCTCGGAGGAGCGTCGAGATGCAATGAGCAATGCCAAGATGTGACGCTGCGTGTGATAGTGTGTCTGAGGACAAACCCAACAAAGAAAGTAAGAGATAGTAGTGCGCTGAAGCCGTAGACTCTGCGTGGGCTATCAAGGAGTCCACTGTCAAGTGAGACGAGCCTTGGAGCTCTTCTGTCTACTGGGCAGAGACAAGCGTGAGTGTCATCCGGAGAAGTATGATGAGAAACACATACCCGGGCGTCCACGATCCTCCTCATGTGATACGACTGGAGACTAGTACTCTGCGAAACGTCGTGCAACGCTAGTGCAATAGGGTGATGTGGGGGCCTGCCCTATGTCACGTTCATCACTGCGAAGTGGTGCATCAGAGGAGTGACGCACGACAGCCAACGACTTCACGGCATCTCTCCAGAACTGCATCCTCATCTCTCCTAAAATAGGACCTGATACATTGTCTTGGACTGTCGCCAACTCATCCTGTTTTGGAGTCATCAGACACGTCATCGACTCGGGACCCTCTGTACATACATAAAATGCCTTGATAGCAAAATAACCCTTCCGATTGTCTGCAGGGTAAAGGTGTGACACGAGATATGCATCATAATCATGTTTCTGAACGAAATCCTTGCAGTATGCATGATGTTCATCAACTCGAATTTGACTGGTGCTGGCAGCTCGAACGTGTCTTGGAGTAGAGATTCTACTTGCAACTACTAAACGACGTGGATTAGTCGCCCGCATACATTTTGACTGCATTTAGAAGACCCCGGGACGGTGGTCAGGTGCAGAAGGGGATGGAGACAGAAAATAGAGGAAGAGTTGTTTTCCTGGATCGGCCCGTCCTTCCGTCTTCCGCCCGCCTTCCTCTCTTCGTCCCGTTCGTCTTCTTACTGCAGGAACACCGCACCAACGCATCCTTTGCCGATAATTTCGTTCGTAGGACATGCCCCCTAGATATTCAGGCTTACAGAAAGACGTTTTTGCACTCTATCGTCGGTGTGTAGTTTCCAGCCTCGGACCCCCACAATGGTCGGTGATTATGCAGAGCACTAAGGATGGTTCGAACGAAACCACTATCAACGAGAGACAAATTCCGCCTCTTCATCCGCTACAGTTTCAAGACGCAAGCAGTGGCCGTGTCGCCTAGGAGCGTGAGCACAGTTGAACACCTCATGCGACGAGGGCAAAGGCAGTTAGAAACGTACGAAAGCCCCTCGGTGACAGATTGTTGGGTATCACAAGAGATGCGTGATTGGCGGGCACGAAAGCGGAGTGGAACTCACACTTGATGGGTTTGTTTCCAAAATCACACATGTGCCATCTTTAACCGGTATAATGAAACTATAGTCTATAGCAAGCCAATATACCCGAATACATCGAATAAAGGGTTGATAAACCTACGCGGTCGGGCGCTGCAGAAGGCTGTCTACCACGGCTTGGGCAGTTTCCGACACCGGTGGCGGGACCTTTGGCACCTCGCCCTCCTGAGGGATGGTGTCCGCATCAACCGCCTTTTCCTTCTTAGCTTGTTCCAGCTTCTCCGCGTGAATCTTGATTGCGCCCTCATACGCAAGTCTTCGTTCATTGATCACGTATTTAATTCGCGCCATACTTTTACGACACTAAAAAGAAATTGGTGAAATGGGTCCAAAGGTTACCACGAAAAGTGGGCGGGACGTACTTGGTAATCCCGTTTATGAACGTTTCGCACCGTACCAGGGATGGAGGAGCGCCGACAACTCTCCATCTGTGTCGCTATGAGATTGCGCTCTCTCAGAAGAACGTACCACAAAGTGTGGAGATCTCTGAAGCTTTTTCTTCGGAGCTCTGCAGCACTCCAGGCTCGACCTGTTGGAGGTTGTCACATCGAGGCCGCCACATTGAGAAAAAGTGTTGTCACTCACCAAAGACGTCTTGCAACCCGGAATGGTCTTCTAAAGAATCGTGAACCACTTCCCCATCTTTCTCTCTTTTCCGGAAGAAGGCGTAGAGGCCGTGGTTTGGGTTCACAGGGATGTTGAGATGGGGGCGAAGTGCACCAGGTGCACCCGATGTCTCGCCTGTTCTGGGAGTGACATCTATGGGTGTACTATACCTCCGAGCATGTCTGAGAAAACGAGCGGCGTTCGAAGTGTACGAACGAAAGGAGGATAACATGGCGGAAAGTTGGACGGGCCTTGTCGACGTGACGGCGCGACGCGACAAACCGCTCTGCTATTGCGATCTCGATCCCACATCCCGAGTGACCTGACTGTGACAGACTGTGACCATATTGTGACCCGGATTCGTGTAACTTAACTTACTGTAAGTTATTTGAAATTAGCCACCATATATTCCAATAACGAATCTAGCTTAATTAATCTCACTCAAGTTCCATTCTATCGTCAAAACTACTTAAATCCTTCTTCATTCACGATCACCACTCATTGCAGGTCCTCAACATGGACAGAGGATCTTCAATCGTTTCTTGAATAGGTCGTTTACAGCTTGGGTCGTTCGAATCCTTATCTTGTTCATGTAGCAATGCACCGTTCAGCGGCGGGCGCAAGGGTGGGCGTTTGGACTCGATGCCATGCAACGCACTGAGTTGGACTTACTCCCACATTTGAAAATAGGTCTGGACATAGGTCGGGACAGACAGCTATTTTCCTTGAATTTGGACAACTTTTTTATTTTTTTTAAAGAATAGATTATAACATGTTGAGGAAATAGTACTGTATATGCGGCATAAATAATTTGATAGCGATAGAGCAGAGGAGTGGGGAATTCTAGTGGCCGAAGGATGGGCCAAGGACAGTATCGATGAACGGTATACAGAATTATAGGTGAGAACACGATAGTACGGTAATAGAACACTAGTGTAGATACTCCCTACAGTAAAATTCCCAGTGGAATGGATTTCCTCGATCGTATAATGTGTATGATGTTGTAACAGGACAAGTGCTTGAGTACGAGTATGCAAGAGCGAGAGAAGACAAAGCGAGACGGAGAATAGATTAGAACATATTCTGGGAAAAACCGACGGAGGGTATCAGTGTGGGGGAGCATAGAAGTTATGTTCTCCCATCTGGTATGATGGATTAAACACATCTTGGGACGATCCGAACATCAACAACGGTTCAGTCGGGAACACGGAACCCGGGCCTCCACCAAGAATGCCTCCAATATTCATTCCGGAGAAGGGTCCCCCAGCCGGAAGGTATGGTGACTCTCCCAGACCATCTCCAAAATAGCCGAGCGGGGCCCCAGGTGATAAGGCCCCAGCCAAAGAGGAGTACTGGCAACTGGGATAGCCGACCATCGGTTGTGAATCAGGGAAGTTGGTATGGACGCTGTCAATGGGAGCGCCGGTCGGTTCCAGCCATGAGATAGTGGACTCCACATTCTCACGCGTGTCGTGGGCGGATGGAGAACTGGGGTGATTCCAAGGGACAATCGGGACGCCGAGTGATGCGCCAGGTGATCGGCGCGTCTTGCGCGTCTGGACTTGCTGTTGCAGAAGGTGCTGCAATATGTCGGCGATGCTAGTGGCACTGGCGAATGACTCGCCAACTTCCCGTAGGTACTGGATCGCTGTTTCTGCGTTTTTTTCTGCCGACTCCAGAGCACCGTGGGCTACGCGCGGGCCAGAAACGGCTTGAACGGCCGCGACCACGAAAATAGTGGCCGCAGCTGAGATCACCTGAATCATGGTAATGGGGACACAGCGCAACTTGAAATGTCCGCGCCAGATTTGTGCCAATTCCATAATCTCGGCAGCGGCTCTGTTGCAGGGCTACGGTTTTCCGAGACGTCAGCAACGATCAAGCAGAATTGGAAAGAGAATGCGCACCCTTATATGGTCCGTGTAGTCGTTGAGGTCTTCGCAACTCCTCCTGCGACGATAGAAGGGGCGGTGGAGGAGTATTGTCAGCCAATGGTACGTCATGTGTAGCATAAGCTGGTGGGGCTGCGGGATGCATGGGTTCGACTTGACGAAATCGATTTCAGAGGGAAGATCGTTCTTCCAAGTGCTAAGTTTGAGGCTGCATGATGCGTTAGCAATCGATTGAGTAGTGCCAAGGCAATGTTATTTTGCTCACTCCATTTCTGCTATGCGGAGCTCATTTGCTTCATGGCGGTCCCCGAGCCGAGAAAAGTTGCTCCTTTATGAGTCCATCAGAACCCCAGAATCCAGAGATAATATGACACCAGACTTACACAACATCTGCGATATCTCTGGCAATCTGCATGAGAGAGCATGTCGCAGAAAACGTGCCGGAGATATGGTTCGGGGGTACTTTTTCACCGTTGGGCCAGCTACCCAAAAACTGATCCAGTTCTGGCGAGACGAACGGCACAGGAATGGTTTCGGGGTCCACGGCGGAAGCTGTACAGAAGTCGCGTCCGACGTAGAGAGACCACGTAGTATCCTGAAGGCGGCATCACTAACAATCAAGTGCGCACAATTCAACCGACGTACCTGACAGAAAGTTGTCCATAGAGCCCAATTGCGGTCCATCATTCCAGTGTGGGTAATGAGGCCTGTCTCCACCCATGGGGAACAATCGATGCCTAAGCCGACTGCCGCATGATAAGCAAGCGATATTAATTTCCAAAGCTTCAGGGAAACTCACGTGCTTGGGACATCCGCGCGCAGATTCCTGGGAGGAATAGCAGCCGAGTTAGAAGCAGAATAATTATGTCATGCCGAGCCAGGCATACCAAAGTAAATGTAACCGAGAGTGGCATGATTTTCAGACGAATGATAGTTTGCCAAGATGGATAGCGCCGTCATGGCGCTCAGCTTTGGGCGTTCGCATTCGTCCTCCAGATACAATTTAGCCTTGTCGGCAAATCGCCGGCGGGTAAGAGGATCCTTGATTGCTGGATCGTCTGAGAAGGCAGTCGCGACGGCTAAAAGGGCATTGTGGAGCATGGGAGAGTAGTGCGCAGTGTTGCGAGGTGGACGCGAACTCGGCAAGCTCAGGCAGCTGTGCATATCTCGTTGGAACAGTTTTGGAATAACACGAAGCCCCCATGATGTGAAGAAGCGGAAGAGAAGGCCGAGAAGACTGTTCATGTGACAAGTTCATATGGGAAAATAGAGGCGGCCGTACAAAGAACGCACCGATCATGTTCCAAAAGTGTGAGTGGAACTTCTTGAGGAAGATGACGCGCCCAATCGATCTCAGAATTAAAGAGTGGATTCTCTTGATATAGTGACCGATATGCATCTGCGTAGCCATTCACAACTTCCTCATTGAAATTGGGGCGCTCCGGTGTGGACGGCGCCAGCCTAAAAATGGAAGTCGGACCGTACAGCTGGAGCCCATCATTGCCAAGCTGACGGGAACACAGGTTCAGGATTATCATGCCAAAGCAGGTATGGAAAAAATTGCGTACGTGAAGGTGTTGTGTAGGGGCAATAATTTGGTCAATATCGTCTTGTTCCTCCGTCTTTGGGAACACCGGCTCTGAATGGGTAGACCCTGGGGATGGGTGCCCACCATAGGACGAGGGGGAACCTTGATCAGGGATCCTCAAGGCTAGGTTGATAGCATCCTGCGCCACCTGCTCGACTGGACGACGTGTGCAGTGTGCAAGTTGTTGCTCGAGTATTTTGACTCGACGGTCCAGTTGTCGGTTCATCTTCTTCAATGAATCGACGTATTGCTTCGTGGTAGGCTTCTTCGCGCTCTCAGGGCCCCAAGAGCACTATCCTAGTGAATCAGCACGTTGTCGATGGCGCCATGAACACATATGCGTACATCATGTCCAGTAGCTCTGCAGGATGCGCAGATCGGCTCGCAGCCATCGCACTTTGATTTCCTGCCAATGGGTATTCAGTGTCGGCGACAATGTAGCATCCCACTGTCGTAGTATGGCATACCTCTTCCTGCAATGGTTGCAAGCACGGCGGGCATAGCTACCACGCTTCATCGGGGTCTGGGTTGTAGAATGAAATCGGGAGGCGCGTTTGCGATTGAAATTGGAGTGGAAAAACAAACGCTATATATACTCGAAGCGGCATAGGGGAAGAAGGTACCGTGACACAATTAGGCAAAAGAGGCTCGGCTGCTTGCAAAGCGCCCAGACTCCGTTCTCATCAAACAAAGTTTGCCCTGGCCTGTGGCGCATTACTGGCCACTGACAGCAAGAGGTTGCGGCGACAGCAAGGTCATTACTGACGTTCCTGTGTATCTCATTATTCCCCCCCAAACAGCTGACGATGATGATCAATTGGGGCCGAACGGGGGTGGTGCCTAGATGGCATAAGGTCTCAGGGCCATTCAGCATTCACCACGCGTGCTACATGTTGTCGATGCTGTTAACCTCACGCCCAATAAGCGCAGCATTTTCCCTGCCATCCCGTGAAGAGCCATGTACGAAACTTCTGGCATTGCCATCGTCGGCACCGGGAATTTACGCCGAAAATGGTAGCCGCATACAAACGTAATGTCACGGCATTCGAGAAGGTGTAAGTTAATGCAATCAGGAACTCGGCGGGCATCTAGCATCAGGCTTCCGGTATTAAACTAGAGCGCTGGCTCAGGTTTTGGGAAGGTCATCGCTCTGTGCACAGAATGCAAAGTATTATCCATCACAACGTGCAGTAGGAGCTGACCAACGCGGGGAGTAAAAGTAGAAGTAAGCACCATGGTAGGCCACCATTTCCAAGTCTGGCAGGCACGGAGCAATTAATAAATGGGTGTTTAGTGCCGCATATACACACAACTCCTCCGGGTTAGCTCGATAAGCGAACCGGTGCCTCATGGAATGATGTTTATCTCGCGGGGTGGTCGAGTATCTGCACTGTTAATACGAGGCTAGCCTTCCGGTCCAGCGCCAGAAGAGAGGCTTTAATGTCACTGACTGACATCCGAACTTACGTGGCATCATTGTTCCTCCTGGACAGCGTGAGATAGTGATGGTCACATTATGATCTTTGCTGTCAAGGGAGGAATGTTTGTTTTGAGGGGGTTCCGGGGGTCTGGGGAAGCCAATCGTGCAAAGTAGCCACAGCAATGGCCGGATCATAAGACAAGGCGCAGAAGTACGCTGCGATCAAGAGGTGAGGTAGTCGCGTGGGGAGGCAGCGAAAGTGGAACAGGAAGACGAACGACGGAGCGGTTGTAGGCCCCGAGGAGCTTGGTGGCGGTGCCAATACTGCACCGCTCAAGTAAGACAGTCATCGATCGACATCTAAACGCAATTCATTCTACTATCTCCTCAGCATCCTGATCTTCCTCTCTCCGTTGTGCCCGGCGTTGGTTGGCCTTCACTTTGCGTTCCAACTCTTTATTTGGCTTGAGGTCGTTGAGGCAAATCATTTGATTACAGCCAGCCGCCGGACACTTCTTCTTCGTAAACCGATTGGGGCCGAGCATTTGTCGAATAGCTTGGGCTGAGAACGAGTGCTGACAGACGCTCCTAGAGGGGAGATGTTCAGCGACTGGATCTTTGACGAGATAGCAAGGTAATCCCACGAAGTTTGAGGATCCACGAGTGGAATCAATGTTATCGGACAATTGAAGTCTTGGAGCACACCGCCCACTTGAATATCGTCTTCGTCATCATCGCTGTGATCTCCTTCCTCTGATCCACGAGGTCAGCCACCGATACAACCAAGTACCAAAGTGCGTCAACAAACCTCGAGGCAAGAACTCCACAACAGGCGGCATTGCCTCGTTTGGATGCTGTACTTCCTAGGATATGTGCATTAGGAACGCGAATGCCGGACTGAAGGGATCATGACCAACATAGATTGACTGCTTGAATGTAGCATACGCCTCGCTCTTCGCATACTTTTGCCTACTAGTTTTCTTGTTGTGCTCGTCCAGCTTTTCCCGAACTTGCAGTTGATAACGCTCCAGTATATCACTCTGACGAGACTGAGCATGTCGACGGAACGAAAATGCATGAGGCCACTCACGATCTCTTCTCCTGTGACAACTTGTTGGTGCAAGTCTTTCAAGGTCTGTTCGTGTGACCGAATTTCCGTGTCGATATCGATGAGTTCTCTCATAAAACCGTCCAATCTATCCAATTCCTGAATGCGAGTAAGGTTCCAGCACACACAAGGAGGGAAAAGTCCAAACAAGATTACCTTTTCGGCGGTACCTTCATCCGCATATTCAGCGACGGCGGTGGAAACCTCGGTCAGGAGAGAAAATGCGCTCTCTTTCAAGTTTGTCCTAATCATATTCCAATCAGAGGCCATTCCATGCAGTCTTTGTCCGTCGTGCCGGCTCAACGGCTTATTCCCGAACGCGTCCTCGTCAAAAACGGCAGCCGCGCCTTGCGCGTCATCGGGTCCGTCGCGTTCAGGGACTGGAGTGTCGCGCGGTGCTCCTCTCGCGGCGAAGGACCGTTCTCGCGCCACCCGGCTCTGGGTTCTTCGAGAGGAGCGGGGTTGTTCATCTTCATCTTCGTCAGCGTCGACCGCGTCAACGTCCTGATTTTGTGTGGCATCATCATCTTCCTCGATATGGTCAGACATAGCTTCAACGGTGCGTCGTCTTCTGTAGCGTGGCATGGTAGAAATGAGTTCGCCGCTGACGAGCGCGTAATCGAGAGCCCGCGTCGCGTCGCGTAATGAAATATCGGCAAACTCCGACGCGGGAGCAAAGCTGAGCAACTCCGAGTCGCCACAAACGCGACACGACGGCGACGAGCATGCTCTCCCTTCTCAGAGTCATCGCCCGACCGTCTCTATCATGGACCCCTTTCGCCTCCCACTCAGCAGCATCCGTTTTTCAGACGTGTTCCACGTCCACTGCATTCGTTAACACGTTCCACTCGACTGCGCCAGCGTTCAGAACGCTCAACCAAGCCATGCGCCGCAAACGTCCACAGCGAAAGGCTCTATCAAAAGCGCCCCTCTTAGACGACAACCCCCAGCGGAAAGGCATCGTGATGCAGGTATTCACCGCGAAGCCCAAGAAACCAAACTCTGCGAAGCGCAAAGTCGCCCGTGTGAGGCTCACGTCAGGGAAGGTTCTTCAGGCGTACATTCCAGGAGAGGGACATAACCTACAGGAACATAGCGTGGTACTCGTCAGGGGAGGTCGTGCACAGGATCTCCCTGGTGTCCGGTGGGCTGTCCAGTCCTCCAGGGGTCAGCTCCGTCACTGACGATCAATGGTCACAGCTACAAACTGGTTCGCGGTGCTTCAGACCTCGGAGGCGTTGCGGGAAGGGCCACGGCGAGAAGCCGATACGGAGGTGAGTATCCGTTCGTCTACCCAATGAATAGTCTCAAAACTTCGGACCCAGCTAAGAAACCGAAGTTATGAGACGGAATATAGTAAATCTGGCCTCAGGGCCCGTCCATCACCCAAGCCCAACAACACTTGTCATCTCTATAGCTCCCTTACATCACCATTGTTTTATGACCCTGGCTTGCATTGAATAGACCGGCGTTTGTATCGCCGGTCACTCAATACAAGGGCTTTTTTGGGGGGGGGCAGTCTGGGCCGCTTCTGTAACTCTGTTGAGAGAAACCCGATCATGATCATATCCATGGCCTGGAAAAGGATGTTATGAATACGAGAATCCGTAACGTCGGTTCGTTGAGAACGCCTCAGGGGAACCAATTCAGGTCAATGGTATGCCAGGCACTGAGAACAAGTATACGAGAGTGTTTTAGACTAAAACCTTTATCCTGGGCCGTCGGTGCCAGATGTCAAAAAACTTGGCACGAGCCACGTATCTCCTACAGTATCTCCGCACCTACTCGCCTGTTCGAAGTGGGATCGGTGTTCCTGCATTCCTCAACTTTTCCCTGTCTCTCCTCTCCCGTGCTAGCTTCTCGATTTCCGTGTTCATCGCCCAACACCACATATCTCGTTCGACACGACTCCGGCAACGGAAGACCATCACCTTCTTGGCTACGTTCAGCGACGGGACCTTCTCGGCTTGTGCCATCTTGCGCGGCACGTAGTACACCGTGAACAACGTATTCTCTTCGGTGTCATCACTCTCAAGTCCGTCTGCGTAGCGTCGAGGAGTAATGGGATTGTTTGGGTTGTATTGTCCCTTGGGTAGCGCCTGAGCCGCGAACACCCCCGACACGACGTATGCGTCAAGCAAAGAAACAGGTTTTCCCCGCCTACGAAAGTTCGTTGATTTCGGCTTGATATGAAACCGCACCAGCTGACTGGCAACGAGGAACAGTTGCACCGACCTGGAGACGCTCGCCTAAGTTTTTCAACGCGTGAAGAAAACACAATACACACTTATATCTTCCGTGAAGTCCCTGTCTCACAAATATTCGTCCTGCTTTGACGATTGGCCGGCATCCTTCGTAAACGCACCGGTGGTAAATTGAGCTTAGGTATGGTAGAACAACGGCAGGGTTCGACTGGGTTTCTGGTGGATGGACCTTGTCGTCCTCCTCGTGTCGCAAGCGTTGTGGTGTAATACGTGGTCGACCTGTGGCAAAATGTACAACGTCCATTTCCTGTCGCGTGTCCACGAAATGACGCAGCGTCCAGTAACGAATGAGTGCACGAAGACGCTCAATCCACTCTATTGCGACTTTAGCAGACCAAGTCTGCCACACTCGGCATCAGCCCACCCAAGTAAACTGGAGAGCGTACTCGTTTAACGTGGCGCACCTCAAACCGAATGACATGTCCAGACTTCATAACGAGTTCGAAGCACCTCCGCGTGCGCATTGTAGTCACATCACCAGTGAGCCCTGCATCCCCGCCGACATCTTGGGTATCGCTTTCTTCGTGTAAAACCTCTTCTTCTTGATGCCCATTTTCTTCGATTTCGGGCTGCGTAGAAACATGTACGTGTTGATTCGGGTGCAGAACTGGCCTGAACGCCCGCCGCACTGCAATAACGGATCGCAAATCCATCACCCCACGCGCAGCTAAAACCTGCGCGGCACCTCTGCGGACTTCTTCCTGACGTAATGCGTCTCGAGCATCTCGGTCCGAGTCCTGAGGTACGGGAACCACGCCGGGTGGGTTTGGTGCTCGGGCACCCGCAGGGGTAAGCGTGAACAGTAAGCCATTGTGCACAGTTAGGTAAACCTCCTCGCGGGTACCTGAGCCAGGCCTGACACGCGATACGAAACCTTCGACACTTGGCGGCTCGGATAACTGGTGGCCATCTTTGATATGCAACTGAGAGGCCATGTGTTCGGCCAAGCGTACCTCGAGGTGGGCGGCTCTCCCTGCCTAGGGTCGAGAAAGTCCATGACATGACGAGAATAACACCAGATCAGAATAATTACCTGATTGAGGGCCAGCCCTGCCAATACTGCCCAAGTGCGAGGATTGCCGTGGATGTCATCAAGCCACCATACCCAATCCAGGTTCGTGTCGAGACGCCAGGCAAGTTCCATGTGCGCACCTTCTGCGAGTCGTTTTTTAATGATAACATCCCAATCTTGGACTGTGCTCAACGTCTTCATGCATAATGCAACAAGGTTGTCGTGACTGAAAATGGAGTAATCAGCGCTCTCAGGGATGTCAATCTTCATCCGAGTGTCAAGAACAGGCGAGCGAACTTCAATAAACGGCGGAAGTATACCACCCAGATGCCGCCTATCCAATGTGAGTCCGGAACAGCGCCTCGGAAGCATGGGTTTAACTCACCATAAGCGCCAAATCCAATCGATGGCACGAGAACGGCATCGTGCCTTAAATACAAAGACATTGGTGCCTGTCCTACGTTGAAAAGGGAGAAGTGTCTTCACGCCAGAGCTCAGAGATGCAGGAGGACATATGATACAGAATGACATGTCTGAGAAGGAATAGAGAGATAGTCTCGTTCGAGCGCTCTTCAGGGGTACGACGAAGGCGAGATGCTTGTGACCTGTAAACCATTCTCTACAAGGCAATCGCTAAGGGGGAATACGTCAAGGCTGGGAGGGTGACCTGGGGGGAAAGGTGGACACACATAATCGTCGTACAACTCTAATCGATCATTACGCCAGACAATCATGAACTCGGCCCAATCTTCATATTGCAAATTCCTAGCAGACAGGTTCTGCATCTCATCGAATCTGGGTGCCAGAGACCCATCCCTGCAGTAGGCAACGCGAACTACCATCCTGTCTGGAGCCAGGTCTTACTGACAAGACGTATGGTGATGGCAGGACGGAAAGAATTGTCTCACCTTTCATTCTAGCGTCATCATACTCGTCGGGTATCTCGAGCGTCCCTGCAGAGGCGGTCTTTGTTGCCCAGAGTTCCTCTTCCGCTGCAGCACTCGTCCCATGTAACTCGCCTCCGGTACGTTCTAAAACTTCGCCCGGTGAGACGGAAGAAGGAAGAGTTGGGGTGCCAAAAAGATGGGGGTCAGAAGGGAGTCGGACAGCCTTCTTCGCTTTGCCTTTGCCCGAACCTGAGTTTAAGGAGAGGCCAAGAGTGGCATTGGTTGTGCCATCAATGGCGCCATCGCTCTTGGCTTGAGTAAGGGCGCGTGCTCTCAAGGCAGGCTTGAGACTGGGCACTGCGTCAGTCGGACCAGTGCGAGTGCGATGTCTTTTCGAAGGTCGGTCCGCTGCTGTGACCGGAATAAGGTTGGTAGTAGAAGTGACAGCATGAATATCACAACTTTCATTGGAAGAGACGGGTGCATCTAGGGGGTGAGACGACGATTGAGAGGGTACCGTTTCGGGCTCAGGGCTGACGTGAGAACGAGCCGTCACAAAAGAATCTTTGGTCACCATCGAAGGGCCACCCAAGTAGACGGGGGAGGATGGACCTGTCCGAGAGGATGAACCAGGGGTCAACCGTGTGTCGCGAGAAGCTTGCTCTGCGTAGGTATTGAGACCCAGGAACTCTCCAACTTGGAAAGATCCGGTATCATTTGGCAGTACCCAACGTGCATGGGTGGTATCCGAGTTCTCCTTCCTCCTGCGCCAAAGACGCCCCCAAGCTGACTCCCTCCATCTTCTCAACATCTCGTTCTTCACATAACTCTCTTGTTCTTGATTCCAGTCCTCCTCTGAACCACCGAGCTTCAAGTAGAACGCATAGGCATATTGATCAATGAGTTCCTCGACAGGTTCATCAGTCTCAGAGGGCGACTGCTGGGCCTGGGTGAAACTGAAGAAGCCGCGAGGTCTGTTGACAGATTTCGTGACAAGATGTTGTGCGTCCGACACGACGTGTTCAGGAAGCGGTCCCAAAAAAAATCGGGATAAAGTGTGCCCCTTATAGACTTTCTTCAGGTCTACGTCTGGCGTGACCATGATGAGAGAAGGGAGGGTGCAACCTCGTCGGCTCAGGTGCCACCTTCAAGTAGTGCTCTCCATTCACAGGCGCATCTGACCGTCATGACGTCATCCAGCCCAAATATGGAAACGAAGAGATGTTGAAATTGTGTGAAGAATTATGTACATTTCTGATCCATTTCTAATACTATATACTCAGGTTGTCTATTATAATGATTTTCTACCAAATGAACTACGCCCACAAACCGTCACCGTGGAGCTCAATCTCGTGTACAAGGAGCGAGGGAGCTTCCGGGAAACGCGGTGTGATGTCGCACTCATAGGGGACTGGCCGACTGATAAGGGTAATACTGTTATCCTCGTTTCGGGGACGCAAGGTGGGTCACACTTACACGACGAGGCCATCTTCCACGAAGCCATCCACATCCAAGGGAAGAAGTTTGCCTGTGGCGTCCTTCTTTCGCTCGATATTGAGCGTCCAAAGTAGGGTTGCAATGTCGATGAACAGCGAGTTGTTCGCCACATGACGACCCACACACAACCTGCGACCAAAGCCATACGTGACGTGGCTCTCTTCTTTTGTGTCTGGTGGACCCGGAGCAATTTCTCCATTGGCGTCGAGATGTCTCGCGGGGTTGAAGTGTGCCGCATCTTCACCGTAGATATCCGGGTCGCGGTTCAGGTGCCAAACGTTGGCGATGCAGACTGTGCCTTTCGGAATGAACATGCCTTCGTACCAGTCGTCTTCAATCGACCGATGAGGCAGCCCGACTGGGTCAACAGGGCGCCAGCGTAGGGCTTCTTTGACCATACCACGGATGTAAGGGAGGTGAGGGTAGTCTGCAAAAGTTGGTAAACGTGTACGGCCCACGACTGCGTCGAGCTCTGCCTGTGCTCTGGCTTGTGTCTCGGGATATGCAAGCATCGCGAGAGTCCACCAGGCCATCACAGCGGAAGTTGTCTCTGCGCCGGCGGCACTGATGGGTGGGATAAACTTAGCAAGTCGATTGCGCATGCATAGAACAGATACGTACTACATAGTTCCAGCCAGCCACGAGTTTTCCCGATTGGACAGCTGGTGTCGATCCGCATCCCGAATTAATGTAGCACATAGACTAGGGCGGTCATCTCCCTTTACCTGTTCCGAAAGATATTAAAGTGTGACATGATTTAAAAATTAAGTTGTTTTCGTACGCTGTTGATATGAACGGAGTTGAAAAGACCTTCGAACAAGGCAGAGTCTTGTTTGTACCAAGCCTCAGCGTTTCGCTTCCATGTCGCAAACCTTGATCAGGTCAGGTGCCGAATTGGGGATTCAATACATTGAGAGCGCAAACCTGCTAGGAATATATCGCATCCACGGGAAGAACTCGACAAGGTGAGCTCCTGGGTAAGCGGCACGAGTGAGACGCTGGACGAAGTCATTAATAAGCTTGACGTTGTGATCTTCCCCGGGTTTTATGGTAGGTTGATCATAAACAACAGACAAAACCATCGACGCGGCGGCACGGCGAAGATGCTTATCCCATTCCGTGGGGCTGTTCAGTCCATCAGAAGCGAGAATGAGAGCCTCTTTTGTTTGTGTCACATGGAAATCCTTAACAACACCCTTGTTTAGTCCCTCATGGGCAGCCTTGCGCATCCGACGCCAGCTGGTAATGGAGGTCGGTATGAAACGTGGACCCAGATCCAATCAGAGGCACGTACATGTCGTTGTATCGGGTAAATACAACGAGGAGACCACCTGTCATGATGTCTGATGCGACAATGTTAACGGGCCTATCTGAGTATATCCCAGCGCGTCGATCAAGGAGATCGGCAGCGACTTTCTGAGAGTTGAGGATGACCATGGGCTGACCGGCAGCGTTGAGATAGATGACATCGCCTAGATCGATAAAATTAAGAGGAGAAGAAAGATCGAAAAGAGCCACTGACCGTACTGCTTTCGCCACTCTGTGAACTTGAGCCATTGCTGGGACCGAAGCTCGAGGACGTTTCCTATAATCGGGTAACCCCGCGGCCCTGGGGGCAGCTTTCGATAAGGACTAGTGACATAGTGAGCCACGTAGAGCACGACGAGGCCAAAAAGGACGCCAAGCGATAGTATTTTGTTGTCTTTCGCACTCTGGCTAAGTTGGAAAGCGATCCGGATGCCAGGAAGAGAGAGAAAGAAAGACGACATGTTTGGGCCCGGCAAAGAGACTCAGAGAAAGCATATCAGTAATTTATATTTCTCCTCGGTCAATTGGAACCCAGACAAAGGAGAAGTCGACGTAAAAGAAGAGAAGAGTGATGGAACCGAGCCGATTTGGTAGCTGTTGCTCGGCTCATGGTCGTAGATCGGCGCCTCTCGTTTCTCACCCGAATTATGACTAAATCACTGGCGACTACCGCTTTTCTTCTGCTCAGGACCGAGTTACATCCTCGCTCCGATAGGTACATTATCCCTCGAGTTAATCATGTCCGCAAGCTGCGAACACTCCACTCAACATGGCATTGTCTCGTGTGGTTCCCTTCTCCGTCCTCATAGCACAACTCGTCGCTGTAGTCTCGGGAATCTCTGTGAGCTCCGGCTCATCTTCAACTTACTCAGCTGCAGAGTTTGCTTCGCTCGAGTTCGACGTTCTCGTCCTTGGCGGTGGTACAGCTGGCCTCGTCGTCGCGAATCGCCTCTCAGCTCCACCCACATCAAAGAACGCCGCTCCACTGCGCGTTGGTGTCATCGAGGCTGGCTCGTATCTCCCCGATGACTCCCTCATCAACGTGCCAACTGCTGGAAACCTCCTCGGGAATGCCAATGTGGGCACACTCGTGGGAAATCCAACGTACGACTGGTGCTTTGAAAGCGTCCCACAACCCGGTCTGGATGGCCTCGTGATCCAATATCCCCGGTATGTACACTCTTTCCCCTTCCCTGAACAAAACTGATCGCGATCGATTCTTAGAGGGAAAGTCCTTGGAGGATCTTCTGCGATCAACAGTATGGTCTGGCAACGTGGGTCGCGCGCTGACTATGATATTTGGGGTACTACCCTCGGAAATGGAGAGGAGTGGACATTCGAGGAGCTATTGCCGTTTTTCACACGCTCAGAAAATTGGACCGCTCCTTCCACGTCAAATCCGGCGCTTTTTGGACTTACTTCTGCCCAGAAGCAATCCCTTGAGGGTGTTCATGGGCAAGGCGGCCCTGTACAAATCACCTACAACAACTTCTTGACTGACCTTGACGTACCCGCCGCTCATGCGGTCGTTGCCGCCGCCAGCATTGCGCCTAACGCGAACCCAGATGACGGCACTGACTTGTCCATGCCCGCACAAGGAGTTGCGCGCACGGTCGACCCTCGTACCGGATTGAGGAGTTACTCTGCTTCTGCGTATTTTGACGCTGAAGCTCGCGCTCGTGATAATTTATACGTGGTCACGAATGCCGTGGCGAGTAAGATACTCTTCGATGGAAGGAAGGCGAAAGCAGTTGAATTTCAGAGCGATGGTAAAACGTATACCGTCGCGGTTTCAAAAGAGGTGGTCCTGGCTGCGGGTGAGGTCTTGTTTTGACTTACCCACGGCTCGTAGGATCCTGATGCAGCACAGGTTCACTCAAGACGCCTCAGATCCTTGAATTATCAGGTGTTGGCAACAGGACGCTTCTCGAGCGATTGGGTATTCCTGTCGTTCTGGACTTGCCCGAGGTTGGGGAGAACTTGCAAGATCACCCCGTGTCGCTCTCTGATTTCAAGCTCAAGCCCGGCATCGTGACCCTTGGTATGAGCTTATTTGCAACTTCTAATTGAGGGTCTGACGGCCATGACAAGACTCACTTGCTAACGCAACGTTCACCTCGGAACAGCAAGTACTGTTGTGAGTCATGTTGATGTGTACCCTTCTGTGCGTCTAACGTGTTGCCGTAGTGAAACAAACCAAGCCGGCGTTTTTACCTACTCCGTAGGAAATATTGGCACGATCACTTTGCAGTCCATGACCACCCCTTCCGAATTTAAAGCCATGCGCGCCTCTTTGGATCAAGATTTGGCGGAAAGAACCCTGACACCCCTTCAAAAAGCCCAATATCAACATCTCAAGGATATTGTAGACGACGGAGAAGAAGGCTGGGTGGAAATTGTCGTCGTGCCGAGCGGCGGAGTGCTCAGCCCACCAAAACCAGGGGAGAACTATCTGACTGGCGTGGTTATCCAACAAGTAAGAGACTTCTCTTTCTCCATAACTCCGATGTCATGTTGACTTCCTCCTTTAACTCGGCAATAGCATGCCTTTGGACAGGGTTCAGTCGTCAGTTGTCCGCAATTCAGGATGTTGCGCCTATTTTCACATTGACCTCCATATAGCACGTCAACAGCACCAACATCCATGACCAACCAATTATCGATCCCCGGATAGCTGACCTGCGTTGGGGTAAGGAGTGATCGCCGTCGTCTTCAACCTCACTCATGGGTTTGTTCGTAGACTTCGACGTTCTCTATTATGGCACAAAGTTCCTCCGAAAGTGGATCCAGACAAAGCCTCTGGCCGACCTCGTTGACGAGTGGATTACTCCGCCGGCGTCTCTCCAGGATGACGAATGGAAGAATTTTGTGAAGACCGCTGTGCGGGTATGTGTCGTTTGTGTTTGAGGCTTATCGACTCTGACTTACGGAACGGCCCATATTAAGACGACAAATCATCCACTAGGTGAGGCTTTGTTCTTGTCAGGGGAGGACACGAACCACATGTTGACGGGACTACATAGGCACGACCGCGATGGCACCACGCAGTCTTGGAGGCAAGGAGCTCCCACTCACTCTTTTCGTAAATTCTGACCACTTTTCAGGCGTTGTTGATCCAAGGATGAAAATATACGGGCTGACTAACGTTCGCGTTGTTGATGCGAGTGTGATACCGCTCACAACTGGCGTAGCGATCCAATCTACAGTTTACGCGATCGCAGAGAAGGTGAGACCGAAACTTGAATGGATCACATAGCCTCTGACGCGGTTATCCAGGCCGCAGATATTCTTAGAAAGGAGTGGGGTCTTGAATAGACGCGAGTGGAGTCACTCGCCGCCCATACTGTAGATGTTGGGATTACCAGTGACTTCGCGCCAGCATAATATTACAACTTCGAATCATCCAAGACCAGATGACACTAAGTCAGAGACATTGAAACGGCGCTTTCAGTACCAAGAACCGACCGGCTCCGAGGAAGCTAGTGACCGGTGCATGGTGACCCCAGAACTAAAACCCACCTGCGCTCTGATGCGCCCTTAATGTTATGCCCGCAGACCCTGAGGAACGGTGCATGGTGACCCCAGAATTAGAACCCTTATGAATTCTGATGCACCCCTGGTGTTGTGCCCGCAGACACTGAGGAAAAGTAGGGCATGAATGAAGTGTTTCAGAAACGTATCTTCAGAATAAGCAGAAACAAGACGCAAGTGAGATTCGATCCTTTGGGTCTTCCCTCCGAAATGTGCGGGATATTTCCCCCCTTCGCTTCTGGCACCATATTTAACAATACATTGCGCTTCTACTACTCGCATCCCATGATTATAGGGTTCCCTGCTCGTTCTTCGGTTACTACAGGCCGGGCCAAAGAAGGTATGGCTAACTAGGCGGGAAGATGACGACGCTTTCTGTGCGGTATTAGGCAGTGACCTGATAGCGCCATCGGTACATGCTGCTCTCTGCCATGCGGTTTGTACAAGTATATTTTCCCCTGCGGGGAGAGATACACGCGCAGCTGGTGGTTTGGGAGTAGGACGCACACCCCTGTATTGTCTCCGACCGGACCGTATATACTTTGTAAGGTTCGCCTCACGCTTCGGTTATTACCGGTATCGGGCATTGCCGGCTAAAGCCGACTGCCACACCGTACTACACGGTTTGTTTATCGTCGGCTGTCCCGATGATACCAGCGAGAGCGAAAGCCATACCTTCTTGTACATATCTCCTCGCGGTCACGGTTTCGGCATCTAACTTGGAGCTGGTCCAAAATACATCCTGAGGCTCCGAGTCTTTGTCCTTGCTTGCAGTCGACGCGCTCACGTGCCAGTCTCGTGATCTTGATGTACCGTGCATGGGTGATGGGGAGGAATTGTCCTTTCAATTCATGATAAAACACGTAAAAGCACATAAAGATTTCCACATGGTGGCAAGAGCTTAAAGTCCCCGTTGTTCTCTGCCATTGTCCTCGTGAATGACTCAAAGTCTGATTCATTTTATATCAAAGTTGGGTTTTTTCACGGTTTTTTCAATGAAAGACCAATTCCCAGGCCCAGTAACATACGAGAACGCAATCCTGTCCTAACACAAGACGTGTACATTGCCCGTCCTCGCCTTATTTTCGACTGGCTGCTCTTTTGATACTCTTTGTTCTTCATTCACTTGCTGTTGGCTTTATCTGCCTCCGCAGCGGCCGCATCCATTTCTCTGAATCCATCTAGGATAGCTTTCGCCTCTTGGACGTCATCATCATTCGACAACTTTAACCCATGACTCTCCATGAATCCCTTCATACCGTCGTAGGGCTTGGTATACGCATAGTTCGTCTTGGGCCCGGACGACGCGTCAGAGGCACTTGTGTTCGACGCTGAAGATTTTTTTGGCATTCTATGTTTTAATGTGACGATGGAGGAGGGGTCGGGTCTTTAGGTCGCTGAGTGCCAATGTAACTGCAGAAGAGGGATATTAGGCTGGATTTAAGTAAGGGAAAAGAAATACCGCTGACCTGCAGAGGAGGGAAAGGGAAAGGGGCAAAGGCAAGATGTACCCTCATCTGTAACGCTTATATACTCGAACACGAGGAATCGATTAAATCCACATCCAAAATAGTGTAATGATCTCAGGGATGACTCGATGACGAGCATTGTTTGCACGCCGCGATAGATAATAGAGGCGTCGGCTTAGGGGCGCAAGAAGTGAACCAAAATGGGGACAAAGGAAAAGACTTTATCTTCACACCTCAGACGTCCCGCTGCAACGCAATCGCCGCAAAAAAAACATCCCCAAGTAGCTCTGAAAATTGGGGAGAGCAGACAGTAAGCTAAGGATGAAGGACTTCACTATGCATGATTATTCCATGGCTGAGAGGTAGTAAGCGGGTCTGTAGGCACATGGAGGAGTGCGGCACCTTCACTACAAGCTGTGGGCTCGGGTGCGGGGTGGCGCGGCACTTGGGCGTATATGAGGTCAGGTCGACGACGAGGTTGTAATGCTGCGGTTTCTCGAAGAAGACGGCGTCACTCGTGAATGCTATCCAGCCACGGCTGATGCGTGACTCGCACTCGAGCATGCCGATGTCGTTTCCCAGGCTCGAGTTGCATGTACATTATCTCCTCCTTGCGTAGGTGATTGACCGCAGCGCGGAGCTTGGAAAGCGAGGCCTCGGTGGTGTCGGCAGCTTGGAGAGAGCGAGGGCGGGGCCGCTGCAGCGTTCTCTTCGCTTGCCTTGCTAATCTTCTAATCTTGAAATTGTTGGATATGATTACGAGCAGTAGCCAAATCAACTTCGTTCGCCTTGAACGCAGCATCACGACCAGAGTGTGCGCAGTGCCGAAACGCAACACGGCGCGACATGCGTCATACTGCCTTAGCCTCCAGCTGTTCTTCATCCTCCGCACTAACAGGATGAGCGGCGCCATTGGTCCTCAGTGATCTCCGCTCGTGTACCGCCAGCTTCTCTGCATCGCCCTGTAGCTTGCGAGAAGGCTCGACTCCGCCTTAACGAGCGAAGCGCGCACCTCCTGAACGTTGAGCGCCAATTATGGTTTGACAGGTTCTCGTCGGGTAAAGGGAGAAAGATGCGATTGAACAAGCATACCTGATTATCGACCGTGTTGCGAGGTTCCTCAACCTCCCGTTGCGGAGTAATGCGAGACGTTTTGCCTCACAGCTGACGCAAACATTAGGGAAAGGAGCTCCGAAAGTTACAAATCTCTGGTCCTCAAGAAGCCAGCTCCCGAGCCGGCGTCGTCGACCGCTTTCGCCCGAGCGTCCAATGTTATTGTACATCTGACTCTTCTGGGCGTTTGCCATGAGGTCCGAAAGGAGAGAGCACTCCATAGACAGGGTTCAACAAGACGGGCGCCTTTCTACTCTCTGCGCTATGTCAGCACCTCCAACAAAATACCAAATTCATGAGTCGTGCGACACTCTGAATCACCTCCCGAATCTTCCTCTCAGCTCGAAGGCTCGCGCACTCGTTACACAGCTAATGCATCTTGCCACTCGCAGCGACGAGATCCTCCGGTGATGCAGTTGCATTCGATGCCCAGAGGTGAAGCGCTCATACAGGTCGCGGTCGCACTTCGTGATGTCGTGTAGATCCAGGATAAGTGCCATGTGATTGTTGCAGGAGCAACAATCCGAAGTGATCTATACCGTCTGATAACAACTGCGCCATCCCGAATAGTAGCATACGACGTGCTTTTAGATGACACTAAAGAGTAAGAAGCTTCCTCTGTCGCGGTGTCGTCTTTGTCGTCTTTGTATTCACCTGTGCTATCTCCCTCCGACGAGCTAACTTCATCTTCCTCCCCCTCGACCTGCGGCGTTGTCCTCGTGAATGACTCAAAGTCTGACTCAGTTATGTGAATTTTATTTTTCAATGAAAGACCAATTCCCGGGCTCGGTGACACACGAAAATGCAAATCCTATCCGAACACAAGACGCGTACATTGACCGTCCTATTTTCGACTGGCTGCTCTTTTGAGACTCTATCTTCATCTTCCAAATTGCACTTTCATTCACTTGGTGTTGGCTTTATCTGCCTCCGCAGCGGCCGCGTCGTCCTTTCTGAATCCATCGAGGATGGCTTTCGCCTCTTGAACGTCGTCGTCATTCCACAACTTTAACCCGTAACTCTCCATGAATCCCTTCATACCACCGTAGGGCTTGGTATACGCATAATTCGTCTTGGGCCCGGACGACGCGTCAGAGGAACTCGTGTTCGACGCTGAAGATTTTTGTGGCATTCTATGTTTTAAAATGACGATGGAGGAGGGGTCGGGTCTTTAGGTCACTAAGTGCCAAGGTAACTGCAGAAGAAGGATATTAGGAAAAATTCAAGGGAGACGAAATGCCGCTGACCTGCAGAGGAGGGAAAGGGAAAGGTGAAGGTGAGATGTACCCTCATCTGCAGCGCTTATATACTCGAAAACAAAGAGACGATTGACACTTGGATTGTCTAGACATTCACAAATCACAATACTGTAATGACTTCAGGGATGACGAGCATTGTTCGCACGTTGGGATACATAAATAACGGACACATATCATATAACTATAACTTACCAGTCCTCTACCGCGCCACCCATCGCGTACAGGGACGCTGAGAGCATACCCGAGGATTTGGTGTCCCGCTTGCTCTCCGGATTCCTTAATCCCGCGTCTTCTTACGGCCACAAGACGGCTGGCCACACACACATCCTCTCCTGTCCTTTCTGCGCCGAGTACCCATACTTCCTGCCGTGTCTGGTAGTGGCTTCTTTTACATCCCTATTATTAGTCCTCACAGCACTGTATCTGGAAGAAGCTCTTTGAAGCAGCTTGTGTCGTGACGTTGAGCGAGCTACAGAGCGCGCGAGTGAGTTCGTGTGGCAGAGGGAAGATCAAGAAAGTTCGGGAAGGAAAATAGTTAGCAGCCAAAGGGGAACGGTGACAAGTCGGGGATATTAAGAGCGATGGCGAGTGTGATATATGAGCTTCTGAAACATTCGTGGGTCTTGGTGAATATTGAGACGAGCAGGGGGGAAGATTGGCGATTAACGAAAGCGAAGACTGTCAAGACTGAAGGATCTGAAGACTATGGCAAAGTTGACGTTGACATGCGAGAGCACCTGTTGCGAGAATGCGACCCGGTGTTGGTGTGCGGGTTCGTGCTCCGGGTGCTCCTTTGGTCGTCGTCGATTGCTAGATACCAGTGCTGAGGCCTGAGGCCGAACGAAGTTGAAAGTGCAAAGTCAAGAGTGAAAGGCGATGTCGCCGAGCAAGTCGAAGGAGATCTCGAGCGAAGTTGAATCTGATATCGAAGTAGAAGGCGATGTCGAAAGCGAAGAGTGACAGTGCCAAACGAAGTGAAGTTGAGCTAAGTCGAAGGCATTGTTCGAGGGCGCGAGCTAAGTCGAGGAGCCTTTCTGAGGCCTAACTTGAGGACTTAGACTCACACCCGAAAGAGGAAGAAAAGATGCGATGGTGCCTAACATTCAGCAAAAACCGAGGCTTTAAATACATCCACGTCAGTAGCCAAGGCGCAGTCACTGTCCAAGGGTAGAGAGAAATAGGGAAGGTAAAGAAGTATCGCAAGGAGAAACATCGAAGGACAAGAGGACAGGAGAGGCAAACGCGGAGAGGAGTGTGTCAAAACATCATAGGAGGGGAAGTGTAAGGAAAACAGGAGGAGAGGGGAAGGTAGTATGAGATCGTGTGAAGGAAGAGACAAAAGGGAGATGAAGATGAGACAAAAACAAAGAGATATGAAAATCGGCCGGTGAACTGACGGGTTACAAGCAGCTACTGAGAGCGTAGAGTGACACAGGAATCCATCTCGAGATCGAAGTTAGCCAGAATGAGTGAACAATGGAGAGAAAGAGCGACTAGGTGAGAAGAGATAGGGAAGGGGGGCGAGGGAAACATGAGGCGAAGGAGATACTGGAACTGGAACTGGTGTGAGAAATGATGATTCGGCAGACGCGACTGCGCCACCCCGGAAGCTGAGACAGAACACGTGACTGCGACCACGACCACGATGATTGAACGCGAAGCAGCGTTCCCTCATTCCTATGTACATGGTCGGTTACGCACTCTTCCTGGTCTCTCTTGACCTCTCTGCAGACCCCACGGAGCGACGCACCGCCTTGCAGCGCGCAATAGAGCACGGGCTAGGCGTCCAGCGCGCAGCCATCATTACCGCGGAGCGCACGATCGAGCATGCGCTTGAAGGTCGCCCGTCGTACTTGAAGGTACAGCTGCTAGATCTGACCAAGGCGGCGCAGGATTCCATCTAGGAAGCCGAGGTCCTGCTCGTGCGATTCACCGAGTTGATAGTTTTCGAGAGCGAGACGGACGACACGTCGCTGGAGCAGATGAACGTGGTCCTAAGCCACCTGATCGGTACCGGGTTTTCCCCTCATCCTTCGTCGCGGGTGGTGGTGTGCTCAGTCACGTTGCGAACACCCCCCGGGGAGGCTGCAGTGGCGCGCTTGCTCCTGGACATGCCGCCCCCCGAACCGGTGGCAACCGGCCTGCCGTGGAGCGCACGACAGAATATGGGATGTCCGCTGGTTCTTTATCGCTTGGGAGACACCCGAGCGCGTGGTAGAGTGACAGACACTCGAGGGGCTGCAGATGAGCTAGGACATGTGCATAGTAGCATGGCTCAGAGTCTTCGCGGCGCTCGTTCCTTTTCTTTGCCAGGTGTTCGTACCAGCAGCGCCACAGAGCTTGGTGTTGGACGCGCATGAGTAAATAGTCGAGCTACTGACTACAGGCTGGCTTGTGCCGGCCTCCAAGACGTCTGCCAGCACGTCCTCTCCGGCACGACAACTTATATTGGGTTCTAGTTCGTTCCCAAGGTGCTGTGCGTTCCTTGTCTCATCGCGGACACACATACTGGGTACGTCTATTTTTACTTCTTCCCGACGCCCCCACGTCTAAAGATCCCGCGCCAATGTCTGTATAGCAACGTCTGACAGACGTTTGTGCACGGGAAACGTTGTCGTGGACCCGATGTGGGGTTCCCGGGTGAGAACGGGGAGTATGTTGAAGGAATATCAGGCTGCTGTCCGTACAGTCGTGCTGGTAGGGTGGAAGATAGTGGTCGGACCCATTCAGAGCAATACCATACCATGAGCGTTGTACGTGTTTTTCGCTTGTTGGTTGCCGTGTTCCGGCGCTCCGTACTGGTGTTCTCTCATTTCTAGTCAAGCAGGCACCTCAAATTCATCCCTGATACATGGTCCATGGTCCCCAGTGAGACTGTCTCTAGTTCAGGTTAGGACCTGCATCCCTTTCTCTTATTGGCGATTTAAGCATACGGATGAGGCGCCGCACCCCCGCACTGGTGCCACATTTGGTGCCAAGCCTGTTTGTTTACCTTCGTCTCCGCGGCCTCGCGTGCTTGAACACTGCTTGAACGTTGTCTACCTTAGCTTTCTAGTCTCGGCCATTTACCTATATACTCCGCTACTGATGCAATGTGGATACTCTCGCATATAACGAGTCACAACCGCCAATACCAACACAAAGCTATCTAGCAATAGTAGTGCCTCGATGAGCTCAGATCTAATCTGTTAAATTACACGTCAAACCCTTTCAAAAAGAACAGATTGCCGTAGCGGTTCTATCTTCTAGGAGTTAATACAACTCATCCAACTACGTCCGTGGACGAATTTAGAAAGATCTAGACGGGTTTCATATTCGCCAGCGACCCAGACATTGCTTGGGCGATGAAGATGTGCCCTATGCACTGGTGGAACCCACATTAAAAGTTCGCCCTCATCACCACATATCCATCCATTGTCGTTTATCACAGACTGATCCGTGAAGTCGACCTGTGTGGTAGTTATCAGACTTTCTGCCGTAGCACCCAACACATAAATTGACTTATCTCCTGATGAGACGATCCGTTGGCCATCTGACGAGAGTCCCACGGAGGGGACCGATTGTGCGTGTCCACTAAATGGGCCCACCACCGTGTCTCCCATCGTGGCGTTCCACACACGAATTGCTCGATCGTGCGAGCCCGAGACGATGCGCTGGCCATCTGGCGAGAATACCACAGACAAGACCCAATTCCTGTGTCCAGAAAATGGCCCTGCCACCGTGTCCCCAGTCATGGCGTTCCACATACGAATTGTTCGATCGTCCGAGGCTGAGACGATGCGCTGGCCATCTGGCGAGAATGCCACAGACCTGACCCAGTCAGTGTGTCCAGAAAATGGGCCTGCCATCATGTCTCCTGTCGTGGCATTCCACACACGAATTGTTCCATCGTTCGAGCCTGAGACGATGCGCTTGCCATCTGGCGAGAATGCCACAGACAAGACCCGACGCGTGTGTCCAGTAAATGGGCCTGCCACCGTTTCTCCCGTCGTAGTGTTCCATACACGGATTGTTCGATCGTGCGAGCCTGAGACGATGCGCTGGCCATCTGGTGAGAATGCCACAGACCTGACCGAATCAGTGTGTCCAGAAAATAGGTCCGCCACCGTGTCTCCTGTCGTGACGTTCCACACATGGATTGTTCCATCGGAAGAGCCCGAGACGATCCGCTGACCATCTGGCGAGAATGCCACAGCCCTGACCGAATCCGTGTGTACAGAAAATGGGCCTGCTACCATGTCTCCTGCTGTGGCGTTCCACACACGAATTGTTCCATCGTGCGAGCCTGAGACGATCCGCTGGCCATCTGGCGAGAATGCCACAGACCAGACCCAATCTGTGTGTCCAGAAAATGGGCCCGCCACCGTGTCTCCAGTCGTGGCATTCCACACACGAATTGTACGATCGTGCGAGCCTGAGACGATCCGCTGACCATCTGGCGAGAACGCAACAGAGCTGACCGAATCCGTATGTCGAGTAATTGGTCCTACCACCGTGTCTCCCATCGTGGCGTTCCATACACGAATTGTTCCATCGTGCGAGCCTGAGACGATGCGCTGGCCATCTGGGGAGAATGCCACAGACTGGACCGAACGCGTGTGCCCAGTAAATGGGCCTGCCACCGTGTCGCCTGTCGTGGCGTTCCACACACGAATTGTTCCATCGGAAGAGCCTGACATAATCTGCTGGCCATCTGGCGAGAATGCCACAGACATGACCGAATCCGTGTGTCCAGTAAATGGGTTTACCACCGTGTCTCCGGTCGTAGCGTTCCACACACGAATTGTTCGGTCATCCGAGCTTGAGACGATGCGCTGGCCATCTGGCGAGAATGCCACAGACCTGACCCAATCCGTGTGTCCAGTAAATGGGCCTGCCGCCGTGTCTCCCATCGTGGCGTTCCACACACGAATTGTTCCATCAGAAGAGCCTGAGACGACCCGCTGGCCATCTGGCGAGAATGCCACAGACAAGACCAAACGCGTGTGTCCAGTAAATGGGCCTGCCACCGTGTCTCCGGTCGTGGCGTTCCACACACGAATTGTTCCATCAGAAGAGCCCGAGACGATCCGCTGGCCATCTGGCGAGAATGCCACAGACCGGACCAAACGCGTGTGTCCAGTAAATGGGCCAGCCACCGTGCCTCCTGTCGTGGCGTTCCACACACGAATTGTTCCATCGTCCGAGCTCGAGACGATCCGCTGGCCATCTGGCGAGAATGCCACAGACCAGACCCAAGCCATGTGTCCAGTAAATGGGCCTGCCACCGCGTCTCCTGTCGTAGCGTTCCACACACGAATTGTTCCATCAGAAGAGCCTGAGACGATTCGCTGGCCATTCGGCGAGAGTGCAATGGAATTGACCTCACCTCCAACATTGGAAATCACCATCTCCGATGATGGCCAATGAGACAATCGCCCACGTTCCACGCGCAGGGTACGAGGAAATGAGCTAGAATAACGCGCAGACGCAAGGGAATTCGTTGGCGTAAATGGTAGAGCAGAAATATAGACATGTGGTGCACTCTTTGCCATGGCCATCCCGCAATACCGCACAAACACAGACGCGTCATTGATGAACGACCTAAATCTCTCTAGCTCCGCTTCAGAAACCTGCTGCCATCGAAGTTATTAGTCGCTCGCCCGCTTCATCAAATCAACAATTATACTCACACCTTGACCAGAGGCTAACCATGCGCCGAGAGACGAAAGTGCTGGCGAAGCAAGACCCACATCACTCATCAAGCTAAGCGCCTCCAGCCAAAACAGAAACTTCTTCTCGAAGAAAGTTTCGAGTTTGCCAAAAAGATCGATTTCGAAATTAAGATGCTCCAAATGGTCGTCCCAAAAACGACAGGCATACGACAGAGCAGGTGGCAGGTGTTTGGCAATGCGCATTTCAAGGCCTTCGACATCTTTATTGGCAAGATATGACGATTCGAGACCGCAGATGTTGAATTTGAGGCTATCGAGCACTAGACCGAGACAAGAATGGGCTAATTGGCGGTGGGCGACAACAAGATCAACAAAAAAAAGGCTGTTCTTCTCTTCATTCGTCACAAAATCGCGGAATGACGTATGAAGAGGAACGATGGGAAGTGTGTCATCAGACGAAGTGACATTGCTCAGCAATGAGCCGAGGTAACGCAGCGTTTCAACAACAGAATTGGAATCGTCGTCGTCATTGGAGGCGTGTCGTCGCAGAGTGGTCAGGGAGCGGATGGAGAGAGGTTCAAAAGCAGCAAGGAGTTGTCCAACCACAGAGCGAAATAGACCCCGTGCCTCTTCGTCCGTAAAGTATTCTTCAAGGACCCCTTTATATAACTCGTTCAGCGGATCTTGTCCATGGTGATCAGCAGCGAATTTTAAGAGATGCTCGATACGCCCTTTTCTGCTACGAACCGGCTTGGGTTCTCGGATGTATCCACAGGCAACCGCCGCCCACTGAAACAACCCCTCTGCCCTTCTTGTCAGCGCCTCGCCATACTGTTCGAAATCGTCTGAAGGGAGCTTCTTCCGAAGAAAGGTGAGAATATCGTAATGCGTTGTAGCCCCCAGCTCATGATCGTTCATGTGTTTGATGATGACTGATTTTGCTGCAAGGAACGCAGACTCGATGCCGTCCTGTGGCCGCGAGGTGATGAGTACACGGAAGTTCGATGGGAGTGAGGAGAGGCTTTCAGCGAGAAATTTGTGTAGTCCGTCTTCGCCAGTTGCGTCCCCACTCTCGTCCAAGGCATCGATTACAACAAGAATAGGTCCGACGATGTGCAGATCCTCAAGAGGTTCCCGGATAAGGCGTTGAAAAAGTGTGCCGTAGTCGCGTGTGCCGAGTCGAAGCGAGGTGTCGTCCTTTACGACCCTTCCAAGCGCGGCTTTGAACAACGGATAGCGATCGGCGAGATCGCGAGCAAGGTTCGTAAAGAGATGGTAAGCCTCGGTCTTGGATTGCTCCTTCCGTACAAAGATAAAGGACGAGGTAAGACGGCGCATTTCATCGAAGCGACGCGCAATCTCATGTGCGATGGATGACTTTCCCGTGCCCGCCAGCCCAAAAAGAACGAGACTACGCTCGGAAGCGGGATTGTTCACCCAATCAACAATGAAGTCGAGGAAGGCCATGCGTGTTCCCCGAAGACAGCCCTTGTCTGGGGTGAAGCGCGAGCCTCTCCTATATGGGATTTCTCCGATTTTTGCATCTAGCGCTGTGACGACGATCAGATTGACAACTCACGAGCTTTCATGACCACATACCAGTATCTGAAACTTGGCTCGACACCCACTCAAGCTGCGTAGATATCCCGTCAACCTTGGCCGAGATGTTTCCCACTTCGTTTAGAATTTGGAACGCAGTTATTTCCGTAGTAATGACAGCATGGTCCAGAAAAGCTCTTCGATGTTCAACAAGGGCGGTGGACAAGTCCCGAATTTTTTCCTCCACTCCGCTGCCCATATTCTTCAACATCCGCATCACTGAAAATTGCATGTTCGAATTGGCCAATGAAGCAGATAAAGACAACGTACAGAATTGCGAATCCTTCATGTACGATTGGATGAAGTCACTGCAACTACAGACATCCCGCAACATGAGAGCAAGGAGCCCGGCCTGCTTGGACTTAGGCCTAATGGATTTCAAAGTATCTTCGTGGCGTGCAAAATCAAACGCATCGTGCATGCTCTTGAGTAGGATTCGGACATTGCTGTCACGTTGATACTGTTTTGAGAGTTCCTGATATCCAAATAAACATAAGTGTTTCCTTCCAACGATAACGCAAACAGGCGCACCTCAGGAATCACTGAAAGCACTCTATACGCCATCTGTGCGATCGGATGGAGCTGAGAGCGGGAAGTCGGCTCAGTCGAGGATCGGCAATACGAATATTTCACGCACTTCTGCAACTGGGCTCAGAGCATCCATGACCCACTTGATCTTCCCAACAGCCCCTTCCCATGTGTTCGATCGGTCGGTCGACTTGTCGACTTCATCGGCGCGATCGAGATCAATCCGAGCCTTCTCGACAAGGGACGTCTCTGCCTGGTCCTGTGGTATTGGAGTGCTACTCTGGACGGGAAGGTGATCTAGCGGAGGTAAAGGAGGTTCAGGAGCAGTGGATTGATCGGGTCCTCTGGAGTCTGGGACCATAGTGGGTTTAGGAACTTCTTCGGCGGGGGAGTTGTCTCGTATTTTGGGGGAGCTAGTCGGAGAGGCCTTGTTCGCTGACACAGTGATCGTTAAGTAGAGCATGACCGGCTCCGCCGACTGTCCAGCTTGTCCATTGCCATCGAGAACAAGAGAAATGTCTACATGTGAGATGTTCAGTTAGTCGTATGAACGAGAATTTATAATGAACAAACGAACCAGTTCCGGATTCGATGGGTATCATTATCTCATGCGTTCCGATAAGGAGATCACTTTGTGTCAACCGCTTCGCATAAAGACACAGTATAAGATGTGAAGATGATTGTACGAAACTGAACAGAATTTTTAGCCGAAAAAATATTTTTGAAAAGAAGAATGTCCTACAAGGCATCAAGCCTTTGGTTCCACACCGCCGTCTGCCCCTCAATCTGGACGCTTTTCGTCCTCTTCTTAGTCTTCTTCGTTGTCGCCTGATAGGCTATAGTGACGAAGTAGTCCCTCTTCCCGCCGAAGATAGTATTTATGTGGGGAACGTTGCGTGCTCGGAGGACTAACAAAGAGAATAAATACTTATCAAGGCCTGACGAGTTGGAAGTACGCACTGGTCACCTCAACACGTACTAGCTGGGATTGGCTTCCCTGAGATTCGGCGATTTGAGTTCTGTCCATAGACAGTTTTGATCAAACATCGCTACACAACAGAAGGGATTGACCCACCTTTTTCCAGAGTGTCGAAATACTGTGGAACCCGCCGGGCTGGAATCGAGAGTGATTATCGGGAAAGTTACTACGGGCCAAGAACCATCTACTCACGAATTCGAGATGATTTGCTTCTGATCCATATCTTCGGAAAGTGGAAGAGTCTTTTTGTACGCAGAATAGATGAATGTTAGGTTTAGGGTGCGTGTTTGGGTCGAGCGTCTAGGCAACCTACGCGGCGGCGTCCGCACAATACAGTACTGCCCAGCCCGCATCTCGAATGGTACCACGATTATCAAGGTGTTGTCCAGATTGCATATAGCCCGAATCCTCTCGGGCAGAATACCTGTCGCCGCAGACTTTTAAACTCTTACGCGTTGGCATTCTAAAAGCGTCTACATGGGTCCAGTGTCCAGTGCCGCCTCGAGAAATTTGTCGGACAACCAAAATACGCTCCAGAAAATTTGTTTGAGGCAGAGGCATAATGCCTGTACCCATGCAGGTGAAGTGAGGTGAGGTATTATCGATTATCATTAGCTGACCCTGTAGTTTTAATTTACATCTGCGTGTATCCTGAGGTACAGAATCCCGAGTAGCACGCTACCATTGAATCCCTTTTCGACACTGACCATGTAGCGTCGGCCGACGCGTAATGTACGTCGATCTCAACGTAAAAAAATCAAAACACCAAAGCCCAGAGAATAAATACCAAATCAAGAGAGCACGCTTAATAATTAAATCTTCAAGAGTCGGAAGAATGCTTTCGAATCAGGTTGTCGGCGTCTTTCACATACTCGGCTGATTTCTCGCGGGTGAATCTATTATGCAGGATATAAGAGAGCGATCGGTCGATCGGGAAGAACGAAGAGCATACTCGATGGATTTGCCTTTCGTATGCATGTCGGGCTCGCGGATCGCAAATGGGTTCACGTCGGTGGGTTCGAGATTACCGAGGCTATGGTTGACGAAACGGTGCGTAGTTTCGTCCGAGCGCACAGCATAAAGAACGTCCCTGATGGTCGCGTTCTCCTCAAGACGCCAGTAGTCTTTGGCGATGGACGGCGCGTCCCTATTCTCCCTTATTCCCAGCAGTTCGGTTAGTTTAGCGACTTCCGGGTGTGTGAGGGGGCATACCATTCGGGAAGACGTCCTTTCTCGAGCTCCTCGATAGCGTGCGTATACGTCCTCACAGCCTCTTCCTCGAGGTGACCGACAAAACGGTGACAGGTCTTGGGAGAGACGATGTACGAAAGGACTAGTGGGGAAGTAATGGGGTGAACAATCAGGGCCTTTTACGACAGGAGCGACAGACGAAAGCGTACAAAAGATGTTGTAAAATACGCCTTGCGCGGCGAGAACGAGTGCGCGGAGGGCGATGCCAGGGTCCCGCAGCGTGAAGAAGGTCCTGTGGAGTCATGTCATCAGAGCCAGAAAAGGTGGGAGCAAAAATATGAAATGGCAACGCACATCAGGTGCATGCGCTCGTTTTCAGCCTCCTCCAAGAGGGTGTGTATCCAGCCCGAATCACGACGCTATCCACCTTAATAAAGCAGAGCACAACGACAATGACTGCGAGTGAGACATACCATGAGACGGATACTCTTGAGGTGGCGAAGAGTGGCTGCGACCATGCCGGGAACGCCTGCGATGGACTCGAGGAATAGGAACCGCTGGGAAGGGGAGATCATTAGACCATACGGGAGTTGGACGACGAGTCGAGACCGTACGGTCAACCATTGCTTTTCGTCCATAACATATTTCCCTTTACGAAGCTCCTCGAGCGACATGTTCGACCCGGGTGGGATCGGCTTGTGCTTATAACCGGAGACAAAGTCGAATCCCCACCTGTACGACTATTCAAAACACTTGGCGTCCCGATTGGGCGACGTGCACTTACCGACACAATCTAACTAGGCGATACGCAAACTTGTCAGGTAGCGTCTGTGGTGGCCTGTGGAGCACCTGCGCAAAAGTACAGTTAGAAAAACCGCGACGTACAAAAGGCCCTCCACCCACATCAACGGCTTTCAACTCGCCCGGGGTGTAAACTGGGTGGAATAGCACCCAATCACCCGTGATATGCTGTGTCTCAGGAGCCTCGAGGGGAGGCAACATGTCCTCTGCGTTTCATAAGAATCAGGAGAGGTGCCTCCTAGTAGTATTTTGGCCGCGAAATAGTGCGCACTGAAGTGGAGTCCCTCTATCCCGGCGTGAGGAGCGTCCTCCTTCGTTTCCTTCGCATCCGAAGATAGCTTGGCGGAGGTAATGGGTGCAGTAGCAGTCGCCACTCGACGGCGTGCCGCAGAGACCAGCAGAGGCATGAACACCCGTGGCGAACGCCGAATGGTCCCAGTGAGTGGAGAGAGAGGTAGCATTGTCAAGTAGAAGTAGTAGTATGGGATTCAAGTTATTTGTTGGGTTGCGGGTTTACTTTCCGCCGTGAATAGGCGACCCGCTTTATACCCTAGCAGCATCAGCGCACAGCACCACAGCACCTCAGCACTTTCCGAGTAGTCACGTAATGGGGCACGCTAGGACCCGAGTTAATCCGCGTGTGGCGCCACACACAAAGTCGCATTCAGCCGTACTGTGGTGCAGTTGGTCGGTGGCAACTGTCCAATGAAGTGCCGGTGAGTCAGAGCGGGTCGGTTCTTTCGGCCGGGATCTTACCATTGGTCAACGCGTGTCCTGCTGATTCACATCACGTGGAAAAACCCCGCAGCCAATCAATAAGTATTGTCTGCAAAAAGACCGAGAAATAACCCTTATTGGACACAAATTAACTTCGTTAAGTGGGACAAAGTCCAGGCGCTTGAGCCCAGAATTTTTTGATTGCGGGATTTCGAGTCCAGGCTTTAAGTCATTCGCACGGAGGACGGAGGACGCTGGGGGCTTGGGAGTTATTGCCAGCATCGTTGGGACATTTTACGACCATTTACCAGAGGGACACAGTGACTTCCGAGGTCGAGCACGGCCTCGGCCGGTCGAGTCATCTCGCTAGCGTTTCATCAATCGCATGCGGACCATTGGGTTCTAGCGTGTTTTTATTATTGTATCGTGATTGGTGCTACACATCTGAGTGATATAATAATGAAATCCGAACAATGCTTGCGGCCTACTCTAATACAGGCTATAATTATAACTTTGTCTTGATGCTCTCCGTCTGTCTCGCACGCTCCATCATCTGCCGTGTTTCTGTCGCAGCGTCCGCGAGACATGCCTTGAATTCCTCCGAGTCAAGTTTGAGGCTCGTGATTGTCCACCGGATATAGTCGTCACCGATCGAGTAAGACAGGCCATAGCCATCCGGAACAACTACAGAAGGGGTGGTTGTGGTTAGTGCGGGATGATCGTCGATCAGAGGTGCCTTGATGCTGACCTTCTCCGTATCCCCATCCGTCCAGGTACTTGGATGACAACTGTGACGTCGACAGATCCCAGTGGCTCGAGAGCGAGAACGCCGGATCTCGGTAAATTTCAGGAAGCGCTTCGCCCTCCTTGAGCACCTTCTTAAGCCCAAACAGATGTCTGTCTACACCCTGGCCGTCTGCGGCCCATGCAGAGTACTGAGCATGGCGTGCAACGGCACTGCGGAAGAGTGCGGCACGTTGTGCATCCTATTGTCGTGCAAAAATACCCGTCAGTACGGAACATGTAGTAGCACAAAAAGAATTGCTACGCACTGTTGCGTTGGGGTCGACCATGGCGTCAACCCACGCTTTGCCTTGCTCGCTCGCCGCTCGAATGACTTCCGTTCGCCCACGCTGGAACTTCCGCGTCTGCGCACTCTCGTACGTGACGGCCGGCCGTCCTTTGAACTTGTAGAACGCAAGCTGCTTCACGAGCTGTGCCCATGCATCGGGCGATGTTTTGAACTGCTTGATCAAGTTCTTGCCGTAGGCGTCGTAGTGGAGCACTTGAAGGTCATGCGAGCCAACGAGCTTGTCAAAGTTTTTCTCCGCTTCTTTCACGTCGGCGAGAACGGCGTCGTTGGCTGCCAGAACGATTTCGGCGGGAGGAGTGAGCAAGGGGCTCGGTGATGGTGAGCCAAGTTCGATCTCCTCTGCGGCGAGGGAGCCAAGTATGAACTCGTTCAAGCGGAGAGTCGGAGTACCATCCATACACGCGTGCTCGCCAAGGAATGCGGAACGACCATTATCCCAGACAACGACTAAGGCACACGTCGTGAGTAAGAAGCTTCTCTACAAGTTTGCGTGGGAAGTACGTACGCTGGTGCTTGTCGTACCATCGGTTACGGCCGTTACCGACCCAGGCTCCCCAGGACAAGTCATTACGACTCGTGGGGCTAGAGCTATCAAGTGCCACGACAATCATTGCTGAGTCGATACGTTTTAGCGCGGCCTCGTTGGCTGGCGATGCTTCAATGAGCCGCTTGCGTGCCTATGACGAACGTTCAATATCATCTCAGGGCGCAGATGAAGCGGAGAGTCACGTACATGCGTCCAGTTATCCCTGTTCTCGCTCGTAAGGGCGCCAAATGGAACGCCTTTGTGTGTATCTGCTTGGCGAATGATGTCGGCGATGGCACTGGTGGAAAATGTCCTCAGTTCCCACCCCACGAAAAAGTCAAAAGCCAAAAGACGTACGTTTCCAAGTCCGCCGCGCTCAGCTCGGTGCCGTCTGCGCGGGCGAGCTGCACCTCAAAGAACCTGTTGTTGCGAACGAAGACGACGTGATTGTGTGTGGCAGGATCGAATTTGTGGGCAGTGTCCGAGGGAATATTGGGGCATCGACTGGCGTGGAATCTGCACGAGACGAACGAACCGTGAGCAACGCTATGTCATGCCCGAGGAGGGGGACATTGCGGGACTCACAGCCACTTGTACGAATCCATACAGAGCGCTGCGCCGCGAATTTTTTCGGGCTCCAGCTGGGCGCTAAACGATGACGCCACGGGGGTGTATGTTAGGGGACCGAAAGCGGATACCGAGGAGAGAGCCAGGCGCACGCACCTCTCCACGAGCTTCCTGAATGGAAGCATGGCTTTGATAAGCGTTGCCGCGCGCTTTGGCGCGTCTTGGATCGCGGGGTCTGCCATGTGGACGAAGTAGTAGCTCACGTAGACGACCACGGGGTCGCGATAGGCCATGTACGCCGCGTCGTTCCACCAGTCGGCGATCCAGTTGACGGTCCCGGGCTCGGCAGCGCGTGCCTCGAGCCGCTTCTGGAGTTCCGCGGCGCGCGGAGACGCGCCAAACTCGCGCACCGCGGCTTCACTGCGTGCGTATTCGGCAGAGGACAGATGCGGACGAATGGTTTCGAGGTATTTGGCAAGGGTGGAGGACAGCGGCGGCACGGGGAGGTGGGGAAGCGAGGCTTGGTATCTGAGCATTGGGCCTTGCTTCGAGTCGGCTTTGTAGCCTTCGGGGAGGCCAGAGCTGCTAGAGCTGGAGTACGTAGACCGCGGCTGAACGAACATTATGGAGCGCTGTTTCACGGAGATTAGTTGCGTGCATGCATAGTGAGAAGTGCGGGGAAAACATACCGAAAGGCGAGATATGTGGGGGAGAGATCTAGAAGATCGTAGACTCAGCATTGTGTTCTAGGTGAGGGTACAAGTAGGGAAAGGGAAAGGGAAAAGGTCGCAGATGGCAGTGGGTGCAAGCGTGATTAATGAGGGATCGGACTTACTGTACGAGGTACCGGGGTATAACCGTTACCAGGTTTTTTACCGGTTAGCAGTGCAGGTGACGAGTGGAATGGTCCATCCTGGTGAGCTGTCCGCTCTCATTTATTGCGAACAGAGCTAGAGCAGACGAGCAAAGATTTTCCGCTCGGCGACCGGCATCGCTCCTAGTCGGACACATGATATTCCTGGTCGGAGGGCCAGCACAACAAGTCAATACAAATGTCATGTCAACTGCTCCGCCACCTCCGCAACCAGCGCCCTGATTTCCTTTTTTTTCAATCTCAGCTTCCCGTCTTCTGCCAGCTTGCTCTTCAGCGTCTCCTGAACCTGCAGCACACCGAGCAGTGGGACCAACTGATCCTGATAAAAAGGTGATAATCGGATTAGAAATGCCAAGGTCGCCGTCAACCGATGCACTGATAACCCAAAGTCAGTTTGTCTGTGTCTGTGGCATGCGGGGCCCACCCCCGAGATCGGGATCAACGGGCGAGCCGGCTCAACTCACCGGCATCCTCACTCTCTTCCTCGTTGGCAAGTGCCTCGGCAACGGCGCTCACGAGCTCAACCTCCCACTCTCCGTCTTCTTCTCCTTCGCGGAGGCCATTGACTTCGTCCTCCCCTCTGGCCCGTGTGATTCGGCCTTTCTGGACCCACGCACCGACGTTGAATCCCAGGCTTGCCGCTGCCACTCGCACAAGCCGATCGGGGTGAAGTAGTGCCTGCACGAGCACGCCCGTGAGCGCTGCTCTGGCCCGGACGTCGGAGAGGAGCGATCGGGAAAGGGACGTGCCGAGGCTGTTGGACGCCAGGCGCAACAACGTGAGGAGCGTCGCGCGGGGAGACGATGCCACAGACTTGTTGGTCGAACTCAGCACTTGGACGAGCGGTGCAAGTGTGACTTGTGCGATTGTCGGTTCAAGGATAGCTAGGCGCCAGACGTCCAGGAGCGGGAACAAGGAAGCGGCCGGCAGTTCTGTAGCTAGGGCAGTTACTGTGCGGCCAAACGCGGCCACTACTTCAGGACTGGTTGCTGTTGCCTTGGATTTTTCTGCGTAGCGCTGTTTTAGCCAAGGGAACATGGTCTGCGTCAGATCGTCCTTTAGCACGCTAGAATTCTGCACGGACGGCGTGCTGTCGATGAAGGACACGAGTTTGTCGCGTACGGTGTCCAAGGCCGGCACTTGGGCGAATAAAATTGGTTCGGTGGACAAGGACGAGATGGATGGAAGGTCCAACGACGTATGCGGATGAGCTGAAAAAAACCGTCAAGCATCACGGATTGCGTCTACACAACCGGATCGACTTACGAGGGAACGCCTGGTACAACAGGAGATCGACCTGAGTGCGAAGCTCCGGCGCATTTACCCCTTTCAGCTCGTGAATCTGCGCGCATTCAATTATCGTCATCGGACTCGAGCCAAAAAACATACCCTCTTCCCGTCCAAGAAGAAGCCGAACGTAGGCGTCGCGGCTACGTTATACTGACGGGCGATCGCCCCGCCCATGCCCACGCCCAGATCGACCTTAGCGAACGCGACTTTGCCTCCGCCCCTTCCTCGGCTTTTGGCATGCGCGAGATCTTCGAACACCGGCTCGATCATCCTACACGGGCCGCACGTCGCGGACGTGAACATGGCGACGACGGTGCGGTGCGAGTCGAGCAGGCTGCGGAACGATGCCGGGTTCGTCGAGACGTGGATCGCGCCCGCGACCGTACTGGTCGATGGCGTGCTGTAACCCGAACCCAGAGCTGCCGCCGCCGCAGCTGGGGGGCCCGCCGTCGCGCGATCCGCGGCGGACTGGAGGAGGGAAGATGCAGGTCGGGGGCTTGGCTGCTGGCTCGGGGCAACGGGCGGCGTGAGACCGGTCGGGCGGCGGAACATGGAGTCTATGGTGGGGCGCAGCGCAGCGCCGAAGGGTGTAGAAAGGAAGTCGGAGGGTAGGTCTGGGTGACGCGTTAGCGGTGGTCTAACTAAGCGAGCATCAGGACGCGCCTTTGACCCATGATGGAATAGACCCTCCAGTCAGGAATCCGACGCAGTCACTCGTGAAAGAGTTGCAGTTGAAGTCTACACATCCGGCTACCATTAGAGAGACCAGTTTGATGCTGTTATGCTGGTAATTACCCAAGAGGTGATACTGAAAGGAAGGATAAGACGTGAGCGATCGGTCCTTAGGACCTTAGGTCAGATCTTATACGGGGTAGGCATACCTTGTCAGCGGTATAATGTTCCCTCATCTCCGTAAGGTATTCTTCAAAGACCTCCTCGTCGAGGGCCGTCTCGCCCATGTCTATGATTTGCATTGGTTGGCCATGCTGTCCATACGTTGGTCTCTTCGCGCGTACTATGACAATGACAGAACACACACATGCGACTGTCCTGGAGCGGTGATTTGAATACCCATCCCATAGAATATTTCTCTATTGAAGACGACAACGGATGTGTGCCTAGGCCCCGCATCAGGTTAACATACGGTCACCAGCAGGCGGGCCGAACAAAGAGTTACCATATGCCGTCGATCTGCCTTCCGAGGAACTGCGGTGACATTGCTCTAGCAAGTCCATTACTAAGGTCGTACACGTAGAGTTTCACAGGGTGGGACATTGGTAGAATGATGGCTGTTGTCGGAGAGACAGGAAATATATACAGGCACGCGACGGTGACGCGTCCTTGTGGTCCCGGGTGCTTCTACAACTTTCTACAAACGCGCCAACGTCAGTGCACCCATCTTACCCTTTCCCGGCGAGCTACCATTCTTCGTCTCCACAGTCCCCTCTAAGGCCTCGCGCTGCTCCTCCCACCAACGTAAACAATATTCCTTCTCGCGATCTCCTACGTTCTCCATAATCTCTTTGAACACTTCCCTGACTAGCTCGGTCCGCTCCCCACTTTTCGAATATCTTATCTCGTCTGCCACCGCGGCCAATGCATCAGGCAATACCGCCAGTGGTAGCGCGGACAATGTTGACACCAGGACGAGGCGTAGGCGGTGTCGACGTTGTGCATCCTCTTTCGCGGAAAGACTGGACAACGTCGAGAGGAGGGAAGAGAGGCAGAAATTGCCCATCGCGGGCGTGCTTGCACTTGCGCTGCTGGTAAGTGCGCTGAACGCGAGACGCAGCTGCGATGTGGTAAGTTTTCCGTCTACAGAGTTCTGTACGCACGCAGCTTTCTCAGCAGCCCACAAATAAGAGTGCAGCATGACAAAACGCACTTCGAGTAGACACTGTACGTAGAAAGGTACAATCATCTCTACGAAGGTTGGTCGTGATGTGGCTTTGCCCTTGACCCCGGTCACCGTGGTCGAATCGGGTTGCGCGCGCGCATGCGCAGCGAATACTGCCAGAATGACCGAGTGCGCAGACTCATACGTCTCGCGATGTGATGCGTCATCCAGGTGACTAAAATGAAAGTAGGGCGGTCATAACAAGGTGATAAAGGTGACATGATGCAAGCATACGGAAGGCACAGGGGAAAGGCAACGTTTTCGATCGTATCGAGGCAAAGCAAGGGGACGAGCTGTTCGATGCACGCGAGGTTGAATGTTTGCCGAGCGCGTATGAGGGGATTCGCCGTACGCCCTCCGGTGTTGGGACTTGCCGGAACTTGGAACAGGGAAATGAGCGAATTGGTCGGGACTGCATCCGGTAATGGACAAACCATGAGCGTTGAGACTCTTGACAAATGTTTCACTCGCTTCTACATCGGCACTCAACACGTCCAGCGCCGAGTAGAACACCCGTTTCAATTCTGCGAAACCGTCACCGCTTGTTGGTGTAACCCCGCCGAACTTGGTAATCACGAAGGAGAGGTGGGAGAGCGTGCGGAGCGTTGATAGAGCAAGCGAGGAGTGAGTCGGCACGTGAGCAGCAGATCGCTCGGGCTCGGGCAGAGCTGCAGTAGATGACACAGGACGGGAGTAGGTAATGGTAGAGAGGATAGACTGCGAGAGCATCACTGTCATGAAAAGGAGAGTTTTGAGAATGGTCCAGATATTCGCCGCAAGCTCTCGTGAATCGGGCACTGAGATGTTTAGCGGTGAACCACATGTAACAAGCAAGACGGAGAGTAGGGGGGTACACACCGATGTCATTCTCGTCCTCAATGCTAGCGAGAGCGCTCTGCGCCCAGTCGTTCTCCACGTTGCTAGCAAGCTTCTGGAGGCGCGTGACGACCGCTTCCAATGTGTTCCAACTTTCTGAGGGAGATGATTCGGCAAGTAGCGGAAGAATTCTCGCGCTTAATCCTGAGAGAGAGGGAATGGCGGGAAAAAGTGAGGAGCCAGTCACGGCTTTGAGTGAGCTCGGTAATGGGGCGGATTTGCTCCACGGCCCTGGGCTGTCATATGGGAACGAGGGTTGCTTTGGTCCCGTAGGACTTGTCAGCGAAAGTTGTCCGCTTGGTACGACGCTACAGGATTCGGAAAGGGAGGCGAGAAAAGTGCCCGAGGAGAAAGTGGCCTCGATGGTGGTCATCAAGTACGAGGAGAGGGTCTACAATGGCAAAGTTAGGGGTATAAAGTACATGCATAAGGACACCTACAGAGAGTGGGAGGACCTTGATGCGTCCCGAGAAAACGTGAGGCAAGAGTTGGGCGGCAAACAACATGGTGAGCGAGAGCACGTCCACTGTCCCTCGGTCCGTCGAGATATAATGGCCAGAAGAAGGGGCACAGCTCACGTTCTCCATGCTCTGTCTCTGGCTGAAATTCTTTCTCCCAAGCGGTGTGTTTGGGTGCACCATACAATTCCGTGATTTCGGTGAGAGCAATTATAAGCTCATCCTCTGTCTTTGCTCTCACCCTGCCGCCTACGGGATCGGTGCCCGACTTTCCTTTCAAATCCTCGAGGCCAAGAAGAATACCTCCTGCGCAGACGAATCTAATGACAGCCTGGCCGCCTTTGAAACCTTTGAGCAGGCCGCGGACCCATTCAGTCATTCTTGGTCGTATGCCTCTGGTAAATAGGCTCGTTTCTTCGTCTTTGAGAGACTTTAGTCTAAGGTGCACGGCATGTCTGAAAGCGGTGACAAGAGTGGTAAGTTTAGCATGAGCGAAAGGTCGGAAGAGAGGGGAAGAGATGACGGTTGCGGTGAGTGGTGTCGGTGTCGGAGTTTGGGCAAGGAAATGAGAGATGAGGGACTGGTGGGTTTGGAGTGGGAGAGATGAAGATGGCTTGTGAAGGTGAGCAAGAAGAATAGTGTACTCCCTCGGGGGGATGGTGGCCATCTTCTGGGCTGCCGCTTACCGGACTCGCACGAGCGCGCACACCGTGGGACGGGCCAATCACGTGAGGCGAGTCTATCACTGTTGTTGACAGTCGACGACAGGAACAGGGATCAGACTGCTTAAACCCACAAACACACGATGACAGACGCTGACGCCGACACTTTTCCACATTACGTCTACAAAATACTCAGCGAAGAGCCCCCAAATCCACTTCCACACACACTACCCCTCACGCCGTTGGATAGACAAGACGGGTTCATTCATCTCTCCTCTGGCTGGAGGGTACCACAAACGGCAGGACTGTATTTCGGTCCATTCATGACAATCTGGCTACTCCGTGTGGACACGGATGTGGCACGAGCGGAGAAGGCACGATTTAAATGGGGGGACCCGGGCTGCGTACACATGTATGCGGATGATGAGACGAAATGGGCAAGGATGGGAGACGGTGTCATTGTAGCGGTCAGGAAGTTTTCTAAAGAGCTCGAGGAGGAGTGGGGACAAGTGTTGAATGGGAACGAATGGCTTTGTTAGAAAATAAAATTTAGTTGTTATAAATAATTAATTAATGGGGTCAGACGGCGCCGCGGGTACGGGTGAGAAGGACTCGTGGGTGTTACTGTCCCACTCTTTGGCTTGCTCTAAAAGCGCTTCAACCCCGTCGCCACCTCTTTCTCGTGTCGCTCGTTTGACCACTCAACTTTGTTCATTTCATCCGTCCCACTAGTGCAAGTGGCAGCCCTGCGTTGTCCTCTCGGCACTCTCGGTGACCACCTTCCCGGATAATGCCAATTGGAGCCAAGGTTCTGACCATACCGTGCTCCACTTGCTCCCCCCGTTACTAGTTTAATCGCCAATCTCTTCCACCCGCCCCCCACCACAACTCACGCTTTATACTCGTCTCTCTATTATCACCTTCCCCTCTCGACCTTCCTCATACCCCATCTCGGCTAACTAATGTCCCCCCCAACACCTCCGCACGAGTCTCCATGGCCAGCACCGACACCCCCTCCCTCCTTTTCCCCCCAGCGCATGATTGTTAACCGCCTCCCTTCTTCAGAACATCGTGCCATTTTTGCTAGGCAGCAGGTCTTCAATCAGTCTGGCGTTGGTGCGTCTTCCCCCATCCTTACTTTGGCTACTTCCCCGCCCTGATATTTTTTTCCCACCCCGCCCGTGTCTCTGCTCTCTTTCCCCCCATCGCTGCTCTCATGCATCTTCCCTCCTATCGCGATCTGATCCCCATCCTATCATTCCTTAGCTGAAGCCCTCCAGCAATGCGAGTTTTTCTCGTCAAACTCGGTCAGATCGTGCTTTCCCACCAGCGATACAAGCGTGCCTCAGCACGAGTGGGCTACATTCGTTTGTACGTGTCCCTCTTTCGCCCTTCACTTCACCCGCCTTCTCCTTGACACCCATTTACTCATTTATCATGAAGGGAATAGCCGGCTTCCTGATCTCACCCAGTTCAACCGAGTCAACATATACCTTTTCCACGCAGATTCAGGCGATGAGATTTTACGTGTCACCAATGAGACGAACCCTTTCGGTCGCGCAGGGTCCATAGCGAAGCAGGTAAACGACTCGTGGTTCCCGAACGGAGGTGTCAACTTCAACGGATCTCCCATCTCATATCCATATTACTGGGTAATCACTCGCGCGGACAAGACGTTAGATGGCACAGAGATCCCCCAGGCAACATTCAGTGCAGTTCGTGAGTGTCTTTTCTTTACCGCCTTTCTTATTCACGGACCGGCGAACACCTTCCAGAAACAACACTCGCTGATTCAGTTACATCTTCTCTCGCTGTTGCATCATCTCTGGCTGCAGTGTCATCGGCGTCAGCTGCTTCTGCCTCCGCTGCGTCGGCTTCTGCTGCTTCCGCCTCCAGTTCAAGAGGTTCCACTCAAACACCTGGAAGCTTACAATCCAATTCCCAGTCCGACTTCCCTCACTGGGCAATAGCCGTCATAGTTGTCCTTGGCTTTCTCGCTATTGTGACTATAGGTGTTCTGGGCCTCCTCCTCGTGCGCCGTGCAAGGCGCCTCCAGAGTGCTCGCACCTCGCGGCGTGGTTCGATCGGTTCTGCCTCACCCATGATCCAGGGTGATCCAAACGCAGGTGGCGCGCCGCAATCGCCAGTGATGGAGCAAACATCAGTTGCTCCGCATCCCGCATCTGTGTATTCGCCTAACGATGGTTCTTCGATGATCTCCCATGCCCACTCTACGGATACACCATTCTCAACTGCCGATGCGGCGATCATGGCAGACGCGTTCCGCAAGGCATTACGAAAACCAGACTTCGCAGGTCCGATAGAAGAAGGAGATAGTCCAGAGGGTCAGGAGCAGAAAGAACATCGGCTACTCAGTCGTGAACTTGCAGAAGAGGGGCGAGATATTCGGAGTGTCGGCTCGTCGCGCGACGTACGTGTAGAGACGTTAAGCGATGCAGAAGACAAAGCTAAGGATACTCCTCGCTGACCTCTCCTGGCCACCGGTTCACTTTTCGCTCTTCCTTCTTTCTGGGTTTGCAAGGACTTTGTATGCTTGTGCAAAATATTCTACACTTCTCCAGCAATGAGTGTTATTTTTTATGTGCACTATCTTCGACTACCCGGTCATTAACCACCTTTCCTGACCACCATTTTTTGCTTCTCACTTTCATCGGCGATCCCCGAACCCGCACGACCCTTTGGTCGGCAGAGCACTTTACTTTACTTTGTTGGACGGCCTCATTCGCAAGAGCAGCTGCTTTTGACCAGCCCTCGATACTCTACCTTACTTCTGCCTCCACACCACCCATCCTCCCACCCTTCCGTGCGCGCTCACGTTTTAGTTTCTCTTGTACGCGCGAGCGCCCGTCACCGCCCTGTGTTTCCCTGGCCATATTCTCAACGGGCACAGGCGCGCATCTTATCTCACGCCTCATGAAACATATATACCCCAACTCGCTTGCGATGCTGGCTGCAAGCGCCCCACCCTCGTTACTTTAAAGTTGTATTTTTTATTACGTGCGCCCCCCTTACTTTCCCCCCTCGTACCTCTTACCTTCACCCTAACGCCGTGTGCTTGACAAGGTCTCGCATCAATCTTGGGGGCGTATCGCAAGGCTGGGGTTGTAATCGGCCTGTTCCTGGGACACGACGAACGATGTTTCGGTACTTTTACCCGGCGCGCCGACGCACGACGGTAAAAGTCCGCGCTCGCGGTGACTGATGGCCATCCCGGTGACCGGTGACTTGTCTCGCAAAAAAATTTCTTTTTATCTCTTTTTTTGCGTGTCAGGTTCACTCCGATCCGAGCCATCAGCTGTCTTATTTCTTCCTCCGCGGAGGCGGCGGCTGCGGATTACAACCAATTCACGTTCCCCACACCCCCCTCCTCGGCTCGGAAGATTTAGACGGGTGGGAGACTTTGCCTATTGTGGCTTGATCGACATCGGACACTTTTCCCCTCATCTCGTACATTTTATACTTATTCTCTCTCGGCTGCCGTTCGTCCCCTAGCCCCGACTTCCCCTTCTTTTTCTTTTTCACTACCGCATATATAATTTTTTACAACATTCGAACTCACATGACGTCCGTCGGAACAACCCTCAATTTTTTTCCTTTTTTTGCTTCCGTACCCTCTGCGATGTGTCCACGTAATTGTTGGTCTGTATTTGGCAGATATATCCCGTGATGATGATAATACCAAACCAAATGTCTGGGACCAGTGGCGTCGCAAATTTCATAAGGTACAGTCAAAGGGCGAGGGCCCACATCACCCGAAACAGAAAACTCCTGGCCAACTGCTAGCGAGGGCCCTTTTTCTTGACAAGGGTTATCTACTTTCATGTGGTTAATTGTTAGAGCTCAAAGTGACATGAGAAAATGTCCCAGCACAGCGCAGCTGAGTCTATATGTTACCGTGCACGATTACATCTGGTAGGGGTAAGGAAAAGGTGAAAGGAAAAAGTGGTGTATTATTATACATGCAAGCCAGCGGATATGGAGGGTGTTATCACTTCCGAGATATGATGCAACGTGCGCCACGTCAAGAAGTATGTCAGGACAAGAGGAGGGTGGGCAAGGGTTTGTGTGCTATGGCCGCCTGACCGCAAGCTGACGCATCAGTAACTCGTATCTGCAAATAAAGATGTGGTCCCACGAGTAATTAGACCGTTTTAGTTTTCGGGACGAATAGTCGGCAACACGCACGTTAACATGGTCACGGCACTGTTAGGTACCGTGCGAATGAGGTTGACAGAGAGGCCCTTGTAGAGCCCTCGCCAGCCTTCGAAATGGAGAATCTTCGTCGTTGTACGAATGATGCCGGATCGCTTGCGTGATGCACCAGACTGGAGCAAGAGCCGTCGCTGCGTCTGCAGACGCGTCCGCACCACTTCGTGCGGGTACGTCGCCACAGAGGCGGTCATCTTTGCGACCGCGGAGCAAAACAGTATGGTGGGAGTCGGCAAGGGCCGGTCAGGGCTGTGACGTTCTGAAAGTTTTTAACGCATGGATGAGAAGGAGGGTGTGGGAGCGAAAAGAGGTAGAAGGACGCACGTGCGACGATCTTGAGCCTTTCATAGAGTGGGAACTGCACGGCGACGTGAGTGATGCCTAATAAGCTGGGTAAAAGTCCGCGATAAAATGCGCGAATGCCTTCGCTACGATAGATTGTGATGGCAGCGTCTAGTGTATGGCGGTATCTTGTCTCGCTGTGCGATTGTGTCTATACCCCACCCCCCCTCCACGGTGAAGACGAGGAGACGCTGACCAGCTGGAGAACACACACCATGAAACGTGTTTTGATGACCCAGAATGGATTGGTACAGATAGTACTGGCGGCACCGGCAACCATGGCAGACAGTATGTGGAGCGACCACGGATGCTCGCGCACGATGGGCTGATAACCTTTCGCGGATGGCGCGGGGTACAGCCGTTCTGACTTTGCGACTAGGGCATCGAGACCAAGAGGCGCCTCGCCAAACAGGGTCTTGATCCCGTCGTACACGGCGAAGTAGATGGCCCACGTAGGAAGATAACCGAGGATGGTCGGCCCGAGACCACGGTAAAGCCCTCGAAACCCATCGTGCCGGACGATATCGCGAATGGTTGCTGTATTTTTTTTTTTGGTTACATATGGCCAAAAAGAAAATTCGGTTACGGAACAAGTCGGGCGAGGGAGGCGGGACGTGTCAGAATTAGGACTTGGGACTATGGGACAAATGAGATGAGAATGGGGACAGACCAGAAATGCCGAGATAGTCCGCCTGGCCGAGCGTTGCTCTCTGCGCCTGAAGCTTGGTCTTGACAACGTCGAGGGGGCAAGTCGCGATGCTCGCAACGAGGCCACCGCCGGCGCCAGCTGGGAGGAGCGCATCAGCGGTGAGCGATTAAGGGCGGCAGAAGCGGAGTTGGGGGGACCTATCATGCTGTTAGCGGTCCATTTCTTTCGCGTTGATGGCATAGCTCTCCCCCGCAGAAGCGGGGACCACGGTGAATGATCAGAAGAATTTGGTGTTGGGATGGGGTCGAGGTCTAGGTGCACTCCTCGCTCGCTGTCCGTGATGTCCAGCAAGCAATGCCTCTGCCTTCGCTATCACGTGTCTGACGAACGTCCACGGCTTTCCGTTTTCCGTTTTCTTCGCTTATCCCGGTTTCATCCGATTTCATCCGAAGAACTTGCGTTCCCTCATACGTCATTTATCACGTGCACATCTGATCTTGCTTGCAAGTCGTTGTCAAGGTCGTTGTTTGGTCGTTGTCTTCAAGTTCTTGTCAAGTTCTTGTTATCTTCATCTTCATCAAGTTCTTACCCACTTACTATTACCATGGTTCGGGCTATTGTCAATGACGTCGTCGTAGCAGAGTCTTCCGATACGGCCTTCGTTGAAGGAAGCCACTACTTCCCCCCTGAGTCGATCAAGGTCGTTCTCTCCATCTCCGACACCACGTAAGCCAGCTGCTGTGACAGCGTGCGATATTCTAGATCCTGATTTTTACTTGTCAGTTATACTTGTCCCCACAAGGGGTATTTAGTTTCCTCTTTAGCGGCGTCGTATCGCTCTTAGCCTCTCTAGAAATGCGTCATACTACAATGCCGAAGTCGCCGGAAAGACTGTGAAGGACATCGCTTGGTTCGGCTGTTCTCTTACAGACGCCTTCCAGCCTTCTTACCCGTCCACACCTTCAGGGTTTATCCCCAACCTACCTCCAAATTCGAGATCAAAGGGAGATACGCGTTTGATAAGGTAACCCGATCCCCGATCCCCCGATCCACCCTTACTTAGCACGCACTTCAGGCCCAAGTGCAGGTTGCCTGATGCGAGGTTCACTGGTGTACAAAATAAAATAAAATAAAATACTTGTATGAATAGGCTCTCTGACGTAGCTTTGACTGTTCAGTTCTTTCTGTCAATTCTCTGCACTGTCTGTTGTGTAAAAATAATTAGCGCTTCTCTGCCAATGCCAATCATGCCAACTGTTAAGCTGCACAATGCAGGAACTAGAATGGCCATTGAACTGAACAAGGTCAGCAGTTAGAAAATACTAGAATTCTTGGAGGCCCCTCTGACAACCCTCTGGGCCTCCTTAATTCCTTGGTGCATGTGTGACATGGACAGATCTTACCATTCAGTTTGAAATGTATAAATATTGTGAACAATGTCAAATAGTAATACTAATACAATACCAATATTGTCTGGATTGATACTGCCCACAAAAAAACAAAATGTGACAGTGAGCAGTCATCAGCAAAACTTCACTTGCTTAATTTAGGGCTTAGTCAAGTTTGAATTGAACTTATTTCATGGATTGTGCTTGCCCTTATTCAATAATTGCATGGCTTATTGAAGCTTGTAGTTATAGTTGTTTTGTGCACATTTTGTGTTTGTGCAGCAGATTTGTGCAGCAGCATATCACAGATTCCTGAAGATCAAGTGAAAGAACATGTATTTAACAACATTTTTGGAACAGCACATGCCAGGGATCCTGGTGCACCAACAGGAGTGTCACAAGTATTGCAAGTTCACCAGTTAACTGTTTTTCCTATACTCTGAGCAGTATGTCACAGTTGATGATGACAACTGGAGGCACTCACTGATGCTGCCCTAGCCCTGCGCACCTTCAACAACAACGGTGATGCATGACCACTCACCGTGGTCGTGTAAGTGTCCAGTCTGCATTATTAAGGGCGTACGTTGCGCTGGCGTAACAGTGTAGCCCTAGCCACGATCCACATCGGACTTCTGATACACTCTTCATTGCTCACCATGGACTGACACGAGGGACTAATGATTGCTCTTAAGCCGAAGGGTCGCCAAAACTCACCTCGCAGGGCCTAGGCTGTCGAACTCTGAGCTAAAGTGAGGGAATGGTGTAAGACTGGACATAGAGAGACGTAAAAGTCCCCTTTCCCGATGCTCGACGTTTCAGGACAAAGCGAGAAGCGCGGTTTCTTCTTTCCTGACGCTCGTGCGTCCCGGGCTCACATCGGAGTAAGGGGTTTAGCACGGAGAATGCCCCCAATGGCTCTGCAAACCGATCAATAGGTCCAGCTCCAAGGCATTCTCCTCCGCTGAAAATGCGAGCAGGCGTGAGAGTTATGACGACGGATCGTGCATGTAACTTATGGAAAAGCACTGTGGCACGCATGGCATGGTGGTCGCGCGAACCGGAAGCTTGAAGCTTGAAGAAGCGCCAACTGATGTGCCACAGGGCGCTACACGTTATCTGGACGTCAGCGCGTCAACCGCGCACCTGGCAGTTGGCATGCTACCCATAATTTTCGCGTCCAGAAGGGGGAATGTATACGTTGTTGGTCTTCCTGTTTCGCCGGCATCGCATCCGTCACCCCCGCATTCTATCTACTAAAGGAGGATACTTTTAAGACGGCTATCCTTGTACGGCACAAGCACGAGCCGATGGAGCACTAGTCAATGTACGGGAATAGAACATACTCATATGCAACATGGAAGTTCCCAGACACGGGACGCTTCGCAGAAGGCGTGAAGCCTGACGTTGGTGGATAGCGTGGCATCAAGGGACTTCGAAGCGAGAAGAGTTGAGTGCCTCCGCTAGAAGCATCGGCTTTACGAGTCTCAGTATGGAATGCGTGTGGAGAACGCTGTGTTGTGTGATCGCAACGGCATCTGCGGGAGTCTGTCTCACGAACACAATGGGATTAGGTTGTCAGTACAGGAAAAAAACTACAGGAAAGCCGGAAGGGTAGTGATAGGGTCATGAGGGATTCGAAGGGGCGGCTCCAACTCCTTTGGGCATTTTTTTGTCTCCCTTCGACATCTGTTCTAGATCTGCTGGTTTGAAGTAGTGGGGGGCGACTGGAGGCCGAAGGACGTCAGCAGGCTCTATCAAAATGATAAGGATTAATGTTTGAAGCATACCTTCAAGTAACCATGCTGGTTTGATTTCCATCACCTGCCGGAGGTATGACTTGGACGTCATGACGAGTTCGTAGTACACCACAGTCTTCACCGGTGGCTGATGCTGGAAGAGGCTGGAGGATGGGTGTATATACACTGTTTGGTTCGTCTTCAGTGTCCGATATGAATCTCCACTCTTCTGCAGCTGCGCTGTGTGATAAAAGTAGCCGGAAGTGAGGGCCTTCTGGATCGGCGTGATGTCGTTTGAATTCGGGTTGTTCTGTACGACGACTTCAACGCGCTCACACAGACCCGCAAGTTGATCCCGGATGTCGCGCGCGCGACATAAGCTCTTGTATTGTAGGAACTGCTCGTAGCAAAATTGCTGCGAGTAATTAGTATCCGCCCACTGTTCCCACACATTTAGTAATGTGAAGTGGTCTCCACCAGCTCGGACAAAGTTCTGCCGGGCTTGGTCCGCGTGTAGCTTCTTGTCCTTCGGCCGGTAAAACAACGAGGATGACTCTGAAAGCATGGAGATAATGGTGAGAACCTCGTCCGTGCAGGAGTAGTCCTCGCTCGCGATGATCGCTTTGGACAGCATCGGATCGACAGGGAACTCAGCCATGCGCCGCCCCAGCTTTGTGAGTTCGCCCCGATCGTTGAGCGCGCCAAGCGCGTAGAGAAGCTCGAGTGCACGCATGAGTGTCTCCCCAGGTGGAGGGTCCATGAACTCAAAGCCGATGAGATCGTTGATACCGAGGGATTTTAGTAACAATACGACCATGCCGAGATTCGTGCGCTGAATCTCTGGGACGGTGTTTGCCTCCAACTCGTTGTTATAAGCCCACTTGGTGTATAAACGGAATGCCTTTCCAGGTCCCACACGGCCGGCTCTTCCGGCACGTTGGTTGGCTGAAGCTCGAGAGCACTAAGACAGGCCTTTTAGCTATCAAGAAAGGGTAAAGCACGACAGGGACGGCGTACAGGTACGACCACAAGGCTGGACATGCCTGTCCTTGGATTATATGAATTCTGCTTGACAAACCCCGGGTCAATGACAAACACAACGCCGTCGATTGTAATAGACGTCTCCGCGATGTTAGTCGCAAGCACGACCTTTCGCGCCCCTTCGGGGGTTGGTTCGAATATCTTGGCTTGCATGTCACTTGGTAGGTTGGCGTAAATGGGACAGATAATCAGTTCGGCTACCTTGTTGCCCAAGGCGCGCGCTGTCTCCGTGAGGTTCTCTAGGGCTGCTTCAATTTCGTCTTGACCCTGAGAGAACACGGTGAATCAGTTCGGAGGTTGCCAGGATGAAGGGAAACGCACGGTTAAAAAGACGAGGACATCACCCTTAGGCTGTGTGGTATGAATCTGAAAAACCGTGGTGATCGCTGCGTGAAGATAGTTGGCCTCGGGTTGAGGTGTGTAATGTATATCAACTGGGTAACGGCGACCAGGAACTTTCCAAAAAGATTTGAGTGTCCGGGAACCCGTCAGGTGCGGTCAAGGACTTACCATAGAATACTGGGGCGTCGTCAAAATACTCGCTGAATTTCTCAGCATCCATCGTCGCACTAGAGATGAGGAGCTTTAACTCAGGTCGGAAGCGCGCGATGTCCTGGGTTTAGCGTTGAGGTTATGTCAGGAGAATCCAGCAGCGTGCGGCGCACCTTAACCAACGCAAACAGGATATCCGTACTCAGTGTTCGCTCGTGCGCTTCGTCAATGATGAGCGCAGAGTAACCAGCGAGATCAGGTTCCGTCAAGAATTCTCGCAGGAGCATGCCGTCGGTCATGTATTTGAGGACGGTTTTGTCGCTTGTTGCGTCCTCAAACCGAATGGAGTAGCCAACTTCGTACCCGACCTTGGTACCCATTTCCTCCGCAACGCGGGCAGCAACGGACATTGCAGCTACGCGGCGAGGTTGAGTACAGCCGACCTTCATGCCACCAGCTGTGTAACCTGATTCATGCAGGTACTGAGGAAGCTGAGTCGTCTTGCCGGATCCAGTCTCAGCGACCACGATAAGGACTTGGTGGTCGTGAATGGCCTGCAAAAGTTGTTCTCGAAATAGATAGATAGGTAGGGATTTGCGGGTCTCGTCGATGGACTTGGCTTTGATGGACAAGTAATCATGAGCATATAGGGAGTACTTATCTGGACGCCACTCACCGCGAGCTTCAGCTGCCTCAATCTGTTGTTGGAGTAATTTATCTTTCGCGCTTAAGCGCCCTTCACCAGCCATGGTACGATCCATGACAAACTTGATCGTCTGGCTTTCATCGAACACGTATTCATATTCGTCCACGAGTTCCGACCTATCCATGGCACCAGTTTTGAACGTACTATGCTTAGTCTGACTGGCCTCCCACTGATCGACATCGGTCACGAATTGATCGTCTTTGGGCTTCGCTTCCTCGTAACGCTGGTACAGCACGTTCTCTTTGCGCTTCTTATCTATCTTGCCTTGCTCGGTGAGATAGTCTTCGGGAAGCATGTAGCCGTCCCACTTGTCATCGATTTTGAGGCGCTCCTCGACAAGCCGAAGAACTTCCTTCTTGCGGTCGAGCTCACGTTGCTCGCGCTTCGAAATACGCATACCACGAAAAAGAGCTTCGTCGTCCGCAATTTCTTTGCGAAGGAGCTCAACCTGCTGGAGCTCACGCTTTGTGAGATACTCCTGACGAGAGTGTTCGCGTAGAGAAGGCATGGCGAGCGTGCGTGCGACCGAGTCATCTGCGAGTTGCCGCCGTTGAGCAGCTTCAGCTGCCGCACCGGAGTGTTTGGACGAGCGGTCCTCAACTATTTTTTTGGTCTTGTCCTTATCCCGTTTTTTGACGCGCTCCGCAAACTCGTCTCGTTCCCGAAGATCCTGGTCGCGTTCGCGGGCGTGACGCACATTTTCGTCTTCTGGAAACTCTTCATTCATCTCGTCGGGAGTTGTGGGTTCGTTGTCTTCTTCGGCCCCTTTCCAGCGCTTTCGCGCCTTTTCCTCCTCGTCGCTCTCCCATTCTTGCGCATCTGATTCTCGTTTCCGGATATGTCTCTCCCGATCGTGCTTGTCCTTCCCTGAGCTCCTCGACTTGTCTTTTGCAAGCTCCGTTACACTGCTGGGAGAGGGGTCTTCGTCGATGACAAATGAGAACTGCTGTTTGCGCAAGGCCTTGGCATCCTTTTCTGCCCGCTTGCGAGCTGCCTCATCTGGGCGTCGGTGCTTCTGTTTCCGGGGGGCCTGCCGGTAGACTTCGCTTATAAATGCGTGAGCAGAGGGTGTATCTGGAAGACCGGCAGCATGAAGGGATGAGAAGAGGGCGTCTGTCGTTTTGGAAGAAGAAGCTATGGGAGATGGTGAGGTTGTGATTGTCCGATAGTAAAGACACACGAACCTGACGCGATTACGAAGTCGACGATACTCTTGTCCGAGAGGCCAAAGAACTTTGAAGGAGTGAATAAGATTTAAGACTGTAGAAAAGCTGAGAGGCTCACCTGAAGAGCATTGTCGGAAATATACCGTTCAAGGTCTGAAGGCATTGAATCCGAATCGACTTGACTCGGCTCGGCGAAGTCGACACTCACTAATAGTCACGTGACCGAATCACGCGACTCGCGAAAACGCGGACCGTTAACCTGTTATCCTTGATGGACCTCGACTTGCACAAGCATAAGGACAAAGAGCGCAAGCACAAAAGGCGCGAACGCCATGAAGACGCGGATGGGAAGCATAAAAGAAAAAAGCGCAAGGAAAGGGACGCTGTTGTCCGTGTAGTCGATGACGACGAAGATGAGTGGGTGGAGAAGAACATTGACTTGGACGGAGACAAGGTGAGGCCTAGTTCTTTGAATCGATTCTCTCTCATGCACATCGCCTAGCCTCTTGCAACCGACATCCCTACGGCCGAAAGCCTCCAGCTGACTTCGCGTGCTTACCCCAGGTCTGATGACCCGCCCCTTCCCAAAGTTGTGCCAACCGAGTCCTCACTAAAACGGGACGACTGGATGCTTGAACCTCCAGCAGGTTCCTCAGCTTCTCCAGTGGTCTGCGACCCTCGGCTTGAAGGTGGTAACGAATCTCTAACGGAAGGCTACGGCGAACGATCGACCGGTGCAAGGGCGCTTGGGGGCGGGATCGACTTTTTCTCGAGTCTTGGAAAAGAGAGAGAAAGAAAACCGAAGCCAGATTTACCTGATCCAGACAAGGTATTTCCCTCTATTTTAGTCTCTACCACTTTGTTCGAACACTTTTCCCGTCCCAGTTACATGTCAGCTCGAAAGAGCTAAACACGCAACTTAAGGATGGCAAATCTCTGAGCGAGGATTCTGACGCACAAGCCCCCAAGCCCATCACTCCGGGCGGACCAGGTTCACAATGGCGCATGATGCGTCTTCGTCGTGTCTACGAAACAGCTGAAGAGGAGAATCGGCCCGTCGAAGAAGTCGCCATCGAACGCTTTGGCTCGCTCGAGGGCTTTGACCAGGCTAAGGAGGAGCGTCGCATCCTTGATGAACGCGGGCGCGGGCGTGACACAACCAAAGGAAAACGGCGCGAGGATCCAGGCTACTCGAAAGTCGGCGAGAAGGGCTTCATATTCAACGACCTTGGCGGGAGTGGCGGTTCGTCACGCAGTTCGAGCTTCCGACGACCCGGTGTGCCAGGGGAAAGTGGACCATCTACACCGTCTTCGCAGCCAGGGGTGCCGTCCGTCGCACGCGCTCGTTTCGACTCACTTCATCTGCCCTCGCAAACAGGTACTCCGGGCCAACAAGTGCGTACGCCGATACCGTCGGTCATGACGCCGCAGCTGGGAGGCAAGCGCTCGCTGTCCCCATCATCGCTCAATAGACTGCAAGCAAAGGTTCTACGCGCAAAGCTGACAGGGGGGGCGGATGCAGAAAAACTGGAGAAGGAATACGAAGAGGAGTTGCAACGCGCAAGCGGGATCAACACGGACGAAGATGGCGTACAAATACGGACACGCGTGGAAGTATTGCCAACGCTCGATGTACGCGGAAAGCTTTACGATGTTGGGCATGGGAAAGACGATGACCGACCACTTCCCGGGAACAGAAAGAAGAAAGAGAAGGTGCGCTCATCACCTGTTCGAATACGATACGTATCGGATCGTTGATGGTCCTCGCAAGGTGGAGACTCGCGATCCAAAGACAGGAGAGATCGTCAGGTACAACGCCGATGATGACACCACTACACTGGGAGAATTACTACGTCAGGAGAAGTTTGGCGCAGGAATTGCGGACCAAAAGAACCTGGATATGCAATTCGCGCAGTCGATTATGACGGACGGCGGGTTTGTGGTAAGTGCTTCCCAGTTTACGTCCCTTTATGTGTCGCACATTCATAATGGCAGAACAATCTTGATTACATGGACGACAATGCCGAGAAGTTGGGAAGACAAAAGATGCGTTCAGATGCTATGAAGCGCCAGTTTGCAATTCAGGGTACGCGTAACCCTCTTCACCATCCACAAGCGAGCCTCAATCTACAACTTTAGACTACAAGCGTACGCAGAAGGCGTTGGCCTCGTGTCCCTTCTGCTACGGCGAAGACGACACCCTACCCAAAGCTCCTATGGTCGCCCTAGGAACGAGAGTGTACCTCTCTTGCACATTACACGAGGAGTTGGTTCCTGGGCACTGCTTGATCGTGCCAATACAACACCACTTGACTATGCTCGAGGGTGACGATGACGTCTGGGACGAGGTTCGGGTAAGGGTTCGGGTACCCCAACTTTGCCAATTATGTTGATGACCGCCTCTCAGAACTTTATGAAGAGCCTGATGCGACTGTACGCTGAAGAGGACAAAGGCGTTGTCTTCTACGAGACCGTTATCTCTCTCAAGTGGCAGAAACACAGCGTCATCGAGTGTGTTCCTGTGCCTTGGGAGCAGTTTGATGTTCTTCCCGGCTACTTCAAGGTGCGAGTCTGTAAATAACATTATCCACCATTTCTTTCCGACGATTTTTCCAGGAATCTATTTTGATGAGCGAAGCGGAATGGTCGCAGCACAAAAAACTGATCGACTTTGCTACTCGCCCTGGTGGTTTTCGGCGAATGATGGTTCCCAACCTACCGTACTTCATGGTTCAGTTTGACCACAAGGGGGAGAAGGGATACGGGCATGTTATCGAAGGTAGCGGCGAAACCATTGGAGACGAGGAAGGATTGGACGAGGGCGAGAGAGGCGGTGGTGATTTTCCGAAGTGGGCGATTCCTTCTCATTCGCAACGCTACCCGTCATGCTGATTTCGTACAGATACTTTGCTGGGGAAATCATCGGGAATATACTGGAGTTGGAAGCAAGACAATGGCGACGGCCTCGACGAGTGGATTTCGGTAAGAACAAGGAGAGGGTGGCGTTATTTCAGAAAGGCTACGATCGGTTTGACTGGACTGGGTTAATAGAACGCCGGGCCGGAGTTATTGGGGACCAACGCTGAACACGCTACAGTACAGTACAGGAAAACGGTTGTAAAACTTGTATGTACATATGTTTGACGAGAACCACGACCCGGTCATGTCCATGGCTTCGAACTGCAGTGACCGAAAACCCAATTTTTTTTTTCTGCGGGTGTCCTGTCTGCCGTTAGTTGAGGTTGGGGCCACGTTTCATAGTACAAAAGCAGCAAGTTACATGGTTTTCCTTGGTTTATTTTATTGTACTGCAATTTATGCCCCATGACAAACGCTCGACAAACTCGCGGATGCGTGGTGTTACGTGATTCACGTTACCCTCATGGCAACGCATGAACGCCTTGCCTGAGTCTTGAATCCAACGTGTATTGCCTCAATGAGCTCTTATCCAGCATGTCACACTACGCTTCAGACCGCCAAAAGAAAAACCACGGATTGCTGTAGCGGTTCTATCTAGGTGTTAATGCAAGTAGTCCAACTCCGCCCATGTACGAAAGTAGAAAGATCGATGCGGGTTTCATGGGCGCCAGCAACCCAGATAACACCTAGGCGGTGAAGATGTGCCCTATGTATTCCCGGGACCCACACTAGAAGTTCACCTTTACTACCACACATCCATCCCTCCTTGTTGATTACGGAGTGGTCAGTGAAGTCGACGTGTCTTGTAGTTTCTATATTTCCTGTTGCAGCGTTCAACATACGAACTGACCCATGTCCTGATGAGATAATGCACTGACCATCTGGCGAAAATGCCGCAGACTCAACCGAATCCACGTCTCCAAGAAACGGGCCTGCCTCTGTCTTTCCCATAGTGGCGTTCCACATACGAATTGTTCCATCGTTTGAGCCTGAGACAATGCGCTGGCCATCTGGCGAGAATGCCACAGACCAGACCGAAGACGTGTGTCCTGTGAATGGGCCTGCCGTTGTCTCTCCCGTAGTGGCGTTCCACACACGAATTGTTTCATCGTCTGAGCCTGAGACGATGCGCTGGCCATCTGGCGAGAAGGCTACAGACCTGACCGAAGACGTGTGTCCAGAAAATGGGCCTGCCTCTGTCTCTCCCGTAGTGGCGTTCCACACACGAATTGTCCGATCGTGCGAGCCCGAGACGATGCGCCGGCCATCTGGCGAGAATGCTACAGACCAGACCGAAGACGTGTGTAGAGTAAATGGGCCTGCCTCTGTCTCTCCCGTAGCGGCGTTCCACACACGAATTGTCCGATCGTGCGAGCCCGAGACGATGCGCTGGCCATCTGGCGAGAATGCCACAGACCAGACGAAATTCGTGTGTCCAGTAAATGGGCCTGCCGTTGTCTCTCCCGTAGTGGAGTTCCACACACAAATTGTTTCATCGTAAGAGCCAGAGACGATGCGTTGGCCATCTGGCGAGAATGCCACAGACGAGACCGGAGACGTATGTCCATAAAATGGGCCTGCCTCTGTCTCTCCCGTAGTGGCATTCCACACACGAATTGTTCGATCGTCCGAGCCTGAGACGACGCACCGGCCATCAGGCGAGAATGCCACAGACCAGACAAAATCCGTGTGACCAGTAAATGGACCTGCCTCTGTCTCTCCAGTAGTGGCGTTCCACACACGAATTGTTTCATCAAAAGAGCCTGAGACGATGCGCTGGCCATCTGGCGAGAACGCCACAGACAAGACTGAGTCTGTGTGTCCAGTAAGTGGGCCCGCCCCCGTCTCTCCCGTAGTGGCGTTCCACACACGAATTGTTTCATCGGAAGAGCCTGAGACGATGCGCTGCCCATCTGGCGAGAATGCCACAGACCAGACTGAAGACGTATGTTCAGTAAATGGGCCTGCCTCTGTCTCTCCTGTAGTGGCGTTCCACACACGAATTGTTTCATCGTAAGAGCCAGAGACGATGCGCTGGCCATCTGGCGAAAATGCCACAGACCTAACCCGATCCGTGTGACCAGTAAATGGGCCAGCCGTTGTCTCTCCCATAGTGGCGTTCCACACACGAATTGTTAGATCGGAAGAGCCTGAGACGATGCGCTGGCCATCTGGCGAGAATGCCACAGACCAGACTGAAGATGTGTGTCCAGGAAATGGGCATGCCTCTATATCTCCCGTAGTGGTATTCCACACGCGAATTGTTCCATCGCCCGAGCTTGAGACGATGCGCTGGCCATCTGGCGAGAATGCCACAGACCAGACCGAAGACGTATGTCCAGTGAATGGGCCTGCCGTTGTCTCTCCCGTAGTGGCGTTCCACACGCGAATTGTTCGATCGCGCGAGCCTGAGACGATGCGCTGGCCATCTGGTGAGAATGCCACAGACCTGACCGGAGACGTGTGTCCAGAAAATGGGCCTGCTGTTGTCTCTCCCGTAGTGGCGTTCCACACACGAATTGTTCGATCATTCGAGCCTGAGACGATGCGCTGGCCATCTGGCGAGAATGCCACAGACCAGACCGAGGACGTGTGTACAGTAAATGGACCTGCCTCTATCTCTCCCGTAGTGGCGTTCCACACAGTAATTGTTCCATTGGAAGAACCCGAGACGATGCGCTGGCCATCTGATGAGAGCGCAATGGAACGGACCATACCCCCAACGTTTGAAATCACCATCTCCGATAATGGCCAATGAGACAATCGCCCACGTTCCACGCGTAAAATTCGAGGAAATGTGCTGGAATAATGTGCAGAGACAAGAGAACGAGTCGGCGCAAATGGTAGAGCAGAAAGATAGATATGCGGAGCACTCTTTGCCATGGCCATCCCAAAATGCCGTACAAACACAGAGGCGTCATTGACGAACGACCTGAATTTCTCTAGGTCTGTTTGAGAAACCTGCTGCGATCGTAGCAATTAGTTATTCGCCTTCCTCATCGAATCAATAATTCTACTCACACCTTGACCAGACGCTAGCCACACATTCAGAGCCGACAACGCCGGCGAAGCAAGACCCACGTTGCTCGTCACACTAAGGGCCTCCAGCCAAAAGAGAAATTTCTTCTCAAAGAAAGTTCGAAGTTGGACAAACAAATATGTTTCGAAGTTAATATGTTCCAAATGATCGTCCCAGAAACGACAGGCATATAACAGAGCAGGTGGGATGTGTTTATCAACGCGGGAGTGAAGGTCTTTGACGTCTTTGTTGGCGAGATATGATGACTCGAGATTACAGATGTTAAATTTGAGGTCTTTGAGCAGTAGACCGAGACAGGAATGGGCCAATTGACGGTGAGCGTCACGAAGGCCAACGCAAAATTCGCTGCCCCTTTCTTTATTTGTGAGGAAATCGCGGAATGATGTGTGGAGAGGAATAATGGAAAGGTTTTCATCGGGTGAATTGACATTACTCAACAACGAGCCGAGGCAACGGAGTAATCTAACAACGGCATCACCGTCGTCATCGTCGTCGTTGTCGTCGGAGCCGTGTCGTCGCAGAGTGGTCAGGGAGCGGATACTGAGGGGTTCGATTGAAGTGATGAGCTGTCCCACGACAGAGTGGAATAGAAGCCGTGCTTCTTGGTCTGTGAAGTATCCCTCAAGGACGTCTTTGTATAACTCATCCAACGGGTCTTGTCCACCGCGATTTGTACTGGGTTTCAGTAAATGATTTATACACTTCTTCTTGCTATAACCAAAGCGCCCGGGAGGATCTAGGATGAATCGACTAGCAACCGCTGCCCACTGAAACAATCCTTCTGCCTTTATTGCCAGTGCGTCGCCATAATTTTTGAACTCGTCTGAAGGGAGCCTCTCCCGAAGAAAGGCAAGAATGTCGTCATGGGTTTTAGCAGCCAGCTCGGAATCTTTCATGTGTCTGATCCTGACTGAAGGCGCTCTGACAAGCGCAGGCTCGATGCCATCCTCTGGTCTCGAGGTGATGAGCACACGGAAGTTCGATGGGAGTCTAATGAGCTTTTTAGCGAGAAACGTGTGTAATCCCATTCTACCAGTTGCATCCCCACTCTCGTCCAGGGCATCGATTACAACAAAAATAGGACCGACGATGTGTAGGTTCTTAAGCGGTTCCAGGATAAGGGATTCAAACAGGGTATCATAGTCACGTGTGCCAACTCGAAGAGAGGAGTTGTCCTTCACGACCGTTCCAAGCGCGGTTTTAAACGAAGGATAGCGGTCGGAGAGATCGCGAGCAAGTGTCGTGAAGAGGTGATAAGCCTCCCGCTTGGATTGCTCCTTCCGCAAAAAGATAAAGGATGACGTAAGTCGATGCATTTTGTCGAAGCGACGCGCGATCTCATGCGCAATCGATGACTTTCCCGTGCCTGCTTGCCCAAAAAGAACCAGACAACGCTCCGAAGCGGGATCGTTCACCCAATTGACAATGAAGTCCAGGAAGGCCGTGCGTGTTCCCGCAAGACAGCCCTTGTCGGGTGTGAATCGTGAACCTGTCCCATATGGGATTTCTCCGATTTTTCTATCTAGTTCTATAACGATTATTAGATCGATTACCCAGAGCCCACAAGCTATCAGGAGTACGTACCGGCGTCGGAAACTTGGCTTGACATCCACTTAAGCTGAGTAGATATCCCGTCAACCTTGGCTGAAAGTATTCCCACGCCATCCAGAATTTGGAACGCAGTTATTTCCGTGGTGATGGTGGCCTGGTCCAGGAAAGCCCTTCGATGTTCGACAAGGGCAGCGGACAAGTCCTCAATATCTTTGGCGACACCTCCGGCCATATTCTTGAACGTCCGCTTCCCTAAAAATCACACGTTCACACTGGTCAAATGTAGAAGATGAAGACAACGTACAGAATTGTGAGTCCTTTGCATACGACTGGATAAAGTCACTGCAACTACAAACATCCCGCAGCATCATAGTAAGGATTTCAGCCTGCTTAGAGTCGGGCTTGATGGATTTCAATGTGTCTTCGTGGTGCGCGAAATCAAACTCATCGTGCATAGCTTCAAGCAAGGTTAGGAGGTTTTCGTCACGTTGATACTGTTCTAGGAGTTTCTGGCACCCGAATAAACTAGCATTAGTGTCTTCCTTCCGACAATGACGCAAACAGTTGCACCTCGGGGATAGTTGAGACTAGGCCATATGCCATCTTTGCAAACGGGTGGAGCTGAGAGCGAAAGTCGGCTTAGTAGAGGAGAGGCAGAATGGATATTGCACGCACTTCCGCAATTGGGCTTACAGTGTCCATCACCCACTTGATTCTACTAACAGCCCTTTTCCATGTATTCTTTCGGTCAATTGGCTTCTTAGCTTCATCGGCGCGACGGAGAGCAATCAGAGCCTTCTTGATAGGCGACGTCTCTGCCTGGCCATCTGGCATAGGAGTGCTAGTCTCCACGGGAAGGGGATCCGACGAGGGTAAATGAGGTTCTGTGGCGGTGGATTGAATGGGTCCCCCAGAGTCCGGGACGATAGAGGGCCTAGTAGATTCTTCAGCGGAGGAGTCGTCTCCTTTGGTCGGTATTTCGGGGGGGTTGTTGGGAAAGATTGGAGAGGCCATGTTCGATGACACAGTGATCGTTATGTAGAGCGTGACCGGCTGCATCGACGTTCCAGTTTCCCCATCGCCATTACTAAGGACTAAAGGAACCTCTACCCCCGGGATGTTCAACCGGTCGAATGAGCAAGGTTTCTAGTAAGATACGAACCACTTTGGGATTCGACAGGTATCCCTATCTCATGCGTTCCGATAACAACATCAGGGTGTAAGTACCGCTTCTCATAAAGACACAGCGTAAGATGGGAAGACCGTTGTGTAGAACTGAACTGAACTTTTAGCCGAAAATTAAAACTGAAAAAGGAAAGTCCTACAATGCATCAAGCCTCTGGTTCCAGTGCACCACCTGTCCATCAATCTGGGCGCTTTCCGTCTTCTTCGTTGTCGCATGATTGGCTACAGTGACAAGGAACCGCCTCTTCAGCCCAAACTGTTTCTTGATACATGGAACATTGTGTGCTCGGAGGACTAACAAAGAGTTATCAAGGCATCAACGAGTTAGGATTTAGGTACATACCGGTCACCTCAACACGTAGCTGGGATAGGCTCCCCTGCGATTCGGCGATGTGAGTGCTGTCGAAGGACGATTCTTGAGCGAGCATCGCTACACAAAAAGAAGGGATCGATGCACCCTCTTCCTGAGTTTCGTGATGCTGAGGGACCCGGGCTGGAGTGGTAGGTCACTATCAAGGAAGTCGTTGGTCAAAGACCATCTACGCACAAAGTCGGGGACATTTGCAGGTGCTCCACATCTTGTATAGCAGCCATACTGGATGTTTTGGGGGTCAGAGTGATTGGGGTTAGAGTGAGTGTATGGTTCGAGCGTCTAGGTAACCACGCGCTGTCCGCATGATCCCACCCAACTCACGCTGTGGCATTCCGAATGCTCCCACGGCTGTTAAGGGTGTTGTCCAGGCTGGGGACAGATACCGTACTGCCAGTTCAAGTTTACGTTGACGTGGTCATTGTCCAGGCAGTATTTATGACTTCAATTAAACGAAGGTGACTTACGATCGGTTTGACTGGACTGGGTTACAGTAATAGAACGCCGGGTCGGAGTTATTGGGGACCGACGCTGAACATGCTGCAGTAAACGTAAACGACTCAGAGTACTCTTCCACATGTATTCTATCTCTAGGCCGTTAAATCTATTGAGACCTAGTTTCCTGGTCTCGCATCCAACGTATTGCCCAGTGACAAGATTAAATGTTCAGTCTCGTCTGCAACCCCGCCGGTATTCGAGTTCCGTCGGACAGGCGCACACGGCTCAGCTTCGGCGCTCTTACCTGTATGGTTCGTCGATTTCCAAACGTGCCTGTGGCAATAGCTCTAGCGCGAGCATAATGGTTACTTGGCTTAGTCCCAGCCTCGTCGGAGCGCATGCTCCAGAAGTCTCTTGTGACACCCTCCGACGTCATCGTCTACGACCTCGAGGACAGCGTCGCGCCCTCAGAAGAGGGTAAGACTGTTGCAAGGGACCGACTCGCGGAGTTCTTGACGGTAGGATACCCTCGATGCATTCGACGGTGGTGGTGACTGACCGCTTGTGCAGACAACGCCAGCAGATGAACTACCCCATCCTTCGCGCATCGCCGTGCGCGTAAATAGCACCCACACCCCTTTCTTCGAGCGCGACATCGTCAGCATTGTAAGCCTGCCTTTGTCCCTAGACATTCGGAACGAGAGTCGGACATGTCCGCCCCCCTTAGCTCACCATTCCCTCTGTTCGGACGCTCGTACTGCCCAAAGTTCACTCCGTGGAGGATCTAGAAACGGTCACGGATGCGATGGAAGCGTTCGGTCGGTCTCAGGGAACCATCCATCTGGTTGCCAGCATCGAGAGCGCCCAAGCCCTTCACAACGTTGGTGGAATTGCCGCTTGGAAGTCTGAATATGGGCCAGAGAAGGGCGGCGAGCTTAGGGCGTTGCTGGTACGTTTCCCCTTGCCCACTGCATACCCACCGTTCACCTCCATTCATCTCCACTTAGTTTGCGGCAGAAGATTGTATGACGCCTTCCCTTTTTTTTTCCATTGAAGGATGGCTGAACGTGTGCCCCTTAGACTGTGCAGACACGTCCGTCATTCGGACGGCTTCTCGCCAGGAGTTGCTCTACCCTCGGTCCCACATGTCTGTCACCGCGAGGGCATTCGGCCTCGAAGCCATTGATATGGTTCGTTCCCACACCCTAGCTGCACGTTCGTCCGGCAGCTAGCTGATACATATGCAGGTTTGCGTCAACTACAAGGACTTGGACTATTTACGAGATGAGTGCACCGATGGTCGGAGATTGGGTTTCAGCGGCAAGGTATCCGTCCTATTCCCTACTTTTTGTTTGGACAATACCATGGCTGATTGCGCCTGAAGCAAGCAATCCATCCATCACAAGTGGACATCATACAATCTACCTTTGTCCCGACTGAGCAAGGTACAAGCCGTAGCAATCTACTCCCTTGGAGATCCAGGCTGACCTCCCACGAGAAATACTACGCGCCGCGAAGATAGTGCACCAAATGGCACAGGCTCATGCGGCACAGAAAGGCGCAATCGGCCTTGACCTGAGCGACGATAATGGTGGCAAGGAAATGATTGATGCCCCTATGTTAAAGCAGGTGCGATCCCCATATGTTTAATCATTCATTCATTCACCTAGCTCTCACGGCCAAGGCGGAGAAGACGATTCATATGGCACGGGCTGCAGGCCTTCCAATACCAACGCCGCTTTGAATATGGCTTGGCGATTCTTCGTATTCTTGCCGACGCACCGCATGCGTGTGAGCGTGGAATACACGGTGGGCCTGAGACTTGTGTAGTAATCCAAACATTGAATGAGGACTTGCGCAGTAGGCAAGCCCGGGACGACGCATACGCATTATCGTTCTGATGCAAACGACTCATGGCATATCTCCTAGATACCACATTGGCTGGACACACAGAATGTAGTCTTGTTTGTTTGCTCTCCGTTGCTCGTATCCTGTACCTTTGAATATTACCGTTATCCTCCAAGCTCTCAGGACGGCATTTATATTCGGAATACTCTGTGACAGAGGGTGCTGTCATTCCTCAGGATAACGGAGACGTCGCGGCGGGTATAATCATCGTTTATTACTAGTACGGACGAGTGAAACTCGGATGCGTTACGGACGTCGTTGTCAACGTCATCTTCTACTGACAAAAAACTGACTAGCAGTCTTGACTACTTGTCCAAACGACTGCGGCGTTATAATGAGGGATTTACCGATCCACCTAGGGAGCTAAATACCGTTGCGCATCACGCGAGAAAGGTCACGCACCTGTCTCTTAACATTTCGCGCGAATAATTTTTTCTCTGAGCTTCTTCACGCTTCCTGTTGCAGCTAGACGTTCCTCGTAAGGTATATAAATCGAGCGCACACTGGCAAGGCCTTGGGCAAGGCTTGTTACTCATTACTCAACTCTGACCTAACTCGAACCACCAACAACCATGACAACATGGCAACAATTTCTGGTCGAACATGCGAAGTTTCCGTTCCCTCATACGGTTGAAAACGGGTCTGTCGGTGCAACCGACATAACCGACATGGAGGTCGGGTCTCTCACTGCAAAGTGGAAAGCCAAATACGCTGTGCCAGACGAGACTCTTGTTCGGAAACTTTGTAAAACTCTCGAGGACATCCTTGGGGACACTCCTATATCAGATGATTCCCAAAACTATCTCCTACCGAAGTTTGGGCGTCATCTGCAATTCGGTACCCTCAACGGGGAAGACATCGAGGATCCAGCGTGGTCTACGAATGAAAAGGAATCTCGGGTAAGAATTTCGGATTCTCATTCACGGCTGAGCAATTCTGGCTGACTCTTGGGACAGAGTCGGATGTTATTAGATAAAGGCTTTCTTCTAGCCGCAGCACTCTGTTTGAGAATCTATGGTAGATACCGCTTTCACACCACCGAGGAGCACGTCGAGCCAGGTACTTCCTCCGAGGTTGATTACCTTGGGTTGGTAGGCGATAAGCGTGTCGTCCTTCTTGAGGCAAAATCTCCCTCAGTTATGAAGATGGTGGGCGATTCGCTACCGACGGACGCATTCACGTTGGAATGGGCCCGCAATCAAAGTCTAGTACCGAAAGTTCTCCTGAAGGTGAGTACGCGAGTTCCTAGATGCAACACCAATTCTGACGATTCATGTACCTGTATAGGCCGCTTTGTATCTGGGTCTGAGGGAGATGGAATGGCTGTTCCTTACGTGCCACAACTACTGGATCGTTTGTCGTCTCATCAGCGACGATGACAACCCTTTTCTCGCTTACTCGCCAATTTGCAGTATCGAAAACAACTCCGAACCTTTTCGAGCATTTCTTGGTGTCATTTTGTCTGTTTTAGGAGACGTTCGCGTTGAGACCAGCGAATTCAATCCCAATATGGTGCTTGACATCATTCCGGAAGAAGAGGACGACATCGATGACGGTTCAGGAGCATATCGGGGTAGTTCAAGCATTTCGTCAAAAGTCCCGACAACCCGTTCCGGCGCAACTACCAGTCATGAGGCTGCGAAATCCGGGTTAATGGTTTGTCCAATACCTGGTCGTTTCCTGTCAGCCGGCTCACTCGTCTACTCGCAGATCACTTCCTCCTCCCCGCATTCCCCCAAATCTTTCCAAGTATGGGTGCATCTTCATCCGCTGCCCAACAACACATTCGTTCTTCCACACTATGCCGAGAACAGAAACAGGAAACGACGCCTATGGTTGACCCGCCTCATAGGATTTGGATCGACCGGAAATGTCTGGCAATGTCATTTTCACAAAAGTGATGGTTTGTTTGCGATCAAGGTTGTTGAGTTGCTGCGCAGGTCTGATGTAGATCGCCGACAACGGTTCTATAACGAGTTTGAGGTTTACCTTACCTTGGAGATGGCGTACCACTCTGGGCAACTAGGCGATCGCATCACTCCGCATTGCTACGGGGCATTTGAGGGTGATGGGATCAACGTCCTCGTTCTTGAACTATGCGGTGACACTCTCAAAAGCTGGGGTGACCTCGATTTGTCGGAGCAGTGAGCATCAGCGGTCACATTATCCAAATGATTGACGATATTTTTCTGCAGAACACAGGTCTATGGATTGGTATGGGACCTTCATAGAGTGGGATTAGTTCACGGAGATCTTGAACCCCGGAACATCGCACGTGTTCCAGGAGGTGGGTTCCGTCTCTTCGATTTTTCAGAAAGTAGAAAGCATGTCTGCGTGGAAATCTCGGTACGATATATGGTTGCTCCTTTCACTTAAAACCTGATATTGGAATAGGGCGAATTGGATGAACGTTACAGCTGTTCTGAACTGCGAGCGATGCGGGATGTTTTGAAGCTCCTTCAGACATATCCTAATGTAAGGGCCAATCTCAGTCCATGCCCTACACCGATCGACCCTACTCCACGCTAATGCCAACGCTACCAAGTCTCAAGTCGAGCCACTGTCAACGACTAGCGCACTCCGGTACCCTTTAGAAACCCTTACAATAATTCTTAATTCGACTATTACTCGTTTATATAAGGGCTCGAAGCCCCGCCTTGTAAAGATTCGCTCTCGCTGCTCGTATCCTGTACCGTTATCGTCCAAGCTCTCAGGACGACATATATACTCGGAAGACTCTGTGACTGAGGGCGCTATCATTCCTCAGGATAACGGAGACGTCGCAGCTGGTATCGTCATCGCTTATTACTAGTATGGACGAGTGAAACTCGGATGCGTTACGGATGTCGTCGGTCAACGTCATCTTCTACCGACAAAAAACTGACTAGCAGTCTTGACTACTTGCCCGAACGACGGCGTTATAATAAGGGATTTACCGATCCACCTAGGCAACTTGTTGTGGATCTTTTCTGACTGGTAACGCGCGTCGACAAGGACGAGCATCGACCAGTCGTTCATGTGACGAATGGCGCGACCTGACAATGGCGTAAGCCATGGCTCGCACTTGCCCTAAGTACATACCGATACTCTGGTTCACCGAATTCATACACATGTTCTCGTACAGCTCTTTCCCCGCCGCGCCATACATGGAGTTCTTCGGCGCCACTGCCCCTGCAACCCGGTCTGCGTGTTTAAGCCGCTCTTGAAGCTCCGCAGATCCCAAGTTGGGGAAGGGCAGGCCGACCACCATGACCATGCGGGCGAGTTCGTCGGAAAAATTCAATCCCTCGGATAATTTTGCGCCCACGACGGCAAGGAGGAGCGCGCCCTTCCCCTGAAAGGGTAGGGAAGTCAATTGTAGAGAGGATGAGCCGCATCACAAGGGACCCACGCTACTTCGGATTTCCTCCGCATACTGAGATAGTAATTCGTGGACGTCAGCTGACGACTCGGCGAACACCTGCATCGCGGTCTAAACGCGGCTACGCCCGATGAATAAAGTGGGTACCTTTTTCTTTTTGAGTATGGAGCCCATGATTCCTTTCTCCTCCCATAGTCTCTTCACCTTTTCGAGAACTTTGAAGGAAGGAAGGAAGACCACCATCCCGTCGGGCACGATCCTGGAAAAGTTGGCCACTATTTGACCAAGTTCGAACAACTAAAGGCTGTGTGAACACGGGAGGTAGCATTGGTATGAAGGTGGGGGCCCGTACCAGGTCCGCATTCTCCATGTTTGAGTGTTTGAAATTAAGCTCGCCTCCTCCAGGTCCACGAGGAATGACTAGTGTTCGCAAGTTGGACTCGGATGTGATGTGGTTGCAAGAAAATAGAGATATCTTCTCTACTGGCAAGTGCGCAAATAGCTGAGCGGTTAAATCTGACATCTGTTGGAAATTAGATGCAATCCTTTCGAGCGTATTGAAGTCCTACAGGCGACATTGTTCCACCCGCTAGGATGACAGAACGTGCGGCATCCACAACCGCGCGAAATTGCGGTGCAGGATTCAAAGATTGGTATTTGATCTGGATTTCGGGTGTGCCCTGATCGCGTGAAGGGGACTTGTGAGTGAAAATTATGCGCCCGTCTATCAAGGATTTAGGTAACCCCACACGCGTTCTGGATCGATGGCACAGACACACCGTCAGTGGCTGCTGCTAGGGCAGCAATAAACTCTTGAACCGCGTACAACGGTGGCGTTCCCAGTTCGGAGTAGTCCACGATGCCTGTTACCGTTCAGCCTACCTGATGCAGGCGGATCCGTTCCCGCTGACCTTTCTGCTCTGCCTTCAGTTTTGCCTTCCTTGTGTACGTTGTAATCTTTCTAGCTAGCTATAAATCCAATGAGTACATAAGAGAGATCGGTGAAGAAACTGCGACATGCCTTGCTCTTGCGGAGATAGTTTTGAATCTCAAGGAAGTTGATTTCTTCAAGCTTTCCACCTAGTTTCGAGAGCAGGCCATCGACGGTCATCACCTCGGTTGTGCCCTGTTGCTGCCGATTCGAGAAGAGACCCCTCAAAGTATGAAGAAGGCGGTACAGGCGCTTTAGATGAAGCACATGTTTCGATGTCAATCTATTCTTGAATCGTGAGATGTACGCTGTAAGTTGTTCCAAGCAAAGTTCCAGGGTACGCAGCGGGAGCGTGACAGTGGATAACGAGAGCAAAGACGATATGAGATCTTGTTGAGTCATGTAACTTTGTGAGAGATTGTGCACCCCACTTTGCGAAATACTTACTGTGAGCTTCGTCGACGACTACAATTTGGTTGCTCAGGTCAATGCCAAGTGCATCTCGAGCATCACGATGAAGCAGAAGGTTGTAAGGCAAAGTGACTACCTGTCGAACTTTCCGTCTCGTCATTTACGCCCCACAAGTGAATGAGAACGAGGCACTTCTGCTTGCGAAATAGCTTCACGTGAAGCAAAATACGGACAGGTCCGAGATGCCTGTCCAGATACGATCAACTCTTCAATATCTTTTGGAGATGCCTTCGGGGGAGTGGTTAATCAGGCGAACCCGAGATGAGAAACATGCGAACAAGTATCTGGTCACGAAACTCGTGTAGGCGGTTGTCGTCCATGTCGTCTGACCTCGGTAGATATGGGCATCGCCTATCACCTCCAGCTACAGAACTAACCTTCGTTACCTCGCGACAGGGAGGAGGAACTTCAAAGATATACCCTGCAAAAGCTCTCGGCAACGCTCATCGAGATCTCCACCTTTGGCCTTGAGTTCTTCGTTCAAACAAAGCTGTCTCCGAGATCCAAGGCTAACAAAGCGGGCCTCAGAGCGCTCATTAAAAGAGTCTGCCTCAGACCCCATAGACTCGTACTTCCGTTTTCTTGCTTCATCCTTCATCGGCACTTGTGTTGAAGGATGACTAGGCGGTGATGAGTCCATATTACGATAGGCTTCCCGTCGAAGTTTTCTTAGTTCGGGCACAACTTGAGACAGCTGAGAGTGGGTACGTGAAGCATAAAATATTTTAGTACATGATGGTCGATCGTCATGTGGGTCAACCCCTGGGTAACCGGGTTTTTTCCTGAAATACGATCATTGAGATGGCTCGGAAATCTGATATCGCACTCCTCACCAAGTTTCGTGAAGTACACTCCCATCTAACTCTTCACCATCGTCAGGAAGAAATTGGTCTTCATCATCAGAAGCTGACTCTTCGTTGCTGGGTTTCTTATAGACGGCTAAATCCCGCTGCGCATCACGCGAGAAAAGTCACACACCTGTCTCTTAACATTTCGCGCGAAGAATTTTCTTCTCTGAGCTTCTTCACGCTTCCGTGCCGCAGCTAGACGTTCCTCGTACTCTTGCTCGTCAGCCTCGAGTTCTCGGCGAAGCCGATCACGAGTCTGAGAGATGACCCATTCCGGACCTGAACGCGCTCATGAAGACCGACGACGATAACACCAGCTAGATTGTGACACCGACCATCTCCACTTGTCAAAACATCGAGCTGCCCTTTGCGAGCGCGGTACTTGTCATCGTCCAACCAGGACAGAGTGGCAGAAAGCAAGCTCAGAGTTTTCCCCTAAATGTCGGATTAGCTACATCCCCAGATGCAGAGGTGACTGCGAGCTGACTGTTCCAGTCGGACTCTCAGCAATAGCGATTCGACGGCCCTCAATCGCAGAGTAGAGGTGACGCATTAGATCAACCTGGATTGAATATGGTGTATCAAAGGGAAAGGCTGGAAATGAGTCAGGAGTGGGAAGGATTAGCGAGTCTTGCGTGGCCATGTCGAAAGGATTCGGTCGACTCGCCTGAAGTTACCAGCCTGAGCCCGAGCAAAGTCGTCGCGCCGCGACACGTTATGTCACACCACGTGCTCGCGTTTCGGGCGTGCTGATGACTGATAACTGACGTGCTTCATCTGTTCCGGGTTGCATGGCTTCCAGCTCAAGTGCTCCTGCTCTCTCAACAGAGTTGTCGAAACAATTTGAAAATACCCAAGGGAGCGACGAGCTCTTCATAGAACAGTGTGCGTCTACACAGATCCTCTGATACGACAGATATTGACATGACTTTCCTAAGGTGTTGAGATCTGCGAGACTTACAATATCTCCCCGATTGATCTCTACTACACATGGGAGTCCCTCGTTCTCGCTCCAAACGCGGTTGGGAACCGAATCGTATCCAGGGAGACCCCTTCTACTCTCAAAACTGTCATTCAGTCAAAGCTTAGGAGAGCTGCTGATGTTCGAGAGTTCAAAATTGAACAGGGCCTGCGAAAAGCGAGAGGTGCCCCCCCTGCCAACATGCTTGGTCTTGGATCCCGGATGAACCTGAAGCATTCCGGCGTCGGTCTTGTGGAGACGACTCCATCCCCGCAATCTCAGCTTGCTAATCCTCGATTTATTGGCAAGGCGGGAGCAAGTCAGGTCACGTTCGAATGCCGTGACATGGAAGGGTCCTCTCAAGATAGGCGAATTTGTATGTCTCGAAGCGTGTCGTGGGTCGGATAACTACTTCTCAACGGTCATAATCAGACAAATATATGTATGAGAAGATATCAGAGCGGAGTGTGGGTGAGTAAGTTCTTGGGGTTACCTAAGTGTCCAGTGAAACTGACGTCCTTGGTAGTTCTGGACGAGCGTATAGACGCAATCGCAGACCTTGTTTGCCAACATTACGGTTTAAACGATCTCGGAGACCCCTCTGCATCGAGCGATGTGAGTCATGTTTCGCAGTTTCGTGGAGTGGCTAAACTCTCATAGGAAGCGGTTGTTGTCGTTGGTCGTATCACTGTTGACGCAGAGGCCTCTTCTGGCTCCGGGAAACTTAACGAGTCAAGCCTCTGCGTTGAATCATCACGGATGATGGGATCCGGTGTCCGTGTACCACTGAGATTTGCGCCAAACTTCAAAGTGCGAGGAGGCCCAAAAGGACAAGCCAACGTCAGCCTATTCCCCGGAGCTATTGTCGCTCTCAAAGGGAGGAATGGAGGCGGAGGTTGGTTCTCTGTGAACGAAGTCCTGTCGGTTAGGCTCTTTATTAGCCCCATTCGTGTTGATGTCTCATATATGTTCAGTTGCCTCGCCTGCTCCCGTCCACCTCGGATAACCAAGGGTCGAAGCAAGAGTCCCGAGAAACGTCGTTCTCGATGGCAGTAGCTTGTGGCCCTTTCACACAGGATTCAGATCTCCAATACAAGCCGTGGTCGTCGCTATTTAAGAGTTTGTTATCACTGAGACCGGGAGTAGTCCTCTTGGTTAGAGCTACCTGCTGCACCCAAGCACGCTGTGCTGACCCGGGGCTTAGATTGGGCCGTTCGTGGACTCGAACAACGAAAAGATCAAGACTGGCGATACGGACCAAACACCGAGCGAGCTTTTTTACAACCAATTCGCGGAAAAGCTACACGAATTTCTGGAAACGTCTCCTAATAGCTTGATTTTGATCGTCCCCAGCGTGCGAGATGTGATCAGCAATCATTGCGTTTACCCACAGTCACCGCTTGATGTTTCTGGTCTTTTTGTTGATCCCGTGAGTCGTCCTGATAAATATCTAGCCCAGCTTCACTTTGGCTCATACATCTTAATCTTAGCGAATCAAACTCCTGCCAAATCCCTGTCGCTTTTCCCTCAACGGCGTTTCATTTGCTGTGACCAGCGTAGATGCACTATTCCACCTACGAAAGGAGCAGGTCGTGATGCGGGCCGAAGAAGTAGAGTCGCTAGAAGTAGACGGCCAACTGCCAGCCACAGATACGATGGCGAGCTTGTCTCGTCTCATTTTACAGCAAAGATGGTCCGTGTATCCCCTTTGTTACCCGACGTCGGCTTACAGTTGCCCTGTAGCTTCTATCCGTTGTTCCCGTCGCCTCTAGAACTCTCTCACGAAGTCAACCTTGATATTTCTCATTTCGAACACCTCGCATTGTGCCACGAAGAAAGGGTATACGCACCGGACGTGCTGATCGTTCCGAGTCGGTTGAAACACTTTTCAAAGGTGCGTCCAGGACGTATTCCAAATGGCTAGTGCTGTATCATTTTACTTTTCAAGGTCGTGGATCACACGGTTGCCATAAACCCATCTTTTGTCTCTAAAAGTATTTCAGCAAATCTGATGTTCGGGGGACAAGGAGAGGGATCCATTTTGTCTCGTATTAAAGTTGATGTAGGGAGATTCTTGGAATAAAATGACAATTATGAGCTTGCCGCCGGATCCGGCTTGTTTCCCGGCGTTTGACGCGAACAAGTACGTACACATTCAGGCTTCAATCCCGCCATCCGGTGGCGTTCACTCAAGTCCAACCTATCTCTATCTTATACGAAATCTTGTAAATGGGTGCTGGTCAGTCTACAGGCTCACATCCACATCCCCCTTCACGCGCTCTGCACGTCCTGCGCGTGACACCATCGTCGCCCGCCTCACAGACAAACATCGAAGCATTCTTCGACTTCGTTGTTGGGCTTGAAGGAGACACGCACTCTTCGAGAAAGTCCCTAGAAGCCGCCGAGCTCGAGGCAATTGTGGAGAAAAACGAAGGCAAGAGCCTGAACTTACTCGTTTGGAACAGCAAGTCACAAACAACCAGAGGTTCGGTGACTCAACTCGTTGAGCAGGCATTATAGTCCCTCTCTGACTTCCAGCCCAGTTGTTAAGATCACTCCATCGCGAACGTGGTCACAGCAGAGTCTTTCTGCGCACGTCGCTAAGGATGCGGGACCTGGCACCCAGCCCTCCCTGCTTGGGTTGAGCATGCGCATCTGCGAACCTGAGTTTGCTCTTGAGAACGTCTGGCATGTTCTAGATGTATTGGAGGGAAGCCCAGCTGAGAGCGCCGGGCTTGTTCCCTACGGTGACTGGATAATAGGGTGGTCAGGGGGCGTGCTAGGCGCGGAAGGTGACTTCTATGATGTCGTGGAGGCGGTACGTCCTCGCTCGCGATGCTGCCGGTCCATCCAGCTCATCAATTATCTCTGAAGCATATCGACAAGCCGCTTCGGGTTTATGTTTATTCGTACGATTTTGAGTGCGTCTTACTTTGAACTCGCTTTCGTCGCCTCACAGCAGCCCAGCACCATCCGGGAAGTCGTCTTAGTTCCAAACCGGCAGTGGGGCGGCGAGGGCTTGCTTGGTTGTGTATTCGGGTAGGTCTCACGTTTGAGCAGCGTTCCCCCATAGTTCTTACTTGCCACGCAGCTTTGGGCTACTGCACCGGATCCCTCCATTACCCGATGATCGCCAACCTGGGACACTCCCTTCAGAATTGCAGGATTCCACCGGATTTGAAGAGCAGATGTTATACGTCCCAGCAGATGCCACGGAGGACCAGTTTGACCTTGAATTCCACACAGACACCCGTGATCAACACCAGCCCGTTTTCTCCCCACCTCATTCCCATGATTACAGCTATAGTTATTCCAACCGTAGTGCCGCCCTTGAACGTCAATTACCGTCATCGACGATCCCGGAGGAGTATGAAGAAACGGAGAGCTATCTGCACTCTTCCCGCTCCTCTCAGGACAGTGACAGTGATCGTCATTATCACCACCACGGTCACCATAACCATCGCATCAGGGCAGTGCCTACGTCAACTCTCGGTTCGTCCTTGGCTCCGGATGTGAATTTCAATGGTGATTCGAGATCATGATCTACCACATGTATCTCACCGATGTGTTTAACTGGTTTAAGGTCTCCCACCCCGCGTTCGCTCTCCTTCGCTACTGAATGGTGCGGTAATCAGAGGAAGCCAGAATCTGCACAGGACGCGCCTCAACGGCTCGCGCGGCAACGAAGGTGCAGACGGACTAGCCAGCGTGGCGGATACGGAGAGTACTGAGGGGTATTCAGAGCAGGAGAGCCTGACCAGCGTAGAATAGAACCACGTTCCCCGTCCTGTTCTCCCCTCTTGTCCCGTCTTCGCTGAATGTTCTTCTAGATGTACAGACGAGACAGCTCAGGCTTTATTTCTCTTCGTTCTATTCTTTCGCACCCCCTGCATAAGGGATATGTGGGCTAGCGCCCTGCCATAAAGAAGCTGTGGCGAGCGTGGCGCGTACAGATACGGAGGGGATCATGGGTCTCAAATGATGGTAACTACCCCTGATACCACTTGATGAATGCACGATATTGCAGTAAATCATACGCGCCGTTATCCATAGTCATGGTGAGACACCGTCGTGGGCCCCACTGGACGTGATTGCCATCGACACAATAAAATTAATTTAATATCAGCTTACCATTTAATGTCATAATTATTGTCAGAATTAAATAAGTTAGTATCGGTCCGGACCGTGTGTAACCTGGCCATGCCCCGCAACTCTGACATGGACGAAACAGAATCCCATATCCTCCTTCATCAGACACCTCATCGAGTCCCCCGAATTCGCACCTTTTCGGTCCCCTCGCAACCTACTCCTCGTGTCAATGGCGTCTTGAAACCTGGCCGCCGTCCTATATCGCCTCTATCATCTAACACATCGTACGCTCTCGGCGGGCAAACTTGTCTGCGTCCCATTGACTAATTTCCCCAGTGACTCCTACCCAGAGATACTAATGCCCGTTCCTCTGCGGCACCGCGCATTACAGCCGAGCCCGGATACCTGGATACGCACACCTTCCCCCGCGTCCTCACGTGCCATCTCCCCCTCATCACCCGTAGCTGGTGTCTTTCCACGCGGGTACCATAGTTACTCGAGCTTCGGCGCCGTCATGGAAGCTGAGAAGGAGACACTGTTACAGGAGCAGGGACTTGGCCGTCGATGGTTGCGTTGGATGCACAAGAGTGGGTTGAAGCACTGGGTTGTTCCGTGCACGTTACTCGCGTCGGCTGTGGTGCGCTGGTGCATAGGACTAGGTTCATATTCAGGTAAGTCTACAATGTCCTGTGAGGATCCCTTCACCTTCATCTCGCTTCTAGGCCAGGGAATTCCTCCTATGTTCGGAGACTATGAAGCTCAGCGGCATTGGATGGAGCTCACCAATCACCTGCCAACGCGCCAGTGGTACACATACGACCTGCAATATTGGGGTTTAGATTACCCTCCTCTGACCGCTTATCATTCTTGGCTCTGTGGGAAAATGTGCGTGACCTGCATATTGCGCTCGGCCCTTCCTCACTATCGAATAGCGGTTCGTGGATCGACCCGAAGTGGTTCGCACTGGACATCTCACGAGGCATCGAGGCCCCTATGAGCAAGCTTTTCATGCGTGGTACCGTCATTCTTTCGGACTTTGCGATCTACGTTCCGGCTGCGTGGCTCTTCACACGCGTCTGGCATGCTGGCCGCTCACGACGGACACAGGTATTCCTCCCTACATACTTCATAACATAATTTTTGACAAATGTGGAAAAGAATGCAGCGCTCCTCACACTCCTATTTCAACCCGCCCTTCTCTTGATTGACTTTGGACATTTCCAGTATAACTCCGTCATGCTGGGTATGTCCCCGTGGCGGGTTGAGAGGAAGATGCTGACGAGAGACTAGGTTTCACCCTCCTTGCTGCAATTAGCTTCATCAAAGGAAGAGATCTCTTAGGAGCCTTTCTCTTTACTCTTAGCTTAGGCTTCAAGCAAATGGCCTTGTATTATGCTCCAGCCATTGGCTCGTACCTCATCGGAAAGTGTCTATATCTGGGCCCAAGAGACGGGTAAGGCTATTCCGCATCTCCCACCCCTTAGTCTCACTGGCAACAGGGCACGTCTTTTCGTTCGTCTTGCAGTTGTCACTGCAGGTACATTCATACTACTTTTCCTTCCGTTCCTACCTCCGTTTTCCCCGATCACTGGAGTCCTGGATCCCATCACCCGTATATTTCCATTCAATAGAGGCATCTTCGAGGACAAAGTGGCTAACTTCTGGTGCGCCACAAATGTGGTCGTGAAGTGGAAAGCTTGGGCTTCTCAGAGTGCGCTCATGCGGCTATCCACTCTGTTCACCTTTATCGGGTTTCTTGGTGCAGCTATCGCTCCTATACGCGCGTGGCTGAGGCTGAAAAACCAGGACAGAACGGGGGTAGTGCCGTCGGTGATGCAGACAGTCCTGTTACTCGCACTGCTAAACAGTTCGATGTCTTTCTTCTTGTTCTCCTTTCAAGTCCACGAGAAGACAATCCTACTTCCCCTGCTTCCCTTGACGCTGCTTCTCTCCATCGCCCCCCATGATTCTGCTACGTTTAAGTTAGGCGTGTTGGCCAATAACGTCGGTGTGTTCAGGTTCGTGTCCACATACTGGGAATTGGGGTTATCTTGGTGCTTAAGACTTCATGTAGTATGTGGCCTCTCCTGCGAAAGGATGGACTAGAAACCCACTATATCGCCATGACTCTACTGTGGAACCGATTGGTCGGACATGACCCGTTTGTTGCCCTGAGCCACGCAACATATCTGGATATGTTGACATGGGTGCGGTTGTTCTACACTCATTGGCGTCTTGTGTTTCTCAAACCTCCCGAGCTAGGTGGTTTACCTGGGCTGTGCCCTGCTTCACTTGATGGAGATCGTATTCCGTCCACCAGCACGATATCCCGACTTGTTCCCCGTCCTTAACGTGCTTATCACCATGCCTATCTTCTTCTTCACGTGGCTATGGAGCATCAAGTCCATTATCGAGGCTCATTGGACTGCTGGTGGGCTCAGCGCTGGAGGGCCTAGAGAGAAGAAAGCGAACTTGGCGTTCCCCACCGAGAGCACGGGTGGGGTCAGCTCTGCGCTTGCGCCTGTGGAAGGGGTGCGAAACAGGCGCGAAGGTGGATTGAGGGCGCAGAGTCTCGGATATGTAGCGGGAAGACGGCAGACGTACTCGAGAGCGACGAGTGTGGTCGATTGAAGGGAACATAGAAATATAATCTAGTGTGCTATACCACGTTGGAAGCCGGCAGTTCCCGGACCCGGATCGGAAACATTGCCAACCGGCGGTAACGGCATTCCCAAGTCGTCTTCCTTGCTTGAATACGTCCTCCAATATGTTGTCCACAGTCACACACGCACCTCGCCGCCGCATCGTGTCCGCCTTGACCCCTTTACGTTCCTTATCAACAGAAACAACACCGACACCGTCGACCGATGCCTTACAGCCGCCACTACCTCCACCTCCGCCTAAGCACCCCACTACGAAGCAGCGCACACGACTATCCCCTTCGCCCCGTCCTTCCATCCCTCATCGACATCAGGCCCTCCCCCATCTACCCGCGACCTTTGGCCAGAATCAGCTTTTGTCGGTGTCGAACTCGACGCGCGCGCTGCTGGAGAGCATAGTGGCGGATTTCAATGCTCCGATCCGATATGCGTTTGCGTACGGCTCGGGGGTGTTCGAGCAGGATGGGTACCAGACCGAGAAGGGTGCACCACCAATGCTTGATTTTATGTTCGCAGTGACACACCCGGCTCATTTCCACTCGATTAACATGGCGCAGCACCCGTCTCACTATGCCCTGTATGCGAGGACATTTGGCTCGTCTTTTGTGACTAGGGTCGAGGAGATTGGTCCTGGGGTGTGGTTCAATGCTTTCGTGAAAACAAAGGGCAGGGTAGGTCAAATTCCTTGTCCATAGGATTAGACTAAGTTGTGCTACACAGACCATCAAATACGGCGTTACGTCGGTGGACAACCTCTGTTCCGACTTGCTCAATTGGAACACACTTTACCTTGCTGGTCGTATGCATAAACCGTTAAGAATCATCAAGGATGATGCTCGGGTGCGCTTAACGCAGCAGGTCAATTTGACTTCGGCGGTGCGCGCGGCGCTGTTAACACTACCCGCGGAGTTTAGCGAAACGCAGCTGTTTGAGACCATCACGGGGATTTCATACAGCGGTGATCCCCGAATGGTCCTTCCAGGTGAGAACCGCGGCAAGGTCGGGAACATTGTGCGCAAGCAAAGACCGCAGTTTCGTGAGCTATACTACCGCCTCGTCACTGGCCTGCCGGGTGTGTATTGGCCGGGAGACTCGAGCACGCTCCAGCAGGATACGAGTCCGATAGCGCGGGTCGCTCACCTGAAGAAACTTCCTCCGGTTCTCTTGAGAAGGGTTCGGGGGAGCTATGCTAGTGACACATCGATTCCGACTATCGAGACGGACGAAGGAGCATACTGGCAGCGCATCGCGGGGAACGAGCAGCTGCCAGTGGTTCTTCGCAGACGTGAGTAAAAGAAAGAAAAGGAAGTGGATTAAGATCTAACTGTTTGGCTACAGAGATGAGAGGAATCGTGGGATATCCAGCGACAGTACAGACATTGAAAGGTATTATCAGTGGGGGACCTATAACTACTGTACGATATAGTTTGGATAAGTTGGCCAAGTGGTGGAAAGGCTAAACCCATACTTGGAAACCATGCTTAGTAATACCATTCCACGCCTCGGTTAAACGTTTGATGTGCTGTCATTCGCCACACTACTCAACTCAACGTTCTTTCGTTTCATTAACTTCCTTTTCCCACTGATCGGCTCAAATTCTGTGATTATCTTGCTGTATTTCTCTCACCGCGTTTCACGCGACCATCTGTCTTTCTATGTCGGAACAAAATGATGTGGTTGCTACTCCCGTCGACGTCAATTCTTCTCGAACGGTGGCGATAATCAAGCCGCATGCTTTGGACCACCGCTTCGAGATTGAACATAGAATTACTGAGGCCAAGTTCGAGGTACGACAACCCCGGCCCGCGGATCGAACTCGTATAAACCTTGGTCGCCACAGATTTTGAAAGAGAGGCAGATGGAATTCGATGTGGAGACCGATCCCGAGACCCTCTTCGAATTGTTTGGGGAAGACGCCCGTTCGTTTGCCGAGTAAGGATCTTCGTTGCACAAGTATGGCCATATTTTATTTGTTTCATCTTTGCAGTGGACCAGTTTGGGTATATGTACTCGAACGTCGTCGTGCCATCGAAGTGTGGAACACGGTCATGGGCGACCCTGATCCCCAGATTGCCCGCGAGCAGTCGCCATCGTCTCTTCGTGCCCTTTATGGTATCACCAGAGACCAAAACGCGGTCATGGGCTCGCCAGACACCGAAATCGCTGAGATTCAGATCGCTTCTCTCTTTGTGTCGTCGCCACCTTACCCTACATCGGTCCTTCCAGAGGAGTACTCCGCCTCCCTCCGTTCCGTTCCGTCGACCCTTCCCGGCCTCTCTTCTTCCTCTCACTCTCCACGCCGCGTCCCGACGAGCACCAGCGGTCACTCAGCTGCTGGCAGCTCCGCGACCAATGGCACCCCACAGCGCACACCCTTCAAGGCCCGCGAGATCCCTCTCTCTCACGACTCCCCGACCATCATACCACGCACCACCCGCGCCGCAGATCTGCGCGCAGGCGTGACGCCTCCCAAGATCGAGCGCGACCGCGGGCCACGCACGCCACCCTCCAAGGAGGCCCTTCAGAAGATGTTCGCCGACGTCCCCGGACACAAGCGCACGGGCACCTTCGCCGTTGCCTCCACGCTGCCCCCGGTGGTGGCCCCTCGCATGACGCGCGCAGCGTCGTTGCGCATCTCGGGTGCCACGCCACCACGGCCCGTCCGCCCGAAGCCCATCATCACGCTCGCGCAGGTGAGGGCCAAAGCCGAGGAGGAAGCGAGAGCAGCCGCGGCGCTGAAGGAGGCACAGGTGAGGACGTTCGACGGCGTCCCGGGACACAAACGACGCGAGTCGTTCTCCGTGGCGAGTACCAAGTCTCCTGTCGTCACGCCAAGGCAGAACCGCAGCGCGCTTTTGCGCGCCTCGAAGGACACACCACCGCCTTCTTCGTATCAGTGTACGTTTCCCCCCATCCTTGTTCACACCGACGATGAAATTTATTTTCGCAGTCCGGTCACCAGTCACCATGTCACGCTCGCTGTCGCAGTCCAGTTCTACTTCTGCTTACTCACCCTCGTCTCCCTCTTACTCCCGCCCGGCGTCAGTGCAAAGCAATCTAGTCTCTCCGCGCCGCTCGCTCTCTCGAACATCCGATATAGGCGGCGCCATTGCTACTCCCCCGCGGCCCCGTCCCAGCAGTCTGCAGGCACCCACCATGGCGCCGCGGCAAAACCGGAGCGCGATGCTACGAGCAGCGAAGATGGCGAACGGGGTATAGAATTTTGTAAAATACGTCCAACCCTTTTCCGTGATGTGCGCCTCTGGTGCGTGCGCATTCTCGAGTGTTCTGAGAATGCTCCGTTTCTTCCTGCTCATCTAGCGCCGGCGCCTTCCCTCTCTAACATAGCGAATCTTATGTTTGATTTTGTACATAACCCCTTCGGAACCTGCGAGATGCTACTTTTGCTCTCCTCAACCGATCTCCTTATGCTTATATTTTTTCTTTCTTTGGCAAATCTTGTTTTCTCCTATCACGCGGTTCGCTTCAGATACCATGCCCCCTGGTGTATTCGTGCAATCAATGTACAGGAGTTTTGCTACTGGCAAAGTCCGAGTCGGATGCCAGCTGGGACCGTGACAATAAATATCATCGTAGCTCTGACAGAACCAGAATAAATTCACTGCTGGTTGTTTCACAAGTGGTTGACAACGCGCGTTATTCAGAGATCACCAAATAGGCGCCTCCTGAGAGAAAAGGATTAGCACAACGGGGAGTGCTAACGGGAGAAATAAACCGACAATGGTTCCGGCGCCTCGCTGAATATCGTCGGCCCACCCACCATCTCGCGGGTCCACACGTCACGGATGAACCAGCCTACGTGGCCGACCGCGCAGCCGACGAGATCGCTCGCTGCGGCGCGCCACGTGCCGCTCAGCACCCAGGAGAACGCGACGAGCGCAAAGGGGAGGTACGGCGCGGTGATGGTGAGCAGGCCGAAGAGCGAAATGGGCGTGGAGGGGTGCCGGCGGGACCAAAAGTAGATCGGCACGTAGGCGAGCGGCGAGGAGAGGAAGGGGAGGTTGAAGAGCGGGGATAGGCCCTGGATGAATCAGAGATTAGGGCGCGCTCCAGGAGATAGGTACAAAGGGGTGGGGTGGGGTGGGAGACGTACGAGAAGCATGAGAGAGGAGAGAAAGAGGAGCCAGAAGTAGTCTGCTTTGCGGTTCGCGAACGAGGACTCTTCGAGCATGCGGCTGTAGCGCATGCTGTTGCGGTTGTTAGGGGGGAATTTCCAAACACGGTCAGCACGTTATTGGGAGGGGAGACGTCAGACACACTTACAAGAAGAACAGGTGGAAGACAAAGTCTAGGGATATAGAGCCAAAGTAGAAGAATGTGGTGACCATCCGCCATGGCTGCAACAAAAGTATGAGAGGCAGACGGGCCAGAGTGGGGTCTGAGGAGGAACGCATTACCTGGGCATTCCGGAAGGCGGCCTTGAAGCTAAAGTAGAGTTGCAAGGGCGTCACCAACTGGCATTGCTGCGTGCGACGACGGGACGGTGTTAGCCATTCACGGTCACACAAAGGGCCCTTAAAAGGTGGCACGTACAACTGCCACGCTTGTGAGGACGGCCAGAGCAAGCCATGTGCGTGTTACGGGGGGTATTTGCGTGAACCAGACTTCCAAGCCAACAGGCATCGATGCTGTCGGTGCGGCTGATAAGTAGTAACCCTGCGCTGCGCATTATCCCGTAGCGTCATAACACGTATCATATACTGAATTTCCTAATATAGAACGTGGAATCGACGCAACCATCCTACCACTCTACATCCTCTACCTTCTCCAGTGCATTATTGTGCCGTCCTAGTCCGTCCTCCGCAAGCCCCCTTCCCATTCAAAACGGGCTAGTCGTGGACGCCGCGCACACCACCCTCCTCACGACCTACACCCCGTGCACGCTCAGCAGGTTCGGCGGGAAGGGTGGTGGCAGGATCCTGCTCGCCGTCTACAGCGCCGTATCCAACGCCACCGGCGGGAGGGGGTTCTATGGCCCAGGTAAGCGAGCGTAAACCCCAAGCCGGGATCCGAGTTAGAGGTCGCAGTGAGGTCGTTTCGGGCTAACGGGTGACGATACTGCTTTTAAACAGATGGGATGTACGGGAATTTTGCGGAGCGCGGGGCATGCGAAACAGTCGTTCGATCTCGGTGCGTAGCCCGCTATACGCTCTTTTTGCCTTCCCTGTCTCTGATTGGATGGCCGTAGACGCACATCGACCATCCACTGGCACTAGACAAACTCGAGGATCTCACTCCTGAGGAAATGTCAGCATTGTTATTATTATTTCTCGTTGATTGTCCCAATGCCTGGGAGGTGGTTTTGCTCAATATCACATTTCCCGCACGCCTAGTCCCATTCCCAGTGAGGCGAAGGAGCTTTCCCGCAAGCATGTGTTCGTTTTCTCCTGAAGTTTTTGACTCTTGAGAAAAATGCAAAGATCACCGCCCATGCCCTCCATCGTTCTGAGCCACCACTTCTTCAGGGTACTCCGTGATCGCAATTATCCTCATCGTGATAACACCTCCATCACTGTACTCTACCATTACATTGTCGAGATGTTCACTCCCGCAGTGCATCAGATCAAAAGATGGTTCCTCCTCCCCATTCAGATTCGCCTGGAAGACTGGATGCTCCACAACTTCTGAGACCTGCCGAGCAAGGTTATCGAGTGTCCGCAGTTCCTAATTTGATGTTTTTCATCATCTCCGCATGCCATTGTCTTGCCCCTGCGACAATCCCTCTTCGCCCGCCCGCCTTCCGGATGGGATCTACTTCATATGTACCTCCCTTCGGCGTGTCACACTTTGCTCACCTGTTGGAACCACCTGCGCCCGCTGGCGATTAGTCCCAGCAGTTCTTCAGTCGCGAGTTCATCGCTGTTTTGTGTGACGCCGTCTGGGCCGTCTGGATAGGTTTTGTGGTCGTCGCCGCCTGGAGATTTCTCGGGGAACTTGGCAACTCTTTAAACCTAATCCACTTCTGTCGGCAAGTCGCGACGCATCGAGAGTAGGCGCAACAGTCGTGCTATCTTGGTATGTAGCTCGCTATCCTCCATCCCCCCCCGGGACTCTAATTCAATGGCTGCAGAAATGTTCACACGCCCTAGAGTCACAGATCAGCCAGTAGACAAGCTCGAGGACCCTCTACACCTTCTATCGTTTGTGCTGATGGTGATGCCCCTCTTTGAAAAGCGAGAATATGAAGGGGTGGATGGGCACTTCTCGAACACATACATCATTTGTGGTCGACTCGTAAAGGGTGACGCGATGACTCGGACACTTTCCATTGAAGAATACGATAGCTCGACGTGTTGGACCATTTTCGAAATGCATTTTGATCTTCTTTGCTCACTTTCTTTCCGAACTGGAGGAGCCCTCCCGACCTTCTTGCGCCGGAAATTGGCCATATCACCGCGCCAGACACCGTCCTAATCCCTGCTCGTTGCTCCCTTCCCATGGGTAACTGCCTTCGCAAGAATACGAAGCTGGTGTACAGGTGTATGATCACTAGGTATCAGACTAGGTTCGATGGTCAGATGTGACTGATGACTCGCAAGAAGCTTCGGGAGTGTCTCATATCGTCAAATTGTGAGATAGTGAATGCAAGCAGTGCTGACGCGGGTCCGCCGCGGCCTTGCTTGGCTTAAATACTGACTGTGCGCCTTTCCCCCATCTACTCACCCGGTACTACTAGTACCCAAGCACATCTCTACGAGAGACGGTGAACCAATGCCTTCCATATCATTTCAACCCATCCTCGATGCAGCTCTCGCCGACTACAGCAAGCAGGTTGGGATAGACCTCTCCAACTACCCCCTTGCCGACAGCCTTCGATCTTGCGGTTCTCCCGATGACGTCCTTAAACTACTCGAAGACAAGGCCAACGAATTCAAAGATTTTCGCGACGGAAATCGCAAGTTACTCAACTGGCTTAGCCCGGTAGTGAAGGTCGTCCATACGTTATGTGCTGTTCTTGGCGCGTCCATTACCTTAGTGAGTCGAAATATCCTCGTTCTTTCCATTTGCTTTTTTTCACCGATTCTGTTACCAGGTTCCGTTTGAACCAGCAATGGCGATCTTTGCTGGCGTGGATGTTCTCATCGCAGTACGTATCCCATTACATTCACCAACTGCAACGCCTCGTCATATCTTGATGCTACAGACAGCCAGTGGGGTCAGCTCGAGCTACGATGCGCTTATCGATTTGTTCGAATGCCTGGGAAATTTCCTCAAACGCCTTCGAATCTACACTGATCTCCCCTTGACTCCTTCGATGACGGAGATAAGCGTAAAGATAATGGTCGAGTTGCTTTCCGTGCTTGCTCTCGCTACCAAACAGGTTAAGCAAGGTAGATTCAGTAAGTGGATCCGTCTCTTTGATATGCGAAGGCTCAACGTTACGCAGAGAAATTTGCAAAGAAGCTGCTAGGAGAAAGCGAGATTGAGGGGCGTCCTACGCAGGCTGGACCGTCTCACCCAAGAGGAAGGTCGGATGACAATGGCCCAGACGCTCGAAGTTGTCTACGGACTTGTGAATAATGTCAAGGTGGTCATAAATGGTACGCAAAGGTTCTCAGCTAGCAATAGACGTTCAATCGAGGAGTTGTCTCGTTAGACGGCAAAGCATCAGTGGACGGCATCTGGAAGGCAATGGGTGAGCTTTTACTGTGTTCGGGAACCGGCGTCGCAGAAGCTGACCAGGATGGCAGATATGATGCAACAGATTGCGAACGATATAAACAAGATGAAGCGTTCGTTATTAATCGATTCTACCATCGTGGTCCTGTGGTGCTAAAGCTAGTCGCAGGTAATCATTTGCAAAGGGAGTCCCGAAGTTGGCTCTCCCCGCCAGATCCGTCGCCAAACTACAACATTGCCCGTGAAACCCATCAAGATGGAACTGCCACGTGGTTCTGCAAGGGAAGCGTCTTCACTGAGTGGAACGCGAAGGGTTTCCTATTGTGGATCCATGGAAAACGTGCGTTTCCAATATTGGCCCTGCGACAATCCTGATTCATTTCCCTCGTTGTAGCGGGTTCCGAGAAAACTATTTTGATGTACGTGGCGTTTCATCGTCTTCAATTGTAGATATTCACGCACTCTTCTAGGTCCGCGATCATCCAGGAAATCGACAGGATGCACAAGGCTGGACTAGCTTTGATGGCCTACTTTTTCTTCGACTTCAGGGACACTCAGAAGCAACACCGACATGGTCTCCTTTCCTCCCTCCTCCTCCAGCTTAGCGCCAGGTCTGATGCCTGCCATCATATCTTCTCTCGTTTCTATTTGGACCATGATGAAGGGGCACAGCAGCCTTCAGACGAGGCGCTTTCCCAATGTCTGGTGGACACGCTCAAGGTCCCAGGGCAGCCTGCGATGTACATCATCATAGATGCTCTCGACGAATCCCCTAACATCTCCGGGATGCCGACCGCTCGTGAAAATGTGCTCCAGTTCCTAGAAGATCTTGTCGTTTTACAAGTTCCAAATGTACATATATGTGTGTCCAGTCGTCCGGAGATCGACATACGGTCCATTCTCGAACCTTTGGCGCTGTTCCGTGTTTCACTCCATGAGGAAAGTGGACAAATGGCAGACATCTCGGGATACATCAAATCAGTCGTACACTCCGATCGAAATATGCGAAGATGGACGACAGAGAATAAACAGCTGGTTGTCAATACACTCTCGGAAAAAGCAGACGGCATGTAAGCGATTCCTTCTATGGTTTCTCCGGACTGTTGCTTAACAATGTCGCAGGTTCAGATGGGTTTACTGCCTATTGGACATCTTGCGCCGATGCTTCCCCGCAAGTATCCATACTATTTTGGACCACTTGCCGGAGACATTGGATGAAACATATGAACACATGTTACATAGGATCGACAAAGTGAAGCGACAGTTCGCACACCGACTCTTCGAGTGTCTTGCGGTATCTGTCAGACCACTTCGCGTCGAGGAGCTTGCAGAGATTCTGGCAGTCCGGTTCGGTGCAGGAGCGCTCCCACAGCTTAACACGGGCTGGCGACTAGGCAATGCGGAAGAAGCTGTCCTTTCTGCATGCTCCAGTTTCATCACCGTCAACAATGTGAACGGGTCTCGAATTGTTCAGTTTGCTCATTTTTCCGTGAAGGAATTCCTGACATCGGATCGCCTTGCCACCGCGAGTGAGGATCTTTCTCGCTACCACGTTGTCCCTCACCTGGCACATGCCACTCTCGCGCGAGCCTCCCTTGGTGTCTTACTTCATCTCGACGACCGCATCGACAAAGACAGCATCAGGCACTTTCCGCTCGCTGATTACGCCGCACGACACTGGTTCGAACACGGCCGGTTCGAGGGTGTGTCTCTGACCATCCGGGATGCCACAGAACGCCTGTTTGATCGAGAGAAGCCGCACTTCTCTGCATGGGTCTGGATATACGACCTTGACGACACTTGGAGAGAATCCATGCCTACGAAGCACCCGGAGCGACCAGAGGCGGCCCCATTATATTACGCCATACATTGTCGTTCCCGCTGGCTTATAGAACATCTGATTGCGACCTACCCGGGGGATATTGATGCCAGGGGAGGGTATTACAAGACTTCATGGGCCGCAGCACTCTACATCGGCGACATCGACGTTGCATGTTCACTTCTTCGGTGTGGCGCTGATGTAAATGTCCAGGATAGCGGGGGGTACAATCCACTGCACAGAGCATCGCAAGACGGACGCGCTGACATTGTGCGGTTGTTACTCGAGCACAATGCAAATGTCGATCATCCATCAAGATGTCGCGAAACTCCATTGGCACTAGCTTCCTCTGTTGGACACCTGGAGATATCACGGCTACTAGTCCAGGAGGGGGCGAATGTGAACTCTCGAACCTGGAACGACTGGACCCCACTGAATACAGCATCGGCTAACGGACATTTGGATGTCGTTCGGCTCTTAATTGATAACGGTGCAGACGTGGGTTTCCCCAATTACGAAGGCGCGACCCCATTGCATTCAGCAGCAAGCAATGGCCATCTTGACATCGTGAAGCTCCTTCTCGAGAGTGGCGCGGATTTCAACATACGTAATGACAACACTAAGACGCCCTTGGACTTGGCATTCGACCATGGGAATCCTGAGGTTGCAGGCTTCTTATCACACCTCCGACCACGAAATCCTCCCGATACTGTACAGCCACAACGGAAACGCGGAGAAGCTGTGGAACCTCCCGACAATGAGCAGTCCTCGCTGCAGCTGAAAAATGCGTCAGCACATGGTCAGCTCGAGATTGTACGGTCATTACTTGACCGTGGCTCCGATATCAACGAAATGGATAGCCGTCGCACCACCGCATTGCACTCGGCATCGTTCAGGGGGAAACTCGAGGTGGCGAAATTGCTGATTGAGCGCGGTGCGTACGTGAACTCGCGAAACCAAGGCGGCTCGACCCCGCTGCAGTATGCGACAATGCATGGAAACCTGGAGGTTGCGCGATTTTTACTCGACCATGGTGCTGACGTGAACGCAAGAACGAGGTACGGGTGGACCGCGTTGCATACCGCATCGGAGGAGGGGCACCTCAATATTGCCCTGCTTTTAGTAGAGCGTGGTGCAGATGTGGACGTCCGGAACGCCAGTGGGCGGACTCCAAGACAAGAAGCGATGGTCTATGGGAAGCACAAGGTCGCAGAGTTCTTGTCGAAGCGTGATACGTACATATGAAGTGTAGGCTTTGGAGAACACTGGGTCACCGGTCACCGTTCAGGTAGTATTCACATGATTTCGATTCCTACCCCATCACTGACATTGATACGACTATGAGAACTACCAGAAGCCAGTTGCGCCACCACGGTACTGTTCCCACTAACTTTGGTCGGATTGTTCGGATCTGTGATATGTAGTCACAAATATATTCTCGCCGTCCATAGACATGTGCCTTCCCAAATCTCAATAGCTCTGCAACCTAAATTTTCCCAAGATTCGTCGTCAATCAGGCTCAACATTGCATTTCGCGCGCTCCTAGTCACATTCCCAGCGGGGCCAAGGAGCCCGCCAACAAAGGTGTATTCGATTGGAGGACCGTTTCCCCTGGAGTTTTTGGCTCGTTAGGAAAAATCAAAACCTGCGTTCATGTTCCGTCATTCTAGGCTAACACGACTACCCTTGTTCCTCGTCGCGATAACGTCCTCACACCATACTCTATCAAATTTCTGAGTAGCTGACTTTCGCAGCGCACTGAGTTAAAAGGTGAGCCCCTCGTTTTCTCTTCTTTCTCCAGACTATTTTTACCTGGACGTCGGGACGTCAAGCAAGGTTTCCGAGCACCCGCAGTTTCCATCTTACCCTTTCGTCATTCCTACCCGCCCTTGCCTCGCCGGGCGACCCATGCCGATCGCGGTCGGTCCCTCTTCGCCCGCCCTCCCACTGTGTGGTTGATTCTGATGGTGGATGGTAGGCCTCAGCTTCATCAAACCTTTCCCTCCGGTGTGTCGCACTCTGGCTACGACATCATCACCATTTTGTGTGGCGTCGTCTGGGCTCTGAGGATAGGTTTTTGGGCCCGGGGTCGCTGCTGGCAGGTTCCTTGGCGAGTTGCACAAGAATCCTAGTCGGATTCTGTCGGATTCTAGGCTGATCAGTCCAAAACACCCCGTGCGCGCATCGCAAGGCGCCTTCAAATGATGCTGTCGCGGCCATGTTGAAACCCTTGAAAATGCGCAAAGTTTTGATGCTGGTGTCTTGTTCGAGGCAGTCATAAAATGTTGCCTCGGTGAACGGACTCTAGCTGGACAGGGCTGTACGGATCGGTCTAATGAGTTATGAGACGCTCATGGGGCACGCACAGCTGCAGGTAGCCACCTCCCCGAGCCCGGAATCTGAGACAGGACAAATTGTGCTGACGGCCGACGATATGACTTTTTGTTTTGGAAAGACGGGATGTTTAGGAATTTTCTTGGGTGCGACGCATTATGCATCATGTGGCAGGGCGAAACGACCGTTCGATCTCGATGTGAGCTCGCTATGCCCGCAAAGAGATAGAGAGATCATGACTGGATGTGCTGAGCATTTCAGGATCATTTGTCGACAACTCGTTGAGGGTGACAATTTGTCGAGTCGCTTTTTAATCCTCGTTCTGCAAGAAGAGCTGAAGAGCGCGACTCGGCGTTTGGGAGAAAGCTGGTGGCGTTGTGAAACTACCTGTCGGAAGTGCCGTAGAATTTTGGGAATCTCGTCATGAAGCCTGAAGTCTATAGCACAATACATCTCTGTAGCATCAATTTTGACGTCGACTCACGTAACGACCCCCACGCTAACAGGGCCCGAGCTTGGATGGCTCATAAAGCTGAGGGTCTGACAGCTTCTTACGGTTAATCATGCTTCACTTGTACTTAGCGTGTGAGTTCAGCAAGAGAAAAAAGTCGAGTGTTGAAGCTTGCGCTCAAGAGCATGTCTTGTCTGAAGAACACCGAAGTAATGCACTGCGCATAACCCATGTAGAGGGGGGACGGTAATGGAGCACTAGGGAAGAAATGGATGAAGGAGTTGAGGGTGCTTTGTGACATAGTAAACGAAGCTACAATACAAATGAGAGTTGAACGTTGAACGTCGGAGACACGTATGCGGTCAGAGTCTAGTAACGGCCTGAGTTCAACGGGAACAAAGATGAGGGCGAAAGATCACTGACGACTGAGTCGTGCCCCAGCGTGCTCCACTGAGCTCGGAATTGTGATGCGTCAGCCCGGGTACAGTAGAATGTAGTGCAGTGTTCGTTGGGTTGAGGGTAGGCCAGTTGCGCGATTTTCGGTTTATCAGCGCAGGCACGACAACTCCGAGTCTGGCAGCAGACTTGGAGAGTCGCGATCGCAATGGACTCTCTTGAAATCCCGCCTTCTGGCGACCCACCGCTCCTTTCTGAGTCTCCTCAATTCTCATTGTCCTCAGTCGGCTCGAGTTCCCGCACAGGCCCAGGCGGTGAGGATCTCTCTCTTTCTGAGCTCTACCCCGACAATTCCCTCCCCCAACGGCCGGCCCAAGCTCGTCGAAACGACCCGCCGAAAACGCGACCGTCGATCGCTCAGGCCCTCGGTTTTGGCGCGCCCATCGTTCATTCGCAGGATGCCAGCGCGTCGGGTGTGCCGGAGGAGGAGGAAGAGGGCGAGGGAGGGCGAGGGGAGGAGGAAGGGGGGGGAGATAACGATGATGGAAATGATGACAGCGCCGCGGCAGATGTGACTGTCCGCGCCGGTGAGGATGCAGATCCGACACACCTCGCTGCACAATCACGCGAAGAAAAGCTACGGAGCGATCTTTTCGTGCTTCGGCAGCTCAACGGTGCTTTCGCGGCCTACAACGACGCGCTCCGAGAGACGCAGGCGGGCACGGAGGTGAGCCGCTGTCCTGGTCGTCGCCGTGTCTCAGTCGGTAATATTAGATCACCCACCTCTCATCGTCCTGCGACACAAGCGAGTCGCGAAGCAGCTCGAGCAAACAGACGCGTTGCTCAACAGGTACACCAACATTCTATCCAAGTCTGAGCGGGTCACGCAGCTCATATTCGACGAGCGATGGAAGGGCGCCGAGGCGGTACTATGTTCCCTTTCATTCTCCTCTGATGGACGACCGTACTGAATGAGACGTATCTACCAGGACGAGGCGTTACTCGAGGAGGAAATACGCGCACAGGAAGAGAAACGGCGTCGCGAGGAAGAGGAGCGCGTGCTTGCTGCAAAGAGGGAGAAAGAACGAAGGGAAAAGGAAGAACTGGAACGCGCGTTGCGCGACGAGGCAGCACGGCTCGAGCGCGAGAAGAGAGACAGGACGGCCCCGCGAATTACCAGTGGTGTGCGAGGGGTACGTGGGACGCGAGCATCCATGCGTGCTCGCGCGGCGGCGAGAGGTGTTTCGAGCACTGGTGCGTCGTACTCGCGGACGACACCGTACCACACTGACGTCGTGAATCGCTCTGCTGTAGCCTCCGCCTCGTCAACTGTTGTGGGCAACCATACAAGGGCACCGAGCGGCACAGCTCCGGGCCCCTCGAAGATCTCAAGGCCATCATCGTCTGCATCTTCATCACGGGGCACAAGTCTACCTCGGGGCATATCGAAACGGCCGTGATGGAAGACCGACATACCCTCTCACTTGTATTGTACTTCTGTATTGATCAATGCTCATGTATCCATCGGCAATTTTCACTGGATCAAATGAGAAACAGGCAGACGCGGCGTGAACACACCGTGAGGACAGCCACGCACTCTTATGTGAGGTTGAGGCTCTCTTAATGCACGACGGATCATAGGTTGCAGGGTGAAATGGACGTAATGAGGGTGGAAACGCAATTTAGTTAAGTGTTAAATAGGGTTCTGTACCTCAGGCTTAAGTTTGACCCTGCACGATGATGGATCAACATAGTAGAGGTTCATCATTGCGTGGGACGGTCTCAATTATTTTCCTAGGTGGTAATGGAGGTCATGCCATATTTGTTTGTTTTTACTAAACCGAAGGGAAATTGACACCAGGATTACTTGCCAGCATCAACTAGGAAGGCACTCGCAGGACAGTCTGCACGTGTCGGTGCAGCGCCACAGGAAACGCGTGGCCTCCCGTGCGGACAACGGTCTCACTCGTCTTGTGTGCTTGCAGAGCTGATGTGACGCGCCGAGGAGATCGTTGAATTGGGTCACGGACACGTCAGTGAGCGTCGGTATATCGCCGCCGTGTTTCATTGAGACGGACAAGGAAGCCACCCCGTGGTGTCCAAGCCAGGTTTTGACGAGTCCGGGTGAGGAGCGACAAGCTCTGCGCTCGCTGAAGCGCTGAACGTTGGACTCGGAGGGCAGACGTAGAAGTGAGCACGACCGCAGATTGCTTCAGGCTGGGATCGATAGGAAGTGAGATGGAATCGAACGCAGGTGAAGTCCGACCGGGTTCAATACCACGTGGCGTGTCCAGAAGCACAATCCAGGGTTTGGATCAAGTCGTACTGTAAAATGGTCCGCAACTTGGCGACTTGAGTCAGACCAAGTCACTACTGCAGATCACCTTAGCAGCCCCCTTCAGCGAGCGCCAGATGAACGAACCATGAGTGATCAGAAAATATGCTCTCGAAAAGAATTCTGGTGTCAACTTGACCACCACATTGGCGTTTCCGTCAGGATACAGGATACCACATACCACGCTGACACGTAATTCCTCTTTGTTTTAATCTCCACTTGTATTCCGTGCGACCGCGACACTCCCGACGTGATTCGACCAAACTTCCTTTTGGAACTTTTGAAAAGAAAAAAAGCCGGACTGGAATCACCCGGACAACCGTTCAAACAGACTCGGATCTCTTGTCGAAAAGCTCCATGAGGTGCCGTTTCTTGGAGACAATAAACTGTGCCGTAAGTTCAGCCACCTGTCAATGGGGTCTGCTGCTCCTGTCGGAAAGATCTGCGGGGTAAATAACGAGCTACCGTACAACGAATATTCTCAAGGTGTCAATAAGAGATTCGCGCGCCGTCAAGACACGGGACTTGAACAGGAACAGGCCGCCGGGTACTGGGCCATGTCAAGCTCCGCTGAAGAATTCTGATAGTGGTCATGAAGCTATTCGAGATAGCAGAATATCGCCGAGGGCGGTTTGCCCTGACCCGGCTTTATCATAGACGAGCAGCTAGTAATGTAATTACGATTCCAATTTACACATGTTGGGATCTAGAAAATGCTCCGGCCAGTATTCGCCGGAAGGTACCTAGTAACTCAGGTACGGATACACAGAAGAATGATAATAACCAGTGTGAAGTTGTGGAGGATCAAATGCCAGCGGGTTTTGGGCACCCCTTTGCTAGTCTTGAAGCTTGAAGACTCCGTGCCAGTGACTATGTGGAGGGAATTCGTGCTCAAACTCACCAGGAACACTGACACGAACACGGCGGTGCACCCCACGCGAATTTGTGATAGCGTGACAATAGTGTCCTGTCTATCCGGACAAGTTGTGTGCATCTGCCATCACGGACCCTGCCAGCGATCCGCACTGCGCACTGTCCCTGGGCATGAGTCCGTGCCATCGGCTGTCAATAAACAAAGGCACCAGGGACGGCGCGAACACGCAGAAAGGAAGAAGGGACGCGGCCGTGTCCGCTCTGATTAGAATGCAACGCAGAGTTCTGTGCAAGTGCCGGGTCATACAGTACTAGCTACGCGTCTTTTCTTCTACTTTGTCTCAGGTACACTTCGGGCGATCTACGCCGTCGTAGCCAATTCCTTATTTATAAGTTCCGACAGAAATTCTATCTCCGCCAATGGGCCGCCGGCGTCACCTTCTTTCCCCAGAATACCCACGACATGTCGCGCAATGCCAAGATACCATACGGCCAATTCAAGCAACTGTTTGTCGTAGGCGCCTTCGTGGGACTCCTTTGAGAGTAGCGCGTTCCAGGCAGTCTTTGCTGCTTCAAGTGCATGCAGACCTGAGATGACACATGATCATCACCGACGGATCTCAATCAAGATGACTAGCCTACCTATCTGTGGGTAATTGGGTGGATATATCAAACGGTACAGAGCTAAGAGTACAAGACCGCCGTGCAATGCCGATTCGGGTGCCGGGCCGTGAGACTTTGAGCTAAATGACTCTGCCAGTTTTGGGAGGATAGACGGATGAAACAGGGAGTGCAACGATGCAGGAATTTCCGAGAAGTCCTGTAGCGTGTCCCGGTGTGTATGTGACACATTTGTCAGGCACTGGGTGAACTCGAGCAGGTGTTGTCGGCTTTGCGGGTAAATGTCACGCTCTGAAAGCAAAGGCGCTATGGCTCTTTGAAAGTCACACAGGGAACAGGAACAAGAGAATCCATAGATTATGTCCAAGGCCCGTTCCCTATCGCCAAAGGGCAGTGCGGGGTCCACATAAGGAATGCAAATCTAAACAGTATTGGATTAGCCGCGGAACCTGGACTAGAAAGTTAACACACCTCCTCGTCAGGGGCAATTTTTCTTAGCGCGATGACTTCCATAGAAGGAGGGCAACCTTGCGTTAAAGAGTAACAGACAGCCGCATTTGGCACACAAGAGTGATTGAATAGTCGACTCGCCAGCGGATAAATCCCGTGCCCAAACGAGACAAGGTGGGAGTGCAGAACAAAGTTATTGTTCCCAAATCGTGAATAGAGGTCTAGCAGCTGGTTCCGAGAATTCGGGCTATTCAACCGCACCAGCATGGGAGGGAGCTGCTGCGGAGGAGACCTGGACGGTATCAATGACTCAAAAATAGCCAAGGGAGATGGCTGATGGGGGGGAGGGTCGGATGACAATATCTCCACACTGAGCTGGGATAGAAGTAATGAGTCCATTTTTTCTTGGGCCGAGAGAGAAACATATGCAGGAGAAGCGATGAAGCGGGAATACGACCCGCAGATTTTCCGATGATGTGCTTTCCATGCGATGCCTTGACCTAGATTGAAGAAACTTTAGGGAAAGTGATCGTATTGCAAGGGGCTAGGTTGGCACATAGAACATCACAGTACCAATGCGATGCACATCCTGTACACTTGAGAAGGCGGCCGTTATGTTGGGGGTGCCTATGGCAGAGATCACAACGTTGCTCCTTTTCGACGGGAAGGAGAGCGGTTGTAAGGGGCTGAGCCACTACGATAACGGAACCAGGGGTGAACTCGATCTTAGCAACCGCCTTGTTCCTGGCGGTCGCATGAGGCTCGAGACGTAGATTGAGGTCGTCAAACCCCATCCAACTGTCTGTCTGGCGTATTGTAGTGGCGACTGATTTAGCACACGGACCTTAGAGCGTGGGGATGGGGATGGGGATGACGCCCGAATATGCTCACTGGTTCCCAGAAATGATACCACCGGGAGCACCTAGCTTACGGTGTAACTCGGAGTACCAGATGCGTAGACTCTGGTTTTTGGGCGGGTGAACAAATGTCAGACCGCAAGCGTGAATCATCAGATAAGTCCATCGGTAATACATTACATAACTACAAAGTTAGTACAATCTTGAGATAGGTGGTACTGTATGGATACACGTGCCCCTTCACGAATCCCAAATTGCTCCGAACGCTGGAATGCCTCTGCTCATCATACCATAAACGACCTTCTGAGTGAGTTTCTGATTTGAAATTATGCAGACAGCTTCTGCTTTGAACTCTCGGGCGAGCCGGTACGTCAATTTGACCATGTCTGGCCTTCCATGCACCCGAGTGTCTTGAAAAATAGTTAGTAGGGAGACCTTCCATCCGCGGGTGAGGTCTTACCGTAAATGACGGAACCCGGAGACTTTTCCAGGATTGTGTCGACCAGTTCATCTCCGAACGTCTGGCGCACATTTGGAGACGTCCACAGGAGTCGAATAGGGACGCGTTGTTCAAGAATGCACGGCACGCAAGGTCCAATCCCGCTGCCAGTAGCGACAAGAACCAGACGCCGGAAAAGAGGTGCGACATGAATAAATCCAATGGTTGGAATGCCGCGCACCCATATTTCACTTGGCGGATTCAGGATCTTCTTTGATGTCCAGTCTCCTGCCTGGGATACAACCAAAGAGAAACCCGGCTTTCCAGGTTCTGCAACTGTGCCAAAACTATGCCATTCCATGAGAGGGCTATCAGAAACCCGGACAAAGCTCCCTGCCACTGGCGTAGCTACAATGATCGGGAATGATTAATAAGTCAAACTCGACTTGAACCGAACACCTACCGTAATCAAAGTATAGCCTGACGGCGTGGCTTGAAAGAACCACGGCGCGTACCGGGACCTTCCTCAGCCGAACCCACGGGAGCGCTATCGAAATGGTCATGGCCAAAACTAGCCAAAAAGGCACGGCGTGAAGGAGACTGTGCCCGAGAGATAGGTCCTGACGCTTATAGTCGTTCGTTAACGATATGACCTGAATTTGCTATTTCATCAACGATGTCAAGGTTATCAGTTTGCAGACGCACCTGACACCACACTAAAAGCGTGGCGGTCCATCCCAAGAAGCGGTGTGTAACTTCGAAACGGTTATGGTGTTTAGAACGCAGAACTGGAATTGCACTGATAACGATGCCAAGTAGTAGCACTAAGATGCAGTATGTGAGGACCACAGTCAAGAGTGAGGTCTTGATCGGTTCACTGTCAGACGTAATTTCTCGCTGATGGATATTTGACGTACTAGCCCGGCGTTAATAAGTTCTCGTGTCGCTTGGCCCGTGAACAGAGTCAGCCACACGACGCCAGAGATGGCAAAACCGGAGTGTACTTGTAAGCACCGTGAATCAATGAAACTCATGGCGGACGACGTGATAGTTGACTCACGTCCTCCAATATGGTAAACACGTGCACATATTGTACGAATGCATAGAGGCCATCTGCTCGCGCACATGAGTAGACATAGGAATATGTGAGTTCACCACATACGAAAGTGGAACCGCGCAGAATACGGTGAAGAACGCGTTAATAACATAGTCCTGTCGCATGAAGATGGAGCTCGACAGGTTGGCTATGACAATGAGGCCGAGACGCTGGGCACTCGCCCCGCCCTGGCATAAAATGGCGATGACGATTGATACGTTAACAGCAAAGACGATGCCAAACAAGCGACGATATAGCGAAAAGATCTGATGGCGAAGGTTCCGGAGATATCTCCCTTGCCGCTTCGGTGGAAGGGTGTCGTTTTCATACCCGTCCCAAGGATCGGCTTTCTCAAGCGCTGAAAGTGACACATTATTGTCGCTCGGGAACCGCAACACTGGCGTGGCGCCGCAAGCTCCAGTCAGTACCTTCTCTGGACTGACGGTAGTACCGTGTGCGATGACCCCATTGTAAGTTGCAGGTGGAAACTCGAGTTTGACGCTAACAAGGATAAAGTCAAGCTAGTCAAGAGTTGTTGAAGGCAGTTGAAGAGACCTACCCGTTCCCTACAAACGGGTCGACCCTGTAGCACTCTGCACTCTTGTCAGGCAAGTTGAGGTAGCCACGGCTGATGCCTGCACCACCAGCCCACGTCACGCCAACTTGTCCGATAGGCAGTGGATTTCCTCTCTCATTCAGAACGTATACATTATTGTTAGGGGTGGAGCGCCCTATGCTCAGGGTCGATCCTCGTACATGCGACTGTACGGTGTTCACAACTGTGAACTAGGCAGACAATGTTATTTGACAGCCTCCGAGACTCCGAGACACGTACCTCGGTTCGCCCATAGCAATTGTAGATGGTCGCTCCTTCCGCCCTGGCGTCTGCAAGATCTATCATATGCTTCGTTTAAGTGCGTGTAGCAATGAAAGGTGATAGCTCGTCTCACCTTGCGGGCAAGCTGCGCCAGCTGTAGCCACCACCTGAATATTAGGGTAATCCTTAGGATTACGAGGCACTGGGGAGAAATAAGTACTGTATCCCACTGCTAGTAGGTTACGTACTCGGCATCGAGGGGGTAGCTATAAGAACGTCCACCGTTTTCAGAAGGTCATACTCATCCTTTGAGGTATCCCTTCGAATACAGAGTGCCCAACCGTTGGAAAGTGAGCCGATAATCTCCTGGGAACAAGGGCTCAGAGGAAAACGGCGAATTAAGCAAATATCATGATGGGTACCAATGAGGACATATCAAATGCGGTATTCCGAGTCATTAACTGTGAAACCCGGTAGCTGCGGTGCACTCCGACGTTCCCGGGGGATAAGCAAGCCACTGGCGACACAGCATTAGTGTCAGACACAGAAATAGGCAAGATGGTCACGCACGGTTTATCACGCCGGTGTGTGAGACTTCCACACCCTCTGGCTTACCAGTAGTACCTGCGTAGTCGCGTTGATATACCGAGCATGGCAGCCAAGTAAAGCGTTACCAGACGTGTAAATGCCGTAAATGCCATCAGAAGGGTGCGACAACTCTTGGCGCTTAGCATGAGGAGTGGTGTCATTTCGAAATGCAAAGTTGTCTAGAGGAAGTACCGGGACACCCATATTTCGCATGCGCTGATGAAATTCAGCTGGAGCCAAGATCAAGATGCTTCTAGAGTCTCTGATAACGTGTTCCTGAGTAGACCGGGTTACAATTCCTCCATCGAGAGGAACGTATACACCGCCGGCTTTCATTATTCCGCCAACCCTAACAACCATGATTATTGGGCGGTGCGCGAGCAAGCAGACACGAGAGCCAGGTCGGACACCCATGGATTGAAGGCGGGCAACTAGGATGTTCCCTCTGCGTTCCAGTTCGGAATGCGATAGTTTGTCGTCAAGATGCTCAACCGCGATAAAATCGGGATGAGCAGTTGCACGGTGGTGGACGCAGTGGAAAGGTAGGTCGCGGTGGTCCCCGAAGCTGAACTCCTTAAAGAGAGGTTGGCCCTGTGTCGAGAGGCTGGCCATATGAGAAACGAACAGAACTGTGGAGCTGTGGGGTTGTGTGGTGGTGCATTTTATACCAAAGCTGGGTCAAGAAGCTGATGGCCATGGTCCAGGCCGCACGTCCTCGATAAAGCGAAGTAATCGGGCTTGTGCCCACTAAAGATACAGAGCCAGAGCCAAGGTACCCAGGTCCCCAAGGCGGTGAGCGGGTATGTCATTCCGGATTCAAAAAGTCACAACCGACGGGATGGGCCTCGTCACTTGCTTAGCGACGGTATCGGTCAAGAAGCTGATGTCCATGGTGCAATCACATGGCCGCGGTCTACGTTCGTGATAAAGCGAAGCAATCGCGCTTGTATCCGCTAGAGTTACAGAGCCAGAGCCAAGGTACTCAGGTCCCCAGGGCAGGGAGCGGGTGTGTCTGGAATTCCGGATTCAAAAGGTCACAACCGAAGTACGACGGGCCGGGCCTCGCAGTTGGTTTACTGTAACAAAGGAAATCAATCTTGCCTCGTTGGAGCTAGTGAAACGAAAGTACGGCGATCGACAGATACAATAGAATGAGGAATTCTCTCAAGAAAGGGTAAGTCATAACGCTAGCCTAGGAACCTGTCCGGTGGTCCGCCTCTTGGGCGTCAAGATGAGTGACAGCTCAGCAATAACAACAGGCGAATTGCTGCGTGCTAACAAATAGCTTGACATCACCAGAAAAGGCCGTGCGTTCCTGCCACGGCCGTCTTAATACCGTAAGGGACGAACTGAGTAGCGGCGCATTAAGACCACCGAAAATCGAACGCTAGTCGACTCTCGGAATTTCCATGAGCCGAAACCAAATGTAACGGTGTTGCGCGAATGGAGGCCTCACCGGCGAATGCGAATACGCCAACGACACCCACGAAGAGACGCTAAGACAAAGCACATCCACCGGCACTCGGGCAGCACATTCTATACTTGGCGCTGCAGAACACGGCCGGAAGAGAAGCCACATCTGAGATAAAAATATAAAGCAAGAGGACAAGCAAGGACATGGTTTGGCTCGCGCAAACCTCCCAGCGTATCATGCCTAAAACGGAATTTGAAAAAAGGTGACACGTCAGGGGCTCGGCTTGGCGGAACGAAGGAGTAAGACATGCCGTCCGGTTGTTCGAAAGAAAAGAAAAGAAGGCCAGTCACAGGCTTCGAGATCATGATGGTTGGTACAGAGTACTGTAATGCATGTCGAAGTGAGCGGACCAAAGATCCGTCCCAAGAAATCTCCGAAAAAGCTTCGTATATGCCTGCACATGGAGAACCACTATCACGGGCGGTTTTTCCCACACTAGGGCCTGGGTAGTATACCAAGCGGGCAAGACTAGGGCAACCCCGTCACACATACGTGGCACTCGTGCATACCTAAAGGACATTGAAGGACACCCTCACGCGTACCTTCATGGTAAAAACAACAAAAACAAAAGTTTAAAGTGCAACATTTCAAGACACGGATTTCCAGATGATTGGATACATCAAAGAAAAGTTTTTTGGTGGGTAGGAAGATAGGAATTACCTGATACTTGAGTACTTGAGTCCCACACTACCCCACCATAGGGTGTGCTGTACCGTGTGCAAAACACATTTTTGTCCTTCCCTTCGAGCCTCATGGCACACATCTACGCGTTAGATAGGGCTGTTACAGTACGTAACCTAGTTACTATCTCCTGCTATCTAATAAATCACTTTCATAAATCACTTTCCAAAAAAAAAATTGAGACTGCACATGGACTGATGGCAAGCCTTGTGGCACGTACACCGAGACGTCACGGTCTAGGCGTGGGAGCTGAGTCGGCAACTCGGCAAATCTCTATTTGATACGTTCAGTATAATCAGCGAGTAAGTGACCGCTATCACTGGCACTTCCAATGGAGGTTGCGCGAGTTGTAGGGGCACAGCGCAAGTGGCGGCGCATCAGCAAAACGTATTCTGGCTAGAAGTGCTAGATCTATTGCGCCGTTTTTGACATAGTCCGAGTCATAGGGGACTTGCCAAGTTCTAGGCCAGTTTAACTAGAGCTAGTAGTCTAGTATTCATACCTGGATCTAGCTTCTGACGTAGCTGACATAGCATCAGCAGAGCTGCCGAGCTCTTTCTTGAACTATGCGTACAGTGGTTGAATACATCATGAAAGTGGACACTTCTTCAGGCGCTGGGATGATGGGATCATCCCGTCACTCTGCCCCAAAGCCTGTTCTCACTCTCCCACTCTCCATTCGGCATTCCTCACCGCAGCTCCGCGACTCAACCGCGACCTGTCATACGCATGTCGCGCACTCAGCTCAAAGATGGCCCCACCTCCGAGTCGAAGTTCGAGACAATAGGCCCAAATAAGTATTCTAGCTACAATACTTGATTTCACAATGACAGTAACGGTGGGATACTGCTCGAGGCAGTATAAAAATCAAAGTCACAACGATGTGTGGATGCAAATGTCATGGAGGACCACTTACTAGCGAAGACCAAGTATGCCATTGCCACTTAAGGGTCAGTCCGAACGATAGATATGAAGTATCATTGTCTCTAAATGAGCATTTCACTGGACTCTGAATGGTCTGAATATCGCACTAGATATGCTTGATAGCCAAAGAAATTCAGAACTACTCCTTTCAGTCCTTGGTTCAGCTCACAAACGTCATATATAAAAAAAAGAAACCTGCCCGAACCAAACTTTGATAATATCACACAAACTTGGGAGATCCGGGAGATAGACTCACTGTTCCGGGTATGAGGCCAATTTGACTACCATACCCGACCCGTAGCCATTGTTTTGGCTAGAGGGTCAGGTCACGGCCGGGATCCGGGCAGGTCGTAAGTGGTGAATCCGTGCGCGCGCACTGGAGAAAGGGATGGCAACCTGGTCAGTCTAGCAAGTATGTTGTAAATGGCGTAAATGGGACATGAACAAAGAGCATTGAGTCTTCTCAGACCGGAACGCAGTAGAACTTGGAGCCGGCCGGGGAGGTGAGTGGGAGGTGGGAGGTGGGAGGCAGAACGTCAGAAGATAGTCGTATATCCAAAAAGTTCCAATGGCCAGTGAAACTACGAGGGGTGATGCTCGGGATTATGACACTAGAATACTTCCCCGGCTCTTCTCTATCAACACACCTCTGCGGAAGTAACCTTGAAATACAGTACATCTGGTTCAGCTGATACGGTTCGGTACGACTGAGCCGAGATCCAAGGTCATTTGATCGACCTATTCTTGGCAGCTCCTGTGCGCCGGCACGAACGCGGAAACTGACTTTCGGCAGTCTATAGCACTTTCAAACAGGGATAAAGGTTGCGCGTGCACAACCTTTAAGGTTTAACTCCAACCAACTGCTTGAACGATGGCCTCACTAACAGCACCCTAATGAATGCAGGTGTTGATCTCAGTGGCGGCGATCACTCTATTGGAGTCAACAGTGCAGTTAAAGGGGATGTAGCAACCGAATCGACAAATTACAGTGAGAGCCCGACGAAAAGAGACGTGTAACGATGCCATAATCAACCGAATCTCTGCCGCTCGATGGTTGATTTCTGCCTAGAGTCTCGAGAAACGCGCCTATTCAGGGGGTCAGTCTGTCCAACCACGGGGACTCCGAACCGCAAGGACTCACCAGTAATATTCCATTACATCACTCTGGCCGAGCTTGCGAAGGAAGTTCTCGTCGTGTGTAATGATGATAAGCTGGAAGTTGGCATGGTTCTTCCGCTCGTTAATGATGCTGCAAATGGATGAGCCTGATTTATGCAGGATATAAGACGCTACTTACTCGACTAAACTAGCTGCTAGCGCATCGATATTCTCGACATCAAGAGCATTAGTAGGTTCGTCAAGCGCCAGTATTCCACAATTTTGACCAAACGAGTCAGAGAGGGCAAGCCGAATGATGATAGATGCTAGCATCTTCTGCCCGGCTGAACAACGCCCTCGCATATCCATTTCCACTTGGTCTTTCATCATCACGACCTATAATATATGAGTTTCGGCACACTCAGGAAGAACACTACTGACTCTGTAGTTATACGAGCGCTTAGTTGCGCCACCTTCGCTATCATAACGGATCCGAATTCCGTCAATGTCTTCAGAAATGACCGTTTCAGATTGCATCGGCTACGCGACGAACTGTGCATACCAGTGCCTTGGTACGTCTTATTCCAAAGGTGACGCATTGTATCATTTACTTCCTCCATCTTCAAGGAATGATATTTCATTATCGCGCTATATGTCCCAGGTTTGGCGATGGGTGGCATCCCGAGGAAGGAGAGAGGCCTACTTGTCTAGTGCTTTACCATATTTTTCGAGGTCGTTATTAGCCATATCAGACATCTAACCCGATCAGACTGAATTCGTCACCATAACGTGGGGACTTACCTTGACCCTTATTAATTGATCAGTATACTTCTTGCTGGTGTCTTTGTAGTCTCCATGATCTTTCTCGAGGGTCTGGAGTTGGGCTCGTAACGAAGTCAGCTCCCCGCCAATGTGAGCGCTCTGATTAGAGATTGTCAATTGGGATGCCACAGAAGATGTAACAAGACGACCGTTTGCTGCATCTCATTCTCCCTGTCTTTCTCTGGTTGATATTTCTCCTCGAAGTTGCGCTTCGCTTTGGCGGCCGACTCCAAGTCACAAGAGTCTATCGCATCCTGAGTTTGTTGAATATCACTTTGCAACTTTCTGATACGGCGATTTTCACGCAGATTGGTCAAGGCGGCACCTCCTTCGTTGATCTCTTTGTCCAACTGAGCAATGTTCTTTCGAATTTGCTCTATGTCAAGCCCGAGTTCGCGGATTCTTGTTTCGTAGCGCGTTATGGCTTCGGCACAGTCCTGAAGCCTTTTACCGCGCTTGTCTCGTATATAACTGAATCCAGATACATCAGCGGTTGTTGTAGCGTTTGAAAGCAGCAGGACACTCGCCGCTCAATATGCTTGCTGGCGTCCCCAAGTTTGTCAGTACTTTTACTGAGTTCTTGAGCCACTTGCTGAGCCTGAGATAGCTTAACATTGAATTCTGTCTGCGTGGCTTGATGCTCTTGATCGAGAGTGTCAATAGGACCCTGGCCTTCCAATATTTGAACGTCCAGTTCCTGGTGGCGGTCAATCCCTTGTTTGTGGAGTGAGCACGTGCGGTTTACCTTTAGCTGACTCGCCACAGATGTCATTTCCAAGTGCATAGCCTCGACGCCTTTTTTCAGGGACTCCTTTTCTCTAACTTGGCTGCGCAAGTCAGTTTCGCGTAGTTGCAGCTGATGAAGTTCAGTTTCGTGCGCTCGTAGAATAGTATTCCGGCGTTCCCGATCACTTTGGAGATTCTGCCTTTCCTTCTCTGTGTTTCGTCTCGAACCTTTGTCAGTGAAATGGCAGGGAATAGGATTGGAAGACACTCACAGCTCTGAAGACAACTGGTCTAACTCTTGCTGGACATCGTCAGCTGTTTTCTTGGTCCCCGTGACGGCCAAAGAATTTTCGACGTTCGATATCTCTTTCCGAAGATCATTGCAGTCATTATAAAGCCTCGAAACGTTGACTGCATGCTGTCGTAGTGACGCAAGATCCCTCAACTCCTTCTTCAGTGCTTGTAATTTCTCATCAGCCTGCAGCACAGAGATTAGACAAATGGACTAAGGAGGGTATTGTAGTACCTTTTCGGAATTCTCAGCCAGAGATGGCAATAATTTATCCTGGTCGTGAATTTGCTCCTCGAGGGAAGGAACATCCACCGCTTTCAAGCGACGAACGGCACTGTCATAGGACATTAACCCTCGAAAACGTTCAAGAGCGGACTCCCATCTCTTCAAGTCTCTCTCGAACACAGACCGAGCCTTTGGATCGGTCTGCTTTATCTTATCATCGAGCTGCGGGTGGTTCGCTTGGTGTAAGCTCCGCGCGGATAAAGACATAGCTACGTACGTAACTTTCAAAAGGCTTCAGCTCCTCATCCGTCATGTGCCTGTTGCAGACTTGACACATGTGCTTGGTTTGGCCATATGAAAGCAACTTCTGATAGAGCTCCGTACTCTCGGAACTCTTAGAGAGAGATCTGCCCAGCATTAGATCGGACGATGAATCTTCGTTGATTATGAGAAGACGAACTCTCGCAAAAAGTTGATCTCTCCGGTCACCTCTTCAATGGCCTCCTCCACCGAGTTGTATTCCCCATTGAGTCCGTCTTTCACATTCTTCTCCAGCCCTGGACGAATTTAGTCAAGACATCGTTGGAAGCAGCAACTTCCTACCTATTAATTCCTTGTGTTTCGCTTTCAGTTGGTTCTTTAGTGAGGACGAACTTGCCTCCAGTTCATGAAGCTTTCGATCAGCGAGGCTACATTCTGCCTCAAGGTCGGCAAGCGCTCTCTCCTTTTTCCTGGGCAGAATGAGTGGGACTAGATGCACTTTGAACGGAATACGAACATTATGCCTGCATTGACATCACTTTCCATCGTTTTGGCGCTCGCGTCCCTTCCTACCAGATTGGAAAATTTTACATTGGAGATTTGCAAACTGAGAAGTGTGAGTTATACGGAATATTAAAATTCTATCCGCTTACATGTTCTTCATTTCTCTCTCCTTCGAAGTCAAGTCCCTTTGGTGGAGCGTCAGCTTGGCCCGTGCGTCCGATTGCAAACTAAGCGTCCTGATCTCTTGCGTGAGGTTGTCTCGCCTATCCTCCATCGAGCGAACTTTGATGTTGAGCTCTGCTATACGATCTTCGTGCTTCGTGAAGGCGGTGTCCGTCTTCAACCTTTCAATGCGATCCTTCTTCCCCTCTATATCCGAGACAACATTCAGCAAGTCACCATCCAACATCTCCGCTGCCTCCAATTTAGTCTCTGATAGTGTAATGTCCGATTGTAGCTTCGACTGAGCTAAGAGTAAGAGAAGGTCCTACAATAACGTGCAGAACACATACGATTCTGCTGCGGTTGCTTGCTCGTTGTTGTTTGTATCTTTCCAGACTCGCATGCAGTTGCCGGGACTTTTCGTTATAAGTGGCATTACTCTGAACGATTTCGTTCTGGAGCGTGATTGTGAGCGCAGGAAGAAACATGAGCCCGCTCTCATTAAGCGTACCTGGATACGATCAACCTCAGCCGTTTGCCGAACCAACAGAGAGCTCAGCTTCGTCGTAAAATCCAGGACTTTATCACGCTCGAGAGGAGACGCATCGAAGCCACGGATACCGTTTTGTGCGGCAATCTCACGAATTAGAGCCTCACGATCTAGCATCCGTTCTTCTTGTGCCTAGAATGCTCAGTCAAGGAGTGTTTCGAAAGGGTTTTCCCTCCCCTTTACCTTAGCCTCTGCGATCAATTGGCCGTGTTCCTCATTGAGCTCGACATGCTTCTTTCGAGCGGCAATGAGTTCATCGTCTTTATCTTGTTCATTGGCCTCCTCGCGCCGTCGAACATTCCGTTGCTCGGCAATATGGGAGTTGAAGTTCTTGATACGCTCCACCAGTTGCTCGTCGGTGTCTGAGAAATCGGTGGTCAAAGATGACATCTCTAAACATCAATAGCTTACCATGAGTCTCCTGTACATTCGGACGCAGTTCTGCAAGCTCCTCTTGATACTTCAGCTTCTCTTTTTCGAGGCTCTCAACTTTGATATAGATTTCGCGGAATTTGGTAGCGCCCTCCTCAAACTTTCGATTCGACCTTGCCAAAGCTTCATATAACTTCTTGGTGTCCTGATATTCCACCTCCTTCCGCACTATGCTTGCGCTCAAGTCGGAGATCCGAGCCTTGAGTTTGTCCGCGTGACCCTTTTCGCGGGCCAACGATTCGAGACGTTCTTTCTCGGTCTTCTGCTCAGCGACACGGTCCTTTCGAAGCGCCTTGATTGAGTCAAGTGCCTTCGTATATCTATAAGAATGTTCCAAACGTGTCAGCGATCAGCAGAAGTAAGGTGCCCCCTACCGAGTCGCCTCGAATATATCGTCGAACTTCTTTTTCAGGATCGAGCCTTCAGCCAGTGGCCAGTACGAATCCTCCTGATGACAGAATATGACGTTTTCCAGAACGGCTTTTGAAACTCCCAACAGGTGAGGTATCTCGGTATCCATCTCTGCGCATTTTGTTGAGATGACTGCGCGCTGGTGGTGCTTCAATCAGGCGGAAGTGCACCAAGGACCATATGAGACAAACCTTGCCAGATTTCTCCGGGTTCCCATTGTCAAGAGCCAGAATGCTCTCTAACGTCTTCATGGTCATGCCGGCCGTCTTCTTCATTGTAACAGATAGATTGCGGACAGCGAGCATTCGCTGTCCATTGGCAGCGTAGAAACGCAACTTCACCTGGGCCTTCACCTCCTTCTCGTTTGCCATCTTGGGGTCATGGACAAAGGCACCTCCTCGCGTCCCAGGTGGCTGGTCGCCCGTTGTTGCGTATTTCAAGCACTCAATTACTGTAGTCTTTCCACTGCCATTGTGGCCAACAATGACAGTAACAGGGGAGAAGAACTCTATAACCGAGAGGCTTTTGTCGTCAAACGACCGAATTCCACGGATTGCAAGCTTGTTTAGTGTCGACATGGGACTACAAGGTCAAATTGGAAGACAAGTTACTGTTGGCGACTTGGACACAAGTCGCGTCACATCACGTGATATGTCCCCACCACGTGAGCGCAGCACGAGGTCGATGTACATTTGCATCGGGTTTCAGACTTTCTGCCTTCAACAAGGGTCTCAATCCTCAAAGGCCTCAACCTTCAAACTTAATATTATTTCCTACAGTAATAAGATCTCCCGTCTCGTGTTGATGGACTAAACCAAGTGCCTTTCTCGAGAAGCCGTCGAACTTGTGCACTCAACCCTAGTGCTTCCCTCAAATCAACGAAGACCGGACTTGGAAGTTGCAGCGATGCCCAGATCATAATTCAATACTGGGGTGTATCGAGTTCGGGATTTCGTACTGTAAATGCAAGTTTGAGATGTGTAATTTGAACTTTCACGAGCGCTCTAGAAGCCGAGTGTGTCAGTGTATATGCGAACAAGACTATCTCTTTGTTGACGCAACTGAAAGGTCCGCCACAATGGGAGAGGGCTACTTCTAGGCACGGCGCAAGGCGGGAATATTCAACGCCGTTTAGCCATTTGCAGGGTCAGGTTGTCAATGTACATTTGCAAGGTGGCGTTTCCAGACGACAGTTTATCCATGTCTTTCTCGACAGTCTTCACACGCTCTAAGAGCACTGAGAAAAAAACTGTGTGAGATAAAAACCAACCCCGCACAACGAAAGTTTGTGTTGTGCAAATACCTCTCAAGTCGTCCTGATAAGCGACAATATCCCTGCTTTGTGTGAGTAAGAGCAGGGTCGGTTATAAAAGCTCTCGCACTTGATGACCTGTTCCTTCTTCATGGCATCCTTAATGACATCGTTTGTTGGGATCACCTCGGATGTACCCCATCCAGCTTGGTCGTCGAACATTGTCGAGTAAGTATGCGAGTGCCAGTGGGAGGTCACGACCCCGATGACACTCTTTGACCAAAACGGGAAACTAGTAGCAGACACTGACGCGTCGCGTTCATTCCGAGTCGTCGAGGTGCTAATTTATCCGACCTGCTCAACAATGCCTCTCACCGAACGGTCCACGATTCTCGCATTTAAAGCCGGGCGCGCATTCCGACGCGAAGGTACTAATATCGTCGAACCAAACGCGGATAAGGGTGCTATTGTCATTGAACGGGGAGAGGATGAACTTCTCCACTTTATGTGGAAGAGCAGGGTTACTGAAGAGACAGAGGAGGTTTTTACTTCTTACGTTGCATCTGATATTATTCTGGCTGATCATACTCTAGGATCTCATCTTGTTCCCGACCGATGCCAGCTTCTTGACTGTCCCGCAAGCGAGCGGCCGTGTGTATGTTCTCAAATTCTCTTCGTCGGACCAAAGGCACTTCGTGAGTGTAGCCACAATATGATATAGGGTATTTATTTGTTGACTGGTGTGCCTCAGTTTTGGATGCAGGTAATTTGCCCGGACTATGATGTCCTCCAAGTCACTGACCACGCGCGAGCAATGTAGGATGCGTCCAGCGAACGCGATGAGGAATTTGCCTTCCACGTCAATAGACTTCTCCAGATTCCCGGATACATTCCGGTGTGGAATGTTCCCGAAAGCACTTCACAGACGCCTGGTGCGTCTACATCTGCCCATTCATCCTCTCAAGCGACGTGAGTTTTACCCGTGTCCCCTTTTTGAGGCTACTCTGAGCTGTGTCGTTTTCAGTGCTAGTCAGCCAACTCCTGAGCAGCTCTCTCAGCTGCGCTCGTTGGTGGCACAGATGTCGGGGGGTACTACTGTGGAACTAGGTGAATCCGGTTATATCGACACCTGTTCTGTACTGACCGGACAATGAAACGCCAGAGCCATTCCTCGCGGACGTGCTTACTGCCGATAATTTGGATCCGCTTTTTGCTTCTCACCCAGAGCTCATCCAGAGCATATTCCCGCACTTACCGCCTGACCTACCTTCAAACCCCTCCCCAGAGGTACTTTCGCGAGTAGTGTCTTCGCCACAATTCCGAAGTGCGGTGGCAAGCTTCGACCGTGCATTGCGCACGGGCTTGTTGGGTGGTCTGGTGAGACAGCTAGGGCTACCAGAAGAGGCTGGAACAAGTGTGGAAGCATTTCTGAGGGCTGTGCGCGAGCAGGCACGTGGCGATAGACCAGGGGGCGAAAACATGGATACGGACTGAAAGACTATCCAAATTGATTGTTGGCAACGATACAACAGACTGTTGGTCCTGACAAAACAATGGGAGTCTATCCTAGAAACGGGTGCCGCAATAACAACCAAATTATGATAACAGTGCGGATTATTGGCTCCGGCTGGAAAGCCACTGGAGGACGATATCCCTGCCCAATAGTTTAGATTGAACCGCGTTGAGCTTACTTAAGATACGTACAAATTGTGCTGGCTTTTCATAGAGCACTAGAAAGATAATCATAAAAGACACATGTCGACCATCGACAATCTCGACATACCGAATAGCACTAAAGTAATGACTCCTTACTCAGCGATACTTCGTACAGGAACGGAAGTACCCACCGAAACTAGACGTCCGGTTATCTTGTCGAGTTGCCTGGCAATGTTTGTCGGCAGATGCTTCTCGGATACGGTGTGAGACACATCGAACAAACTTACAAAGCCCGTATTAGACCTTGGACATCTGTGTGCCCGTGGATGTCATTCTTGTTACCCAGCTTGGAGAAATGAGCTTATCATAGGATAACAGAGGCTGGAGGTCTGACCACAAGGAGCGGAACACCAGATAGGGAGGGCTGAGAGATGAGCGCGTGTAACTCAAATCTTGCTGTCTCGAATTTGTCACGCTGGGCGTTTGATGCGGTCAGTCTTGGGTCGACAGTTTCTTAATTGTAGCACAATGAACGCACATCAATTGAATCTACCACGAAGCTTGGAAGCCAGGTATCAGAAGTGAAAAACAGGAGAGCGCTGCGCCGTACACAATCGCGTCAACTCCGTGGCAGTAACGCTCCCACATTGAGCGGAACTTTGGTTGGCCTGTGTGGCCGTTAAGGGTGTAACAGTACTCACTACTTGCTCTACGAGAGTTGGTGGGGGTAATTCGTACCAGCTACATCCCATATCTTGAGGACAACATTCCCCTTTCTTACTTTACGAAAGTTGAATGCTACAGTCGGTACAACGTCTTCGCTCCACTGTAAAGAAAGGGAAGCGGTGACTAGGACGACCATATATTCAACGGAGGGTTGAGATGTACCTGCCCGGATCCAATTACATTCACAAAGGATGTCTTCCCGGAGGCCTGGAAGAGATAGTAGGCAAGACGCATAAGTCCTTGTGGTGCACTTACCTGTAGGCCAACAACAGCTATCTCCGCCGCCTTGGTGAAAAACAGACTGTAACGGGTTGGGTCGGACCAGACAATACCTTCTCTCTTACTCCACGAGGCTCACCCTGTTATCCATTGAAAGATGGAGGAGAAGAAAGGTGCCATAGGGGAACGCTGCCCAGCGGAATTACAGTAAGAGATGGTCCGGAGAATCGGCCCGGAAGTCAGTGTCAGTTGAATTTGAGACAAAACCGAAAGCGTTCTTCTGCCCGCGTCGTTCGTGAATCGTGAGCGAATGCTCACAAACACACATTACCGGTTACATTGTCCGCCACTACGCAAGTTTCATGCCACTCGCATTTATTCTGGCAATCTGCAAGCCTCTGTTCGAACAGAGTCCCCAATAGCGAAGGTCAAGGCAACCCCGCCGTGGCCCTCGCAGCTCAAGAACAAGAAAGCTACCGCATGGAAGCGAAACGAAGTAAAAAGAAGCAGAAATGAATCATTTCCTGCCTCGATCAAGCTGTCCTCAATTTTACGGCGTCATAATCAAAGCGCTCAGCACCGGCATACAGTTGGAGGAGACAGCACGAGGTCGCGTCCATCTCTTAAAGAAGCACGGCGATCCAAAAAGCTAGGACTAGAAGATAGAGAGAATACATCTCACCTACCAAGCTCATCATCGTACTCGCGTCGCGTGGACGGCGTGATTCAGCCTCGTGGCAACGTTAGCTCGATCCTTCAAGGTGGGTATTACTACTAGCCACCGTTCCCGCAAATCTGAGTCCGCTTAGATGTAATACCACCATCCCCACAAAGCCCTATTGCCACTCTAGCACACGGTTTAGAGCGCGTCCTTTTCAAGTAAGAACCCCGAAGTCATATCACTATATGCGCGCTCACTTCACGGTCCAGTCCTGGTGTTCAGTGGCTACAAGACCCCCGGTCCCATGTGTACAGTTTCACGACTTGGCTCGAAAGAATCATTCCTCTAAAGAACTTTGCGTTCGAACGTCTCCCGTCTTTCCTACCAAGCTCGCGTGACCAGGTTCGCCTCCGTCCTTTCGTAGAGTCCAACGCTAACTGTATTCTTCCAGGATCTTTACGCTGTAGCAAAACGCGAAGGTCGGAAATATGCCGGATCGACCTCATCCATGTCAGGTCTACTCAGCCAACTGTACTACCTCATATCTGGTGACAAACTCATTAACACATCAAACCTCAGCAATGGCTTCAGGACACTGGTCAGACTTTTAATTAAAATAATACAACTTACACGAGTTGATTATTTCCCTAGCCCCAAACGTTCACACCTGGCCAAAGGGGAGCGGCATCCGTTATACTAAATTACCGTGATGGCGTGTACATGATTGACAGTGCTGGCGACCGTGTCCCAGGATTATCGGGAAAAAATGTTCTGACTTGGATGGTATAAATATACGTGTTGCCTTGTTCCCTTCTCTAACGGTCTGACACAGGGCACATTACTCGAAAAGTTCCTTACACAATCGCCAAGTGATTTTTTGCGCCTCACGCGCTCTTCTGATGTCCCCACAGCCCTTGCGGAAGAGTCGAAGCGCGAGGCATACCGATATGCCAAGGTAAGTTTTTGCGTCTCGTCTTAGCTCCTCTTTCACAATATTTCCTCTTAGTCAGACAAATTCATTTTGCGTTCGCAACTTGACTGTGTCGACCATCGCCTTCCTGGAACTGGGGTGTTCGACATAAAGACGCGCGCCGTGATGACCATACGACATGATCTACTCAACTTCGAAGAGAGCTCCGGTTATCAAATACGCACCCTCCAGGGTCTTGTCGAAAGTTTTGAGAAAGAGTATTATGACCTCATTCGATCTGCGTTCCTTAAGTACAGGTAAGTTCTTACTGGGTAGAGTGGAAGCAGTATATCGCCTTATGATGTGCACAGTTTTCAGGCACGCATAGGCAATATGGATGGCGTGTTCGTTGCCTATCACAATACAAAGAAGATCTTTGGATTCCAATACATCCCCTTGTCCGAGATGGATGCTCGCCTTTTCGGAGAGGACGCCATCGGCGATGCTGTGTTTGAAAGGTGCTTGTCACTACTTGAAGTAGTACTGGAAGAAGCTACACGTGAGCTCCCGCACAAGGTATGCTCATGAGATGAAATTTTTTTATGTCGTGGCTCATAGTTTTACTTACTAGTCCATACGGCTTACCGCGGAAAAATTCGAAGGCGAAGACACTTTGAAGGTATTTCTGGAGCCCGCAGACTGGGACAAGGAAGTGCATGGGCCCAGACCCGTTATCCAGCTGGATGTATCGACCAAGAGTTACATCGGTGAGATGGCTACGAGTGGCTCAAATGCCGTCGAGAGATCGAATCTACCTTGTATGTGTCACCGTCCACAATTTCTCAACTCCACCCCAACTAATCACATGTGTGACGCAGGGACCGTGCTTTGGTCCATCTCGAAGCCAGCCCTTGATCCCCATATTATACGTGGGAACCTCGCTGCGGCGCGCAAGCGCGCATTTCACCCATTATTCCTCCCGACGGGTGTGAACACGCGAGATATGGAGAAAGTCTGGCATGAACTCCAGTTCAACCCCGCAGCACCAGTGGATGTACCTTTCAAGTCCGAAATGTTCCGCCCGGCTTCGACGGGCGTGCAGGTACTACGTCGACTGGCACATAAGGGACAGAGTTACCTCGACTACGCTGCACGCGAGCAGGGAGGCCGGGATAAGCTCGTGCTAGGCCTCCCTAACGACGCTCGTGAAATGGCCCCGCTGCTAGCGCAGGCTCATGGAGACCCAGGCAGTGGGCCGCTTTCAACGCTGAGTGTCGGTGAAGACGGTTCCTGTCCTGTTGGCAACACCACCGCCACCAGCCTCCCCACTGAACCTCAGAATTCCGAAGGCACAGGAGAACCTGCCACGTCGTCGGCTATGGCCGCGGCTACTGACCAAGAGCAAGAACCTGCCAGGAGAGACGCGGTCCCACCGATAGTGGCGTCGCGGACACCGGACCCGGCCACCGTCGTTGACGTCGGCGAACAGGCCGACCAATTGTTTCGGACAGTTCCTCCTCCAGGCACCAACGCCGGAAGTGGTGATATCGTCTCGGAATCGACTGTGGCCCATCTAGAGGAATTGCTGTCAGAGGACCAAAGGATGATCGTGGGAGACCGACTCTCCGCTGGAGGTCAAATGACCGCAGTGCGCCCGAGGCCGTCGCACCACATCCATTCCCGTTCAGGGTCGGCAGATCGCAATAGCAAGTCGCTCCAACTGATAGAGGACTTGAAGAGGAGCCTACGAGACGCCGACAAAATCGGTTGACTGGGTGGCTGCTCCCCCTCCCAGGAGGGGAAGAACCTGCTTCTGAGGAGAACACAAAGCAACGGACCCAGGTAATCTCAATGGCCGCAACTTTCCGACGCCGCCGAGTCCTAATCGGGGTATTTCCCCATTACCAGCGCAATTGCCCCATGCTAGTAACTTAGAGTCAGATTCGCCCTAGATGTCTTATTCCACATTTCATATAATTATTCATTGCACATATACATATCGCACATCCCCGAACCCCTGCGTGCATTCCCCATACGGTTCCATGGAGCGCTTGTTATTTACTACAGTCGTTATCTTAGTGTGGGTCGGACTACACCAGTCGAGAATCGCCACGCAGGACGCAATTTTTTGCCAAGACATCTGATACGCCCATAACGGGGGCTTTGTGATAACCCGGCCGCCGGGGGAGAAGTTTCCTTGATGACTGGCTACCCCGCGAGGCTGGTGGCACAGTAATAGATCCTGGCCTGAGAGTCTACTGCAAGTGCAACGACATTAGTCCGGGATTGGTGGGGTTGGTCCGCCACGTGTGAGCGCCGCGGCAATACTGCCCAAGCCAGTCGCAGTCTGAATGCTATGGCCTTGGCCTAGCGATCATATTCTTGGGCCCCGTCAAAACTGCCCTGCAAAGTTGCGTGAGCATCGGAAGCTCCGGAAGACCTTCACCAATTCGAATAAGAGCGCCCACGTCCCCAAGTATAAGAACAAAGACTGTACAGAAACTGCTCCAGATAGTCAAACACGAACGCATCCTTACTTACGAGCTCATTGTACTGGAGCTCCTCGCCGGCCCGTGAGCAGAGCCCTCAACCTCTGCATCCGGCTCTCCCTCTCCATCATTCTCGCCCTCGCGGCCTTCTTCCTGCACGCGCATGCGCTCGCTCTCGCGATCCTCGGAACGCTCAATCTGATCGCGCATGTTCGCAACCTCCTCATCGACACGCTGAGTGACGCGCTCAATGCCAGCGGCTTCGGCGAGCGACACGCGTGCACGATGCTTCGCGAGATGGGCAGAGCGCCGCGGAGGACGCTTCAAGCGGCGGCGGGCCACCATTACCGGGACAGAGCATTTTTGAATTAGATAGTGCGATGTCGAGCCAAGAAGGATGCTGTTGGGGGAGTGGAGTTTACATTGGTAAGCGCCATTACGGATGATCAAAAGCTGGGATGTGCGTACCCTTTCAACTGACTTACACCACGAGAGCCCACAATAAGCATCAAGGGTTCAGTATAATCGACAATGTCTGCCAGACCCAGACAAACTAGATTAGTACGCAAAATTCACTCATGACAGGTGAATAGATCTACCCACCCAGAATCATGTGCCTAGCGTTCTTCGCGTGCCAAGCCTCGCAGGAAATCGAGACGTTCAGTCGGGTCCGCTGAAGAACACTGGTCGCCTGACGACACAAAATATAAGCAAGACCTTGGCGCTGAGAAGAAGGCGTGTGAGATGATCATTCAGTAAATAGTGGCAGTAGCCACGTACTTCTTGCTGGGAGCGAAGCTTCGTAGCGCGTTCCCCGGCGGCTGCGGAAGGTGGATCAACTGTTAATTTGCTTGTCAGCCAGGTACGAACAAGGAACACATTCGTGAGGAAAACTAATTTCCTTTGCTATCGTTTTCGGACACCGTGACAATCAGCCTAGGCTTTCAATCAGCACATGTTTCTCGTCCACAGGCAAAAAAACGCACATTTCGTCACCATCTCTGAGTACCGTCCCGATTCCCCATTCGACGGCGTACCGGCTTTCATCACTCAAATCACTCGCAACCACATATCGCCGTGGACGTCGACCGTTCGCTCTAAGCGCGCGGGCCGGATCTCCTTGGGTGAGGGTTATTGTACACCGATCACGCTGGAACACAGGCCGTCCCGTCACAAGTGGGAGTGGTTCTGGGCGAGTAGATTTGCGGCGACGCGGATTCCGGGTGCTCGTATGGTTAAGGGTGGTGGGGAAGTACGGTTCGGGTGGCACAACGACATTAACACCTTCGCCTAGTGGGTCGGATATCTCGAGAGGGTCCGGCTCTGTGACCTCTGCTGCAACGAGCGCGTTTTGCTCAGTGTTAGCTTCTGTGACAGGGTCAAACTGATCATTGTCGGGCCACTCTTCCTCCGAATCGCTCCCGTTGTCCGAGTCACCGTCACCTTGTGACTCATCATCCGAGATATACGCGCTACGCGGGCGTCCTCGGGTCGATTCGGTGTCGGACTCGGCATCGGACTGGGCGAGCGCACCGACGCTGGGAGATGGGTCGCGTGCACGAGAGCGACGGAAATGAAAAGGGGACGTGCTCCGAGAGCGTAAAACGGAGTTGGAAACGTCTTGGCCGGCACGGGAAGCGTTGGAAGAAGAGTGAGCACGCTGGCAATTTTCACCCTTTGCCTTCGAGTGTGAGCGACCGCGACCATCATCGGTACTAGTGCGGGAGAGAGCGAGAGAGGAAAGGCCACCCATCATGGAACTAAATGACATCCGCCCGAAAGAGCCCGATGAGCGAGAGGGAGAGGCGGTTACCTCCGCCTTGGTTGAGTCGGCCCTCGAAACTGTACGCTCGAGACCATTGGAGTCTGTCTGTGGTTTGGTTAGTACGTTGGAAGACCATCTGGAAAGGAGGGGAGTTGTAGGTCGAGATGTAGCAGGGGAGGAGTTCTCCGAGATAGAGTTGGTACGGGACATCGGAACGTTTGGTGGCTGCTGGGGCGATGTAGAAGAAGGAAGGCTGGCAACGGAAGAAGATAGGGAACGGGTAGCATAAGATACGAGCTCTACACCCTCTTGAGGGGAGGTTAGAGTGGACGCGGCCTGATCTTTTTCTTTGTCCTTTGCGTTGCCACCGCCGTAGACAGACCTCCAGCTGAGTCTTCGGGAATTTTGTGGGCGCTGGTCTCGGTGTCGTTCCACCATGGAAGAGGACGGCGAGAGAGTGCCAAGGGAATGAAAGGTTTAAGGTCGCTCACCTGGGGGATGATGTGGTTCGGGGAAAGCTGTGAGGGGATCTGAGTGTCTCTTGGCGAGAAACAAGGGGCGGAGAAGACCGTCACATACCATTTCAGAATTCTGTTTTAAGGTTAATAACACATTAATAAATCATCGCCAAGATGTGACAAAGAAAGGAAGAGAAAAAGATGCGCTTACTTGCCACATGCTGATGGATTAGGATTAAGAGCTCCAAGAATGAGGCGCGCCTATCCCTTTATATATTTATTTCATCTCGTTTACACACGTGACTATGCTCCCCCAAATAATTCCTTCATAAACGCGTCTGAGTTTGGCGGACGCCCAAGGAATTCCTCAAGTGAGTCAAGCTCTTCCCGACTACCACCAGGTAGTAGGATACTCTTCCGGTAACGGTCCCCGCGAGTAGCGTCCAAGGGGTCCTCCTTGAAAACCGTCTGATACATGTCCGCAGCGAAAACTAGTGAATAGGAGTATCTGTGAAGCACCTTTAATAAGGCGTGTAAGATATACGAGATTTCAGAGCGCACCCATAGTAGCCGGCATCATAACCCCCAACGAGATGTGCGAACGAGCCTTGGCCCGCACTACGCTTGCCACCCTTGAATAACGAAATGTTATCCCTCATATCGTTCCAAACTGCCGTTACGTCTTGCTGGTCTGTGCAAATTTCCCATCACCGCTCCGGGTTCAGAAGCCAGCGAAAAAAGACTCACCTTTGTGAGTGTGTACATGAAGATCGAACCTAGCGAAGAAAACCTGCCGCAAGTAAAACAGGCCGACGTTGACGTAGCGGCTTGGGAAAGTATTAATGCGGACAGAGTGGTACATGGGTTCGCTCGCATACCTCTGGACAATCTTTTCGATTAACTCTGGAGAAAGTGGCTCGTTCGTCTTGTAATGACTCGACATTTTCTCCAAGACTTTAGGCTCCCAGCACCTGTAGAACCAAAGTCAGGACATATTGCTAATGTCGGCGCAAGGAGGCCCACCAATTTTCAAGCATCTGCGAAGGCGCCTCCACAAAGTCACGCGCGACGCTTGTCCCGTGGAAGCGCGCAAACTGCGTGCGGCTCAGCAAACCATGAAATACATGACCCATTTCATGGAAGAATGTGACGACATCATCATGACGCATCAGCGCTGGACGTTCGGGCGTAGGTTTGGCGAGGTTTGCAACCATCGCAGCCAGAGGATACAAGCGCTTGCCATCGGGGTGTAGGTAGCTGTGTAGCAGGGGCCATACGGCTGCATGGCTGTACTTCGATGCTAATCATGTTGCAAGTTTAGTAATATGGTTGGTAAGAAAGGACGTAACGTACCACGCGGAAAGAGATCAAGGTAGCAATATCCCACGAAATCTGATTCATCTTTAGCATCCGCAGCCCAGACTGCGAACATCTGCGCGTCTGGGTGCCATGTCTGTGCATCTTTGACTTCATGGAAGCGCACACGAAGCAAGTCTTGGTATATCTCCAAGATCGCCGGAACGACCACAGACACCGGGAAGTACTCTTTGACGAGGGCATCATCGAGGGATAAGGTCTTCTCAACGTACAGGCGATCGTAGTAGCGATAATCCCATTGATATAATTCGCCATCAAAAGGTTCCCCAGTAGCCTTGAGTTCATCGGCCTTGAGCTTCAGCAGAGTTTCGCGCTCCCGCGCGCCAACTGGGCGCAGTTTTTGCTCGAGGTCACTCAGGAACTGGAATCAGCTCGTCAGTTGGGTTGTCACACGAAAAGTAGGTCGAACTAGCCTTCTCGACGTTGTCACCACTTTTGACCATTTTAATCTCTGTTATATAGTCGGCCCAGGTATTGTACCCTAGCAAGGCCGCAATCTTCCGGCGCAACTCGAGCGCACGGTCGAAGAGTGGAGCGTTTAGGTCCAGGCGAGCGTCAAAGCTTTCCCATGCCCGTCGACGCGTCTCCGCACTTTTCGCATATTTGAACTACGAGAGCTATATGAAGCGAGGACATCGCGAAATAAACAGTGGCTCGTACATACCAGTGGGAAAATATCAGGCGTCCGATGCATCACATCGTACAGTTCTTTGTCGCCCTCCTTACGCTTCGGATATCCAGAAATCACGTCCTCAGGAACCCCTTTGAGCTCTTCGAGGGTAAAGCTAATAAATCCCTAAAAACCAGTTCAGATCGTCAACGAGACGATTAATTGCTTAACTTACATTTTCCTCGTTGAAGTTTTTCTACATCCTATCGATAAAGTTACCGGCCATGAAACGATAAAATGAACACACTGACGCTGAACTCTAGACAGACTTGCGATAACTCCTTCTTCCATTCTGTGAGGCGTTCGCGATCTGCCTCCGGAAGTGAAAGTCCTGCACGCGTGCCATCCTGAACCATTTTCTCGACAAGGCGCTGCTCTTCCTGATTGAGCTTTTTTCCCGAGGACTCGATGTTCTTTTGCGCCGCGACCTTGGCATTGAAGACGTCGATCCGCATCGAGGACTCTACGCCGAAATCGCGCACGAGTACCTCTGCCTCGTTCGATGCGTCGCGCAATTCCTTCGACGTGGAGACATGCTGGTAGAACGACAGCGGCTCTGTGGCATCTGAGAACTCAGAGTCGCTGCGTGCGAGCGCAAGCTAAGACTAGTGTGTTAGGACACGGCGTTGATACACAAGGGGCAAGTCTCGTACAAATACCTATACTATATGAGTAGGCATGTCAAACATGTGGCGCTTGGACTCACAGTATCGAAGTTACACTCTGAGGCCGGAAGCTTGGCCACCTGATCTTGGACGTCGCGATCTTTGTCGATAACTTCCTTAGTGAGCTTAATTACATCTTCGGGGGTGTGCGTCCAGATGGGGGGAGGTTGCGGAGGCGTGAGGTCGACCATGTTGGATGACGAGAACGAGGAAGTATCGAATATGCCGGACAAGGCTGGTGATACAGAGAAGAGACGTGTGACAGCCTTTAGGCTGGGGTGAACGAAACGGGAGGTGGGCGGGATAAAATGTCTATATCCAGCAATCGATCTCAAGGCAACGTGTGGTTCCAAGCGTGTTGCCAGACCCAAGGCCAGACCCACGGCCAAGAGACTGCAACTTCGTCGAGGTTGTCGCCATTTAGTGACAGTTGAACGCGCGACCCTGTACATTGCGTGCCAGTGACTCAGAGGACGCAACGAACCGCGTTGACCTTGCAATTGATAAAGTTCGCGAAGCACGCGCGGCGTGTCTATCCCGGGCCATCCTTCTCTCTTTCCCTCTCTCGTGTTTTCTCAACCTCGCTGGACCGAGTTTCTCTGCATTTCGTTCGTGCTTTCGTATCTCGTGCTGGCACTCAGCGGTACCCAATATCCCGATACATACGCATATAGTTACATCTCTTAGTATGAGAGCAGAGACTAAGATCCAGCCCAACAACTGCAACCCCGCGAAGACCAAGAGACCTCCCTTCGCCGATATTACCAATATGTTCAATAGCAGAATAGACTCAGAGTTGCACGCCGAGCTTACTCCACCGTCTCATGCTTCGAGGGAACTGGCTATGGGTCGAGAGAACAGCTCAGAGACCTTTGGTTGCGCAGCGGCCTGCTGTCATTCGCCTGGAGTGGTCGCCCCTGTGCAACGCCAGGGGCCAGTTCAGCCTTCCTTCCCTCCGTCTCTGCTTCCTAGCACAGTTTCACACCATAGGAGCGAATCACTCGGGCATAAATCATCTCGGCGGCTCAATTCTTCAGAAGCCCGTACTCAACGTCTCCTTATTCCTGATCCTGGTGTAGGCTCTTCTGTTAACCGCGTTCCATCCCGTGATCTCCCTGCTACTGAGACTCCTCTTCTCTTGCCATCGCTGTCGGAACCATCTGGTCGAGAGCCGTTCTCAACGTCTTTACTGTCTCCGAAAACTCACAAACTAGCACATGGCCAGTTAGTCGTCCTCCCTTCGCGCTCTGTTCTCGTGGATTTCCGCGAGGGAGAACGGAGGAAAGGAAGGAAAGGCGATGAAGTAATGGTGGTGAGTCCCATTGGTGATCAGGTAAAGTCTCACCTCTATGATCGAAGAACCTTGCTCAGGAAAATTAAGATTCTTTTGTATAGTGCACCTCACCTCAGTACTCCATGTTGTCTTGCAGAACCCATCGCGACTTACTCGTTAAATGAGCTGCCAGCGGACTGGTACAGACTATACGAACAAGCTAAGAAGGTCATCGAACACATTAAGAGGAACGTGCCTAAGGTGTGTTCTTCAGTCAGATACGATGGGACCTAAACCGTGCTTAGCACGATGTATTAGTTCGTCATGTACGAAGGCACTTTCATATGTACACTCATGGCTAACGAACCTCGAGCCGACATCGAGATTAGAGCAAGCTCGCGATCGACAACCTCAGCTATCCCTGGAAGTACAACGGCGGCCAATAGAATTCGATTCTCGCGCAAACTACGAACAATGCAGATATTTTCCAGTGCGCCAAGAGTGTCCAAGAAAACCATGTTCTGTACAGCACGAGGTATTCCTGTGGATGCCGAAGATTGGACCCTCCTGTCGAACCATGAGAAAGAATGTCTGGCGGCTCTCCTTGACTTCTTGCGCACAGTAGATGCGCTTGAAGGGATCCCTCGCGGCAAGCCAGAAACCTTATCTACCGCCTCCACGGAGCTGCCACCCAAGTGTTTGACTGCACGAGATGCCACACTTCCCGCACAGTCCACGGTTATACCGCGTCACGGAGGCGACACAATCTCTCCGAAGGCAAGCTTTCCCAAGTCTGTAGCGCCTACCGTCTCGTTGCCTCCGACCATTCCGCCGCCTTCTAGCCGATCAATTGAAGTCACCGTCAGCCCTCGACCGCGGTTTCCCTCAGCCTTGCCACGTGCTACGAGCGAAACATTCAGGAAGGCGAGCAGTACCGCCGTCAGCGATGCACCACCACGAAGAGCCTCTTCATCACCGTCTGTTAATTGCGCTCCTAGCGCAGAATCTCTTCACGGTTTATCGCGGCCGCGACTGCAGACCCGCTTTATACCGAGTGTGGGCTGGTGTGTGCGCACTGGTGGCACACACTACCGCATCATGTTCCCGGATGGTGTCACACTCGAGGTTGACGTAGACGAAGAAAGGGTCGAGCTCGTTGAACATGACGGCTCGGTCACCAGGTTGGGTTAACGTTCTCGATCATCACGGCCAGGCTGACGAGGCGTTCCGCAGATACACTGTACGCGACTGCAGTGCCAGTCGGAAAGTTGGTGATCGTATGAAAGTGTTTCAACAGTTTCTTCCTCTGTTCGATTAGCCAGATTGTTGGAGCTTCTCTACTGTAATATACCGGGCTGTTCATAATACAACTCACAGGATGCCAGCGTTGACATCTTTGTTAATAATCTCGAGACTGAATACGAGAACATCATTTGGGCCCGAGAACGCCGGGATCTGGCATCGCGCACATCAATACTGCAAACCACCTCTAGCATGTGCCAAGTTTGGAAAGTCGGTGTACCCACAAACATAGAGTATGTACAGTTTAAATGTATACCAGGTAAGTACGGGTTGCAATATATCCTAAATATCTGGTGTAAGTATTACGACGGAACGCAACACGCCACATGCATTCCAAGTATCTAAAGACGACCCAGGCGCCCTCTGTCGTCATACATCGTTTCCTTCTTCTACCGCCTTATCTTGATACCCAAAGAGCTCTTCATACCAGAATATACCCGAGTTCACGTTTTGTCCGGTTGATCAAGCGTTGCCAACTACCGTCGAGCTTCCATCTGACTGTTGCATGGATAACTGGAGTCCGTGGCGCACGTCAATTTCCCCAGATCCTAGTTGGTCCACTGTGTATTTCATCGTTTGGGCCGTCTCCCATTGAGGTTTGTAGCTATTCGCGTTGTCTGTCAATGCACCGGACGAGCTTCTGCTGTGTGAGAAGAACAAACCCGATCATTTTACGTGCTCTCGAATCGTCGATCACGACGTCTCGCATGTATTCCAACGTTGCGGGCTGGATATAGATCAGCTTGCCCATCCACTCGGGCGTTAGGCTTGGCCGCTTCCTCGTAATTGCAAAGAAGGGGAGGAGGAAATAGTACCGCAGAAACAACAGCGCCTCTACAACATGCGCCAAAAGGAAGATGAGAAACGGCGAAATGTCGTCAAGGATCAATTGGCGACGGGAGTAGAACTGCGATGTGTCTCAAGGTCAGATTGCGTTTCAGAGCACGTGAGAAGGGAAGGGAAAATCACCTTGAGTGCAGCGCGCGAGTTGTTCATGCTCCACGGCGGACCGTTGCCTGTGATGAGGAAAGCCTCGCCAGAGACATTCGCGGGGTCGCGGCGCAGCGCATCCTCGAACGCCAAGTGCGCGGCCGCGACGTCCCACACACAGACATTTGTGTGGCTCCAGAGACCGTCGAAAACAGGCACACGCGGCAAAACCAGTGTGCTCGTGTAGAAGCGGTCGTTTGGCCCCGTGATGGTTCTGTGGCGTTTATTTTGAATATGCAGGCCCGGGGAGGGGCACGGAGCACGTACTGTCCTGGGCGGAGACAGCCCGTCCGTAGACCATCCGCCGAGTTGGCTTCCAGCACCAGCCGCTCGGCCATAAGTTTGGAACGGGCGTAGCAGCTCGTCGACTTCGCAGGCCCGTTCAATGGCGCGTCGTCGTCGCTGATGCTGATCTTGTCCCATGGCGGCAAGAGATAGTCTTTGCCGTATTGCATGAACCTTGGCGCGGGGACGGCTACATCCGCGGATGACGTGTAGACCACTATCGCACCCGTCTGGAGTTTCTTGGCCGCCTCGAGCACGGCGGCAGTGCCCAGGACGTTCACCCGGTGCGACGCGCCGAACGTGTACGCCGCACGTTCCCAGAACCGGATGGCCGCGGCGGTGTGGAAGACGACGGACGGAAGTGCTCCGGAGGGGAATGGCGCGACGAGGGCAGCATGGACGGAGAGCGGCGAGGTGATATCGACCTTGGTGTAGGTCACGGCAGGGTGCGAGGCGAGAAAGTCTTCGTGTGGGGGCACTATGTCCAGCACGCGCACATTAGTCTCCCCGCGTAAGATGAGCAGGCGAACGATATAACTGGCCATTAGGACACAGGTCAATTGAACGCGCACGCAGATACTATATTTGATACACGGGACGCACGCACCTGCCGACGAAGCCAGAACCCCCGACGACGACGTAGCCTGCGTGCGTCGGCTCGCGGGGGATGGCGTTGAGCATATCAATGTTTGCATAGGAGACTCTGTCCAGGTCATCTTCGTTGTAGTTTGGGTTCAATTGTGCAGCTCGGGGATGGGGTCCACGAAGACGTCTGGACAGGTCTAACAAGATACCAGCGAGAATGCCGATTGGCGATGCAGAAAACGCGACCAGCCCTACGAGCACGAGCTGCTGGGCAGAAGGGGGGAGACGCGAAACATGGCGACGAAGAGACTCCATCCTGTTGTGGACGAACCAATTTAGGCCTTTTCCAAGGACAGTGTGATAGGAGTCGGCAATTCCTTGTAGCTCGACAAACACAACACAATGTAATATTAAGGAAGGTAAATACGGAGTTTCATATTTAGATAGTATATAGTACACCCCCACGATAAATAAACAAAGATCAAGTACATCCTAGACGACTTGGGTACCTTGGGTATTGTGAATAGGTACGCGCTGGACAATCGTATGAATCGAAATGCGGAAAGCAAGAAATATTATTTTTTGGACCCAAAGAGTTCTAACGACTCCTTCGCTTCATTTTGCGCGCGGTGGTTCGAAGTCGGCGATCTCACGATCAACAGTGATTTTGACACCTTGCAGGCCAGGGACCGTTGTGTAACCAGCGTCGAAGTCGGGATCATGGATCGACGGACCTTTACGGTCATCATCGGAGATGGGTAGAACGTCAGCCTTCCCTTCACTGCCATCCCAACCATGTTCAACCTTCTGGCTGATACCGTCGATGGTGTAAGTATGAGCCGTATGAGTATGGGAGTTGATTTGTAGAATCGAGGGCGCATTTGGAGGAACGCGCCCAGAGCCAATACCCCGCGAGCCTGAGTGAGTGCCAGTGCTCGTAGACGCCATACCGAAAAAAGAGCCACCGTAGTGTAGAGTACCGCGGACGGAAAGGATGATGCGAAGCGTCATTGTCGTCGTGACGACGGCAGTCATGCTGTATCGGCGCAGTAATCAAGACATGTGAATGAGCGCCGAAGGGGGATCATCGACATACCTCGTGACAACGGTCTTGATGGTATCGGCATCCTCGTTGGGCTTGATGACGAACCAAAATATCATGTTGACCATGTTCACGAACCAGACGGCCTACGAGACAGGTGAGACGATAAATTACTGGTTCAGGAAAATGCTTACGCCGTAAAGGTTCAGTCCATCGCGAAGCATCAGTTTCCATGGGGTGAGCGACTTGACAGAAAGCGATTGAATGGAGCGGTTTACAGCCATAGCAAACTGTCAGATGTGGATATATCAATTGGTGGCACGAAGGCTAGTGATCGTGTTGTCATACCGAGGCTGTGTAGAAGAGTGTGGCCGATAGCCAGTAAATACCAACCCAATTATGCTTCGGCCCGGCGATGCATCCCTGGTCCTCCAACAGCGGAACAGCTTCCGTGACATTAGGGAGAGCACTAACACAAGCGATGAAGGGATCGACTCACAGCGATAGAACGCGCTGCTAACGGCGGTAACAACGACTTGAAGGGCTAGCAAAGCGCTCATTCCATACAGCACAGTGCGGTTCTTGTCATAAATGCCATGAATCCGGATAACATGGACCGCTGGAGAAGGCGAGTTAATCGCGAGACTTTCGATGAAATAAGAAAATGAAAAACGGACCTGAGCACGCCCCGAGAAGGAAAGTAGTGGATATGGGCTCAAACAAGAAAAACTTTTGACACGCCTAACGAAAACTGAGGATACGCTAAAAATCTAGACAAAAGTACTGACCGATCTCGACCAAGCGGTGTCGAAGAAAGCAACGCCTTCGCATTGAAACGTCTGAACTAGAATGACACTGAGGAAGAGAGCAACGACATACCGACAACGACGAACTCCGCGGGCATGAAAAAACGTAGGAAGAAGAAAATAGTCTTGAGGATAGGCCATCCTTCCGACTTGAAGAGTTTCCAGCTCCTTGGGCTCAATACAAGGGTATCCCAGGCTGCGACTGTAAGTGTGCATACGAAGAAGTATTTGTGAGCAGAGAGGCGAGGGGAAAGACGAAGAGAGTTTGGGAGGTCATCCAGACTGAGCGAGACGTTAGACATGGTTGAGGGAGAGGGAAGGGAGATGGAGAGGAAGGAAGTGGAAGGAAGAGGTTGTGGTCCCCTCCATCGTACTAATTTCCAATTTCTCACACCCTCAAAATTAGCCTGGTACGCATCATGACGGGAGCAATCAATACAGTATCAAACCTTGACGCGGCGTCCTATGTCCACGTAGACCCAATCTCGAAATGGACATCGCCGTGGCCTTGTGGCTTTGTTGAATCGGGACCTTCTAGTCGTTGGTACAAGAGCACTCGAAGCTAACTGAACCATCGCTGCTCCTCTTCCTCTCCTCTGGCCCCGACTGGACCATATCCTCCTGGCAATGCGCGGCGGCTGACTCCATCACGTCCAACTCACATCATATCGATCTGCTTCCGATCATCACAAGCGCTTATTGTGTCATGCCGTTAGTCGCACCGCAACACCGCAGCGTTGTTCGAGCGCCTTTCACCCAGCCACTCGCTCGGCCATATGCTAGTGCCAGTTAGTTTGCGCTGGTATATGTACTCTTGGCCAGGAGAAGAACGTTGGTAAAGCGAAAGTTACACGTGTTGAAGACCTTCACACGGGGGAGCTGAATAACGGAAACCTGCTCGTTGGGCCTAGTAATAGATTGATTCATCGAAACGGGATCATTGCATTTGCTATGTATGTCGAAGGCACAGCTTGACACCCACTTTGACGTCAAACGCCGTCGGTCAAGCAAAACAGTACTGTAGATATTTACAGTATTGTTTAAAGTTGCGACTGTTGTGCACTACGGAGACCGAACTGAAAGACGATGTGTGACGTTAGAAGATCCTCGCAAGATAAGTGGAGAACTAGGTGCACACGGGTCGGCTACCGTTAAGCCAGTCGGCTCACCGGGGTCTACCACAAACGGGCAAGGCAAGCTAATGCATAAAGACCAGCAGAAAGAAACCCGAATGATCCTCGGTTCGGATCACCCGTGGGGTACAAACTGTCATCAAAAAGATGCGAACAGAAAGGGTACTGTACGGGTCCAATGAGTACAATATGGTACCAGCAAAAGTATATGCCCAAATAGTTGTCCCGTGCCAAGCAGCCTGCCAGGCTGTGGGCCACCCACCGAGTCTCCGTATGGGAGGAAACAAGCTGCACGTAACTTAGTAGGGACAGTTCCTCGGACGAATACAGCCGATACAGGTGAGAGATAAGGTTGAGCGTGCCTAGCACGATATAAATAACCATGTGGCGACGACCGGGGAAATACTTGACATGCGGATCGGCGGTAGTTTTCACGTATTTATCGTGAAAGACTGCTCACGTTACAGTAATACCTGACTAGGGACACTTGAGAAGGTCCATAAACTTGAAAACGCGTGCACGGGGTCAAGGGGAATGAAGCTTTAATGAAGCCTCAAGGCCTCAAGCGTAGAAGTACGACGGAAGGAACGCGTCTTAGAACCACCGAAATAGAAGAGTTCAAACCGACCGTTGTTATTAATAACAGTGATGGAAGACCATCCACACCCGAGTCCGAGCGACACAGCCATAACGACGAGGTGAGCGTTGCTGGAATCAGTCGAGGTGAGCGAATTTTCGTGGTTTATCTATCCACGAACCAGGGTGAGGTGTCTGAGGCAGCCAACTCTTAATTCTGTAAAAGGTTACGGCAAAAGAACCTGAGCAATGGATGATAGATAGTACAGTAACTTAAGACAGGCGGAACGAGCCGGAGCAAGACCCGGCGTGAGAGGTCCTGGGGCCTAAAGAGGATAACCTCCGGAGGGATGGGCAAGGGAATGTTGCGTTGTCGTTCTCAGCGGAACAAATGAAACACTGCGAATCGGGCAGGGTCAAAACCCTGGCTCCAATGACGCTACAGAAGGATTACAATGACGGAAACAGGGGACTGACAAGTTGCGACAGAACGAGCGAAGCAGGGCAGAATCAACCGGGTACCCGGGTAATCGGAGCGGTCCCTCCGAGCCCCCCCGAAGATATTGGCAATCCAGACTTCTGCAGCGTTTTTGGTAGCATACATACATACGGGAATGAGGGAGGGACGAGACCTTACACCTTCTTTTCCCCATCTCACCATCCCTCAGCGCTCAGTGGTAAATGCGTTGGTCATCGTGCGTCTCCTGGCGTCGGACGGGGGACACTGAGCTCCGTCGTCCCAGCTCGACCTCATCCTCCGATACACCTCACGATGAACCGAAGTCACCCCAGTCTCATAACCCCAGCCTCGCTCGCCTCTTCTCGGATGCAGCCCTCTTTAGCAAGGTCCTAACTTCCCGCCCCGATCTTCCTGAAGGCAGCCTTCCTGCGGACGGCCAATCAGTTCACGACTCTATGAATGGTTTCTCGCGGCTCGTCGCGCCGGATCTCGACGACAATGAGCGCGCAGTCTCTGAAAAGTTCGCGCAGATATCCGTTAGCAACTGGTCCCCCGCAGAAGCTCATGCCTTGCCCCCTGGTGTTGACCCGGCGGAGTCCGATGAGAGCGCCTCCGACGACGCACATAATAGGATCTCGCCGGGTGGTGCAGTTAAAGAGGCCGGGGAACCGGACTTTGAGGCCAAATTAGACCCTATTGAAATCGTTGATCTGCTTGAGCAAGAATTTGGCGCTCTCGCTCCCAACGGAGAAGAGAAGCTACTTCTGGAATCAGATGCTACTCTCTTCCAAGACGTCGTAATTTTAGTACGGTTTTCATCTCAAGACACCTAGCTCTGATACTCACTACTGATGCAGGGCGTGGTGCATCTTACCACACACCGCCTTACGTTCCACGCATCTCTTTTGTCGTCTCAACCCAACTATCAGCAAGGTGTCATAAAGTCTGGCCCCGTTCTTGTGCACCGCAAAGGGTTATACCGGAAGAAGAGAGTATGGCTGCAGTTAAGTCCAGACATGATCAGCACATACAATTCAAGTCGAGATGAAGATAAAATCAAACCTATAAGGAGTATCCTACGTAAGTGGTGGTCGCTCGTCTACCTCGAGAGTCGAGACGCACTCACGTGACCATAAATCAGTTTCGTCAATCAAAGACGTCAACCAAGTGGAATCGAGACCGAGGCATATCACCATCCTCTACGAATCTGCTCAAGGCACGGTTGACTCAACAGTCGAATTCGACACCGATGAGTCTGCTCATGACTGGAAGCGAGAGCTTCTGGGTGAGTTTCCGTCGTCGAGTGACTGATGTTCCCTGAGCTAGTTCTAACTGTCACCAATAGGTGCTCTCTTCCTATATCGCAGGAATCGCCGTTCGGTTTTGATGCAAAACGATGCCGACGACCTGAATGCAGTTCGCATTAATATCCCACTAAGCCGAGTAGAGTCAGTAGAGAAGACCCAGTTGCCTGCATTTGCCGGACTCTTCTCCTTCACATTCGATCCTACATCCTCTAACGGTGCTCCGAATGACGCGCTAACGGAGCAATCTGCTTCAACTTCAGAGGAGGTCTCTATTCTCGACACTCCGCCGGTCAAGCAGGTGCTCCAGCTTGGCATCTTGCGCGAGGACTCTCTGTGGAAAAACATAATGGCCTATGTCAACAAGGCGAAAGCCGCAATATCAAAGAGCAATGTCGATTGGCCAGGATCCAGAGTTTTCATCGATTTGGACCCACGGACAAGCAACGGCCCTGAAACGTCTGACAGTAATCTCAGCGACCTAGTAAAATCTGTTTCCTTTACCCTAGGGTTGGATACTACGAAGGAGATGTGGAGTATGTCTCATCTCATCTCATGTCTTAAGTCGTTGTCTCACGCTCTTCCAGTCAAAAAAGCCCATGTTCACCGCTTCTTCGGGAGCTACTACGGCCAATTTGTGGTGAACACAGAGTGCATCGGGTTTTGGTCCAAATCCATTACTGGTGGGGACATTCGCTATCGCGTTCCTCTGTCACACGTTAAGGCCGTGAGACCACAAGACCGTGGACGCGCGCGGGATCACACACTGGTTCTCGAGATACATGGCCAGCGCAATCTGCGTCTAGGATTCTCCACTGAGAAAAAGCGAGATGAAGCCATTGACCAGGCCAATCGTTTCATTAACTTATCTCGGGAACTTCGCACCGCCGTGTCCTCTCCCGTTTCTCTCACACCAGCGCCCTCTCGTACAGCCACGATTGACGAATTTTCGACGCAGCGACGCACACAAACACTCGACCAGATTTCAGAATCCGTTCCACTTTCGCTTGACGACTCCGCCTTCCTTAGCATCCGTAACCCGACATCTATTCTAGCGCCGCTTTCTCGCGTCCCTTCAACCGTACAGAGGCAACAATTTCCACATTCCCTCAAGTCCGTCTTCCCAAAAGCGATTAATCTTCCCGAAGAGGTCTTGCTTTCTATGCCATCCAAGCACTTTGTCTGCCTTACGATTGGGTCTAGAGGTGATGTACAGCCGTACATTGCCTTGGGACGCGGGCTCCAGAAAGAGGGTCATAGGGTGACGATTGTTACACACGAGGAGTATAAGGAATGGGTGATAGGTTTCGGACTGGAGCACAGGACTGCAGGTGGCGACCCTGGGGCGTTGATGAAGCTTAGTGTGGAGAACAAGGTATGCGATCGTGGTTATCCGACAGCGGTTTCAGAACTGATCCTTTTGTACCTGGAGATGTTTTCCCCTCAGTTCTTCAAGGAGAGCTTGTCTCACGTGCGTATCCCGCCTATGGCCCGTACTTAACGCTAATTTTTCGCTCTAGTTCCGTACTTGGCTAGATGAGCGTACGTTGAAACCTTGCCTTACTTTGACCTGACCGGACGTATTCTATATAGTTCTTGTCGACTCTTGGGAACAATGCAAGGACGCAGACGTGATATTAGAGAGTCCATCTGCGATGGCGGGTGTGCACATCGCCGAGGCACTGCGTGAGTCAAAGCCTTGGACCGTTCACTCATCCCACGACTGATTTTTGCGTAAGATATCCCATACTTCCGAACCTTCACTATGCCTTGGACGAAGTAGGGTCAAACTCTCTGATTCGTTATTTAACGCGCTAAAAGCCGAGTTACAGAACCAAGGAGTTCCCGCATGCTTTCCTCGGACCTCCTGTCGAGTCTCCGACATTCAACGCGGCCTCGTAAGCGTTGGTTACTTGAGTTGCCAGCCAAAATTGTTGACAATCCCGACCCAGTTATGTGCTCTTCGACAATGTCATGTGGACCGCGACTTCCTCTCAAATAAACAGATGGCGCAAACACACTTTGGGCATCGGACACACGGATATGGGTCACCTTGCGCAATCAAAGATCCCAGCCCAAACCACTTGATTGGGGAGATGCCACAGTTGTTTCTGGCTAGTGAGCGCATGTTCTTGACCCTCCCCCCCCCATCCCTGCGCATCCTGCCACAAACTAATTGCACTCGGACAGTTGGTTCCTAGAGAACCCAGAACTGGGTTGGTCACCTCCACAAACGCTCGTCGATTGGATGGCGAAAGCTCGTGCCGATGGCAAGCCAATAGTGTACATTGGATTTGGTAGCATCACGGTTCCGAACCCCAAGCTCGTGACAGAACGTATCATTCGCGGCGTTCTCAAGAGTATGTGTTAGGCATCCCATTCTTCAACCCTTGACCCTTATCTGCCCTTAGGTGGGGTGCGTGCCATCGTATCCAAAGGTTGGTCAGCGCGGATGTCGAAGGATGGAGATGAAGACGTCGCCTTCCCCGAAGAATGCTACTCTGTACGTTTTGTGATCTCAGTTGCGGTTCCCAGCACTAAGGTTTACCCGTAGTTGGATAAAGTGCCGCACGAGTGCGTCAGGGTCGAGACCATTCCGTCAGTACGCTTACTAATGTTTTATGATGCAGTTGGCTGTTCCCACAGATCGACGCCGCATTGCACCATGGTGGGGCTGGGACAACGGGTGCCAGCTTACGAGGTAAGACATGTCTTTCGGTTCCGCCACCTACCCGCTTACGCGTCGGGGCAGCTGGTATACCTACCCTTATCCGCCCTTGGTTTGGGTAAGCCGTGACGAAGCTCGCCCAGAGATAGGCGCTAATACTCCCCCCAGAGACCAGTTTTTCTGGGCGTCCAGGGTGCAAAAGCTAGGTGTATGTACCGGGACCTATACGGTCCGCGAAGACATCTGACATTATTTCTGCAGGCTGGTATTAGACTGAACAGTCTTCATTCGAAAGAGGTATCGCAAGCCCTGAAGAAAGCAACGAGCGATCGGTGAGTGTCCGCAGCAAGGTCCGCAGTAGTTGTTATCAATGGTGGTACTAATATCCTCGCTAGAGTGATGAAAGAGAAGGCCGCGAGTGTGGGAGAGCGTATCCGACAGGTAAGGAGCCCGTGCTGGCTAATGCGTGTCCTACACTGAAGATGACCCGTAGGAGGATGGCGTTCGCACTGCGATCAGCACTATTTACACCTACCTTCCCCGCGCTGGGCGCGACCGCAAGACCATCGAACACTGAATAAACGACGTTGGAGTGCAGCAGTATACCTACGATATCGATGCGCAAGGGCATCGATATCACGAATATTAATGACGTTTTCTTCTGCTATCTCTTGTGAAATATAGTAATTTACGAGCTACCAGTACTGATCCCTAGTTGTTACCCAACAGCCTCTGCTTTGTGAAACCGTTACTTGTTACCCCGAGATTCTGATAATGGAAATTACCCTAGTCCACAATACATCAATCAGAAACTGGGCAGTGGGGGAGGGCGGTGGTTTGGCCATCTATCATAGCGCCCCCTACGTCATTGTCAAATTCAGATAGACTCGTGGCCAGTCGCTGAATGAGGATGAGTTGAGATATGACATTTATTTGCTCCTTGTTTGTTTCGGACCCGGACTTTGCATGCGTGTGTCGGCACGATCACACCCGAACTCAAATTAAACAGTCAGGAGCGCTGGTGATTAGTAAAGCACGCGACAGACAGAGGCAGAGCCGTGTCGTTGCTGGGCAAAGGGATCGAAAGGTGATCGAAGATCCTGTGCGGTAGCCTGAGAACGGCATTGCGCACGAGAGGACACGGTAGGGTGCCGAGGCTGACTACACCACACTAGTCACAATTCCGATTCCGATTCAGATCATGTGCCGCCTCGGTTCCTCAACTCAAAAGCACTAATGCTTACTCTACCCATTGTACTTGTCCTCTTCCCATATTCCCCTCACTAAGTTATATATAAACCATGGATTGTACGTACCTGCCATTATATGCTCAATTTCCCATTCTAACCTCTTACTTCAGCTACCATTAGCCCTGAGTTCCTCGCTCGGTGCATTGCCCTCTACAAGGAGAAGGTTCAGGCTGTTCCTGACCCCTCTTTGAGCGAGCTCTCGAGCGTCGCCTTTAGCGACTCTGTCACCAACGAACTAGCCTCTCCTCAGAGCACCACCACTTCTTTTCGCCTCCCTATCTCCAATATGGAGGCCAAGCACTACTATCACGGGCTGTACTCCAAGCCAGTCCTTGTGGCTCGCACGGGCACCAATACTTGGGAGCTGCCCACCGGCCCTGATGCGTACCTCCAGTGCAAGGAGCTTAGGACCATCGGCAACCACCCTCTGAAGGCTGTCTGGGAGGACAACCTCGCTCTTCAGATCCATGACATCCTCAAGTCCAAGGGGGTGAAGTGGACGAGCACAGACCTTGCCCGCATTGGTTTCGTTGGGGAGTCTGTTGCCCCCGCCCTTGTCTGGATTGGTGTCAAGCCTGGCACCCTCTCCGGCGAAGACGGTCTTGCCGTTGCCAAGGAGTGCAAGCAGCTTCTCGTGGCGAGCAAGATCCTCGACGTCGAAGTTGAGATCCGCGAGTTTATCATGACCCGCTACATCGGCCTCAAGCCCCAGTAGGGATTGGCACGGGTAACCCTGGGGTATTCCCAGGCTACCCGTACCCGTACCCTCCAAAACCCCTACCCTTAGTCAGGGGTACAGGTTTTAACGGGTTGGGGTAAGGGTTTTCTAACGGTGTGCGGGTATGGGAACACGCACGGGTATGGAATTTTACTGTATTTCTATGAGACTACAACATCGTGGTGTGGCAGTGCCCAAAGTGTAGCACCCTCACGAGTCAGCCAAGGCGCAGAAAGATGTTGGTGGTGGGCACTGCAGTTGATCTCATTTGTCGTGTGTTCTTTATCTCATATTACTCGTTCACATCTTAGTGTCTAGATTAGGTATGCCAATTCCGATATTAGAGTCCTGATTAGGCGTGTGGCCCTTGTATCAGGTATGGGTGTGTTTGCTTGGTTGGGGATTCTTGTGTTTCTTGAACTTCGTACTGTTGTAATTTCTATCTTACCGCATCCTAGGATGATTCCGAGGGTGATTTCAGGCCATTTGTCATTGCCGTGCGGCCATAGTTCCTTGGCTGTGTTCCATATAATTTGTCTCGTGGGGTGACCGCACAGCATTTCCATCGTCTCTCACTTCTTCCCAACTTGTGCGACGGCCCTCACTTAAATTCTTTTGATGTACATGGGAACGTGGTGGATGAAGGAAGCGGGTACGTATATAGTAACTTGCTACACAGCGAATGTATATCATACATATTTTGTTGCAAACTTAAGAGGCGTTTTACAAAATTGCTTCACGGCACACTACGTTTCTGGTACGTGGGGACGTCTCCTCATTCAGTAAGCATTTCACTTTCTTGTACGGTCGTCCTCTTGAAAATGCCACGTACACTTGCCCATGAGCGAATGCGGGTACTCACAGGTCAATTCCTACAGTACTGAAAGATTGACCTTGAACTTTATTGATTGTTATTGCAAAGGAAAGCGCGAGCGGAAATTGGCGGCGCTGAAGATGAAACGGTAATTGATCATGACCATCTGCGGAAGTTAGCTTGATGCGAGGGATGGGACAGGTGTCACCGCTGTGCAACAGAACTTCAATAACTCTCATGCCGTGTCCAGGAGAAGAATGGGCAGGAGCAGTGAACATTGAGCGGCATGTGTTCTTGCATCTTTCTCTTGTTGCCGGTGTTGACGATGTGACTGTTGAGGAGTCAAATTTGATTCACCGTCGTGATCATGCTCCGATTGCAAAATAGACGTGTTGGATTCTTTCTCTTGCTGTCGGCGAAGACGCTGAGCAATTTGCCGAGGTCTCAACTTTGGAAGAGACATTGGAGGGGGAGGCGGGAGGGTACGGGCGCGAATAGGGCTCAAGTCGAGGTCGATTTTAGCGCACTCGACGATGACCTGGACCCTGCAGTATTAATATTGCGAATCGTGCTCTCCATGTGGCATTCCCTCCTGCGTCGTGCGTTCAAGTGCACTGTGATGAGACAACACTTCGTACTCACACCAGCAGCATACGCCTCTACAGACTTCGAGCTTCAAGTCCCAGGGGCAGACCATGGGATACGTGATAGTAGACTGTGGCGCGCCGGGGCGGGGGTACAATGAGACTCTTGTGCGACTTTGACGAGAATTTGTTCACGGTAATTACACCGTCGTCGTCGCGGTCGCGGTCGCCTCGCTGTCGTCGAGGTCGCGGTCGCTGCAGTTGTCTTGTCGCGTCGCCATTTCCACCACGGCCGTTGTCGTCACTCATGGCCTAGGGGTCGCACTGTACGGGCTTCACGGAGTGCCCCAGTGGTGGTAACGTAGTGGTCGGGGTCGGGGTCGGGTCGTACGCGGCGACGTCACGGTCGTGGTGGTGGTGAATCGTGGCACGCACTGAAGGAGTGTCCCTGCGGCGGCGGTACTGTCGAGACCGCATGCAGAGTGCCTCTGAGCGGCGGCGTCGGGGTCGTTGAGTCACCCTCGCGGTCGTTGAAGTGGTGAGATTGTCCATCATCATTGCACGCTCCACGACAGCGAGAAGACGGCGAGCACGACGGCGCCGAAGAAGGTGCCTGGCGTGGCTAGTCGGCTTGCCCTCTGCATGCAGGTGTGATGTGCTGACGACGAATGGTACTGTACATGTGTGGATCTGGACTTCACAAAAAAAAAAGAAGTCGCGCGTTCCATTGTTGAAGTATTGTTGATCGGGACGATTGTGGGAAGCTTTTTCCCGTCCCCCCTCGTGTTTTCATCCACGTTAGTTCCTTCCCCCTTCATTCCTCACCACTTCACCGAGTCTGCAGCGGTTCACCTGCCATCGCTGCCTCTCTCTGAGTCTACTCGTGCGTTCAAGGCAGTAATGTCAGCCACTAAGCAGCCTCACCACATACCTATTAATACCGACCTGAGGCAACCAGGACGCTGCCGCCCCCGCGTGCAAGCAAACCCCCGGGAGAAAAAAACATGAGTTTTATTCAATGTACCATACAACGCACTGACCTTGACCGCAGGCTCTTCCACTGCCACACAGGTGCCGTGGCACCACACTCCAAGGCCGCAGCCGTCCGCTGATATCACACCTTTTAGTCATCGGCACGTCATCAAAACCAGTGTTGTGCCAGTCAGGCTGACCCCGGGTCACGAGAGTCAAGTCAGGCAAGTCACGCAAACCTGACTGACTATTGACTAGTCAGTCAGATAAATCGTGAGAACCGATAAGATAAGATCATTCAATCTGCAACGCGAGGCCCACGAGAAGTGGCTCAAGTCAGGAGAGTGCCGGAGAGACGGATACATCCGAATTGAATGTCACCCCTGTGGCAAGTGCTGGCACGACATCGTCTCTCTGTTGGGTAACTTCCCACGACTCCTTGACTAGGGTCTGACTAAATGACTAAAATATAGTCGGCTGACGCGAGTCGGCGTATGACTCAGTCAGACTGCAGTCAGGCCATCGCTGATCAAAACTGGTCGTAAGTCGCAATTTCTTGAAACCCCCTCGCACTCGCTAATTTGCAGCTACTACCCCTTTACAAACCTGCGTGCGTGCGCCTGCTTCACATGTTCACAAGACCCCCGCCGGCGGTGCTACCCCACAAGGCCAAAGTGGGTATCATTCCGTCCAAGCCCACAACGTTCTGACATCGGGTACATGCTACACAGCCGCCCTGGCACAACATCCACCACTGTCGACGTCACCACCGAAGCTGCTGCCCCAGGCGGACCCCAAACTACGCTACTGCCGCTGCCACCGGGCGGCCAATGCGACCCCACGCGCCTATAAAATCGACGACGACGCAGCCACGGCGGGTGTGCGGTAACGCAAGCCACAGGCAACGACGACGCGACTACGGCAATGGCGGTACCAAGGCGACCATGACCACGATGAAGCGATAAAGACCGCGAACACGACCACTGCAACACGATGACGATGAAGCCGACCACGATGGAGACGACGACGACAGCGGATACCACAACAGTGAAGGCAACGACAGCAACGACAATAGCCGCAGTGGGGACTGTAACGACAGTGAAGACGATGGGGCAGGAATGGCGGCAGCGGGGACAGCGGCAGGGGGCGGGGGGCGGGACTTCGTTCAGCTACCTGTAGATATTTTGTCCTATATCCTATTCAATAAAAGTATTTTTTTTGGTATTTTGCGGACTGTGTGGTGACTCTACTGGCACTAGGTAACTCTACTAGTACCAGGTCGGATACAACTAGATCTAGGTATAGATACTCTAGTTTTGTGTACCTAGAACTAGCAGACTTGCCTGGCCTAGGTTGAAACTAGAACACTAGTGGTACTAGATCTAGTACCGCCAGTCACTCTTTATCTTGCTGATATCAGATATGTCCCTTGCACCTATACACCTCCAAAAGCACTGGCATGGATCGGTGAGCACACACATTTCACCTGCTCATGCGAACGAACGCTAACGCCTGCATCACTCATTTCCACGTGTACAACACACTGTTTAATACAACCTAATGAGAACAGCTCGTACACAAGCGAACGGTCGCGCGATGCCCTTGGCACTGTTGGCAGCCCTTCAGACCCCCCTCCGTCTAGGCGTGGCGGCAGCCATGCGACTGCGTAGAATACATCAGTGCGCCTTCATCTTCATGAACATATACCACAGCTGATTCTGTGACGAAAGCCTACCTGCAGAGTACGAGCACTCCCGAGAAGACGTCCTCTTGACGCATGTCAAGAACTTCACAGATATGAGGGAGAAAAAGTCGACGTAGACGGCCACGGTATGTCCAAGAGGCACGGCAAAAAAAATTGAATCCAACGACCTACTGAATGCTCGTGGCGTTGTGTGCGCCATGGAAGTCAGGGCCATACTTTTTTATAGCCTCCAAGTTGATCATATCGGTGAAACCACTGTGTAAGAATGCAAGGCACTGTGCCTCCTGCTTACGATCGATTTCCTCTTCCTCTTCCTCAGGTGTAGGCTTGTTCTCCACCGTCGCGCGAATTTCTTGCAATTCGCGCTTGTATTCGTTTACACGTGGGGAATTTATATTTCCGTTTTCAGCATGCTTCGGTTACAGTAGCTGGGCTTCAGATCATGCTGAGTTCATACTCCCCCTCACGCTGTCGGGAACCTCCCTATTTCTCTTCCATTTTGCCGCAGACACTTTTACTACCCCTTTTAGAGTGTGCCTCGTCAGGC
>WNGR01000138.1_pt1 | contig 167133 bp, 200 predicted proteins | sample 5407581 | NCBI WGS metagenome assembly WNGR01 (sample SAMN13153383, study PRJNA577476) | soil metagenome | isolation source: 80 cm soil or saprolite under Garry oak tree replicate 2 | place: USA:California | collected 2016-06-15
CACAAATATGGATAGCATGACAAAGACGTTGACTTACACAACATGGCCAGAGGAACTTGAGGCGCTTCAAGCCCAGAAAGAAATACTCACCAAAGAAGTTGCTGAAGCATGTGCTACCACTTCAATGGCAAAGATCGGATGTCCACAAGGAGTGAGCATACAAGCGGGAATGGGCTTGTCTGACAACAAGCCAAGGTATGATGCAATTAGGGTGTGTCTATACATAAACCTCGCATTCGGAATGAAACTTACATAGGTTAAGCGTCTTGTGAAAGATCTTTGTGGTGAGGTGGGGATGAATTGGGAATTGCCGTGGGCAGATATCCCAGCTGCGAAGAAGGCGAAGCTGTATCAAGCGGTGAGTACAAGCAATAACTGTGTGGCTATATCTAGACATACCTTCCACTCCATCAGGCCCGTGAGGACGCCCCCTATTTGAAAAAGTTCACCAATGACTGGCCGACTCGAGCCCTTGCCATGCAACTCCTGAAAAACAAGCGAGCTCACTCATATAAACGTGGATATCTTGAAGTCCCAGAGAGGTATGCTTACCTCAAAGAAACTGCAGCCAAGCGGGTACATCACCGACAAGGAGGTACTACATCTCCATCGGGGGATGAAGCAAGTGACGGTCACAAGCTGACTGATACGACTGTGGTCACCTCAGGTTCCAAACGCAATGCACCAGCAGCTGCCCAGCAGCCAAGAAAGAAACAGAAGACAGCTACAGCTGCACGCTCAATGGCCAAGGGTAAAGGAAAAGGGAAGAAGAGTGTTGCTAATGACCTTGAGAGTGGGTGTGAGACACAAGGCGATGAGGTGGATGAGGGAGAAGAGTAATTGGCAATCAATTGATACCCCTTCGCTCCCACCTCAAGACAAAGGTACGTACAAATTCCCACTGCATGTCATCAGCGTGCTTCTATGTATACTTACCTCACATCAACTTTTTTGGCAGCTGGACCTGGGCTCTTGCCGTTGACCAACTTCTTGTTTGAACATGGGAGTTGGCAACTGATATAGTGATACCCTGATCTGAACCATATAACCCGTAGCGTTTTTATATATAGAGGTTGCTGCCTACTATCACAGGATGATATTTGGATTATAATCAACCTAAATGGAGTGCTCAAAATCATCCTAGGGCGTCAGGAAAGATATGATGATTATCATCTAATTATATAGGCTTATTTACATCCAATGATCGAGACTGATTCTGATTCGAAGACCAATACTGATAGTCATCCAATGATCAAGACTGATTTTCAGTCAAATGTCAATACTGATTTGTATCCAATGGCCATCCAACAATCGGCTTATGGTGACAATTTCCGGCTAGGATACTTTTGTCCCAAATTAGGATTATAATCATCCTAATTTCCCCATCCGACCTTATACTGACAATCATACAAGTCATACTGATACTCATCCTATGAAAGCAGCACATTTATCCAAAAATAGGATAAAATTTTGGGTGAAAATCATCCAAAATCCCGTTCACAGTGGATGACATAAGACACGCTACTGTAAGGTGGCGATACCTTTTTCCAGTTTTGAAACAATTATTTTGCAAAAAATGCCATAATTACACAACTTCTTTTGGAAAGTGCTTAGCTTCTTTAGATGTCTAAATACTGATAAATAAGTGCTAAATAGCAGGAGATTTACTATCAGCCCTGTTTAGCGCATATAGCTGGGCTGGAGCCTAGTTGTGAGGGAAAATGCATTTACGCACATCCCCTGGTAGGGATAGTGTGTTTTACAGTAGTATCATAGAAAAAGTTTACTATAGTAGACAAGGAGGACGTGACATGTCGTACAACGTTCAGAGACAACAACGCGGACACCTTCTGACCCAGACAATCCCACCTTACAAGTTCGACGACGTGCCCTTCGCCTCTCTTATTTCCTGCTCAGTCACCACCTTGCCTTGGATATTCTCTTCTACCTCCTTTCCCAGTTCTCGGATGCGATTTTCGTTCTGGCCGATCAGCGAAACGCACACGCCCTTCTTGAGAAGCGGGTACGATCCCACACTGACGCCCTCTTCCTTTACGCGTTTTTGTAGTCTTGTAAGGTACGGCGCGATCGAGGACTCGGGCAATCTGCATCGCGCGTGCGGTCGTCAGTATAAATACCACAAAATGACGACAAAGGTCGAAAGCTCACGGCGTGAAGACCTGATGTCGGAAAGGCCGTTCTGAGGAAGGAGGCAGCGGTAGAAATGCCTTCAGCCCGTCCAGCATCTTCTGGAATAAACTTGGGATGCCCGGAAAGACGCAGAGCTTCCGGTCTAATCGTACAACTGGCTAATTAAGGGCGCGGGCCTCGTCAAACATTTTGGTGTAGGCGAAGACGAAAGAACGTGTAGTTACTTACCACCCAAATGTCACCCGCGACGAAAAGAGTTTCTGCGTTAGCAGGGAAGAGTGCCATCTTCTCCCGCGCACACCGTTGTTCCTCATCTTGGGCGTGGACCCATGACCTGTGTTTACTCATCTCGGCCATGCGGCGAAGGGTCTCCGCGTGGTGCACAAGGGGTTGGTTGAAGGCTTTGGCCAGGGACGCATAGGTGATGTCTGCCGAGAATACGAATACACAGAATAGTGCGGTCGGTTTAAGATCCAGAAGTGAGGACACATTATGGTAGCGGCTAGCATACCGTCGTGTGTGGGGCCAATCCCACCGCTGGTAATCACAAAATCATACTTTTGTACCATGCGTCTGCTCGCCTCGATTCTATAACGCAACCCAGCTGTTACTTTCGAAGCGGGAGCGCTGGGGAGTGCAGACGTACATTTCGTCCTCCTCGTCCGGTATCACCTCAACTCGCTTCCTGCCCGTGCCCTCCAGAACTAACGGAATAGAAAGGGCATAACGATATCACGTACAATTCGATACCATTCTCGAAGCAATAGCGTGCAAAGTAGTTTGAGTTACGGTCCAGCGTTTTCCCATTCAGAACCTCGTCACTTTTACAAGTCCGGAATATACCCGAGAAGGCAGGGGTAGGGCGAGGAGGATGTTCAGCTAGTCACTCAAAATGCTCCCCCTCCTCAAAGGAAACGCACCCGATTATGAGTGCCCCCGCTGTTTTGATCCACCGCCCTTCACCCAATGGATTTGACGGAAGAGGAGACAACTCGAAGCGTATCCCGGACGAAGAGAACGCGCTAGTTGTAGTAGGTACCTTTGGTGCTGCGGTGGAAGAGTTCGGCGTGGTGGTCATGGTCCGAAAGGTCGGGGAATGTCGGGAAAGAAGAAAGAGTCGGTAGTTGTTTACGCGCAGGGTTTGGGACATGAGAGGCAGAGCACCTATCCGGTTCCATAGCAATATGATGGAGCTGCTACCTTCAGTTCCCACAGACGCGACTCTTCATAGCTTTATAGAACATCTATAGACTACACGTAAATCGAACATTCTGCCCACTACTGGTAACGTATACAACAACTCGAGCAAACCAAACTTTCCGCACCATCACCGTAATAAATTATGGGGAAAAACACTCGAAAAATCGTTACTTTGATCCACTGGTGAGACCTAGCAAGGATCCAGGGGTTTGCACACGCATCTCGTCGACCGCGAATCGAGTATGGTCACCCATATTAGGTGCTTCAGGGATAGGAGCGAGCAGGTCGCTGACACTTGCACCGTGTCTACTAGCTTTGGGAGAGCTAGACGATTTGATCCGAAGCAGTAGTGACGCAATGGACTCATCCTCCGGTGTCCACGAGGGAGAAGACGAAGCGGATTTTGTGGGGGTAGAAAGGTTCCGAGTTGCTAGACTCGCCATCGGGAGCTCAAGGCGGAGGGCCGGTGGGACTTGTGGGCTCGTCATGGGCCCAATCACTGCGGACGCAGGCGGAGTCGGAAGTTGGATAGGGTTGATGGGTGGGGTACGGGACTCGGGGAGAACAGAATCGGCGACAGATTTGGGGAGCCAGGATGAAATGGAAGGAAGACGAGTGTTGGAAGTGGGTAAAATAAGAGGGGGAACGGGTTGCGCAGCTGTGGGACGCTTATTTGGCCTCTCCACGGGGACATCCACGGAGGAGTGGGAGTCGTGGTCATCATTCGACGAGATTTCGTCGCGTTTGCGCTTCGGGTGATGAGTTGGGGCGCCAACCATGTCCGTGTTGGAACATCGGACACAACCTCGGACCTCGAGCATGTGGACCTTTTCCTGCAACTCCTGAACGTACGACACTGCCTTCTCGAGGATCTCGAGTTTGAACTCTTTTTCTTGCCTCTGCTTTCCCCTGTTTGCAGAAGGTTTCTTCCCAGATACAGATCCGAACTCGTCGTCATCCTCGTCCTCGTCCACACTGTCGTCATCGGCAACAGAGGGCTTCCGTCCTGCATCTGCAGGTACAAGATCTCGCAGCATTGCTAGAGCCTCGTTTATCTTCGTACGTCTGGCCTTCTCTATGCGGGAATGATTTTGACGGCGCATAGATTCTCGGGCAGCACGTGACAAACTGCTGGGTTTGCGCCCACGACGTTTTGGCTGAGGGACATCAGCTGTGGTGAAGTCATCATCATCCGCTGGTGTTATGATATCTGCGGAGAGAGGAACGACGGCTGGAGCTAGTGTAGGGAGGGGTGGACTAGCTCTTTCTTCGACTGCTGGAGGGTTACCGCCTGTACTTGGTCGTTTGGCCCGACGTGAGGGGTTGCAGCTGGCAGCATATGGGAGGATATCCTTCCGAGAGGTGTCCATTTGAAGGGTAGACACGGGGAAGAGGGGGGGAGCAGAAGAGAGAAAGTGGGAGAGGGGAAGAGAGAAAAGAGTAGAGTAAAGAGGTCAGACGAGTGACAAGAAGAATGTGGCAGGACGAGAAGATAACGAGTCGGGCGTCAATGATGTGATGAGCATATTGTGCTCGCGTGCCATCAAAAACGTGCGTTATTCAATCGTTGAGCAGACGACCAAAATGGCGCATCATCATTGGCCAGTCACGCACGTGTGGGCAACAGAGCGCGCCATTAGCACAATAATCACTCTGGTCCAGACTCACCCGAGGCCCGCCGATCCATTCATTTCGGTCAACCGAAAGACGTCAACTGTCCAGCCTTGAATACTTGACGCTTCACCTTCGCGTCGCCTATTTAGAGTCATGTGCGCTGTTAGAGCGACTTGCCTTGAGACCTGGTCTGGTCGACATCGCCAGACTGAGACCTTGACAACAAACGTGGCAATGTCACGTGAACCCGGGCTGGCAATCGCGCATGCCCGCTCACACTCCCGCCCACACTGTCAGTCACCGTGCCTCCTGGACCGTCCTATACCAATCGAATACGTGTCAACCGTGCTTGTACTGTTGCTCGTGATTTAGCCCCTCTCGCCATCTGACTTACAATACTATGCACGTTCATCTTGAAAAGAACCCCTATTCACCATCTTCCACTGTCTCTGACACTGTGTTTCTGACGATGGGCCCTAAAAAAAACCGATCACATTATCCATTCATAAATATGTTGAAGGTGGTGTTTATCCATGTGATTCATTATGGTTCCGGCGTGTACATACAGCCACCTGGGTCATATAACCTCTGGACTGTCCGGCTCGATTCTCTTCAGTACGTCCTTCCTGGGCCCAGTGTCGCAAAAGAGCCTGAGAACATGGTGAAATGAGAAAAACTTCGCTCACACCTTACGCAATCAGTACGTAATCTCGTTTTGCTGCCAGCAATCCCGGCCCAAGGATCCCTCGGCCGTCTCTTGGCCATTCTTCGCAAGGTCCGTCTGGCAACAGAAATTGAAAAGCGCTTCTTTTGCACTACCGCGTCCTGGGCACGTTACAGTGCACTGGGAACTCAATGACTTACTGCAAGTAGTATCATTGTGGCATTTTTTTGTATTTCAATGAAACCAACTGGAAAAAGATAAACATTTAATATGATTTTAATCCCGCGTATAGCGTGTGAGTCTTAAGTCATCTGGACGCGACTGTCGAGCAAGCGGGAAGTCGCCGGGAACCAGCTCCCATTCTTCTATCTTCTACGTTTTGATGGTCGATTACACACTGTGGTACTGCGTTGAAGGCAAAGATGCCATTAACAAGATTATCATTTCCGATGGCAAGGATGTTGCCGATTTGAAAGAGGAGATTCACAAAAAGTGCAGCCACAGCTATTGGAATGGTGTGGAAGCTATGGAATTGGTCCTTCTGAAAGTGTGTCACCTTGGGATTCTTTGCTGCTGTTCCAACCAGCGCTCGGAATAACTTTTCTGACTTCTTTTAGGTCGACATAGACCCCATACAAAGGACTGCTACTTCGGGGTTACTGGCGCCGAATGGTGCCATAGAGATGCATCCGATGAAACGAATCAACGAAATATGGCCGCGTCAACCAAACCAACGTCGCCTCAACATATGTGTGAGGCGGTATCGAGGGTATTCTACTGGTAAGTCTACTGGATGGTCCACTCATTCTTTGACTAACATGCACACGTCCCACACCCGCAACGTACTCAAGCGTACTAAATTTGCCACCGAAGTGCCGTCATCCCTCATGAGTTTAAGGAATTACAAGAAACTTCAGCGAGATCCCCACGAGAGGATCTTGGACGATCATCCTGAACCAGACCGCAACATTCCACCTATTCCTCTTCTATACTGGGACGGTTGTGACGACGTTCATAGGCTCGCTGATGTCGAAGTAGCCATGCAGTAGATGTGTTTGCAACGAAGATGACTGAATTCATTGTAAATGAAGCAGAACGGATGAACACAGTTCTGCGTTACCTTGGACACGTCTTTGCCTCACAGGTCCGTGACCAGCCTGTATATGAATCACCAGTCTATTTGCTGCACGTCAGGGCACTGATCTCGGTGAGTGCCATCGGTTCCGTTAGGTCAGATGGCACAGATGGCCCAATATCGCGGGAGTGGCACAAATTCAAGAGTTGTCGAGTTCAAAAAGGGATCTCTGCACTTTTCTAGAGGTCGTGGGTTACGTTGCGCGTCTGAATGCAGGATTAGTGAAGGGTGCCTTGCTTGGGTCTGACAATTGTTGGTGAACTGGACACTTTTGTATTTCAAGGGTATTTGACGATCAGACATGTCTAGGTTGTGGTTGTGATATCACGTTCTATGCTATCCTACCAATCGACCATCGCATTATTGTAGGTTCGTTAGCCTGATTGGATACAGGAGAATATTAGATTGACTCCAACATTATCCTGTTTCCAATCGGCTTACGATGGTTGCGACCGCAAAATCCCTATATTTGGTCTTTACAGCAGTATCTACTCCAACTCCAAGCTCATATACGATGCCCAGAAAGTCCCGATTAATCCCACTGGTGCGGAATCCCAACCCGTGCTCATCATTATCCGACTGTCTCCAAATTATCCAGGTACCCGCCCTCACCTTTGAGATTTGTGACCTCTTTGGTGACCTTTTTCACGACCGTCTTTTATACAAACGAAATACTTTTGTCAATAATCCCTCTACCTACCGGAACGTTGATAAATCCCGGGACCCCCGGGTGTGCAGTCCATTCTCATCGCCTTAGCCAAGTTGACGACGTCTGGGACTCTGCCCCTTGTTGACTCGCTTGGGCCGTCTCTATCACCTCACACGCCAGCTGTCGTAGTTGTGACAAGTGTTCTGGCAGACGTGTATTTGACAGCGATGAAGTGGCTAACTTCGGATCAGCCTCGAGTCGCGCGGCCGACTTGAAAGAGGAAGTGTTGGTCAATTGGTTACGAAGGACTTTCACATGAACCGAGAACCGACCAGCTCGACCCCATACCAAGCGTGGACGATGATACCTGTCGGCAGCGGAGGTTCTTCATCATCGCCGACCATGTCGATGGTCATGAGGAAAAATCGGATGGGGCCAGGGGGATGTCCTTGGCCGTGTATGCGGTTTCTGCGGCCTGGAGAACATAGAACGGGTTTTGTGGAGCCAACAAGAGGACGTGAGACAGAGCCAGTAAAGCAGAAGCATATCTGCATTGCCGTCAACATACAGCAGACCTGGTCCAGTGTTGGTGAAGATGCGTATTGGTAGAGCGAAATGTACAGACCGGCGAGCTCTAACCAAGCCTCCACGCCAGTGTAGAAGGTGTCGAAGGTGTCGACAAGCTTGGAAAGCTCATCCACTGTGATTTGGTCCTTCCGAGTCTCTTCAGGACAGAGATTTGCCGTTTCCACACAGGCTTCGTGGTGCAACTCAGCGACCAAGCTACGCTCACAAGGTCAAAAATATACACCAGACTAGATGGGTCCGCCTCCAGCATCTTTTGATAGAAAATGTGCACAGCCTCTGCGCCATCCCTTGCGCTCGAGGTACTGTACCCGTGGTGACTGCCACTGACTCCGGAAATTTGGCGGATAGGTGTTTCAAGCACGCCTATGTCCGTTGACTGATGAACTACAGACCATATACTAAGACACGGGGTAGATGGCTTACCTCGGCAACATCTATGCAGCCGACATCAACCGCAGCCAGCGGCAGTCACAGAGATTCTATGAGTTCCCAGCCTAAGAAAATAAGTACGGGTATCATGATAGAGTTCATGAGCAGCATTCATGAGAAACGACCTCTGAGAAAATGCACTGTCATCGCCAAGCTTGTGTAGCGCGTCATTGTGAAAGACGACAACGTCGCTCTCGAATATTTGGCGTGAGGTAGTATGGCCGGGCCCGGGCTATTTATTCTTCGTGCGCGGACTAGACACGCTCTGTCACAACGTGACACACGCGTTTTGACGCGCTAATTGTTCTCCTCCCATTGACAACCATGTCCTCCTCACCGCTCCCGATCCCATCTTCAGACGATGCCGCAATGGCCATCGATGACGAGCTCCCGCAGACACCTACGCAAGATGGAGGCCAGTCGATGAGCCAGGCGCCTCCTGCGGAACCGCTATTTCTTGCGGGGACACCATCAACGCAAGCAGGCACACCTCTTCGAGGCGTAGTTGCTCGGCGTGCCGTCGGTATGTATAGTACCCCAAGGAGAAACAGAACTCCTTTGTTTGCTCGTGAGTATATGCATCTTGGCCGGATCCCTGGACCATTGCGTTTGACCACCACTTTCCTCAGCGGGTTCATCCAGCCCCGCACACTTCCCATCGTCGTCATCGCCTGCGCAGAATGCGCGTAGAACGCCCGTACGAAGGGGCTCTAGTGCAGGAGGCTCAAATCAGGATTCTGAACCTCTTGACTTCCCCTCGTGAGTGCATCCCCACCATCCGGTCAACTATGTAGCTTCATAGATTCCCATTCCAAGGAGCCCTACTGGACTAGCGACCCCCAAAAATAGACGAGGGGACATCCACTCGACTCTGAGCCTCACACCGACACGTTCCCGTACTGCCCGAGCGCGTTCTACGAACGGTAATCTCTCTTCGGAGGCAGACAGGATCCTACTCCCCGCGTCTTCTATGCCTCCTTTGTCCGCGCCTGCACAGGCTACTGAGGACGAGCCCGATGAGATCCGCGCGATCTGGGGGACAACGGTCAATCTGGCCGATACGATGAAAGCATTCAGGGAGTTCGTCAAGGGCTTCAAACCTAAGTATCGCATCGCACACGACCGCTCGCTTGGCCTGCCCACTAAGGCCGCGGCATCTCCTGCGGCCGTCGAGGTGTTGCTGTACGAGAGCTATCTTAGGAGGATGCGCTTGACTGGCGAAGCGAACCTGAATTTGGACTGCGAGAATCTACGCGCTTTCCCTACTAGTCGCAAGTTGTACGGTCAACTCGTCAAATACCCACAGGAGGTCATTCCGGCGATGGACCAGGTGCTGAAGGACATCATGCTCGAGCTCGCCGAGGAAGACCAGGCGGAGGGCGCGGAGGGAATGGCGGGCCAAGAAGGCGAAGAGGAGATCGCGGAGATCATGAGCAAGGTGTACAAAGTTCGGCCGTTCGGCTTACCTGCGGTCAACATGCGCAGCCTCAATCCGCAGGGTATGCGCTCTCTCAACTTTCAATAGGGTGCGACAAGGCTAACGCAGCTGCGCTAGACACGGACAAGTTGGTTTGCGTCAAGGGGCTCGTTATCCGGGCAACCCCAGTCATTCCCGACATGAAGGTCGCCTTCTTCCGCTGCCTCACCTGCAACCACACCGTGCAGGTCGAGATCGACCGCGGCAAGATCGACGAGCCCGCTGCGTGCCCGCGCGACGTCTGCGCGTCCGTCGGCACCATGTCGCTGGTGCACAACCGCTGCGAGTTCGCGGATCGACAGGTCATCCGGCTGCAGGAGACGCCCGACGCCGTTCCGGACGGACAGACGCCGCACACGGTCTCCCTCAGCGCGTACGACGAGCTCGTGGACGTGAGCAAGCCGGGCGACCGGCTCGTCGTCACGGGCATATTCCGCAGCGTGCCCGTGCGCGTGAACCCGCGTCGGCGGACGATCAAGAGCCTCTTCAAGACCTTCTTGGACATCGTGCACGTCAAGCTGGGGCAGGACCGGCTCGGGTTCGACAAGTCGACCCGGCCAGCGGGCGGAGACCGCCTGCCTGGTGTCGGCGGTGGCGTCGGCGAGGAGGAGCAGGACGAAGAAGAAGGCCAGATCGTGCGCAAGGCCGAGATGGAGCAGAAGGTGAAGGAGCTCGGCGAGAGACCGGACATCTACGAAATCTTGGCGCGCTCGCTGGCGCCGAGCGTGTGGTCTATGGACGACGTCAAGAAGGGCATTCTGCTTCAGCTCTTTGGTGGCACGAACAAGAACATCACAAGAGGTGGGGGAGGTGGGGGCCCGCGCTATCGTGGTGATATCAACGTATTACTAGTGGGAGATCCGGGAACGAGCAAGTCCCAAATACTGCAGGCGAGTGTTCCTCCTTCCCTCTCTGGTCCCCACTTTCCCTCCTGAGCCATTACCCAATAGTATGTCCACAAGCTGGCGCCCAGAGGCGTTTACACCTCAGGAAAGGGGTCGTCTGCTGTTGGTCTGACGGCTTATGTTACGCGTGATCCCGATACAAAACAGCTTGTGCTCGAAAGGTATGATATTTCCCTCGCATTGACGTATCATTTCTGAGCTTGTCTTTATCCCATTACAGTGGCGCACTCGTCTTGAGCGACGGAGGTGTTTGTTGTATTGACGAGTTTGATAAGATGTCTGAAGCCACGCGTAGTGTATTGCATGAAGTTATGGTAAGACGCGTCTTTCGGTTTCGGAACAGCTGCGACCCGGACCACCGCTAACTGTTGCCCCAAGGAACAACAAACTGTCTCAATAGCGAAGGCCGGGATTATAACCACCCTCAACGCTCGCACGTCTGTCCTTGCCGCCGCCAATCCCGTAGGCTCCAAGTACGACGTCAACCTGCCGATCACCCGCAACATCGACCTTCCGCCGACTCTCATCTCCCGCTTCGACCTACTCTACCTCGTCCTCGACGAGGTGAACGAGACCATCGACCGCAAGCTCGCACAGCACCTCGTCGCGCTCTACATCGAAGACAACCCGGAAACCGGCGGAGAGGACATTCTGGTACGCAACGAATACGCGTGTGTTCCGCATGTCCCGCTGACTTTGTTTTTCTAGCCTCTGGATCAGGTGTCTGCGTACATCAACTACGGCCGCTCGCGCGTGCACCCCGTGATCACCGAGGAGGCCTCACACGAGCTCGTACAGTCATACGTGAAGCTGCGCAGCGTCGGCGACGACCCGCGCGCGTCGTCGCCAGAGAAGCGCATCACCGCGACGACGCGACAGCTCGAGTCGATGATCCGCCTCGCCGAGGCACACGCACGCATGCGCCTCTCCGCCCACGTGGAGCTGCGCGACGTGCAAGAGGCCTACCGCCTCATGCGCGACGCGATCCGCGCGTCTGCGCTCGACCCCACCACGGGTAAGATCGACATGGGCCTCCTCAATACCGGTACAGGCCAGCAGCAGCGCAAGTTGCGCGAGGACATGCGCAAGGAGGTCCTCAGCCTCCTCGGCGCGTCCGCCCCTGCCGCGTCGCGCGGTATCCGCTGGGCAGACGCGATACAGCAGCTCGCGAATCAGAGCAGCATCCGCTTGGACGCGGGCGAGTTCAAGGAGGTCATCAGCGCTATGGAGGCGGAGGGGCTGGTGAGGGTTGTTGGGGAGCGGGAGAGGCGAATGATCAGGCGTGTGGATACTTCATGATGACGATATGCGTTGTGATATTTTTTTTCTGTTGTACAACTACGTACACACTTACCCTTGCGTGTTGTTTGTTGTCTCGTATGTCTCTTTGTGTTACCACTCACTAGATCGCACTGGGAAAATCGTTATGAGGGCGAATCTATATGTCATGAAGCATGGCTACAAGTGGGCAGGCATCTCGTAAGGTCGTGGGAGGCACGAGGCTGGGTAGGGAATACAATGTCCGGCACTAAAATACGTTAAATATAGAACAGGTGGAACAGTAGAGATGACTAGTAGTGTTTGATGAGTGACCGCCCAAGAGACGAAATATATATATAGATGCATCAAGCAGCACAGGCAGGCGAAGGGATGAGAAAGAATCTGGTGCGAAGGAAGGCTGGTGCAGATCTCAAAGAACAATGAGTTGAGTGGGGAAGTGTGGATGCAGTATAAGGTATTAATTATATTTGCCAAAATCCTGCCATGTCTCGCCTGCGCTTGGCCGTGGGGGTAGACCATCGTCAGGCTGCCATGCCGAGGTTGGTAATAAACCATGAGAACTTGGGCCGAAGGTGTGTGGGAGATTTTGTAACGCAATGGTCCCATTCTGTTGATGATGAGGGAAGGTCAAGCGGCGCGCGCAGTGGTCAGTCGGGGCCATCATGTATGGGGGTTCTTCTGGTGGCACCGAACCATGATGATGAGATTGTGAACCGCTTACACCGATGCCAAGATTGGCCATTGGAGAGTCATATGACGGCGTAGTGGGGCCCTGTACGCTGTAGAGCTCTGGTCCCGGCTGCCGATACGGATGTGGTGACGGTATTGGCGCCTGTGAATACGCCGGACTCGATTGGGATGAGCTCCCGCTCCCGCTAAGGCTCGCGTAGCTCGGACTAGCGTGCATAGGTGGCGCTTGAGGTGGTGGCATGGAAGGTGGTATGGAAAAATGCGGTGATGGTTCATAGGACGACGTGGGTGTGTAAATCGAGGTCTCATAATCTGATGTGCAAATCTGGGGACGCGAATCGGGTCGGGTGAGCTCAGGCATGGGATGAAAACCAGGTTGGTCTGGGGCGGGAGTGCTGGATTGAGAATGTGTGGAAGTGGGGGCATTGTACTTCTTCGACGAAGAGCTGGGGTGGAGGGTAGAATCCGTGCGTGGACGGCCACGGATAGGAACCTGGCCTGTGTCTCTCTCAGCATGAGGGGAGCCTTCCGATGCACTGGACAAGTCTATCATCGTCGAACCCGGACGTTGCTTGATTTTGACTTTTGGCATCGAGATTGGCGCCTTGGGCGTGGTCTCGACCCTTGGCTCCGTCGATTGATGAGACGCCTTGACCCCTACACCGACGTAAGGTAGTTCGAAACCATCCGCGAAGCTGTTGGGGTCGGGAGAATCATCGCGCTTCCTCTTCGCACCAATAGCCAAAAGGGGGTTGGCCATGATATCTTCCCCGGCACGCTTCGCCTCGGCTTTCGTCTTCAGTAATGTGACGATTTTCACGGCTTCGGACAGTTCTTTACTATCATCTTGTTTAGACCTCCTCCCAGAACCCGTTCGCGTATCCTGCATAATATCAATTGCTGCAGCGACATCTGCTATTGCCACGCCGGAGGACGCGCCTGATGGGTGGGCAATGACCGCGCACGCCATCATCACAGCCGTGTCGAACAACGTACGGCCGAAAGAATAGAATAAGAAAGCAGCCGGCTGCGTTTGCCGCCAAGTCGAATGGAGGATACGCATGGCTTGAAGAATGGCATGCCCTGCATCAACGACGCTAGACACAACACGGCGAGGAAGGCCGTCTGCGGACGGCACACTGCAATTCTTGAGGTATGGAAGGAAGACCTTCAAGATAAGCTGATTGGCGATGATCGCGAGCTCGCAGCGCTGGGCTTGGAGATTTGATGAGACGGAAGCTTTGGAAGAGGGTGGCGAAGGAGTGTCGGTATTGCTGGTGTCAAAGCGGAACACTTTCGGGAGCTCTGATAGCCAATTCTTAACTTCAGACTCGAATTGCTCCGCACGCTCAACCGAAGACTCTGAATCGTTGGGAGTGTCACGAGCATATCGTCTCTTTACGCTTTTCACAAGCTGCGCAAGACTGGGGGATACGTGAGAGATCATAATAGGGTGTAGAGAGCACAAGGACGAACCGACACTTCTGAATAAAGTAAGCAAAGCCGACTTCCGTAGGATCACCACCGGCTCGACGGGGTAGGGGTAGGGGTAGAGAGGTAGAGGACAGTCCGAACTGCTCCTCATCCACATCAGCGGGTAGCTTCGTGGTGAATGTTCCATCTTGTATGGAAGGTGCCTGACCAATGGCGTCGGAGACAAAGCTACAAATTAGGGATATGAGTTCATGAACAAGCAGGACGTGAGGCAACCTACACATCGTAATAATAAATATCCCACCAAATACGTCTCCGTTGCTCAGCCTCGAAGAGGTTGTACTTGCCAGGGAACTCGTCAGGATCCGTAGAAAGGCCCATCATTTGACCAGTATGGATCACTTTCCCCAAAAGCGGATAAAGAAAATGTGCGACACGGGGCCGGCTATCATGGAGCAAGTAGACAATCTGCAGAAGGTACGTGACCACTGCGTCCAGATCATATGTATGCACCATCTCAAAAGCGGCCATAGCTTGTCTTGACAACGCAAATAGTCCCGAAGCAGAGTACTTGTTCCATGTAGCCGCTTTCTGGGAAGAAGCAACCCGGTTATCCTCTAGACGAGGATTTTTCGACGCTGCGCCCGTCTTTTGAGTATCAATATCGCTAGTTGTTTCATTTTCCTTGCAGACTAAAACACCCAGAGCATATGCGACCGAGACAGAAGCAAAGAAAGACAACGTAGGCGCGGGTCGTGGTACCGGGGTAACGGGAGTCTGCGCGCAAGAATTCGGGAAGAAGATAGACCTCGCTAGATCAGCCTTCGCGTTTGCATTACTTGCACTTGTCCCAGTGGTGCCTCGCCCGTCCTCCTCTTTAGCCCAGGCAAACATGCTCTCTGTCCGAGTACGAAAATGCTTCACATTAAAGCATGGCCGCATCTTCATGGCCTCTTCGACAGCTGTGGCAATACGGGACCGTATAGTGGGAGCGGAGGGCAACAACGCAACTAGAGAGGGTGTGACGACTGCTTGAGAAGTGGATGTAGGATAATAAATACTGAATGCTGGGATCATAGCTGGGAAAGCCGGCTCATCATGAATGGCTAGCTCCGTTGAAAAGGGCTCTAGTTTGACAGGGGCGGAAGGCGAAGAGGAGCTGGGAGTAAATGAGGAATTTGTCTCGACGGGATATGAACGAGGGAACTCTAGGTGCTCTAGCCAAAGCGCGGCGACGTCGTCAAGAGAGACGGTGACAGAAGACCCAGAGCTACCAACGGCAAGCATGGTGCGGTCGTTATGGGGGAACGGGAAGTTGTCTGAGGAGGCGCTGGTAACTGTGGTTGGGACACGAAGCCCTCCTGCAAAAATCTGTGCGAGCTGAGACTCGACTATTTGAAGTCGATTGTGCAGCGACTGGACGTCGCTGGTGGTGGGGGGTCAGAGTGAGTTGGGAAGATTGCAGTAATAAAGGACAAACATCTTCTCCGCAGCCGCAGCGGTGTATTGGCAGCGTTGAACGGTGTCGCGCTTTACGCAGGAACCACAAGGATTCCGTCTGTCACACCTTAGCTTGAGCCGCTTGCACTAAACTATGATTAGAACGCGAAAAGACGGGAACAAGTAGAGACCGTGCCGACAGACCTCTGCGCACACGACCGTTATACGCGAGCGTATATGCCTAGAAACGCGTAGCATTAGACAAAGCAAAAAGGAAGGACGGAGGGGGGATGGGGCTGACAATCCGTTTGAGAATTTGGGCGTCGAAGATTGTTGATTGGAAGAGGGGGGAGCAGTAGCCGAGGGTGTCGTTGCAGTGGGAGCGGGATCCTCCATCGCGGGGGACGGTGCGTCCATTATTGATGAGCGGGACTTTGCACCGTACGTGAGAAGAATGAAAGGAGAGGAAAGAGGAGGTGGGAGATGGTGGTGGAAAGGAGAGAATGGGAGACTAAGATTAAAGGAGGCAATTCTGAGGCTATTACGTATTTCATTACGTGCACGTAACTACTTAACAGGTAGACCGGCCAACTGACTAGCCTTGCACTAGTCTAGTCTACTCTAGTCTTCAATAATTCCCCTAATTAGCGGCGCCGTTACCTTTCTCGTCGCATGCCCGTTCCCCTGTTCATACATCCGAATCTTTAGTCCTTTCCCGACTCCCTCTTCCATACCATCCACATACTTTTTCCCCTCCTTGCGTTCGAGCCTTAGCTCCTCACTGCCCTCTAATCCTATCCACAGCCGCTTTTTGACCTCCTTGTCGTCCCGAACAACCCACACCATCTCTCTCCGATGCTTTCCCTTGTCCTTCCAACTCGTTAATACTCCGAGCATATCCAAACCCCTCTCTTGTAGCCACGCGACGCATGCCGCACCTAGCAACCTTCCGCCCTTTTCGTCTCCCCCGGTGATCGCCTTGATACCTCTCGGCACGCTCGCCAATCCGACGACGAGAGTACCCTCGGCATTCCAAGACGGCACGAACCGGTATTCTTTGTAGTCCCTCCGCAGAAGGTCGCGCGGTCCAAGATGGTCTACGCCGTCCTTCTTGGCCTCCAGTATTTTCGTAAGTTCCTTTACCCCTCTCACTCCTTGGGTGCCTATGACGGTGCCCACACTTGCGCCCGTAAGCTCCGCTCTCTCGAGCAAAAATGGCGCGACTTCCCGATCCGCGACCTCGGCCTTCCCACCAGCCTTCAGTCCGCCAGTGTCAATCAGGATAGCACTCAGCAGTAGCCGGGCGACCGCACGGCTCATACCCTCGGGCCACTCCTTCTTTATCAGCCGAGCGACAAGTGATGAACACGAGCCTGTGGGCACTTCGATGATGCGTGGCGATGCATCAAGGTGATGCTTCTCGTCCTCGTGATGGTCTATGATCGCGACGACGCGTACACGCTCATAAGCTGCGAATCGTCCCACGAGTGTGTTGTGATCCAGTAATGCATATTCCTCCGCGGGGGCCGCATCGGTCGGAAGTTCGTCGCCCGTAAGTAGATGCGAGGGATCCACGCCACTGAAGTCAAGGGCGTACAGGTTTTCCGCGCGGAGAGGGATGTCGGCACGAGGCGTCTGCAGAAGCGGCACCGTTGACTGCCCGAGATGGTGGGTAGCGTACCATGCGTAGGCGACCGCACTTGCAAGCGAGTCAAGATCTGCAAGTAGATTAGCTCGTCACGTCAGGAATAATGACCCATCGAAGGCATACCGCCGGCCTCATTGCCTAAAGAAATCGTCCATCGATTGTTCCGCGCACCGCCCTGTCCTACAGCCTGGAGATATCCGGATTTTTGTACCCGAAGGAATTCGGGCAGGCTTGGCGGTACTGAACCGGACACCGCCGATACAACTACCTCAGACATCGCTTGAACTTGTTTTGCGAATATGCTTTCAATTGGAAAAATAGTCGCTTGACGCACCCAACAGCGTGGAAGTGGTGTTCGTAGTAGTAATGATCTACGGGAGAGAATTCGTATGGCTAAGCCCGGAATGGTAGCGTCAATGGTGCCCCGAAATAGAGTTGACGTTATTGTATTAAGCTTATTAGAAGGTGGTGGTGGTTATGAAGGAAGTGCCAAGTTCGCTGCATGAACTGGACAGTCCGAGTCACCTCTTTCGGGGGCGTCTTTTGTGCCACCACGCTTCGTACCATTTTCGTCGATATTGGACTTTTCTCAGTCACGGTCAAACATCGTGTGAATATCCACGACATCATTGGAATGGGAAAAAGTTAGGCGCTACCAGGGTTCGAACCTGGGTTAACGGAAAGCAGCAAGGCAAGTCAGAATCCGTTGTGATAGCCACTACACTATAGCGCCGGCATAACGCTTTTATTTTCATATATTCACACGTTGAATGCGCATCCGTCTGCACTGTATAAGAAACATTGTACCGAATAGAAGCGATAGTATGCCATCTCCGAGTTATCATCACATTGTTGATGTGATATGATGGCCTAGTGAAACGGTATCACTAGACAGACCCGCTTACCATCTAGTCGTCATGGTTGCTACTTAATAAAACCTCCATCTCATTCGTTTCCCCTCTCTCGCCCGCGTGCGACGAGAAGACCTCGCTGCCAGAAGCGAGAGAGTCTATCAGCAGAGCAAGGCGCGATTTGGTCATATTCGGTTCCTTCAGGTTGGGCGTAATGGGCAACAGGGAAAGCGTAGAAGGGTGCGCGAAAAAGATGTCGCACCTTGCGAATTTGCTCAAGATCGTCACTGAACGCGTCCGCCACGGACGCCATCCAAAATTGTCGGAATCGGTTCCGCAGAGCCTGCTCTTCTTGTGCCCGACTGCTGGACCCCTCTGGAGGTAAGAACGGTGGCAGGTCGACAGGCGGTGGTGAGGGTGAAGGCGATCGGGCCCTAACGCGCTCGGAACCCTGCATTTTCACGAAGGGAGCCTGAGATACAGCTGGTAGTGCATTAGATTCGTGAGGTGCATTGTCTTCCGAATCTGATGATGAAGGCGAAGGTGACGATGAGGACGAGGACGAGGACGGCTCCTCGGCTGAAGGAGGCGTAGCTTGTTTTTTCAGAGGCGCCTTTTTGACCGTGCTTTTGTCGGGTGTTTCATCCGATGAGGAATCTGAGGACGATGATGATGAGGACGAGGCCAAACGCCGCTTGCGCTTTCGATTACGCTTTCGTGGTGCCGTTGGTTTAGTCGCAGGCATCTTGTGTGGTGGCGGTCAGAGGGCGTCAAACACCAAACAAGCAGTCCACCTATTGTCCGCTTTCCGCGTCGTCATGCTTCGATGGCGACCGACTTCTGGGCAAGCTCGCACAAGTAGGTTCCTGTACCTTTTACTCGAACTTCGGATAACACTCTCCGTAGCAAACGCTGGATTGTAGATCGTGCTACACTGAAGCAGGCTCGCGCCGAAGATCTCCAATATGTCCACTCTCCGGACCACATCGACTTGCTGAACATTTATTTCGCGAATCGTGCGCCCACACACTCACCCAACTCACCGTACGAACGAATGCTGACGAACGGTGGCAGTCATTGGGATGTTGGGTAAACGCTTGTCCCTACGCCAGAGGGTCATTGCGACCGCGACGGTCTTTTTCAGGCGATTCTACGTCAAAAACCTGTATTGCGAGACGGACCCTTTTATCGTGATAGCCGCGTGCTGCTACGTCGCTGCGAAGGCAGAGGAATCCCCGGTCCACATCAAGAACGTCGTCTCCGAATCGCGCATCATGTTCAGCCGTACGTGTGCCGGCTTCTTATCTCCACATATTGTAGCTCAACTGCGCGCGAGCAGAGGAGGGTTACGGCGTCAAGAATTTTCCCTCGGACAACTCGAAACTCGCGGAGATGGAGTTCTATCTCGTGAGCGACCTCGAGTGTGACCTGGTCGTGTTCCACCCGTACCGCACCCTCCTTACCCTGTGCGGGAGAGAGACGGCCAGCGTGCTCGACACTGAAGCAGGGGAAGTCGGCGTCGGAATCGACAACGGTCCGCGATACTGGGGCACCGGCGAGGGGAGACTCGAGCTCGAGGAAGGGCCGCTGCAGACTGCATGGTACGCCGCACCCTCGACCTCTTTTACGCAAGAGACCGAACGCGAGGGGCCCACGCAGGTTCATCATCAACGACACGTACCGCTCGGAGATCTGTCTCCTCTACCCGCCGCACATGATCGCCATCGCGGCGATCTACCTCACGCTCGTGCTGAACGACAAGACGCGCGAGGCGATCCAGGCGCAGGGGGCGCCCGTGCCCCCTCCGCGGCGCTCCTCGCGCACGACCTCCGGCAGCGCGCACCGCAAGTCTGCGCCTGCGCCGCAGCAGGACTTTGTCGGCTTCATGGCGGGCCTGCGCGTGTCCTTGCCCACGGTCGCGATGATCGCGCAGGAGATCCTGTCGCTGTACACGCTCTGGGGACGCTACTCCGATACCCCGCCCGAGTCTGGGCTTGGTGGGAGCGGCGCGGGGGAATGCAGCGGGGACGACGTCGTCACGCCAGCTTTCTTGACCCAGTTGTTGCTGCGCATGCGCGAGGCACGGCTCGCGGACCTCGCGCATCCTGCGAGCGGCCAACCAGTGGCCGTGAACAAGAGACTTGAGAGAACACAGGCTGCTGGTTGACTTGATTGTATTTAGTACACTCCCTTGATTTACACGGGTCATGTACATACGCTGGCTTGTCGCCATAGGTGATGGACTGCAGGACCAATGGTCTCCCACTCACACAACTAATAAGTTACAAAGAGATTCATTTCGATGGATATACGTGAGTAGCAGACAAAATGTGTACATATACCACAAGTCACTCAGTTCAGAGTCACCAACGGCTCGTATCGCTCGCAAATTGCCCGACGATCTCAGCGACGTGGGTGATCCTCGAAGTCGGCAAATGGGTCATCATCTACAGTCTTTACCGGGTCGAGATCCTTTTTGTCATGCTCGTCGCCACCATACGCTGGCAGACTCCTGTCGAAAGGAGGCGGGGGACCGGGAGGCGCGGCGTAGGGTTGATTGTAATCCACCTCGGGTAGATTGAAAGTGCTCTCATCACCCGCAGCATATCCAGGGCCTGCGCCATACGCGGGTGCGTACGTCGTGGGAAGGCGGTCGCGTTTAGCGCCAGAGACGAGAGCCGACTCTTGCTGAGCATAAGAAAAGGCGATAACGGCGAATAAGGACATGAGGACTGTGAAAACTGGTTAGATACTTTGGAAAGTGGAGATGTTGGCAGAAGCTGCGCACAGATCTCGCCAATGAGCCAAACTATCTCCGAGAAAGAGTCATGATTCCAGGCTTTCTTGCAGACTGTGAAACGGAGTGAGCTAGAGTTTTGACCATCACGTACATCAAAGTGACGAACATTTAGCAGCCTCATCTGCTGTGAGGTTGTCCCTGGGGTCTGCGGTCCAGATACCCCATCGGAAAACTACGTCAGTGCCTTGAGCGAGGGTAGTACATTCGGCAATCAGGTCATTCTGTGTGATAACTATCAGCGAAAGAAACAGTAGTAACACCAAGTACAGACCTTCAGCATAAAGTGGACAATCGTTCGTAAGAGGCCCGATGCAATCACAATGACGGTGGCCGCGATGGCCAGGAAAGAGAAGATGCGAATTAGGGCGAGGCGTTTCTGCTCAACGGAGTGAACATTTATGACGGGAGCAGACAACCACTCTTTCAATAGATGGACATACGGTAACAGCTGCGACAATGCCGAAGACGAATATGGCGCAAGTTCCTATATACAAGGAGCCGAGTACGATTGAGAACGTGGCGAGCCTCTTCTCATGCTCTGGCAGGCAAAAGCTCAAAGGCGCCGCATCGAAAGGAAGCGAACAGGGACTTACGCGCCCGATCTGTATTGAGCTCTTGGAAGAGCTCGATCTGATCAAGGTGCCCGTCAATCGCACGCTCTTCACCGGAATGCCAAGGCGCCCACTCACCGCACTTCGGTCGCAGAAATACGCAAGTCTAGTGAGCTTTTCTCATGAGATATAAATTACGGCTGAATTCTTACGAGACGAGGGTCCAGATGGCTCCAAGGGCCGCGACTATATGCCACAGGGGTTCAGCTGAGAGTCAAGCAATATAGGTGCAGCGGGTGAACGTACGTGGAAGAACAGCCGATCTTAGACTTTGTTTCGTCACTCGGTTCACATAGGCATATGGGGCCGGATGGTCTACGAGAGTGTCTTGGAACACTCACGAAGTTTGGTGGAGGGGTTGGCTCACCTGCCGCGTTGTTCATGGTGGGGATGGGAAGAATTATGTTTCAAAGAGTCAAGAGTAGTGCCACTGTGATCGTTGGACGTGGTGTTATATAAATGACGACGGTGGCACTGGCACACTCTAGGGCCCTTCCGGTGATGAAGCGATGAAAGGGTCAGTGCACAGGTTATTGTCGGTGGTCGTGGATAGTGGGAGTGGGGGTCTGTGAGGCGCCCATCGATGGTCTGACATCAGCCTCACTCCTAACACGGTGTTACCATCAGTTTCACTATAGTATCAGCCAACACGGCCCAATGATGTCTCAGCGCCTTGTGTCTGGGTCATCGTCATCTGGCAAATACAGCTTCGGCTCACAACCAACCAAATTTGGTAGACAACGTCCTGGACTTGTTCACAGGGTGCCAGCACTATCTCTTCAGATTGACCGTCCTCATCACGAAGTCATTTTCGAATCCATTTGAGTGTTCCTTGGGGTACATGACCCTATGTGGCACTTTAACAATACGTTTACTCCCTGTACCGTTTTCCTTCTACTTCCCAATAATATACCACTTCACATTAGAACACCTCCCGGGAACAGAGAAGTATCCAGTGCCATGCACGCCTCCGAAGCGCTCTAAAATTAACCCAATCAACCTGACGTAACGACGAGGACAACATTCAAGCCGAAATTCCCGAAAAGTTCATTTGATCATCACAGAACTTACTGTAGTCTTACTGTAGGGGGACCGAGGACCGGTGATCCTCTTTCCTGCTTGATCTCGGTGCTTTCTCCGAGCCGTGAAAGAATGACGGGCGCTGCTCACTCTGTATGTCAGACGTCATATTCGCCTACACTGTCAGGCTATCGCTATGGTGAATAGATATCCCCGTTCCCAAAGCGTGCAGCGATTCTGGCCCCAGCTGCTGGTCCCGGTGGCTGAAAAATAGTGTTCAGTGACTGGTCTTGGTTCTTTACCCTTGGATTTGATTCCGTTCGACCCTGCAATGCAACCGTGCCTTCTACAGTGATTGATAACGCCTTCGTCTATACAAATGCCGTGTTTTGTGCCAGCCATTCGCAGTTGTGTTGACGTTAGTTGAAATGTATTTGATGCGCGGTGACATCAGGAACCACGCTAACCACGGGTTAGGAGTGAACCGGACGACAGACACGAAATGAGACCAACGCAAAAACTATGCTATATTCGAGTTGCAAGTGAAGTGTCTAGAAGGAACGAAAGTGCGCGATATTGGTATATAGTGAGTGAGTGTAAGTCGATGGTCTGAAACTCGGAGCACATCCAGTGTAGCAGCGGAGTCTTGTTCCGTTTTCATCTCAGGAGGGGTACAGCCCAGGTACGTGGAAAGGCACGAATAAAGAAAAAAAATACAGATAAACAAACGGACAAACGGCGACGGTGACCCCAAAGAGAATATCGAAGTGATCGAGAACGAAATCACGCCAATTAAAGCATGAATGCTGTCAAGCCCAGAGCAGCGGCGCCACCGATAATATTGACCGCATTTGAAGCAGCACTGTTGGAGTTTGCCGAGGTGCTAGCAGAGGGACTGGAGCTGGAGGAAGAGGAGGTGGAGGAAGAGGAGGCAGCTGGAGATGTTGATGTAGGGGAGGGGACAGAGGAGGTTAGAGTGATGCCCTAAATCAGTCGTGTCAGCAACTCTTTCATCCGTCCATGGGATTTAAGGGAGGACATACTACTGCAGCACATGACTGCTGGGCAACGCTCTCAGCCTTTGCGAGGTCACTGCTGCTGCATTTGGACTGAAAGCACTGGGTCGTAGAGACGATGAAGGCGCTATTTGAGCATAAGCACTGGACCTCTCCAGGCAGGCAATTGCCGAGGTCAGCAGCAACTAAACACTGCTGTGCACAGTCTACGAAGGCGTGTCATGGGGGAGGAAAGTGGAAGCGGGCGTAGTACGTACCAGGGTAGGCATTCTGACGAGGAGAAAGTAGGTAGGATCCAGAAACTGTAGACACGGCAGCAGCAATGAAGAGGCCAAGGAAGGCGCGCATGGTGGGCTGTGGTGTGGTATTGGGGCGGGGTAAGAAAACTTTTGATGAGAGGCAAAGGCTCGAGGCTCGAGGCGGCTGGGGGGAAAGCTCGGAACGAACGGTGATTTTATACGTGAATGACGAAGAGCGCATGGGGAAAAGAAGTTTCCATCAAATCACGAAATAAACAGGAAAGGTACGAGGACCGTGTGCTTGTGGGCCCGCCAGGGCAGTCGCCTGAGTGGGGTGGAGAGCGTCTAGAACATTGACGCTTCAAAGATCAGGGGACCCGACCCTGTCCTCGCCGTAAAAGCAAGTAAATTGATATTAGCTGACACCAGTCTGCGAGCGCAGGTCACCAATCAGGCTTAGTGATGAAAGGAATGCACGATCGAGGATACAAAGGGACTGCCTTTATCGGAAACAAAACAAAAAGGCAGAACAATAAGAGTTTCGTATTTGGTAGTTCCCCTTCCATTCGGTATTCGCCGCGGTGAACTGTAAAGTTCTGACTCAGCCACTCGAACCTAATTGGAAACAGACACTCGTGCAGTGCGACTCCGTTCTGATAAGTGTCAAAGTCATCTAAGCAACTATGGTCGTAAGTGTTCAAGTATTCTCGTGCTCATATTTCTGTTTTGACACTGGGGCATCAAGAAAAACACCAAGGTACTCAGCTTTTGTCTATCATTACACTCAGCGCGACACCACTCACCCATCATCACATAGGGAAAAACACGGTCCGCACTCCAAGACGTGGTGACACGCGAATACACCGTACACCTCCACAAGTATGTGCACGGCCGTTCGTTCAAGAAGCGTGCTCCCACCGCAGTGAAATCCGTCGTCGCCTTTGCCCAAAGGGAGATGGGCACTAGTGATGTACGGATCGACCCAAAGCTCAACCAAGCCCTTTGGGCGCGGGGAATCAAGAGCGTTCCCCACAGAATTCGTGTTAAACTCGAACGTGAGTCCCTCTTCTCTCGTACTCGACTTCCGTCTTCACTGCCAAAGCCTTGTCCCATTCCACTGACGCCACGCTACACAGGGAAACGTAATGACGAGGAGAACGCCAAGGAGAAGCTCTACACCTACGCATCACACGTCCCGACGGCATCATTCAAGGTGGGGCTTCTAGCATCCCTATTCTTCGGAATACCATTAGTAATACAACGATTTGCAGAATCTTGGGACAGTGAACGTAGACGCGGAGTGAATGCCCGGTGGCTGGTTATTCCCTCATGTTGTCCATTGTGTACGACCTACGTATGTCTCTCGTCCAAAAAAAGTTGCATCCCCTCGCACTCTCGCTTGCCTGCCTTGTTTAGAACCAAGCCTGCACACCAAGAATCCACTGCATATGTTTCTGATCTACCACTTGTTCTTTACGGGTGTAACTTGGTGAACAGATCAATAGCCGAACTCCGATCTGATCTACCCTAATAACCATAACTATGTACAGGCTAAACCAGGGTAAAGTATAAGGACCATTTACACCACTGTGCAGGTAACCCCAGAGAGAATGTACAATGTCTAGATGGAGAATTCTGTCTCAAAGCAGTCACGTCGCAAATATGCCAATGATCTTGAACGGCGGGACGCTGGAACCTTCCGAGCCAAGCAGTATGCACTCGATATAGTGTGAACCCCTTGCCACGTTGCGGTCAATCAACTGCAACCTGTTTTTTTTTTGCGTCCAATCAGCGCGCAGGGTAAAAAGAAAGAAAGCACTCACGTAGCTTCCTCGTCGTCGGTATCACCTTCGTTGTCAATGGTGACCCTTCCGATGTAGTTGTCGTCTACCCAGCAGTCGACCGAGCTACTACCCTCGGCGCCGAGCACCGTGCGGGGCTCACGCACATAATAAATGCCAACGTCGCCCGCGCCGACCGCGAGCGGCACGCGCAGGCGGCTCGTCGGGAGCGTGCTGTACCAATAGTGCGACGCGCTGCTGGTCATGGGGACGCTCGTCTGCGGCGGGTGGTGCGCGTTCCAGCCCGAGCCATAGAAGAGCGACGGCGGAAGCGGGTTCACCAGGTCGTTGGCGGACACGCATGCCGGCGCGATCTCCTCGTACACGCGCGGAGACATGTCTGACGGCCGTGACCCAATCCGCGAGGCGGGTACCTGTAGGCCGACGACGGTATGGCCCGCTGCAGCTCGTGGTCGTGGAGCATCCGGGTCGGCAGGGCCGGCGGCGGCGGCGGCGGGTGCAGCCCCAGCCCCAGCTGCGGCTGCACCTTTGCGTGGACCTTTGCCACCGAACAATCCTGTTGCATCTTTGGGCGGGGTGCCAGCCTGCACACCGAGAGTGTAATATATGGGCAGGGCTGCACCGGAACCTCGGGCAGCACTCCATGCGACGCAAACCTGAGATTGAATGTACGCGATGAGGATGTCAGAGAGAAGGCCGTGGCCGGCGGTATTGGCCAGGATAGGGTCGGCATAATATCGGGAGATGGAGACGGGCGAAGTGATGTAGGATGGGTATAGCGCGGCTTTGGAGCTAACAGTGACAGTGTGTGTGAGCATACAGTGCGGCGTGACGTCAGGGAGATAGAGCGTACCTGATGTGGGGTACGTCGTAGAACTGGGAGACGACGCTGTGCCAGTGGTCAGGCCCAGCAAAACCGTTTTGCTCATGCACTTGGGGTGAGAAGTGGCCAAGGACGACGACGGCGGGCGAGTCTGGCCGCAAAAGGATGGATCGTACGAGCAACTCAAAGTTCTCGAGCGTCTGACGGTCACTATAACGAGTTATCAGCGAGTAATCTCCCCGACCAGATGGCGAACGTGACGTACGCCTTGTCATCGGTATCTAGTTCGAGAATCACGAGATCGGTATAGTCTGGTAGATGGTGTGCGCTGCAGAAAGAGAAGTACTCGGAGTTGGTGCGTCGAATTGCGCCGTTGGTGAGCTCTGAGGCAGGGTGTGGAAAGACGGAGTTCCACCAGGAGAAGAAACGAGAAGGATAGCAGTCTGGAGAGATTGGGTCATCGCCCGCACCGTGGCACGAAGAGACTAAATATCTGTCAGGACGAGGACGATACTCAACAGGAGGCGAGGGGCTCACTAGAACCGCCAATCACGCTGATGGTGACAGGCTGGCCGAGAAGGGCCTTGTGGATCACCTGCTGCACTCGGGCGCCGCTGCCCAAGTGGAGCCAGCTCTTTGAAACTGCAAGGGCGCCGTATTTTTCGGCGAGAACATCGCCTTTGCCAAAGGTGGGACAGAAGGGAAACGGGTTCTGGGCAGCTTCGTTGTCAGCGTCCGAGAGATTGAGATAATTTATCGGGTGCAACCCGGCAGAGTACTGTGAAGGGTGGTTGCGCAGGTAGTAGGCGGCGTCCGAAGAGTGCGAGGGCAGAATGAGGCGGGTGAAAAAGATCACGGAAAGAAAGAGAGCAAGGATGAGCCAGATACGATTTGGCAGGCCAAGTGTACGTTGGTTCAGCCGAGACGGCGGTTTGTCTGCCGAGGAGAGGATGGCAGACGGGGGCAGACCTGGTGTCGGCGGTGCGATGAAGGCTGAACTTTTTGCGGTTCGCCGTTGCATGAGCGGCGAAGAGTCAGACTTTGACGGAGGGAACAACAGTGGAGGGGGCGGGCTCGGGGAGGGGGAAGAGGACATGACGGCGGTCGCCAGTTCGAGGAAAGGAAGAGCAACTCCTCGGGATGTGCCCGAATTCCGCGTGCCAGCGAGGCGCCGGCTTTTATCTCTCTTAGTCTCCAACGACCACGGCCATGCAGCCAGCTAGGCTATACCGACGTGTACCCACACCGGCCGCCATCCTCTTCGGTGTCATCGTCGGCGCACTCCTTACAAGGCTCATCTCCTTCTCGTATCACTCTGGTTATTCCACCTCATGGCGCGGTAGCGGACACGCGCCTATACACAACTCACCCCGTCCAACCTCCTCTCGCCAGGCACCTCCTACCCTCGCCCAGCGACGACGCGTTCTAGACATCCTCAGTACTCTTTCGCCCCACTACACGCGCGAGTGCACACGAAATCTCAATCCCCTGTACGTGCAGCAAGCGCGCGAACGATACGCCCCCCTCATCGGCCACAACCCGCCTCCGTCCAAATCCTGGCTCTTTGATCTCGGCCTCGGCAGTCTTGACCCAATCCCCCGCCCGAGCCAGGAAGAGGCATCTTACTACAGTCATAGGCGCGACCTCTCCGGCGGAGAGCACAAGTACTTCTTTGCCATCAACCTTTACAATTCCTTCGATGTCATTCCAGACATCTTTGCCACCCTCTTCCGCGTCGCCGCCGTCCTTGGTTACCACAACGTTTTTGTGTCCATCTACGAGAACGGCTCCAGCGACCAGACAAAGGCTGTTCTCCGCATTTTTGACGCACTCGCCCGCTCCGTTGGTCTCCGGGTTACCATCCGCACTTCTCAGCGCACACGCGGGGCGTTCAATCACCGCATTGAATATCTCGCCGAAGTTCGAAACGCCGCCTTTGTGCCCCTCCACGAGCTGCGAGATGATCAGAACGAGTATTTTGATACCATAGTGTTCATGAACGATATCCTTCCATGCATCGATGATCTCCTCGAACTCATCTGGCAGAGCCGCCTGAATAATGCCGGCATTACCTGCGCCGCAGATTACATGTACCATGATGAGCTCGTACGTCCGTCTTCCTCTATCCACTCTTCACAGCTGATTCAAGTGCTTAGGGTGCTCCGGTCTTCTATGATAATTGGGTTGCGCGTGACATCAACGGTACTGCTCTCGAAAACGCTCCTTTCGAAGATATTTTCCACCACGGCGCCTCGTCCGTGCGCTTCCAGCAGCATATGCCTATTCAAGTCCAGTCCTGCTGGAACGGTGTCGCCATCCTCGACCCTGCTCCCTTCTACCAGCCTAAACACGTTCGCTTCCGGATGGCACGCATCGCCGAAGGCGAGTGCTCCGCCAGCGAGTGTTCTCTAATTTGCAACGACTACTGGGAGGCCGGTTACGGACGCATCCTTATGGTGCCTCGCGTAAAGCTTGCATACGACCGGGTATGTGTTTTATTTTTATCTCCGTTGTCCGCGCGTGTAAGTTTTGTCGTCTGTCGCACTAACGGATACATTGCAGAAAGTTTTCGACATCATTCACCCTCCGCGGCGCAACTTGACTACGATTCGCGGCTACGTCCGCCTCGGCGGGCTCCCTGACAACCCACGCACAGATCCCCAAGATCGTTCATGGTTTGGTCCTCACGACCGCCTCTTCACAGAAGAGGAAGGTGAACCCATCGACTTTGTGCCTGGTCCCCCCCAAGGTGCGCACAATTTCTCCCCTCCCCCCCATTAGTTTCGTCGCTGATCCCGCGTGCTGCCCCGTAGTGTGGTGTTGGGGCTGGGACGGCGCCGGTGACCTCGATGGTCCTGATGTCGATCCCATCTGGGTAGAGGTGCCAGAAAAGTCAAAATCAGCGCACGCTGTCGAGGTTAAGCATGATAGGGGCTTCAAGAGTCACTAGTTGGATATGGGGAGCATTCGGGATCTCGGGCTTGGGGATGGACCTCAGATCAGATGGATATACTAACGGCGCGCTCGAACGCTCTAATGAACCTCACGCTACGATTAATCGAGGCTGCATCCGGTTCTAGGCAGTGTAAGATCAGTGGTGCAATAGCCCCACGCGCAGACGTTCCGTAGTATATAGTGGGTTTTATTTATTAGACAAGTGTGAGAGCAACGAGCAAGATAAGTGCGTTGCCGCTGGTGGTACGGAGAGAGGTGTAAAAAGCTCAGGTAAACCGCTTCCAAGCGTGCTTTTCGTATTCCACCATCTGCTTGCGCTTTTTCGGTCTGTGTCGGATATTCCGGTAAGCATGCGTTGGCAATAAAGAAGAAATATAGGGGTCACGCACAATACAGGACCGCGCGGTTCGACTAGCGCTCGGTGCTGCATGCTCAAATATCGGTCTCGGAACAAGTTGCCTGTGGGCTTCCGTGACAGCAAGACAACACAACGTCAGCCGTTGCACGACAGACTCAGCGGTACATAATATGCACCACACACCTGAAGGCCACGCAGGCTCTCGCTGAGCTCCTCGCCGAGCTGCACGTCCACTTCTCCCTCGCGCACTATATGTTTGCCAAGCTTTTGTCCAGCGAGACCACTTTGCGCGAGGAGCGCCTCCCGTTTTACACGCCGTTCTTCTGCGACCCGGGCACGCGTTGCTCGACTCCTGTCTGCGGCTTTGCGGAGGGACTTGGCAGAGTCTACGGATGCATGCAGCCGTTTACGCAGCGTACGCTCCACAAGGGCGTGTTTCTAGCAAAATTGTAAGTGATAAGCGAGGCGCACGGAATGAAAGAAGGCTGTCGGCATACCTCGGTGCGCAACTTCTCTGCCTTTCGTCTCTGCTGTTTCGTCTTGCGCTGCGGCACCGCCGTGTTATTTTTTACAGTATTAACGCTTTCACGCCCCCGCTCCAACCCATCCCGACCTTCAGCGTCGGCGGGGTCGTCTCCCGGCTTGTCTATCAGCATGCCCTGCGTACTCCCCTCACCACCTGCGTTCCGCGCGCTGAGAATGCGCGCCTTTGTGGCCTCGAGCGCCTCTGCTTCCTGTACGCGGCGCAGTTCGGCTTCGTGAGCGGCAAGGAGGAGCGTAGTGTGGGCGGCTTCCGGTGGATTATACGACGTTCCGGCATGTGGGGCGGGAACTGCGGGCAGAGTGATTGCGGTGCGTGGGTGGGGGACATCTGGTGCCTGCGTACGAGAGACTCACGGCATCAGCATAAGGGCTAGGATCCTGGGAAGGAGCGGCGCACACCTTGACTTTAGCCTCGACGTTCTGCGCTGCCTCTGCAGACCACACGTCGTATTGCCCGCTTTTTTTCACGGCTTCTGAGACTTCGAGCAGTGCGCTTCCTGCACCAGGTTGCGAAGGGTCCACGATGCTATTCAGTGGGCCCCTGCGATCCTTTCGCGCGATCCTGAGCAACCGCTCTTTATCGCGGGAACTCACGAGAGACTTTCGAGGTCTCGCATGGACTGCCGGGACCGCAGAACGGAGGGTGATTATTTGATGTGACTTCAGGGAAGCGCGGGAGAAGCGCGGGAGAGACTTGCGAACTGAGAGGTAGAGGGGGAAAAGGATTATGAGGTGGGAGCGTGAGAAAAGTGAAGAGACCCGTGCCTTTGTCGTCGCCTTTGATATCGACGACGAACAGCTCGTTATCTGTCTTTTGTTGTAATGTCGACCTATGAACAGATCATAACTTAAGACCAATAATGATGGGGGAAAAACAAAACGCGCACCCAAGTGTGCGCTCTTCGTCGCGAAGAGCCTCGATTTTTTCCTCAAGATCTTCGATGTCGACATTCTTCCTCCACGCCTTTTTCCCTTTCCTGCTCGACTGATTGTGCTGCGCAGGTGCACCCACGGTGGATGCAGCTGTCGATTTCTTTTTCGGCTTGAGGGTAGAGGTCGAAGCGCGTTTGCTATGGATTGCCATGGCGGCAATTTGAGAGAGTCGCTGCGGTTTGCGGGCCGCCAATCTATAGACATCGATCATATACGCGCGGTCCAGTTGGGACTCGTACCTGCCCCTTTCACTGGTGAGTGCCTACCCCGCACACTGCAGCCTCATACGCAGGACATTTACGCGCCTGTCTCCTAGTGTATTAGATTTGGAGGATCCAGATGTCAAACATGGATGTAGACGCGATTGAAGAGGTGGAGATGGAATACTACGGCGCTACTCAAACAGAAGCTTCTTCTAGCAGGGCCGCCGCATCGTGGTCCATCGTTGTCGACGAGGCGCATCCGTTCGACCTCGATGCGTACATATCGGGTTACTCTGGTACGCATGTATCCTGCTATTCCACCCTGTTTGTTGGGTTGTCGACGCGACGCAGGTCGAACTGCGTTGGATCGCTTGATCTACATCATCACGCACTCCGCTGCTCTTGCCCCACAGGCCCTCAATCGCTCTCTTCGGCTCCTCACATCGACGCAACGTGACACAGGGCTATACGAAGTTATCTTGTCTGCTTACAAAACTACAGCATCTCAACCCGGCGTCGAGCTCCCGTCTCTCGAGGAGCTTATCCCCGATCACACACCATACCTCACTTGGATTGAGGAAACCAATGAACGCAATTCTGCAGACCGGCGGAAGCTCGAGGTTGAGCTCAAGACCTATACCGGGAACATGATCAAGGAGAGCATCAGAATGGCCCATCGAGACCTCGGTGCATTTTACCGTGCTACGGGCGGTTTCGACAGCGCTCTGCGCCATCACACCAAGTCGCGTGAATTCTGCACGACAACGCAAAACATGCTCGACATGTGTCTCTCCGTACTGGAGGTAGGCCCCCTCTCTATCTTACCTTTTGTTCGGCCCCGCCGACACTTCAGCTATAGCTTCTCCTGGAGCAGCGCAGCTTTTCACACATCCCGACGTATGTTTTCAAGGCAGAGTCTGCGTTGGACAGCATCGCGTCATCTGGGCTGTCGGGTACCAGTTTCGGTCACGGGCTAGGTTCCTCGGGGCAGAAGCGAGTCGACCAGCACCACGCAGTCGAGGCAAAGCTCGCACTTTGCACCGCGCTTTCGCACCTGTTTAATATGAACTACGCAAAAGCGGCGCAGGACTTCCTCCAGCCAATGTCCGCTGCGGCGCTCGCGCCTTGGACCGGTTCTATCGTCTCGGTGGGAGATATCGGGGTGTATGCGACACTTTGTGCGCTCGCGACTTTGGGACGCAACGAACTCAAGTCGAGGGTCTTGGAGGGGGGCGAGGGGCTGGCGGGTGAGGGAGAGGGTATGAAAGAGCTTCTGGACGCTTGGATGGCAAGCAACTTCCGTGTTGTGCTCGAGCTGCTGGAAAGGTCCTCCGTAAGTGCTCTACGTTTCCTCATAGCAGCTGGATGATGAGCTCCCTCGAATCTAGACTCGTCATTTGCTCGACCCCCTGCTCGGTCCGCACGTCGTGAACCTCACTGCGCTTATCCGTGCCCGCGCGGTCGTGCTGTATTTCCAGCCATTCGCGACGATTCGGCTCGAGCGCATGAGTGCGGCATTCGGATGGACCGTCGAAGATACGGAAAGGGAGGTCGTCGCGCTCATTCAGCGAGGGGATATCCTCGGCCGGGTCGACAGTCAGAACAAAATACTTAGGGCACGCTCGACGAACCCCCGGGCGCAGCTGTACGCCCACGCGCTCAAGTCCGGTGCCGAAATGCAGAAAGCCACAGACAAGTTGTTGCTCCGCCTCCGGCTGTGAGTCTACTCGCTCACTGAATGCCCCACACCTGACCTGTTTCATATCGGCACAATAGCCAACAAGCCGATTTGGTCGTTCGCAAGCCGCAGCCGGCACCGACCTCAGGTGCACCAGCCTCCGGTGCTGGGGCCTCCGAGTCCGCGGAGCAGTAGAAAATTTCACTGTGAAGTCACACTCCTGTACCGTTCATGCTTTCTGTATCGCACATTTGTTTCCACACACGCACCGTTACAAAGTCGAGATGCATTTTGAATCCCCGCTAAGTCTTCGGGGTGTTGTATACAATCAGTCCATTCCAAAAAATGTGCTATTTCTCACTTGAAAATATGAGATGACTAGAATGGAGGCGGTTGTTCGACCATGAATATATTGATTGTAACAAAACTGGCATCATAAACTATCCTCGAACGTAAAAACTGAAGACGCGCCGGAATCTAGGTGCGTAGCCAAGCTGTCTTTGCTATCTTCTTCAATCTCTTCTGCTCCTTAAAGCGCTCCTGCAAGTGTTTGGTGAGTGTACCGCGTGTGCCCTTTGCGAAAGCATTGCGCACCAAATCCTTTTTAGTCGGCCTTTTGCGCTTCTTCCCGTTTGCTTCGTCTTCCTCTTCCTGTTTGTTTCTCTGCGCAACCTCGTGTTCCCACTGTTCCATGTTGAAGTACACAGAGCTCATGCGTTTCATGCGTTCGTACTCTGACAGATGGGTAGGGTCGCGCCCGTCAGGTTTCGTAAATGCGCCCGTATGCGCATTGAACTTCGCAGAGAAGCTGTATGCGCTGCCTGGAGCGGACGGCCCGGCGAGGGTTGGATCGAGGTGCGCGAGGGAAGGGTCGATGCCCTGCGCAGCGGCGGCCTCCTGCAACGCGTAAATCTGCGCGACAGAGGGCGGTACATGTGTCGCACCGGAGGAAGACCCGGAGGGCGCCCCTTCTTGAGCGTTGGGAGGAGTAGCAGAAGCAGAGGCAGAGGCGGGTGGGGAAGAAGAGGATGAGGAGGGCTCGTCCGCGCTCGGCTGCAAGGGATTGACCCAGGTAGTTTCCTGAGTGGCCGTGTTGTAAAAGTAGTATGCGCTGTGCGCGGATGACCAGATTGCCTGCCAATTTCCGGACGAAGGTGGCGATGCGCTCGTTGAAGATGAGGGAGCTTGGGGCTCAGCATTGGACGGCAGAGGCTCCTCTTCTTTTACCTCCTGCACTTCATCCTTATCGGATGAAGGAGATTGTTCTTTTGACGCGGGGGATGGGCTAGGGCTCTTGCTTGGCGGGTTGGACATCGTTGGTGGAGGCTGAAGGTCGATATCGGCACTCGCCGGGGTCGGTGATTCGGCGCGCCAAGAGGGTGAGGACGTCGTTGAGCTCGATCTCCTCCAAGTCCGAGTAAGAATGGGTGATCCACCTGGCCCGATAGCCTTGCCGTCTCAACAGCCCCTCCGCTCTGCCATGAAGCATTCTTCTCGCCCGTCCACACCCTCTGCGAATTCTCCGCCTATTTCCCCGTTCTTTCAACCCTCACCAATCCCTCCAGTGCCACAGGTCCCCATCCTTCCTACAGCATCTCCCGTCCAGAGCTCCGTTAGTACACTGAATTCTCCACTTCCCACAGCTAGCCCCTCGGCATCCGGTAGCCCCTCAGCATCTGGTTCACTGCCTCCCCCATCCTTAGCTGTACAGTCCCCGACTTCTACCATAGCTGGTCCGAATGCAGGGTATACGTCGAAAGTATCCTTTGATACGTTTGAGAACCCTGTAGCCTCTATGTTCTCATTCACCTTGCAAGTCAAGTCAGGTGGATACGAGCGCAGCCCAAGCACCCGCGTATTTTTGTGCGCTTCTAGTCCGGATGATAGTGGTCGTCATGCGCTAGACTGGGCAATCGAGGGCTTAGCCCAGGATGGAGACGAGCTTATCGTTTTTCGTGGAATAGACCAAGACGACTTAGGTTTGTCGATTCGTCTTGTCGATTCGCTTACTGTCCCTCTAAATCAGCGTCTGCAGAGAGAGATCACGACGTGGTCCGTGAGGAGGCTAGAGATCTTATGCATCGAATACAAGAGAAGTGCGTCGAAGTCGATCAGGATCGAAAGGTATCCATCCGTTCACTGCTGCGCCGGTTGACATTTATATTATTTGTCTTTGTCTCAGCTATCCATCATCGTCGAGTACATCGCAGGAAAGGTTACAACGACGATCGACCGTCTCATTGCGCTTTACCGCCCTGATTCCGTTGTTGTTGGTTCACGGGGTTCGCGGAAGATGAAACAGGCGTTCGGAGCTGCCTTTGGAGCGCAAAGCGTGGGAGGCGTCTCGAAGTACTGCCTTAGTCACTCCCCCGTGCCCGTCATTGTAGTGCGCCCGGAGAGCAAGGTCCGAAAGACGCTCGACAAGCGTCGCGCTGATCCGAAGCGCGGGATACATTTCGATGAGTATGAATCCACTTCTTGATGCGGTTACCGTAGACGATAACTGATGGTGTTGTGGTAGCCACCGCCTACAATCGCAGAGAAGCAATGTTTCTGGGCCTGGATTGTCCATCACATCTACCATGTCTCGTTAAATAACTACAGTGTACTTTTAGTTTTAGTATTAGTCGACACGATCACATGACTCTATGAAACCGTGTCCGCGTCGGGTTGACACCGTCGCTTCAACTCGTCCCAGCAACGATGGACGGCACTGAATTCGGTCGTTACGGTGTCCTACGCTTCATGAGACGCCATGAAGACACTGTCATAGCTTCTTACCCAATAGATGACGATGAGCTCACCTTCGGTTGTGACCCGTCCTGCAGCGTTCGTCTCTACTATCCCACCGTCAGCCCCCTCCACGCCAAAATCATCTTCCAGGAGCGCAAAGTTAGTTGTTCATCACCTGGTGTCCCCTCCTCTTACTGGTAGCTAATAATCGTGGTTTTCAGGCATTTATAGAGGTGCTGGGAATACATGGTCTCATCGTCGACAAATGTCGAGTATTCCCAAAATCCAAGCCGTCCACTACAATAGTTCCATTGTCAAACAACTCGGAGCTGGAACTCAACAAGAAGCGTTTTCGCTTCGAGTATCCGCCCAAGGCGCTCCGTCCCGTCCTCGCTTTCACCCCATCAGGATCGACTTCGAAATCTGCTCGGAAACGCGTTCTCAGGCTGTCCATGATTCAGAGTGCCCAAGTCTTCACCCCACGCCCCGATCCCGATCCCCGCGTCAACCTGCGTGTGCTGCAGACCCCGATCCGGTTGAACAGTTCGCCACTGAAACACGCCCATCACACCTTCAAGCAGGAGCAGGATGACCAACAGGACGGAGAGGACGGCACACCCATTCGTCTCGTCGAAGGAAATCGCCCGCAGGTCGTGGAGGAAGAGCAGGATCTCGTGATTCTGGAGGAAGTCGACGCTCCCGAGACATCTGCTCAACCACAAGCGACCCAGCACGTCCAAAGCCCTGTGCATGCCCCCCAAGCAGGAGCCGCTCCTGGCTTCCCTCTTGCCCCGTCCCACCAGTCACAGCAGTTTCAGACACCACGTCGGCGGCTAGCCCGACCGTCATTGCACCGTGCGGTCCTGATCCGTTCCGCACAGCGCGCGGCAATGCGTTTCGAGATGGAGGAGGAGGAGGAGCGTGAAGTGGAAGAACACGTTACACCAATCGAAGAACAAATGGAGGTGGATGAGGAATACGAAGGTGATCAAGACGCGGTCATAGAAGAATTCAATGAGGAGGCCGGCGAGGACACAGAACCGGACTCTAAGCCAATATTTGGCTGGCGCAAGAGTCTCGATGCTTTTAAGAGCAGCCTACAAGCTCTCCGCTCTCCTTCAAGGTCCCCGGAGAGGGACGAATACATGGAGCAAGACATTGCTGAGGTAAATGGAGCTCGTTTAGGGTGTTTTCTAGTATCTGACTGGCTCGTTTTGTTCGAAAGGCTCACGAAGATGCCGAGGAGTATACTGCTCGTGATGGAGATGAACCCTTGGACCGAGATGATGAATTGCAAGAGCCCGAGAATGAAGAGGGCTTGGGTGATGCATCTCATGGAGACGAAGCCGGACCTGAAAGCGAGCTTGCTAACCAGGATGCATCGACTCCTTATCAACTCACCCCCCAACGCCCGGAACAGCGTTTCTATTTTATGACACCACAGACCCACAGGCCTAATGGGGCTCCCAGTCTCGCGGATCGTGTCAGAGGGCGCCAATCGACAGGCGGCGCTGCCTGGGCCAGCTTGGCCAAACCATGGACGGTCGCTGAAGACCCGGCCCCTGCCGTAGACAAGAGTGCTTCTCGTGCGAACGCGGAATCGAGGGAACGGAGAGTTAGTCAATTGGAAAGACGGGTATGATCAGTTCCATTGCTCCCAAACTTCTGGCCTTATGTATACGCTTCTTTCTTTGCAGACCATTCAGGAACGAAGACGCTCTGCACTCACTCAACCCGACGAGTTCTTTGGAGAGAACATTCCAGGGTCACGGCGTAATTCGTTGGGTCCTGACACACCTACTTCAAAAGCGATTCTCGGCGTGGCTTCCCCATCCAAGATCTGGCCCGCTATCAAGGAAGACGAAGAGGAAGTCGAGACTACTATGCTACTCGAAAAGATGAAGGAGGTGGTCGAAGGAATGCAGCGCCGACGAAGCATGCAGCTCGAGGTGACTTCTAATGCTCCTATTCCCAACAAGACGGAAATATGTGACGAAGACATGGCACTTGAAGAGGAGATGCCCGAGGATGGTGAAGCGCCTGTCGAATATCAACATCCCTCACAAACGGATTCTTGCCCCGTTGTCAACTCGTTCCCTGCCACACCACAAATGTCAGATCTTAGGCATGTCTTTTCTGAGAAGCGCGCAGCAGGTATGCCGACGCCTTATGCTGGCGTCCGTAAGCTCTTCCAGGCGGAGCATGCCCGGAGTCCCGAGACCCCTCGCCTAGATGGAGTACGCGAGATGTTCTCCCGTGCAAGACAGCGAGAACCAAGCACCCCGATCTTCGAAGGAGTTGGCGAGATGCTTGTAACGCCGCCTGAATATCCCTCTCAAGAGACTGCCGGGCCAAGCGACGAAGTTGGCGCAACAAGTACGCCAGAGGTGGTCGCTCCAGCTCCAACGCGTCTACCGAAGCCAGCTTCTGGAGCCCCAGCGAAGACATCGGCCATTCGCGTGCACGAGGGCCGGGAAACTCCCACTGACTTGTCGCAGCTCGCCGACAGCGAACTAACGCCTGACGCACCACCGGCCAAACCTTCAAAGCACAGTGCAAACGCGCCAAAAGCATCGATCGTGAGGCGAACGACTCGAAGAGCCGAGGCCGAAGTGAAGGAGGTGATAGTTTGATTGTTAACTGTGATCGAGTCTAAATACTAACGCGGCGCGATTCTAGGATGTGGCGCCTGCGCCAGCCAAGTCGGTGAGCAAGGCGAGGAGACTTGTCAGCGAACCTCCTGCACAACCAAAGCCGGCTGCATCCAGACTCGAACCTGGACGACGTTCGCGTACGACCACGAAGTCTTCCGAGTCTACAGACCAGGAGCCCGCCGAGTCGAGCAAGCCAACGCGCAAGACGGCGCGAGGCACGAAAGTCCCAGCCACGACTGCACCCGATCCAGAGCCAGAACGAGAACCAGAGCCCGCGAAGAGTATACGCCGGGGAGCGAGACGCGGCCAACCGGTGGATGTGGACGTGGCACCAGCTACCGCCACGATCAAGCGGCGCGCGGCCAAGCCAAAGGCGGGCGACGCGGACGATCCACTAGACTCCATCGATCGCGCCGAGCCTCCTCTTACGTCTCGGACGCGGCGCGGGAAAGGCAAGTCTGCGGAACTGGAAGATGGGAGCGTAGGCGCGGCAGGTGCGCAGCGCACTACCCAAGGCAGGCGGACACCCACTGCCGCTGCCGCTGCCAAGGCGCGTGCCACTGCATCTTCCGCGAAGAGCGCGCGTGGGGCCATGGAGAAGGAGAAGGAGAACACGCCAGAGCGAACCCATGTGAAGGAGGAAGACGAGATGCAGCAGCAGCAGCCAGCGGCGGTTGCCGTCAAGGGCGTGCGGACGCGCAAGGCGACGACAGCGGCGCAAAGGGCACATAGCGAGACGGAAAAGGACGCGGATACAGTCAAGGCGAGAGCGAGAGCGCCGAGAACGAGGGCCGCCAGTGGGAGAAAGTAAGTGCGAACGTTGCGCTGCGTAGATAAACCTCGTTCGTGCGCTACGCTGATGATTGTATAACTATTATGACTGTTGACGACCTTTGCACTGTGTTATGAACGTATTGCACCCCCCTCTCCTGTGTGGCATCCTCTGTACTCTCGGGTGGCGTTGAGTCAAGCTAGTCAAGTGTCACTATTACATTCACTGATGCGGCTGTGTGGGCCCACCGGGTGTTCGCCAAGCTCTGACTTTTGGTTCCGGTATATATGAATTCCCCTAGTTTGGCTCACGTGGAATTCGGGGCTGAATTATGCTTACTATACTGTCTTTAATTCGTAGTGGTTCGTAGGCGTCCGGCCATAGTTACGTGTCCCGAAATGGATTGGAAAGAAAGGTCTGGCTTCGGAAGCGGCGAACTTCCTCAACCTCCGAGTCATGTCTACAACTTCTATATCTTCTCACAGCACGACTTCACCAGACTTGCTAGGGAAATTCTCACTTCCTCTTCATGCAGACTTAATTATTCGTTCTTGTGACTCTCATGATTTTCGAGTCCAGAAGCTTTATGTGATCGACAGCTCTCCTGTTCTTGCAGAGCGAATAATGGCTACCACATGCCACGATGTAAGGCCGGAAGGTAAGCCTCATTCCATGAACTGCCTTCCAAAAAGAGATAAAAACGAATAACAGCTACTTCCGAAGTCACTGTGGGTGGTGACACCAACGGCGAAGCTTTACTTCCGGTCATTCAGCTTCCCGAGAGCCACACAATTATTTCCAGTCTCCTAAGTTTCTTGTTCCCTGTACCTCCTGTTCTTCCTCCAACTATCGAGCAGACCTTAGAGCTCCTTTCTGTGGCTCAAAAATACCAAGTGAGCACCGCGCTGACTCGGATCCGAGACTGCGCTTCCAGGCATGACCCAAAATTTATCTGCCCCGAAACCGCATTGCATGTGTACTCTCTTGCATGGAAGTATGGGCTCCTTGATGAGGCGCTTCTGGCGGCGAAAGAAACACTCAAAAGGCCCATGACTATCCATGACTTCGAGGACAAACTCGACATTATACCTGGTGCCGCTCTTGGCGAACTTTGGAAATATCGTCAACGGGTTCTTGACAACTTCAAAGAAGGCGTTGCAGCGGAATTTTCCAGATCAGAAATATTCCCAACCTTGACTGTTCTAGACTGCGTTGAAATTTGCGAGTATGACATTCCACTGTGGATCTTCCGCTATCTCGTCTCCGTCGCAAAAGATACTGCTTGTTTTGATATCACCACCTTTCACCTCACCCTATCCTCTCATATTTCGCCCCCGGGAACTTCATCTGAGAACTGTGAATATTGCAAATCCATTCCCAGTGAGACCATTCGCGAACTTTGGACTACATTGACAGCTATTTTCCACGGAAGTATAAGAAAAGTAAGCTCCACTACCCTGAATGCAATACATGACGGATCTCACCTCATCCACAGGCTGGATCAGAGTTCTCACTCACACAATGGGAAATGCGCTCTCAAAGTCCTACCGAGGCAACAACGGGAGCCTCGCCTCTGCCGGAAGGCCTAAACATGCAAGCGGCAGATGTCATACTTCGATCGTCTGACCACATTTCCTTCCGTGTCCACAAGTCAACCATGGCCATATCGTCACCTTTCTTTAATGATTTATTTTCGCTCCCTCAACCCCATGATGGTGAAGTCATCGATGGTCTTCCCGTTGTACAATTATCCGAAGACGCGGAAGTTCTGCACAGCCTCTTCACACTACTTTACCCTATCCCCTCTGTGATACCCGACTCCTACGAGCAATCTTTGGCTCTTCTCACTGCTTCACAAAAGTATAATATGGACACAGTTTCGTCTACTGTCCGTTGCAACATAGTTCTGCCAACCACGGAGGCGGCCTTCCATGCATATGCAATTGCAAATAGCAAACAACTCATCCCAGAGATAGAAACTGCAGCCCGCCTCACTCTTGATCACCCCCTGACGTTTGAAATTATCGCGGATGCCCTACCCTTGTTTGAGGGCTCAGCGCTGCATGACCTCATCCACTTCCGCAAGCGTTGCCGTGACAATCTCCTCTCATTCTTCGTTGGCTTTGTTGATGGTAACGACAGCCTATCAAAAGCCTGGAATAGCTGTCGTAGGACTAAACGCCCATTCTCCACCCTCCAAAGCGACAAAGGCATCATCGCTGGGTGGTTTCGTGATTTAGTTTCCCAACATATCAAAAATCTGCAAGAGACATATACCTGCTCATTACCTAAATCTTCATCCCTTCGCAAAGAATTCACCGAGGCTCTCCGCGCTCATATCTCCGCAACCCAGTGCTCTTCCTGCTCAAATTTGTATGCTACGGAGGGAGAGGCTCTCCGTAACCAATGGCTCCGTAGAGTATCGAAGGCACGGGATAAGGTACGTATCTTCTCACCTTCCTGGGATCGTGGGTTTTACATCGTGTGCAGGAACCCTTCCAACTTGACACGGAAGCATCAAACTCATCCGGAAATCTAGAAAACACCGACGCCTGATAGCAGGCGTAACGCGGCGCTTACAATAATGTCCTACAAAGTAAAAACCGTAATACATACACGCTAATCTATCGGTGAGGGTTGAAAGGAAATTATCGGCGTGCGCATAACAACTCAGGATCCCCCGTCTTGGTCTCTCAATCGGTGTGCACTGACACCAATATTCAAGCGCAGATAGGAAGAGGCACTTAGTAAGGTTCGAGGAGAAAACAGCTGTCTGTCCTTGAAAAGGGGACGGCTGCCACCATGCCCGCCTGAGGCATACTTCGAAATAACCGGGAGCCAGCACCCGGAGAATGTATACTGACTTGCAGCGCTGGATTAGTTATTCATTTGAGGTGACATCTTGACAAAAGGCCGGGACCAGTGACCAGTGACTATCCAAACTCAGTGATAGACGCTTCGATGCGTTGAAGACACATGCGACTTCATCTTTCTCAAATAAAAGGTGGGTTATCGGCGCTTTGCTCTAGACTACGATTGGGTAAGTCGTCGTCAACTTGAAAATCCACAAAATTTGTTCTGAAACATTTCAAAAATTTCAAGCCGGGCGACTCCATGGACCCTTTGCCTGGTCCACGCCAAGTTGGTCTTCGGAACCTTGATTCTACCTCCTGAGTCGACCTGCACTCCGTTTCAATTTTCAATAAAAGGCTTCGCTAGTGGATCTTTTTATTTCTACATTTATCACGCCGGGACTGGCACTCAGGTAAGTTACTCAAGGCTCCGGTTATGACATCCTAGAGCGGGAGGCAACTGTGATATGAGATGGGGAAAAAGGGGCTTTTTTTCTTTTTTCTTTTGGTTACGATCTATCAGATAGCAGAAGATAGTAACTAGGTTACCTAACAGAATACGCTGGTGCGGGCCGTGAGGTGCGTGAGGCTCGAAGTGAAGGCACACCCGACGGTGGGTCACAGTAGTGTGGGATTCAAGCTTCAAGCTTCAAGCTTCAAGTGTCGTGTTCCTGTGTCTTCCTACCCACTAAAAAACCTTTCTTCTATGTGTTTAGTCATCTGGAAGTCCGCAATGTTTTGATAGGTTAGTTTACATTTAATTCTTGATTTAACTGTTGTTTTTTTATCCACAAGGGGCTCGCCCTCTTAGTATCCGCGAGGGGGTGCCCTCTTGTGCCAGCAAGAGTGCCGCCTGAGTGCATGTCCACTGTTTCTAATGACGTTACGGCGTGCCCACTAGGTACGTGTGATGGGGTGCCCTCTATTAGGTATGTAATGGGGTGCCCTATATTAGTATGCGTAAGGGGGGTGCCAGTCCGGTGCCAGTCCGGTGCCAGTGCCGGTGCCAGTACCAGTGCCAGTGCCCTCTAGGTATGTGTAATAGGGTGCCCTCTATTGAGTATGCGTGAGGGCGGTGCCCTCGTGTCGGAAAAAAGTTTGTGAGTCAGCCATTGCCAGTGCCAAAATAGGACCCGTGCTCAAATCCTCCGGGACTACTACTTACATGTAGCATGCCTGACCGACGCGAATGGTTTCGCGTCTTTGACCGACCCTACATAAATAAGTGGTCGCATGTTACCATATCGCATCGCAACATTTGAACCTCTACCCCAAGCGTTCCCTCCCTCTTACCGTCTCTGCGTCGGATTCGCTAGTTTGCGGGGACAGCATTATGTCTGGTTCGGTCTCACCATCACCATCACCACCACCACTGCCGGGTTTGACGCTGAGTCAAGCCTCGGTGCTCGGTCCAGGCATCGCAAGCTTATTCATCCAGGGGATAGAATCCGGTCTCGTCTTCGCCAAGTTCTCTCAGTGGTTCTACGCGCGTGAGCGCAGCGAGAACTCTACTGTATCCACCGTCGTCATATTTGTGACCGTAATTGGGCTGTACGTTTCTTCCAGACTCTGAACTGCATGACCGCATTAACTATTGTCGTTTATGAAGTGCCCAGTCTGGGATATGCTTTGCATCTGCTTGGACTAAGTACGTACAGCAGTTTGGGATTTTCGTACGTGTCACCTTTCTCCGCTTTCTACGTCAACGACCTACCTCTAACGCTTAAGTTGTGCCTCAGCTGTCCCCGGTCTGGGGCGAATACGTCCACCCAATCCTAGTGCGTGGAGAATCTCTTGTCTCAGCTCCTAACCCCGTTTGTATCCTAACGCAGTTTGTAGACCCTGGTCATATCGGCTCCCGTTCAAGCTTTGATGATTCAATGCTGTTATAAGGTTCGTCATCAACCACATCGTGGAGTCCCTCCCATTTGACTAGAACAACCAGCTTTCGAGCAAGAACATGTTCATCGTCGTCAGTAGCTCCGCACGTCATAGAGAGTACGCTGAACCATTCCTTACTCAGACTCCGCTCGTGTTACTTCTAGTGGCCTCGATAGTCATGTCACTATGGTCACTAGGTTTAATCGTTAGATGTTTGACCGTTGTCCCAGCGGATGTTCTTTCGCTCGAAAGGATTGGCATAGCTTGGCCTTGTAAGCACTCAACCCATTCCTAGAGAAATCCCTCTCTGAGACGTTTAACAGACTTGATGTCTGTCCTACTCCCCTCGTGTAAGTCCGTCATCGCTCATAATATGCTGTACACACCCAACTCCTCTCAGTTCTCGACCTCATTCTTACTGGCATCTGTGCGTCGTCTTTGCTTCTCGTGACATTGTCTTCATGTCCTCATTGTTGAATTTACCACGCGAAGTGCTTCACTACCTCATTCGAGCGATGAAGCATGTGTATGACACCCAAAAACGCAAGGTGTGTCTTGTGTTTATGGAGGATACCCGTTGTGTGTGCTCAGCTCCTGTTGGGAACTATAGCAGATCTCTCGCTTCGTGAACATCGTGTGGCAATCTGCACTGCCACCGACTCTCTGTGCCATCTGCTTGTCTGTATTCTATGTCAAATTCGTGACCGGCACGCGTCCAGTAGGTGCCCCCCATTTCTGCCCCTGCTCAGGATTCTTTGAGCGTCTTGTTCGTGGGAACTCACCGGAGCGACGGACGCTGATGACTGGCTTCCCGTTCTCAGCAAAAAACGCAGTTCTGGCTGACGGTTATCCAAGCGATGATCGGGAAGCTCTACGTTCTTTCGCTGTTTTACTTTATGTGCGTCGCTTCGATCTCACCTGCCTCATGATCTCGGTGGTTCACACCATTTCTGATGTCGTGTCTAGCAACCCTAGCACTAAACCTCTACAACAGGATGAGCGATCTACAATGTTCATATCGACGCTCACTGTACCAGCAGAGGCCATGAATACAGTCACGCGGGACGCTCGAGGGGTAGACACTGCGTGCGGTGAAATTTCCGCGGAGTGTAGGCCAGCAAGGACCGTAGACTTTGCCGTGTAGTCGACAGTCTCCGTTTTCAACCCTTTACAGTTCCTTCGTTATTTTTTTCGTCCTTGCCAGTGCGTTACTGTACAGAAGACCCGACTCAAGGAGGCTTGGCCATATTCCTAATAACTTGTCGCATCCATTACTTTCTTCACACACCCCTACGCGTCCGAGTCGTTCTGTTGCTGTAGGTAGTACTATAAGATAAGCGCATGTCACTACACGCCAACTTGAAGCCGATTATACCCGAGCATCCCTTCGCGTGTACATCTGACCATTTCCCACACACCAGTAGCCATCTCCTTGCGTAGACGTCACGAAGCGGTTGATGGTGGTGCCTAGCGGTGCCATGTTGTTCATATTGAAATTCAAGTTTGACTGGTTAAAGATCAAGACAAAGGATTAGGGGATTTGCAGAATGATTCACATCAGACAGATCTGCCAGTGGGGTGCTTTGGATTATGATATGCGCGCATATGCCACGCCACGCCAACCTCAGGCTATGGACGAGGGCGTCCGACTCAGTGTGTTCTTCCATACATGGATGTCATGGATGCCTGCGGCGATCAGCACGCTGAGCATTGCGCGCGTGTACGATATCAGCGCATTGTCCACTACCTCAATACCATGGGCTCAACGTTCAACGCCGACGACATGACTGTGGCTAGTACCACAATTGCATACGCATGACGGCAACTTGAATGATGCCTTGATCACCCAACACCACCTCAAGACCACAGATATAACACCGACGCCACTGCGTCTGCCACCACCGCCTACTTGGTCTTCTCCCGGCATACTCCTTGCATCTCTCGCGTTTGTCTCCTAGGACGTCTTTCACCGTCTCCTGCCGCCTCTCACATCTCGCCGATCTTATCAATCTCGACTCTGTTCTGTCTCTGTTTTGTCTACGTTTCCCCTTTGGGAGATTATCTACTCTCGCGGCACCGCTATGTCATATAAACTTCCACACCTAGCCCCAAGGAAACTATATACTTATAATAAGGTAGACCATGAGCAGGTATTACGCATTGTGTATCAACCATGTGTGTTGGAGATGTCTGATTTAGGGAACCTCTGATCGTTGTCAAGCATCGTAAGCCGCCGGGTCAATGTCTATGCCATACTGCGTCTTGGCCACCTCCCGCATTTGGCGATCTAGCTCATCCTCAAAGTATAAATCTTCTTCGCTGCCGATGATCCACTTCCACGTGTGACTCAACCAAAAAGCAAGGTCGGTTGAAGCTAATACGGTGTGGAATACTCCCTCGTGGAAGCGCTCTTTTATACGACCGCCGAAGCTCAGGTCTGAGGAGCGTGGGATGGCATCGGCAGCAGCCAGGCCTATCATCTTGATGCGATTGACTGGCGAGCCTAACATCTGGTTGTTGCCTTGCACGATGCTGGAGTGGGTTCGATGTATTAGTTGCCAGTGTTAACGCGCGAGGTGTGTGTCGCGAGACGACTTACCGCATGTTTCGACCGACAAAGATAAGCTCTTTGGGCATTTTATCGGTGTCGACGAGGAAATTCCGGAGCTTCTCCTTGAGTTGCACGCTAGCTTCGTACTGCGAAAGCTTGGGGCTCACATCGCCATCCGCTTTTGTTTTCCCGCCCCTTTTGACGAGGCTGATGGGCTTCAGAAGGACGGAGCTAGCGAAGAGGTCGGGCGCCCCGATACCCCACTGTGTGGCGACCCTCTGCAGAGTGCCAAGATCCATCGCGAGTAGGCCTTTCCATAGCTCTGCGTACTCTCTGCGAAATGTGGGAGAGAGGTCTACGTACAGCCCATGGTCAATCAGGACGAGCTGTGGGTGGCCAGGGTGTCGCGGGTGTGGGCGTATAAATATGTTCCCTGGGTGAGGGTCGCAATGGAGCCAGCCCCAGCGGAATATTTGTGCACTGAAGAGCTCGACCATCGTTTGCATGACCCATTTCGTCCCGCCTTCTAGAGGCTCGGAAACGTCGTCGGGCGTAGTACGGACAGGAGGTTCGAGAGGTGTGATAAGTTTCGAAGGAAGGTCCGTGCTCGAACCCCCCATGAGTTTGAGAATACCCTGTCGGTCACTGAGGCGTACGCCGTGAATCCACTCGGCGGTGAGCACGCGTTTCGTCGTGTATTCGGGATAAACCTTGGGTATATGCACGCGCTCGGACAAAAAAGAATCTTGCGTGATAAGCTCTGCCGTGCGACTAGCGTTCTGAGACTCCTTCACGAAGTCCAATTCTTGACGGAGATGGTCACTGACGAAGTCTGGTCAACGTAAGTGTCGGTGGGTATATCTTCATTCTTCCAGGGACACATACCAACAACAAAATATGCCGGCATATCAAAGACCCAGTGTTCATATATCCACATGACCACGCGAAAGGCGGCGAGGTCTGGCTCCATTTGTTTTGCTACAGCTGGCTTTTGGATCTTGACGGCCACCCAGTCTCCAGCATTTCCGTCTTCGCCTTTCAGTCGAGCCCGATGTACTTGGGCAATGCTGGCGCTGGCAACGGCTGTCTCCTCGAACTCAGCGAAAAGACCATCCGGGCCACTCGGAGGACGACCGAAGTCTTCTTGGAATACACGAGCGACGTCTGCAAAAGGGACTTGGGGCGCATCATCAAATAACCGAGAAAACTTGACCTGCATGGGTCTAGGTAAGAACGCAGCAGTCGCGCCGATTGCTTGGCCTGGCTGTGTGTTAGTTGGTCGCCACGAATTACCAGTAACATGCTGCGCACCAAACTTTATATAAAGTCCGCCATTGGAGATAAAGAGGTTCAAAAGGCGGTCACCGACGCGTTCATGTAAGGCCGAAATAGAGTCACTCTTGTTCGGAGTGAAATTTAATTTATAGTCTGCGGCGATGAGGGCACACTGTTGGAGTCCATTAGCGAGATGTAATGTGTTTCTAAAACGCGACGTACTGTCCAGAAGGTACGCAGATTCCGCGTTATGGTACTCGCATTGAATTCTCGATCTACGACGTACCCCCCTACACACAGCAATGTAGCATATCCCGCTCTTCGGAGAAAGGTATCGGATATGGATGCTCGCCGATCCAGTGGGATGGTTGAAGAATATTCGCGCCGGAGGATCGGTCTTCTGAGGATGCGATGCATTGCAAAGAAGGGGGGGAGCAGAAGGTGGTGAGCAGGTTACACTAGCATGTAGAGCGCTTGCGTGTCGAGCGGCATTCACGGCAGTTCAAAAGTGCAGAGGAATATCACACTTGGGAGAGAAACGAGCCGCGGATACAGCCTGTGATACTACGTGGTCACAAACCGACAGAGGACAGAAGGTAAGGAACATGTGAGTACAAGGGGTTCTTTCTTTTTTTTGAATGGAATCTGACCAATCAGTTCATGCCACCGACATTTCAAACTGTCGGAGCGAGGGGCGTTGCGTCGATGCGAAAGTTCACCGGAGTCCTAGTCTTCAACTACTAGTAAGTACGCAAGGCGACTGTTTTCCCGTTCTCGTACCACTTGCAGGAGCAGCGGAGAATGTGGCTCGACTGAAATCATGCCCTTAAGCTGTCACGCCGGGGCCACGGGTCTGTAGGTGAAAACCACAGCGCCACTGCGACCATTGGCGGGCACCCAGCAAAACGAAAGGCAGTGACTACACCACGTCAGCTATATTGAGGAATCCCTCTGACCTAGGAGAATGTACGTCCGCAACTTGTTCGAGTTAGTCCGAGTCACCAGACCTGCTCATTCAGTCGGACTAAGGTGATTTGGCTGTTGCTTGCGATCTGCCAATCTTGTGTCACCCACAGCATCGCTCGACTTCTGGCGAAATACCGACCCCCGGGACACGGTCCTTTTCATTTTGGATAAAAATTGGTCTCTGCCCTGACCACGACGACTTCAATTGCAGTTGGCTCCAACGAGACGCTTCCCTGGATTTCCTCGCGAGTGCGTATCCTAGTTAGAGATTTGCTCCCAATCACAGGCATGGATGTGTATCTCACAGTCGATCTCAAGTACACTTATCCTGGGGCATGCCAAAAGAAGGCTGTCTTCATTTCTGGTGCACCCCGCAGGGTCTGGAAGGAAACTGTGAGCATTGTGCGCGATCGGAAGTAATAATTGCACTCCGAGTAGTTACCTACGATTTGACTCTCTTAGATTCGGTCAGGGCGGGGAGCCTACAGAGAGTTCCCGAAGCACACGTTCCGGTGAGTTATCACCGTGAACACAGGGAGACCATGTCCGATAAATGCCCATATAGGGCAATTGGTGACGTCAGGTCAGTTTTCTTCCGTGTGGTCTATGAAATTGTTCAGCCTCCAAATGACGCATTTGGAGGACGCTAAATGCTAACTGTCATATTCCAGCCTACTTTCCCCATCTGTACAATAAGTTTCGTCATTTCGCACCTTCAGACCTTCAGAAGATGAGGTCTCGGTGAGGAGCTACGTCTTTCGCTACTGCCCAGATTCGCCATGTGGGTGCAAGCGATGTCCGGTCAAAAATATTTTCTATTCGTAGACTATGCTCCAAAGACTAGCCCAGTAGCCATGACCAACATCCTCAAGTTACCCTGTTTACCCTACACCCTTGCACATGCGACACTGAACTCAAGAATCATGCCCGTTCTGGAATCTCTACTGCATGCACAAGTATTTATCTTACGTCTGGCAAAGCAGGTTCGTTGAGCGGCAGCCAGGTCTCGCATGCTGCTCCCTGACTTGACGAGTAATGATGTCACGTGATAATTCAGGGGACATAAGGGGGGTCCTCGACGTCATCCTTTTCTCCCTTCTCTCTTCCAAACGGCAAGGACGTTGCCGATTTGAAAAAGGAGATTCACAAAGAGGGCAGCGGCAGCTATTGGAATGGTGTCAAAGCCATGGAATTAGTCTTTCTGCAGGTCTGTCTCCTCAGGGTTCTTCATTACTGTTCCAACCAGCACTCAGACTTTTCTGTCTTCTGTCAGGTTGACATAGACCCCATACCACATTGGGGTAATATTCGTGAGTTGCGGGCGCCGGACGGTGCCAGAGTGATGGTTCCGCTGGAACGGATACAACAATTATGGCCGGATGAACCAACTAAAGATCGCCTTCATGTATGCGTGAGGCTACCCAGTGGTGAGTCTGACTTGCTAGCACAAGTGCCGCAAGGTTCAGTAATTTGTTTGTTCTTCTCTTACTGAACGGTTCCGAACCTCTGGTCTTAGTGATGGGTCCGAGTTGTCAGCACAGGGTCGTAATTCCTGACTCCTTCCCACAGGCATTGCGTCGGATGTGCTGCAAGCCGCATGGGACCTATACGGTGTTATGTGGGGCAAACCTCTCCAAGACGTAGTGCAGAAGGCCCGTGGCCAGCAAGACGAGTTGGAATATGTGCCCGTCGCGCAACTCAAAGAGCTGAACATATCGTGGCTCGGTTTAGATGAAAAGGTTCTTCTATTCCGCCAAGAATACATCACCACTTTTGACTCACTAGGTTTGGAGTCGCCAAAGCGACGAGATAGTGTAATCGTAACTGGCCACTCGGGCATTGGTGAGCTTTCCGCTAATTACGGCCTCCTCTAACTCTAGCTAACTACCGTCTTCCAAATACTGATCCAAGAAAGAGCCTTTTCTTTTATTGTGTCCTGCTTCGCCGGTTAAGCGGCAAGAGTCCCACCGCATTTTAACTATTTCCAGTGACCGCGTTATACTCTTCGATGAGGGCGGGCCCCGGGAATTCTCGGGTATTCCAGATGGAACCTTGGCCCTCGCCGATTCTACTCCAAACAATAAGGTGCTATGTCAAGCCTTTCTAATCGCAGCGAAGGCACAAGTTGCTCGGATCATTCAAGCGACGTCACCAGCACCGGAGAATTGGAAGGCGTGGGTAAAGGATCTTAAAGCGAATATGTATGTAATGGACTACTTTTCGTCAGAGGAGATAAACACTCTCAGGTTCGTCTGAGTTTTGCAGGTGTCTCCTTTTTTGCTAAGCGTTTCCCAACAGAAAGCTACCTGATCTCAAACGTGACGTGCTCCAACGCCTTTACAATACCTGGGGCCCTTCTGCGCGCACCCGTGTGCGGTTAGCGCACTCTCCCAATCAAGAGAGGCGTTACGGGGACGAAGTCAAAACTGCTGTGCGAGAGTTTGTCTGGAAATTCCAACATACTCCAACATTTATCGACCCGATCACGGAGTCCCACGAAATTGTTTCCGTCCGACCAAGGAGCTTGCGTATGGAAGGGAGAAGTTCTCGCGTGGTTGTCTGCCCATTCCGCCTCGAAACCTCTTTCTTGAATAGCCGCTGATTCTGGCCCCTCTACACTCGAAATACCCGTGTCCCCTCGAAAGCGGTCGTTCACTAATACAAGCGCGGCATCGCTGAGGGAAGTAAATGATCACAGAGCCCCTTCTGTTTAGCTCCACCTCTCCGGATTTCGTCGCGCTTGGTGCCATTGTCTGCAGCGAAGACCCTGGCTCTTCAAGGCACACTACGAACCCAGGCGACTTCGAAAACATCCGCAGTGAAGTTCCGTCCTCGTTCCTAGAAAACCCCAAGTGGTACCACGTCTTCGTCACAAATGATGAGAGTAAGGCAGAAAAGTTACGAAGCCAGAAGAGAAAGGATCTTCCGGGCGACATTATCATCCGCTCCGCGGTTTGCGACGTTAATTGGTTGGGCTCAATTCACGGGCGCTTAGTTGGAATGAGCAAAAAGAGGGTATGTAGGCATCGGCTGTTAGCGATTAGTTCTTATCGTAACAATTCTCAAGGGACGTGACGCCAAAGAAAAGATTATACACGACGATAGCGACAACGATGAGAGTGATACAGAGTGATACTCATGTAGCCGATAACATCGATAACACCTGGCGCTGACCGACCTGGACTTACCTAAGGTGTGGCCTGCATTCGAGCACCACTAACAAATACTTTCGTGGTACTTTCATACGAGATAGATTCCGGCCAAGGTGACGTCAGCGGTACCTCGAGTGTTGGTTCTATTGAGACTGTGTCCCTCATAAAAACAAACGATGTAACAACGCAGGTCCGAGTGTATGTTGTCGAAAAATACGATGTGATTGTGCTTGGGACAGTTGTCGTTAGCGGGATTGGCTGGGACCTCAGGCCTCAGGCCTCAGTAGGTTTGAATCCGGTCCTGATGACTTCGAAGTGACATGGGGAGGGTTCGAAAACAGCTCATAGTTTATAGCGCTCTAGACTCCTCGTCAGTATACAATGAGAGATGGCGTATTACTCTCACTTTTCCACCATTTATGGATTGGAACGGGCACGGGAAACGCAAATTTCTTCTACACAAGTACGCTTGTCTTCGGCTTGCCAATAGCAGTGCACTTCTCGATTGCGTTTGAGCGGGCCGGTGCGTGGCGATAGGTGAGGAGGGGTGGGTGGTTACGCAAGAGTAGTGTTCTCGCGTCTGGGAGACGTTATGTAGACTGCAGCATAACACTATATCGAGATATCATCGATAGTATGGACCAAGCAAGAGTCATGCCCTTCTGGGATTGATATCCTTTCTCTACTGCGTGCACAAGTCTTTACCTTACGTCTGGCAAGGCAGATTCATCGAGCGGTAGCCAGGCCCCGCACGCTGCTCCCTGACTTGAGCCAATTATGCCACAGACACTCGTACGCGACATGAGATCAAAGCTCTGGATGACAATGGCCTTGTGAGCAGGTTTCATATTTCCTGAAGAAATTCTTCGTCCGTACCGATTTTGTTTCAAAACTTGAGTACCTGGCTCGCTGGCTCGACCTTATTGGAAAACCATCGTATCTTTCCGTACTGCGATGTAGGTCACAAGAAGTAATGGGATAGAGCCTATAGAGGGCTCGTCAATGAACTCTGCCACATTGGCTGGGTTGAGTTCACTGGGTCCGCGTCCGGATAATCACCAGTGCCAATGCTGTGAGGGCCAGCCATCATAGACCATGCCCAAAGTCATGACCAGTGTGCACAGACCGAAAGTCTAGAGGGCTCCGCAGTTCAAATTTTCCACATGGGTAGCATGTGTCACCCAGACACATGGCCTGATACCACAAAGAGTTGGAGCAGGACGCTGGCCAGCGGTCGGCGGGGAGTCGAAGTAAGCGACAAGAAGGCGATGCGAGTCCGCGGAAATCGGTGCAGAGATACGCGTGAAAGGTTTCTGCACTGCGACATGGCAGCTGATGCGGCGACCAGGAACTTGTCGCCCGAGGCGCAAGGCGTGCATGCACGTGTGGATAATATAATGTGGCAGACCTTTCCTCTCGACTTGGATCCTCCGTAGAATGTATTCACCATTCGCCATAGTATAAATCATTGCTGTAATGGAGTCCGAGTCGGTGGCTGTGACCGCGTATTTCGTTTACGCAACGAAACTGCGGACTTCCCGAACGTCGGTGCCATCACATCGTCAGGTTAGGAGCCATGATAAGAAACGCAATGGAGGCCCCACAGCCTCGTTCCAACTTATATAAACATTCCACGTACAGCGCTGTCATTCTCAACCTCAACTTGCCCCACTCACTCACACACAATCTTACCTCCATTTCCTTGTTCTGAACAATGCCTCCCGCCACCATTGCATATCCTCCCACCGCACATACATACCATGACGAGTTATCGCAAACACCAGCAACAACAAATGTTCAGCCACGCACAGGAGCGGAAATGGTTGTGGGGTCCGACGACAATGCAACCCGAAGTGGAAAGGCTGAACGACTGCGGGGAGGATGTATTCCGTGTCCGGTATGACGTCAATGTGTATCGTTTGCCTATGTGCGGCTGACCCGACGGGTTTGTGCTTCCAGGACGGAAGTGTATGTTGGATCATCCCATGTTGCTGTTGCTGCTAAGCATTTGTCGCACGGAAATGCAGTGGTGTACTTGGATGTAAATGTCCTGGACTTTTTATTTGTCGATATCGGTTGTCTCGGTAGAACGTGGATGTCATGAACAGGGTATTGCTAGTGGAGGGGCAGTCGGTATCAGTACCCGTTCGTTAATTTTCATTTCTTGAAACCTGTAACCTGTTCCGGTCAGTTGTCCCAATCGTTGAGTCAGCCTGCGGATGCCCTGCACCATCATACATGCATTCGTTCAGTCACGTGATAGAACTGCCTACAAGCACGTGACTGACGCGTCAGTATTTGGACACTGTTTGTCTGCGGGCTGGTCACGCTGGCTAGTTGCTCTTTTGCATAACTTCAGAGTTGATTCTCAACTACCTAAACGCTCAACGTAGCACACACCGCGACATCTACAGAATACGCACAAACTGCATTCACGTTCCTTTCAACGATCACACTATCATGTATATCTTTGGTCGTACCTCCCTTATCATCGTCGCCATTTCTACACCCGCCCTCACCCTGGGCGATGCGGGTTTTTACTACCGCCCTTCCCACTATTCGCCTCATAATCCTCACAGGCAGGGCAACCCGCCGGACAGAAGCAACGTCCTAGGAGGTGCTCAACTCCACGTATTTGATTACAAGCGCCCACTCGTGGACACACCGACCCAAGCACCGCCCGCTTACGCTCGGCCTGTATACGATACACCTACTGTACATGCTCGGCCTATGTACGATCCACCTGCTATATATGCACCGCCCGTATATGCACCTCCTGTATATGCACCTCCTGTATATGCACCTCCGGTGGTATACACGCAACCTCCTTACAACTCACCGACCACGACCACCCCGCCGACCATGCATCCCCCTCCAGTGACCACAGACCAGCCATACAATCCGCCAGCAGCCTACACTTCCGCATACAATTCACCAGCCGCATCTTCAACTTTCACACGTACATCCCACACTCCATCTGTGTACACTCCAGCGCCTAACCCTGAGGATACTCCCGAGGACGCCCACAAGGATGCCCACAAGGACGTCCCGGAAGACACTCCCGAGGACGCCCAAAAGGAAACTCCTGAAGACGCCCACAAGGACACCCCCGAGGACGCCCACAAGGACACTCCAGAAGACGCCCACAAGGACACTCCCGAGGACTCCTACAAGGACACTCCAGAAGACGCCCACAAGGACGCTCCCGAGGACTCCCACAAGGACTCCCACAAGGACACCCCCGAAGACACCCACAAGGACGTTCCAGAGGCCCCAGAGGACACATACGAGGAGCCAACTCCCCCAACCCGGAACCACGGGAAGCCATCGCCACTGCCAAATAGTGTCGACCGTCGCAATGCCCCACGAGTTGCCCGCACAAAAATCAGCAGAAATGCAAAGCGCGCTCTCCCGAGGCAAGGGCGTACTCGTCGCTTTCCTTTCCTGAAGAAGAGGCAACAGCCCGGACAGCATACTGTTGCACCCGTGACTGTAAATATGATCCCCGGTGCAGGCCACGCGACAAGTACGAGCGGTGCACTTGCGACAACTACTGCCAATGCATTGCCTGCTAGCCCGCCGCCCCTTGCCCCTGGAATCAAGATTGACACCTCCCAAGACGCACTGAGTTTCTATAGTAACCCAGAGTCAACTATGCCGAGCGTAGAGGCACCAACCCCACCGGGATCATCTCAGTTAGAGGGTAGCCACAATACTGTCCTCGACGCTGGTGGGCCTGCGCTTCACACGGACAAGGTCACTGCTATTGCTTGGGTCCTCAGCATCGTCATCGGCTTGATTGTGTTCATCACCATTGTCAAACTTACGAGCAACGCCATGCGCAAACGTAAACACCCAGCAGGACTTGGAAAATACGAGGACCATCTCAGTAGCAAAGGACTGATTCCGGAGATGAGCGACAAAGGACACTTTGAGAGCCATGACGTTATCATCACCCGTCCAGACGGCTCGGAGATATCGCCACTTTCATCCAGTCGCAGTAGTTCGCCATCGCTGCGACCGCACCGTCGTGTAGTGAATCCCAGTCCGCCACCGCTCCCAATGCCGACATTCGCGCCACCTCCTGTGCCCACAAGTCCATTGACAATGCCATATGTGAAGCTCTTGTCCCCAACGGCCAATCTCGCGCAGCAGAATCTCATGCAGGACAGGACTTCTGAAACATCGGAGATAATGTCGATGTCTACAACCACGACAGATATCTCCGAGAGACCGTCAGATTCGGATGGCGAGGTCGTGGGGAGACAGTTATCCCACCGTCGTATGCGTAGTGCACCCGGGTCTGTTGTATGGAGTGCACGTAGCAGCGCGGCGACGGGAAAATTCACGTCCGGAGTAAGTGGTTCGGAGGGCTATTGGGAGTCAATTAACGTATGCGGATCGGAGAGCGCGGGTCGCGTGGCCTGCAGATCGTCGAGGGGAAGAAGCGTCGCGATGAGCGTTATGTGGTAGCATTAGAGGACAAAGAAGAGGTGCCTGGACTTTTGACTGAGAATTGTATTGTATTATTACCGGCGAGTACGATTAATATTCGATTCACGTGATGTTGGAAATACGACACGTGCGACGATCACGATCACGGGGTCGACTGGGCACGCCGCGAGAGGTTGACTTGTACTTGCACTTGCAGCACTTGCACTATGGCTTATAATCCTAAAACACCCTCTCGTCACCGATCTCGTTCGGATGTTGCAAAAACACCACTTACACCCTCTCTTCTTATCTCCGGTCTCAACCATGTCACCATCTCTTCTCCCACCAAAACAGGTGGTAACAAGTCTTCCAAGTACTCTGTCGCTGATATCACCAACCCTTTCATCTCGAGGTCACGTCCTGCATCTCCTGTGAAGCGTGCAACTTCCGGCAGCATCCACGTCACAGAATCCTTACAGCGGCAGGCTAGCTCAGGAGTTATTCGCAAAGGCGGCGTAGAATCAAAGTTGGACGTCGTATCGAGAGACTATGTACCACCACCAAGATCGGAGGCGAAACGTTCGCGCTCTACCCCAGCCATGGTACGTTCCACTCATTTTTCACACGCTATCAATGTTTGAACGTCGTCCACTTGAAGCGGGATTCCCGTGACCGATTTATCACCAATCGAGAAGTCACAGAGGTTGCTGCAACCCTCGACCTTGTGTCATTGAACCCGACGACGACTTCACCAGGACACACGGCCCGCCTCGTGGCAGCGACCGGCGTGCCAATAAATAAGCGAGTGCTTGCGTACCACGAGGCGCCGCCAGCCGCATCAGACACGACTCTCAGCCAACAGCGCGAACTCGCTCGTCCACTGTATGCTCGACCTGGCACCCTGCCATCGTCGTCGGGCGCAGTTACAAACAGGTCACGAAAGATCGCGACGCAACCTGAGCGTGTGCTCGACGCACCAGGAATGGTCGACGACTTTTACCTCAACTTGTTGTCATGGTCCGTGCTGAACGTCGTTGCTGTCGCGCTTTCGGAGAACACCTATATCTGGAAGGCGGACACAGGCTCAGTGGTGCTGGTAGGCGAGGCACCCGAAGGGAGCTACGTCTCATCGGTGGATTTCTCAAATGACGGCGCGTTCCTTGGAGTAGGCGTTGGCACTGGAGACGCTGAGCTGTGGGATGTTGAGACGGGACAGAAGCTGCGCTCTATGAGCGGCCACCAGGCACAGATAGCCGCTCTCAGCTGGCACGCACATATTCTGAGTTCGGCGTGCGGCGACGGGAGTATCTGGCATCACGACGTGCGCGTCGCAAGGCATAAGGTGATGGAGCTTCTGGGGCACAGTGGCGAAGTATGCGGGCTCAAGTGGAGAGCGGATGGAGAACTCCTCGCAAGCGGGGGTAACGATAATGTCGTCAATATCTGGGACGGTCGCGTAGGGGATGTCAATGAGGGTTCAAGAGGTGTCGCTCGATGGACGAAACGAAACCATACGGCTGCAGTCAAGGTAATCGACACTCTGTGGCGGATATCTTTTGCGTGCTCATAGCCTATTTTTCTAGGCCCTTGCCTGGTGCCCGTGGCAGCCATCCCTTCTGGCAAGTGGCGGCGGCACAAACGATGCCACCGTCCACGTGTGGAACAGCACAACGGGCGGAAGGTTACACTCATTGAAAATGCCAGCGCAAGTGACCTCCGTGCAATGGTCACCACACAAGAAAGAATTCCTGACGACTCACGGATACCCGTCTAACGCAATTATGGTGCACGCATACTCATCACTCGACCGCGTGGCAGAGATTCGTGATGCTCATGATTCGCGCGTGTTGTTTAGCTGTGTCAGCCCAGCGGGTGACATGGTATGCACAGGCGCGGGTGATGAGAACCTCAAGTTCTGGCGGATATGGGAGATACCTCCGGTGAAGAAAAGGAAGGAGAGTAAAGAGGGAAGGAGCTTGACAGGATCTGGAATTCTGTCCTTGCGGTGAACGACCATGGAGAAGCTACCGCTCATGCATGTCCGTTGATGTTTTCTCAGTAATCTTCTCAAGACCGCGCTCGCATTGCAATGTCAACATTCACGGCATGACCCGGAACTTGACACTATCATGGGGACCTCTAGTCTAGTTCTTGTGGTCAGAAGCGCTACACATTGTTTCATATCTATAGAATCACTGGCATAGAATGATAGGTTCATTCTCAGATATTATCAGAGTGCTCGAATCCATGCTGAGTGTGCCTCAGTGCTGGCTCCCTGGAGCAACACTATGACCCCCGGAACTGCCACCGCCTCTCTTCTCGGTCGCAAGGCGGTCAGGTCGGCCGCTGCTTCTTACAAGAACTTGTCATGGACTGAGCTTCTCTTACGGACAAGGACCTCTTCCTGACCTTTCACAGCAGCTTTACACGGTTATCCCGATCTCATCGCGGGCATATCCTTGTGATGGCCCTTTCCGGAAATCGACAGTCCTTCCCAGGTGGAAGTCTTCAGCATACAGTATCGGCAGCACAGCTCTCGATTGTTAGCTGATCCCAGGACAGCAACTGCGGAAGGGCTACACGCCGGCCCCATGGGTTCCCAACACGAGGTATTAAATGGGTCGATCCGAAGACGCTGTCAAACAGCAAGCATAAAGTGGCCGACATTACCGGCAACGTTCCCCAGGACGTAAAGCGCCTCGCTGGTACCACGCCCGCCCCCGTACGGCATCGGGACACGACGATGCCCTCGGCGTTGGAGAGGCCCTGGAGATTACGGAAATGGAGGCCCGACCAAACCCACGGCAGATCAATCGATAGACCAGAAGTACGTCGTCTGCGAGCTTGTAGTGCGGAGAATGTATTAGGTGATGTCAGCTGTTGTGTTTCTGACTCATTGCAGCGGGCACAGTGAACGGAGCTGGGGCGGCCCATAGTAGTGGCTGTATCGCGTATCTCGAAGACAAGTGCGTGAATAATTTTCGTTCTCTTTGTTTATTTTTAGATGAGACGAACGACGAGGGAAACTGACGTGCTTCCTACGGGATGATGTACAGCTGCGCGAGCGTTCCTCTTGTCATTCTGGGCCATCAGCAAAAATATCAATGGCGTTGGCCGTGACACAGAATCAAAAAGTTTTACGTATCATGCACCAGCTCTCCTGTACGTTGGCTGACCGACTCGGATCTTCTCGTGTCGGCTTGAAGGAACCATCTAACCCATCCTTCCCCTCAGAGGTAATTGTTTTCTTATCGTAAGCACTTCGCCCAAGGAAAGCGCATCATGAGCGCCTGTTGCAAGATCAGTTCCCACAGGGTTTCAACGTGACCAACTCAGCTTCTCTTGAGCGCTCACAGATGCCATCTCCCCCAAGTCCTAGACAAGAACAAAGGTCGCCCTGCCGCGAATAGATTTGTCGGAAAGACGCAACCATTGCTTACGGCTTCGAACCCTCAGAGGAAGCTTCATTGACGCCCTCCATGTTGGAGCTACGGGAGCTCGGTCATGCCGGGCAGCGTGCGCAGTGGCTTCCCTTGAAATTAATGTACGCTCTGGGCGTTAGGGACATCAGTCTGGTGGAAAAGATTCGGTCAATTGGGAGTGTTGTTGTTGCGAAACGATTCGACGACCGAGGCTTGCCAGGGTCGGCCGAAAGTGGGCTTGTGAACCGGACCGCCTCGCGTGATCAATCACGGTCCCCTCGGGCCGCCGTGAAGACATTTTGTAATCGCCGCTGCGCTACAGTAGTGCTGCGCTGCATACGCCCAGGCTAGTCTACTACAGCTATGCTGACCAGCGCACTGTTCCTCGCACCCCCTTTCTTTACATTATTATTACTGAGTGTATACGTCCGCAATTTTCGTAGAACCGCTGTTTCACAACGCTTGGCCGCATTTTCGTCTCTAAAGCTCGAAAACCATGCGCACAGGGGAAAGAAGAAGTTTATAGGCTTCTTTCATCCGTATTGGTGAGTTGCGCGCCCATCCATCACGTTCTGGTTGTCGACGCGTGCTCAGAGGTGCACAGCAACGCGGGCGGCGGTGGGGAGCGTGTGCTTTGGACCGCGGTCGCTCTTATGCAGCGTACGGAGCCCGACGTCGTCAGCGTCGTGTACAGTGGTGATACCGACGCGACCAAAGAGGATATCATCGCGGAAGTCAAGGTACGTGCGGACTCGCGATACGCTCTGTGCCACTCACTCTCACACGCCCCTCGCGAAGGCCCGGTTCGACATCACTCTCGCGCCGGACTCCCTGCACTTCGTCTTCCTCGAATCGAGGCAGCTTGTAGAGGACCGTGCGTGGCCGCGGTTCACTCTCCTTGGGCAGAGCCTAGGCTCCATGTACCTTGCGTGGGAGGCCATGTCGAAGTTTGTCCCAGACCTCTACATCGGTGAGCTTTGTTTCCCCCCCCCCCCCTTTCACCGATGTTTCCTGAATAGTCAAAAGACACCATGGGATACGCATTTACCTTCCATATCGTCGCATGGCTTGCCGGTATCCCCATTGGCGCATATGTGCACTATCCAACCATTAGTACGGACATGCTCGCGCGCGTCGAGGCGCGGCGCACAACATACGCCAATTCGGATGCAATCTCATCTTCTACTCTTCTGAGCCGCGGCAAGCTACTGTGAGTCTACGGCAACGCGCAATTCTCCTTATCTCATTGTCATGACCGTCTCTTTGCTGGTAGGTATTATCGTCTCTTCATGTATCACTACGCGCTTGCTCTCCGTTCCTCGTCGTTTCTGATGGTCAACTCTTCCTGGACAAAAAATCATGTCGACGCAATACTCGCACGTTCTGATCCACTCCTCGATCTCATACACCTACCTTTCACTTTCACCGGCGGCCTGGCCCTTTCCATCGTTCGCGCACTCGCGTTGTCGTCTCCCACCCGTGCCCACGCTGCACCCAAGCGAGCAGTGATTGTCTACCCACCTTGCAACACGCTGCCCTTGTCCCAGTTTCCGTTCGATGGGCGCCCGTCGCTCCTGTTGAGTCTTGCTCAGTTCAGGCATGATTTTTCGTTTATTCTTCTCTCTCTGCGTGTTTACCAGGAGGAAAGGCCAGAAAAGGACCACGCAGCACAGATTCGCATGATGGCCGCGCTACTTAAGCGCTACCCTGAGCACCGCCAGGCTGTACGCCTCTTGCTCGCCGGAGGTGTGCGGAACGAAGGGGATTCTGCACGTGTCGATGACCTGAAAGCGCTCGCAGACTCGCTTCATGTCTCGGTATGCAGCCTTTCTTTCGTTTCATTTCATTTTTAAGGGGTTGGCTAATCGAGCTGTGGCACCCAATGCAGGATCACGTTGAATTTGTGGTAAACGCACCGTATCCACGCATTTTGGAGCTTCTTGGCCACGCCAGCGTTGGACTGAACACGATGGTGGACGAGCACTTTGGGATCAACGTCGTGGAGTTCATGGTAAAATAAATAAATAATTCCTCGTCGTAGTTCGGTCAAATTGGCTGACGATTTTGCCACGATTTAGGCTGCGGGCGTGATACCTGTCGTGCATGCGTCAGGCGGACCCCTACGTGACATTGTGGTGCCGGTCGACGGCCTGCGCACTGGTGAACTTTTTTTCTTCGCTTTTTTTTTTTTTGCCGGCACACGCATTGATGGGCAAATCCCAGGTTTCCACGCGAAAGATCCGGAGAGTTTTGCTCAGGCGGTGCACGAAGTAATGACGATGTCAGAGGAAGAACGACGGTCTATCCGCGAACGAGCTCGACAGTGGGCGACGACGACGTTTTCCCAGGAAGCTTTTGAGAACGGCTGGACGCAGTCCGGGTGGTCTCGATGGCTTTGACAATCTAGCATGGTGTTCCGATCACTTTCCTTACGAACCGTGGCAAGACGGGAGTGTAATACAGTACCTCTCAGGGGTCCATTCGTGCCGTGCGAATGTGTGCAAATGACCTAATCGAGGGGTTGGTTGCTGTGCGGACTGTGCGGAGCATCTGCCAGACTCAAATGACGTTGACACTGTGGCGCAGCTTGTGTCCGGCATCTTGTTGTGAGACGGCTTGACGGATAGGCACACACAATGCAATATTGCGCAGTTAGTACCAGTGCTCTGATGTGCCTCATGCCTCATGAATCCCTATCAGGTTATGTCATAAGGATCATAAAGGCTTCCCAGTTCCTCAGGGACCCATTTTGGGGTGTTTTCAGTAAACGGGGTAATAAGGAATAGCATCCGCCGATCCTCCGACAAGGACTACAGTAGCACCAGGTTGTGGAGCGGTTGTGGAGGGCAACCAGGGACGAAGAACGCGGGGTTCTGTGATATTTCGGGCTTCGGGAAATGCTCGGTATATCAAAGTGGCGGGCGCTTTGTGGTCTTCGCTTCCGCTCGTGCCCGAGAAAGCCATGGTTGTGTTCGGGTGAGACTATGTTGTAAGAAAAGTATATATTGCAGGGTCGTGGGAGCCATACATGGTCCCTTGGTGACACGCTGCACTTATGGGCACTAAAGGGTAGACAAAAGAGTATCGTCGACCTCTCACAAAGTAAAGCATTAGGCAGGTAGTCACTGAACGAGCATCGGTTAAGCTGTCTCACGGAAATAAAGTATGACTGGCGTACATCCACGGAGTCAATGTTGGAGACTAGGCAGCAGCACCCCGCGTGACGTATTTTGCGTTCACTGCGATGAAATGGTATATGACGACGGTGACCATGGCAAGGACACCAAGAGTATTGGCGAGGGAGTACAAGGTGTCATGGGTCATCATGGTAGAGGTAAAAGACTGCGTACAGTCAGCATAGCGTCTTGAAGATGAAAAGGCATCACTGACCACTGTTTGTCTTGGGAGTGTTGTTGCTGACGCTGACACGGGTGGCTGACACGTTTTCACCAAGTCGTGGGAAAAAATCCCGCAGTAGTCCGCGACTTAATATGACAGGCTTGAGCTTGATCGCCAGAGGGTTGGTCTCGTCGCGCCGCTGCCGCACCACAGATCCACAACCTGGGGAAAGACAGAGTGCACCAACATAGCATTGTTATTTTTTTACCGATAGATATGGATCTTTTCAGGCAGCCAGACGGGTTTCGAACAACGACGCGCAAGACGATGCGGTCGCTACTCGGCTAGAATGGAATTGTAAATTTGCAATATATTTATTTAGTGCCAACGACTGGCACGATCGAGACCCATACCAGATCGCAGGTCGAGCTCAAGTGCTCACCTGGGAAATGTTTTGGCGGCAATCAGTGGTATGCAGCGTAACATGTGGTCATCAGGCGGGGAGTCGTGATCGCGACAGAATTGAGCCACCGTTTGGGAAAGTTGACATGTGAGAGTTTGTGCCAGTGATTCGGAGGTGATAGAGCCCGTCCTAGTCTAACCTACCTTTTACACTGCCTTCCATTTAAGTTGTCTTGTTCGCATTTATGTTTTCCCTTTTGTTCCCTCTTGGAACCCGCGCTGCATACATTCGCCCCTTTCTCTTTTCCTTACCATGACTTTCCCGGTCCTTCTCAACGAGTTCCCCGCCCCCCCTTCCTATATTCCTCAGAACATCACCTCCTCTTCGTCGTTGCAGAATCCACCGCCGTCACTTCCTCCATCCCTCCCCCTTCCTCCAATTCCTGGTCCGTCCCCCCTGTCCGAACAAGACCTTTTTCACATCACCGCCGCTACCCGGTCTCGTCGTGCTTCTCGTTTATCAACCTCCTCCAGGTCTTCCTCATTCAGGGAGTCCGTTGTCAGCGTCGCAAGCGGCAGCAGTGGTCCGTCTCCGAACCCCGCCTCGGCAGTCGTGACCACACAACCCTCAGGTCGTCAACGGACCGGCTCCGTCACTTCTACCTCGACAAACTCTGTCCGCTCCTACTCGTCGTCTAATGTCTCTCTCTCCGTTCCCCTCCCGTCTTATGTTACCACTCGTGCTGCCAACCCCGACCACTCGAAATTTCCCCCTGTCTTAATGGCGGTAAACCCTGCGATCCTAGAGGACGATGAATTCTTCTCTGTCGACCCCGTTGAACACGTTCTCACTCATACTTCTCTCGCTGACATTCCCCGCGCTACCCCTTCACCACTACCATATCCTGGTCATGGACCCGCTCTTCACAATGAGCCTATTTCGTCGATCGACATGCGCGACCTCCCTGCCTTACAGGACGATGACACAATCGATCTGGATTCCCAAGCCCACGTTTTACACGTACAAATGCGCGCAGCACGATCAAAAAGTCCCATGCACAAGTTGCGCGTCCGTCAAGCTGTGTCACAGACCCGGCGAAACAATAGTCCCACTGGCGGTCAAGATCACGAGCGCACTCCTTCCGTTATCCGGCGTCATCGGGTCCGAAATTCTTTTGGTGGTCCCGACCGCGAACCCCCCGCATTTCCAGCAATTCCCCGACCAGATCGGTCCGATCGTGCTTCCAGTCCCGATATTGCAACAATCATTGCGGCAACGCCCCGTCCGAGGCGCCGTTCTGAGACATCATCGACACGCTCCAGATCACGGTCCAAATCCCGACCGCGGGCACCCAAGTCCTTACCAGGCTCGCGGCGTACTAGTGCCGTGGGGAGGTTGTCTCTCTTTTCTCTCCCTGACAATTCCGCTCGCCGTCAGAGCGAGGGCAGTGCAAACCTTGCATCACGGAGCTTATTGGCCTATGCCAATAGACCTGGTGATGATGATGGGTTGTGGAACGATGATACCTTCGTGGAGGACTACGGTATCGTCATCGGCGGTGGCGATGGTGGCTTTCCGAGTGTACCTGACGAAGAGGACGCCGCTGGCGAATCTGATTCGAGTATTGATTTACATACACCTTTGCCGTGCGTCGCCTTTTTTTTCTCTCTCACAGCTTTTCTCACTCAGCACTGACAACAGAAATCTCATGCTGCGAGATGGGATGCTTTCACCTCACTCGAAATTGCTGCCTCAGAATGTTCGAGTTGATTCTCTCATGGTTGCTACGGACGGCAACCGACCTGGAAGCACTGTATCGCCACGTAAGCGACGCTTCTTAGCCGATTGACGTAAAGAGTTTTAACAATTTAGTAGCGACACCCAAATCAGGTATTTTCAAGGACGAGCGTGACACAATTCGTCGCAGGGTTCGCCACCGTGATGGTCGCCTCTTGCGCGGCGGTATTGGGCTGACGACTGGTCTAGGATGGAGTGACAGGTAAGCTAACGTACATTTCGTTGCCAATGTCCCCTGATCGTTTTCTTTCTTTCCGTGCTAACGCAGTGAGGATGAAGACGCGCCATCCCCTCTCACCAAGCGGCTTTCGAATCTTACTCTCTCTCGCCAATCATCGGCAACATCAGTCAAGACTGGCCCACGCACTTCTCGCTCACATCCCCATCCTCTTTCACGTTCCTTCTCTGGTGATGCAAAAGTCCATCCCTCAAACTCAACCCAAAATCTGAGACGTACGGTTGTTCCACCAACATCGTGGCAAAAACGTAATCGAGCTGCTGCCTCAACACTGTCCGTCAGCATCCCCGAACATGACTCTCCTGAGTTTACTTCAACTCAGGCACGGTTTTCGGAACCCCCATACTCCCGAGTGGACAGTATGGACAGTAGCGCAGACTCTCAATCCAACGATCAAGTGAGAACCCCATCGAGTTCATCTACCCAGAGCTTACCTGGGCCAATTACACCCGACGTGGCCGACCTGACGGCGCCACATAGTGCCCCTGTCAGACTCTGGGACCGTGACAAGAATCTCCCACCCATTCCCTTATCCCGTGGCCTGTCGATTGCGAGTCTACGGCCCCCAGAATCCTCTCCAGACGTGAAGAACCTTACCTCGAAACTAGGCGCTACACTATCAAGCCGGCCGATTTCTTCTGGGTCTGAATTATCCGACCCAGTGGTCGTGTCCTCGCAAACTCCTAGAGTACAACACTTCTACACAGCACCAACTCCTCGCGCCTCGCGAAGCACCCCTCGCCCCCTTCAACTCTCTGCCTCCCTTGGGGCTGTCATTCAACCCGGCGAACCAGCATCCAAGCAAGGTCTATTACTTAGCTACAATCGCCAGTTGCACGACCAGCAACGCGCTCGTGCTTTGTCTGGCCCATCTCCATCGGTATCGGCTGGCCAACGCTACAGTGTCCGTCCTCTTGATTCGATGAAATCATCAGGTTTCTCGAGATCAGAATCCATGGACCTCTCATTATTGGAACCCGGAGAGCCGCGACTACGCCCAAGGACAGGGACCGGTATGGTCTACAAGAAAAGTTCCACAAGTCTAACCCGAGCTGCTGCGGATGTTCAGGCTCAAAGTCGGCTACGCATGCCGTCTGAGAGGACTAGTTCAGTATTAGCTTCATGAGCAGGCTTCGGCTCAGCGATCTTTTTTTGCCTTCTACACGAACTTTCAAATCCAATTTATACTGTAATACCCTCTTTATAGGCATCCCATCTCATGTCCTAAGGATCATACACTCCATTCCTTGTATAATTTTCGCCTACTGTTACGTGCTGTGTGCATATTAGTTACCCTCACCCTTCATCTTCAACCCACCTACCCACATTCTCTCCAAAGAAAAAACCTCCACTTTATTTACCCCCTAGATTTTCATCTATACTTCACCTCCTGGTTGTTGTCAGACGAGACGGCCTTTCTTTCCCATTCATCGTGCGTTATACCCGTTTCCTCCTAACGTTCACTGTTGTGGGTGTACACTACTTGGTGGCATAGTCGGTATGGGGATAAGCCATTTCTCCCAATGGATTTACTGGATATGGCGTTGAAACTTTCAGAGTCGTGCTTTTGTGCATGTGACCGAATAGCTCTCAGGAATCGCGGACTCTTTTGTGAACACGGAAGTGCTTACTGTGAGGCGCCTCAACTTACTGCCAGTGAGGCGAAGAATCCTGCGACCTCAGTTCGACTTCTTACTGCATGCGGGTATCGCATCGCGAAGAGCTTACCGGATAATCACTATTACCCACATGGCGGCGCCCGTGCGAATGGTGATGACCTGACCAGGAAGTGTACATTGTGTAGTACAAAGGCAAATCGGTGGACAAGGCTCGTGTGAATAAGTTATGCGAATCTACACCTCTTCGTCTCAATTACGCTAGGTTCGCCCCCCTTGTCCGCCGGAGCATGCCCAAGGTACCAATAGTGCCGGAAACACGGGCAACCGACTCCTAGTCCGCGGAGGAATGACGAGAAAGAAAAAAGGATGCAGAGGAGTTTTTTTTTTGCCCGTTTCATCATGCGGTGTATGATTGCATGCGAACATAGGTAAAGGAGAAAGAAGAAAAAAAAAATGTCGAGTTATTCCGTCGGAAGTAAGATTGAAGAAAGATCGAAGAACGATTTGCGCTGCTCGCTTCAAGGTTCGCAGCAGTACAGTACAGTGCACAGAGTAAGTAATTAATCAGTGTACCGATTCCCTGATCCCCCTATGGAGATCATCGCCACTCGGCCCTGGAGATTCCCCGGTGGCCATTTGCGTGCACACATATGATCATGCGCATGACACCCGGGAGTCGCGGGTTCGCCTGGATGGAAGGACGAGTGCCTGTACAGTATATGGGTGGTGTCTTTAGGATGTAATATGCCCAAAGACGTGTCTCCGAACGGCGGCGCTGGCGATATGGTGGCCATCATTCATTCAATACATGCCTGCCTGATGTCTGCCAGTTCCAGTTCCAGTCAGTCAAGAGAACGGCTTTTCTAAGGGGGGAGGGTTGTTTTTGTACAACGGTGAATTGACCACCGTCATCGTAATGTACATTTGGACTGCGGCTCTATACAAGATACGGTCGCGGTCACATGAGCGGGCGGGTTCTTACATTGGCCGTAGCCCGGGCCGTTGAAAGTAAGGGCTCTCAACGAGCAGTTGGGCGGCTCTGTAGTCAGTGGTGGTGAACGATGTACTCGTCGCTTTCAACGAGCGGCCCCGTCAAATGGAACCACAACCAAGAGTCCACTCTCTTCCAACATGCCTCGCCTTTCGAACCTGCATATGACGGTCGCTCTACCGCGACCCTCGGCGAGAGAACGCGCGAGCTCTACTTGCAGTTCCTTTGGCTCCCAGAGGTGCGCGTTTTTCTCATTTCGTCCCGCGCGCGAGCCACACCAACCCACCTTTCCAAATGATTTGGTCGTGAACCCACCATCACTAGTCCACTATGCCGCTGGGCCAATTCGTCCACATGATACAATTACTCGCCAGGCTCCATTCTGCATCATCGTCGCCGGATGACGTGCACCCGCTGCACCCCGCGCTCGACGACATTCTGCTCACCGGGAATTGGTGCACCTATAAATATCAGGAACGCCTGCTCCCGAGCGTCATCGTCGCCGCCGCCTCCTCAAACGCGCACGCGTCCCGTGGCGCGGACCTTGAGGAGTCCATCATGCTCTTCGTTATGGAACGCTATGCACTGCTGTGTGAGGACCAGTCCGAGTCCGGAGAACAGCAGCAGCGGCATTTCGGACGTGCCTGCTTCTCCTTGGACGACAAGAAGCGTTGGCTATCTGGGATCGAGAAGCGAGAGTAAGGCACATCTCGCAGTCGTTTATTAGCGTGTTTTCGCGTACTGATCGACCCCCCCCCCCCCCTAAAAATTTGTCCTTTTCGAAGGGTGCAAATACAGATCCTCCTTCATTTGGTGAAGCTGTCCCTGCCCGGCAAGTGCCCCTGCGGCCCCGCGCGACCCGTCCCCGTGCAGTCGTCACACGCACAAAAGAGGCGGAGGGCTCAGCGGCAATCCTTAGGCGACGACGACGACGACAGTGACGACAAAGTGGAGGCCACGCCTAGGAGCATTCTCGAAGATCGCCTCGAGGGGCTCATGGATAGGTTGGTCCTTTGGCAGATGGCGCTGCCGGACGTGGAGGCCGGCGCAGACGGAACTAAGGCGGTGCGTGACTGGACGCAAGTGTTCTGCGACGACGTGGTGCAGTCCGCGTGAGTGCTTACATTCGTCCGGCGCCAAATTTCACGCCGCGGGAGAGTGCGTGTGTTCGGAACATTCAATGACTTTTATTGTTTTTTTATCAGGTTCGCTCAGAAACTGCCTGAACAATACAAGCTCCTGCGTAGGAAACTCTTCCGAATCCCCCAGTGGACGTCATCGTCGGAGGACGAGGGGGACTCCGACGGACATGAACAACAGACCGTTCGACCCGAGTCGCCGCCGTTCCCCGAATCGCACGTTCCGAACCACAACAAATCGACACGTAACTTGGTGCCATCACGCTCACGTTCTCTCTCGGCCTCCCTAGAACAGGAAGCCGACATGCGCCGCGCCGAGCCGAGAACGCGCAAGGTGCTGCAACGCGAAGTGAGCATGTCCAAGGTATTCAAAGGTCGACGCCGCAACGGGTCAAATGCGCCGCTCGCCAAGGTCGAAGCAGAGCTAACGACGACGACGATCGCTGCTGCCACGAGCAGTTCTACCACTACCCAAGGACAAGCCAAAAGGCCGATCGTCTTGGTGGAGGGTACACCGCAAAAGCCTAAAGCGAAAGCACGCAGCAAAAGGCATTGACCAAAGGATCTGCACGGATTTGCGCCGAAACGATCCGCGCGTGATCGGCCCGAGTTTTATTTTTATTTTTATTTCCCCTAGTTTGGGTTGTGTGGTTACGCCCATTTATCAGCCGCTTGGCGTCAAAGATGAGAGGACGGGTCGAACGAACGGGGCTTCGTACGGTTGGGACGACCGATGATCGATGATTGCCCCCCACAACACGGTCCGGAGGCCAAGGAGTTCCGTGTGGCCTAATGGGAGCACTGTCGCCGAAAACGATCGACTTCGGTATTCAAGTAGGGGTCTGGCTTATTTTTTCATGGGGGTTTTTTGAATCGGAGGGTAGTGGAGGCGTGCCTGGGCTGAGGGTTGGAGCGAAGGATGTGAGTGGCTTGTCAAAAGAAAAAAGGAAGAAAGGAAAAAGAGGAAATCGAGAATCCCATGCAGCGAAGGTTCCAATCTGGGCGCTGGGCCCAAGGAAGTTGCCCATTCTATTACGCTAGGTCCTCCCGAGAAGCAACAAGGCAACATAAAAACTATGGCTTGAAGGAAGCGGCGTAATCTAACGACCCCCTCTGAGAGGAAGTGCGACTTCCCCGCAGACTATCACATTACATAAATGTTGCGTCTGGGTTGTCTCCCAGACGCGATTCTCGCCAAACGGGAGAGTGCGAGGTGGGGCGGGGCGGGGCACGATAGGATTTAATTTCATAGTCTCGCACGGACGGGCTTCGGAGTCCAATGGCATTTCCCGGATTCCTCTCATCCGCTTAAACGTGACCGTTGCGCGACGATAACTTTGTCAGTTAGCGGTCGCGGTGGCCACCTGGGCCTTCTTCTTCCCCGCTTGAATCGAAGTATGGAAAGAAAATTAGTTTGTGAGCCCAGAGCTTCTGCGTAAGAGTCCAGGCAAGAAGCCGTATTTTCCGGGGGTGGGCCAGACAAAAGAACCGCCATCTACCATCACGATGATGACCGTCTGTTTTTTTTCTTTTGCTCCGCGGCCGTCCAATGGACTCAGATGGATGCATGAATGGATGAACGGACAATGAGTGTACACGTACAAGTCATATGTTTCGTGAAGGGCTTCAACTCCAGCATCCGATTGGGGGCGTTCTTCCCTCGAGCTCGAGTCGGCTGACGAAATACGATAGACATGGGAAGAGAGGAAGGATCTTGAGAGTGCATATAACTTGACAAGGCCAAGGTGGGGTGGATGAAGTCCGTCGCTAAGCTGACGGTAGCAGATCGGCCCACAGAACCAAAGATAGTAAGCCCACCCAAAAGAGTCAAAGAGACCATGTCTGTCAAGTAAGAATCGCACGCGCTTTGGTGCTCTTCTTCCGTCGTACGTGCCGAGTGAGAGTTCGGCAAGTAGCTAGGTTTTGCATAAGGTTCAGAGAGCCCCAAGGAAGGAGCGCGAACCAAAAAAAAAACAGGGTTTGACGGTTGGCTTATCACCGAAGAACGGGAACAGGGTGCCAAAAGGTGGTGCTGTATTACGCGTTCTGCGTTACCCATGTGCGGGATTAAGCCGGAGAATGGTGCAATCAGGGGCCCATAACAACATCATATCTTGGGGCTGCGGGCGCCGCGAACACACCACAACGGAGGACGAGGTGGGTCTCGTGCCATGGTCCCGGATGGTAACGAACCAAAGGGGCCAGACCGAGGGACTAGGGAAGAGGGACGATGCATCGAAGAGGGACGGCGGGGAGGTTCGAGCGGTTCGGCGACGCAGAAGTAGCGGTGTGTGTGAGCTCTGAGAGCCGACGTGCTGCAGAGAACCGCACAGCGAGCTTGCTTGATTTCAGCCACATACACGCAATTTGTTATTGTTCGCGTCCGAACTCTGTGTGGCGACGGGGGCTGTGAGTGAGATAAGCTCGTTCAGCTTGTTTGCCTGCCTGCCCAGTACAGTACAGTATCGGCATCATTCTTTCTTTCACGTTCGCCGCCCATCGCCGCCGCCCCTTTGGATGGACTTCCCTTCGTCACGGGGCCTGGAAACGCGAATCAGGGCTACTAAAATCGCCCGACACCCTCCGTTCTTTGTAGTAACGGTAGGATCGATGCCGTTACCATTCGCGATGGTCTCTGTGACCGGAAGGACGCGATCAGCTCCTCAAATACGGCATCCGTACGTGCGGTGTCGTAGTAGGGTCAACATGGACGTGTACGGATCTGGACATGCCATCGACTGGAAGGTCCTCACGGGCAGGCAGTGTCCGGCGGCGTGAAGCGAAAGGAGGATTTCTCTTTGCCAGGTCGGGCAATTCGGGAGTAAGCGGTAAGGTGTAAGGCGCCGTAGCGTCAGTTACTCAATCGCAATCGCCGCCTCTCTTCCGACGACGACTTTAATATGCGGACCGGGGTTGATTGGGTAAAGTATAGGGCAACACCAATGGACACACACTGTCGTGCGTTTACTCGTGCGGTCCAAGAGCGTCCGAGACACACATCAAGTCGGTTGGTTGCGTCACGGCGCCTGGCTTACTACACGTGATGCGCCTCCATATTAACGACGACGAACAATAACGACAACAACAATGCTGGATGCTGCTACCGTGCCTCCTTGTTCTGTTCATGCCGAGGGGCCTCAAAGCGGCAAACGGCGAAACGGAACCAAAACCACTACAGTCACCGTGGTCAAGGCATGGTGCGCGGGCAACTCGGGAGTTAATAATGAAAGCATGTGCGGCGGCCAGACCCCCAACCAGACCCCCCGTCTAGTAACTGTGACGATTGGGGGGAAGCGCCACATCAGGGCGCATAAAGTCGTATTAACCACCGTAGTTCACTTTCCCGATATGTCCCAACTTCAATACATCTCCCCTCCGGCCCGTTGTAATCACACGCGCCCACTGGCACAGAGTTCTCCCTTCTCTCCCTCCCTCCCCTTCCCCTTTCTCTTCACCCCCCTTCCCCCCCTTCCCTTTGAGCTCCGCATTTCGTAAGTCGGTTACGGTAGAACACGAGTGGAATGGCAACGTAGCGGTGGGCGCGTGCATACATAGATACGTGAGACCATGATGCTGCCTGCTTGGCAATCGAATGAATGTCAGACTTGGTATCCGGCGAATACGTATACCCTTCCCCTCTTCTGCAGCGTAACTCCACCAAGCATGGATACAATGCATTTCGTTAGCTACGAGATCGAAGACGTCCAACGCGAGGCCAACATGTAAATTTTCGGCTTCATCAATCAGAACCCCGGAGCTTGGTGCCAAGCACCGAGCACCCGAGGTACTTGGCCAAAGTAAATATCTACCGCGTCCCCTGAGGGGGTTTCAAGGCTTCCAGAACGAGGATCGGATCGATCCACTGAAGCTATCTGCGTGTGTTTGGTCGTGTGTCCCACGTAGGTCGTCAAGAAAGCGACCCTCGCTTCGCGTGATTCCGGCCGAGGTCAACTGGCGTACTGCCAGCACTGGGAGGGGCCACGTAGCATCCCGGAACATGTGGCGTAATTGGGGTGTTCTTCCAAGGTGCTTCCTTGCCCTCTACTGCCGAAAGACAGGACGGTAACAGCTGCTGCGAGACGAAATGTCGTCCCTCCAACTTTTGGGGCGAGTCTAGCCAGATTTGAGAGCAGCGCCATGCCTGTACGCCGTGCCACTCCCTTCAAACAGAGACCGAAAAGGATTGACAACGCGGCTGTTCATTAACCCGTCATTCTGAGCCGTAAAGAAAATAAAATGTCGGCGATACTATTTCCCAGCTTCAAGAGCGATGAACTCGTTGGGGCGGATCCGCAGTCGCAAAATTTCCAGGACCAGTCACAAATATTTAAAAACGCGACGTGCCTGAAGCAGAGAGGTGGTTTAGAGATAGTGAGACGTAACGGCGATTCCGGAGTACACGAGTGAGTCCAGAACAGAACTAATAAAGAGGCACAAACGGTCCACTCGACTTAACAGTTCGAGATCCATGCCGCACGCAGGAAGGCGCCATGTAGCTCTTACAGAGCTCGCCACCGTGTGTTCGCTGTGCGGGGGTTCCTAGTATCGGGGGAATCAACGGGCGCGACGCCACCCACGTCCGAGGAGCGTGTTTCTGATTGATGGTCGTGATATCGTATGATCTGTATGCCAAGGCCAGGAGATCCCTGAGGCGAATAGAACGACCCCGGTCTGGGTGCTTGCGGAGCTGTTGCAGTAAGGTGTTTCCTATAGTGACGGCGCATATTAGAGTTGACATTGAACTCTCTTCCACAATTTGGGAACGGGCATTTGAATGCTTAGAGATGGGGAGGGGAAGGTAAGTGAGCGGGTCGAATGGAAGCCTCTTAAATGAGCTTACGCTTATCGCCCGTGTGTGTGTTTACGTGAATGGCAAGGCTGCTGGGACGATTGAAGCGTTTGGCGCAGTGCGGGCAAGCATGTCTTCGCCCGCTGTCCGACTGCTTGTCAGCAGGGAGTGGGGGAAGGCTATCGTCTGCGCTGAGGTCGCCCTGTGACGAAGTCTCTGATCTCGGACTCTCGTTTTCTGATATTGTCGAGGAAGGCGAGGACGGGCGGGGTAACAACGGTGCAGAACCCACGGGGTGAAGACGGGGGATTTCCTGAGATGGCTGAGAAGGAGAAGTCGGGTGTCGGTTGGGTTGAAACGGGGCGCGAGAAGTCGCATAGGATGCTGTTGGTTCGGCAGCCGGAGGGCAACCCAGAGGAGAAGGCGGTATCACGTGGCGGTAGCCATCGGAGGGAGGCGGTATTGGCACTCGTCTCTCATAAGGCCCGCCGGGATGGGTCCGCGTGAGGATTGTCGAGTTAGGATGGTCACCGCCGGATAGCGGACGAACCGACTGTTCCTATAACGCGATGGATTTATGTCGGAATTTGAGATTTACGGTAGACAGTAGCGTAAAATGACGTACGGCATATGATCGAGCATGTGCGGCTGACTGAGGGGGACAATTTCTGCCGTCGGTAGCCAAAAGATGATCTAGTGGGGTAGATGAGCACTGGCTGGAATGAGATGCGTTGCCCAGATGATACCGGGAAATAGAGTTCGGATGCCGGGCAAGGAGACAGATGGACGGCGTGAGGAGTCGGATGGGCGATCCATGAGATAAAGTGGAGAGGGGGAAAGCTGTGGGAAGAGGAAAGCGAGCGAGCGAGAGAAAGGGCCCTCGGGCTATTATAGAGGGAGCGAGGGATCTGCGAACGCCCTGAGTTCGAAGGAGGCATTATAATTGCCCAGAGGGTACCCGCTGGCGTGGCGTTTTCCACGAAAGTTCTACGCGGATGCGACATGAGGCCGGCGGAACAGCCCGCGTCATTTGGGTAAAGAAGGTATACGAAAACGAAATAACGAAATATAAAAAATGGGTGTTTGACGCTGGTCAGTTGAAGCTTCGTCAGGCTACTGCGGCAGTTCGAGTCGGCAGTCTGTTCTGTTCAAACCAGATCACCGCGGGAGGGCCGGTTCCCGCACTGGCAAGCGAGGTCCGCCGCACCGGTCACGGGTGGGCTGAGCAACCCTTTAAGTGGGTCACCCATCGGAAGCTCTTGCGCTGATCAGATCTGGAGATGATGCACCCAAGGATTTGCGCTGACGCCGATGAGGGCCATCCCACGTTGACGCCCTTCCCGGCAACCGGCACCATTTTTGCCACATATGCTTTGTTCTCCCTTCCCCCCTTTCCCCCCTCGGGCTCCCAACTGCGGATACTTTTTCTCTCCACCAAACTCCAAATCACAAGTACTGCATCCTGTACGAGAGTAGAGAGCGCTCAAATCGCGTAAGGCTATTTTCTCCACCTAGTAGGGTTCCCTTAGGAGGATCGGATCGTGAACCCTCCCCGCCCATCCGAGTGGTATAGCCAAGCGCCGCCGCGTGGAGGAACACCGGAAATGCGTTCTCCTTCACGAGAGCAGAGTGAATCCGGATGTGAGCCAGCCAGCGAGACGGTTTGCTTCCGCGTTTGCTTCCCTCGCCGCTTTTCACATGGGGTTCATGCTAACTCCGAGAGCGCGCGCGCGCGCACGCACGCACGCACATACAATGCAAGAGCAAGCGTCAAGTGCTGCCCGGTTGAGAGTGAGTGCAGGTCATCGCATCGCATCACATCGCATCGAATCGCATCGCATCGTATCGCCACAACCCCTGGGCCATCGCCGAGTCACGCCCCTTTTCTGCCGTTTACATGTTTACATATAAGGTTGCTCGAAGGCGAAAATCCTTCCAATTCAGTCTCGCTGTTTGTTTGGTCGCCGGTCGGTTCTCCCCATCGACGCTTTGGCGCATTTCAAAGTCAGCCGTACTTATGGTCCTTTGAAATGTCGGCTTTGGGCGGCCGTCTGCTGGGGAACATCCTCCGCACTGATCGCCGCTCGTTGGATCTCATCAGCCGATCTTTGCACGAAATGAATGCCTGCCGCCAGTGGTCGGTGGACACGTTGTGCATATGCGTATCACCTGTCTTTGGTTCGCCTTCGATTTCGACGAAACGAAAATTCATGAAATCTATCGCTAGCGAAGCTCACTCACGCGATCATAGCGCTACATACATACATACATACATACATACATGCATGCATGCATGCATACAGTCCTGGTACAAACACGCAGCCTACAACATCTTCGAAAGAAACATCGCATTGTACGCTTACGTTTCAAACGAGGTCGTCCGCGAGGTATCCACAAAGAAAAGAATAAAAAACACGAAGACCACACGCGCCGATCCTTCTTCGTCATCTTTGCGGAGTAGTAATAAATAATATCCGCTTCGTCATTATGATGAACAGCACAGTTGTAGTTGTAGTGGTGTGGAGTATTGTTCATCACGCTGATACTGATTAAAAATGTCAGCGGTGCCAGGTTGGCAATGCCTGCGGTGTCTGCTGCGCAGCAGCGCTGCTGAACGCCTGCATCGTGGTCATCATGCCGATCACTGATACAACACGAAGGTATCATTGGGCGCACGCCCCTGCCTATCCCAGTGGAAAACAATGACACACTCTCGGCCGCAGAATTGCCACCAGTTCATTTTTCGCCGAGAAACCTTGCGGGGGGTAAACAGAGACCCCGTGGTCATGCACATGCAACTTGGTGTTCATTTCAACGTGCGGAGACTTTTGAAAGTGTGGGGTGCATCAGCTGCTTCTGCTCCCTATGGCTCCTTCGCTCTTTCGAGGGACTAAAATTTTCAGGATACACTTACCCGGATTGGGACGCATACATAAGCAGTATGTCCGTTATTGAAGGCCGTTTCACACAACCAGCGTAGTATGGGAAGGAGCCTGGAATTGGGTTCGCAATCCCACGTCCACATCCGTGGAGATCGCCTGGGGTCCCCGTCCTCAAGGCAGAGCCGCGGGAAGGCCAAGAAATGCAGTTGCACGAGATTCGACGTAGACTTGGGGATTGGTATTGTCGATGCGTCGCAAACAAAATTTCCCTCACGCTGTCCTTTAAGCCTTGTATCACATGTGCCGGGGGACTGTTACTGGGGCCAAACCCCCAAGTTCTCGTCAGTCGAAAGGGAATGATTTCGGACTTTGTTGTCGATCGCAACCCTCCATGACGTGAGTCACACAAAGCGTAAGTCAGATAAACATAGAAAAGTGGGATTCACACACCAGATGCTACGCTTCTAGAACAAGGGCCAGATGCCTTATGTTGGAGCCACCACCTGTGATCCCAACAACTCGGAAGAACCTATACGTTACGAACTAGGCGCCGTCACGGTGAAATGGCGCCTCACGCAGGTGACACGTACTTCCGTATTGCCTAGTTATTCCCGTGTGAACTAATACCCTTGGATCCGCGCATGGCAATTCCGAATCCGGCGGGAAATTGCGGCGGTCGTAATGTACGGCAAAGATTTTTCTAAAGCGTGAGGCGAGGTATCATTCAAAGTTCATGGTGGATCAGCAAATGGTACAGTCTTCTCTAAGGTTCAGATTGTACATTGTCTTATCAACAACCTTCTCGATCTTCTTCCAGTCGCTGCGCCGCTGTATGAACTCGTAGATGTCCTGAAGGTGAGTGTCGTGAACCGCAGTAACACATTATCGAGCGCACAGATTGCTCACCTCGGGACGATAGGCCCCGCCATAACGTGTCACGTCACGCACGATTTGCGCGAGGTCCTTTGCGTCTTCCACGATGAATACGTGACCGAGCATTTTGAGGTTTGCAAAATCAGATGTTAACGATTGAATCTGCAGCGATGCACGTGTAAGAAGCGCGAGGACGGAAAGAAAATATATATAGATAATAAATGAAGGACAAATTAACCTTTAGCGACGAAATGAAGGTGTGGTAAGCATTCAGATCGGCAATGACTTGAAAGCCTCCGTTCAACGAAATAATCTGGCGCTTGATGTGCTTCTGCAAAATCCTGCATTTCAGACATGAAGTGTCTCAGTTGCAAATCGAAAGGAAGAAGCTTCCAGTTGGTTACTCACCCGATCAGCCTCACGCCAACCTCGCCCTCGAACACTTCTAACACTTCCCGGTTGACATTTCCCTGAAGAAGCCGTATGTGCTCCTCGAGACACTTTATAGCCTCCGTGCAGCCTTTAGATGGGCCCAAAAGGAGGGGTGCTTCTTCCGGTGGATAATACGTCCGCGGGGGGGTGAGGGTCGTAATGATGTGATCCACCTGGAACAACTTCCAGTCGGCTACCCCTTGTAAAACCCCAGGAATCACTGACCTGGCTCATCAGAACCTCGATACCTGCATTCAGTCCTTTTGCGACCGAATCATCGAGCAAGTTCTCGAAACGCTTCTTCTCTCTGACAACCGGGTTTAGAAAGTCCGTTAGGTCAACGTGAGGGGTCTATCGTCGCGTGGCCACATGAGTTTGGTGACGATTACGTGGACCAGAAAAACGGGTGCACCGTACCAGCTCTTTATCGAAATACACTTGAACAATGCTCTGGATCATGTCTCCAATATGAACCAACTCGAAGAATTGCACTAACGGCGCAACCGATGTCGACGCTAACGCCAGCCTCTCTGAATCCGAGGTAGAATCCGAAAGTGCAGGCGGCTGATACGCCCGCATCTGTGTTATGGCCCTATCAAGCCCGCGGTGAGCACTAGGTCCGTCCGTTCATACCAAACGCACAATTCAAATCCATTTCGTACATGTCGCTCGCCAAGTACGCCCAGCAGTTCAGTGGCCAACTCCTCAATTGTCTCTCGTACCCGAATGCCGTAGGTCCCAGGATAGCCAACAAATATCTCCACGCGCTTGAGCGACTCCCGCGTACCGTGTATCAACTCGAGGGTGACATCGAGGGAGAGAAGAAGTTGAAGATTGTCGTAGGAGGGAAGTCGCGGTGGCTGTGGGGACGCAGAGGTGGTCGTAGGTGCTGCGGCGTCTTCGTCATGTTCGCTAGTGGCCTCTTCAAGGCTGTCTTCGAGTTCGCCTTCCCAAAGCACGACTCCGGTACTATCTGTGCCCTTTGTATAACCCTCTTTTAAACCGTTGCCGTTGACTTGCCCTGCCCCGCCCCAACGCCGCGGATCGAGCATCGCGATACCGTGAACGGCGGCACCCGAAACAGTCTCAACTGTGCGTGGGACAATAGAAACGGGGATGAGCAAGAGGTTGGTGAAGGTCGAAAGGACATTGCTTTTCAGATGAGCGGGGGAGGAGGAGGCGAGAAAGGTAGGCTGTTGGGTGGCTAGCAGGGGGGATGCATCGGCATGTACACTCGTCTGCACGTAACGAGCGTCTAAGATGAGCTCAGGAAACTGAGTACGAATTGTGGGGAGGGACAAACGATACCTTTTTCTCCCAATCTCGATACGTATGCTCAAATGTTTGCTTCAGGGAATCTATTTCTTCATCAAGATACTCATCCATGTTGGGTTCAAACATTCGATACCTGCAATATGCAGAACCGATCACAAGATGTGAGCCATGAATCGATCGAGAAGCGAAGGCATATCATGCTCCGCGTGAAGGTAGAGGGAGGAACACGCACACGACGTCCTCAGCCTGTGCCTTGCTGACCTCCTTGTCCGCGCTGGGCGGATGCCGCTGACTGGCTAGTTCAAGAAGGGTATCCACTATGCGCCAAGCTTCCCTAAAACACGCCGCTGTCGCTTTCAAGAACAAAGCACCGTTTGCCAAGGAACGTGCGTGGGTAAGAAGAGGTGCGATGTATTCAGAAACCTAGAAGCACGCTGGGGTGAGCGGGGGACATGGGTTATACACGAGGTTCAGCAACGTACTACTTCCGTTGCGATGCGATCTGCAAAAGACAGGAGAACGCCTGCAGCTGGTGGGAAGACGCGCACAGCGCGGGAACCATGCTCCCGAAGTGCGTCTAGGACCAGGCCCATGAAGGCATCCATGGCCTCAAAATTCAAACTGCCCTCTGAACTGTTTCGTTCGCGTCATTCACACAGCTTTGGCGGCGTGGTAAACGAACACATAACATACGTGAAATTGTCAAGAGGCTTGTGTGCACTTGTGACGTAGAAAATCTCCCGTTTCTCAGCCCACACACGCCCCATTTCCCATTCCGCGATTCCCCCGCTTCCGCTTTCGTGTGGGTCCCAGATTTCCCAGCTCGCTTCCGCGGCCTCGCGCATACCTGCCTCATCGGCCCGGCCATCCGAAACATCGAACGCACTGAGCAGGGCGGCATCAAAACGGTCAGAAGCGGCGCGGAGGGCGGACAGCAAGGAAGGTGCAGATCGAAGGGGTTCGAGGTGGAAAAGAAATAGGTTGAGAAGATGAAGGGTCTTGGAGCGATGTAACAGAGAGAGGGGAAGAGCCGATGCGGTTGCAGGTGGGAAGAGGGCAGCGAGGATCTGGTGAGGGGGTTCGAGTAGGGCCGGAGCGAGATTTCTTAGGAGTCTGTGCGCGCGCATGTAGAGAGCGCGGAACGGGGTAGTGCCGAGGACACTCGTGCCTTGCATTACTGTCTCGCTGCCAACGAAATTACCCACTTCAGATAGAGAGGTAGAGGTTCCGCTCTGCGTCGGAAACCCGCCAAAACCAAGGGCATCCGTTCCAGATGTAAAATCGCCAAAATCATCTTCTGCAACGTCGACGGTGAGTGTTGGGGGTTGTTCTGGTACCTCCTTTAGAGCACGGCTCTCGAGTTCATCCAGAACAGGTGTAAACCCATAGTGGTCGATGCCTAGGAGGTTGTAGTGGTGCTCCCAAAGTGGGTCAGAAGCAGCAAGCCGAGCGAGGGCACGATTAGTGCGCGCGTAGGCTGGGACATCGGGCACAGGGATGTACTGAAGAATGAGCAAGTGAAGTGAGGAAGGAAGTCTCCCAATAAGAGGCGTTGATCTGGGACTTGGGACGAATCTCGGCGAAGTAGACGCAGAACCCGAACCCTGGTGGAGCTTGACCGGTTCGAGTGCTTTGAACTTGTCCATTCGACGTCCGCTGTCTCGGACGGTCGAAGAGGCACTAGACGGGGTGACAGTAAGGGACAGGTTTACGAGACCTACCAATCTCGTTTAGCGCCGGGTTATATTGCGACTGTCAAACCCATCATTGGTGGCCCAATGGTCTAGTGGTACGATGCTCGCTTTGGGTATGCCTAATCGGCTTTACACTTTGCGAGCGGTCCAGGGTTCGAACCCCTGTTGGGCCCAACGCCTTTTTGCTTCCCCTCAACCCACCATCGATATGATTCGTGTTCTAAACTAGTTCCATAGTCCCTCGGACATTCTAGGAACCTCGAGGAATCGCGTAACACTGAGCCCGTTGTAACTCAGTGCAACAATTGTAGATGTGCCAGCAGATGAAGCATCCCGGGCCATACTCCTGAAATCTTGGTCGCTGCTGTGCTGGGCTAGTTCGTTGTCTCCGAGTCATGAGGCACAAACAGTATTACTCGTGTGACTTCCGCGAAGTGGCGGTCTCAAGCACAAGATTCTTTGGTGAGCATTGCGCGGTGTGGGTGCTAGTCATCCAGCAATCACACTCAGTTATCGTACAAGTTATATTTGCGCATTATACATCCGCACATTTTTAAATCCACTACAGGAATCTTCTCGTCCAATAAGTACTCTACAAAATCACCACTTGACCAGGGGGGCGTTCACTTGGTCAGGCATCGAGAGCAGGAGCCAATGGTTAGTGGGAACTCCGAGTTCTGGGGCGAAAGAAACCTTCGTGGGGCCTTGAAAGGTGCGCCATGAATAACCAGGAGGCAGTCCTTCGTGCCTACACCGAAGTAAATCGGTTGGTAATGGTCTCCTCCAGAAGTACAGTACGGCTAACGAACTAGTTTGTACACGTGAACAATGGGGAAGCAAGTGAACAGTGCTTACGTTTGTCGTCTTCTGCGAGGTCACCGGAAGACGTGACATCGTACCACTGGAGGGATCCAGTGAAACACCCACCGAGGAGAACCTCGCGATAGTGCTGGGGCGAACAAATATTGGTGAGCCATCGACCGTGTCCACGATTTGATCGATTATGTCGTCCGGGGTGAGGTAAGATGGCAGTGAAGCCCGGCGATCAGCCTCGAGCCATCCCGAAATGCTCAGCCTGATAGAGTGGGAGGTCATGGGAGAGGATTCAGACTGTATAGGAACGGGTGAGATTCACTCGATCAAGGGTGAGCAGATGCACTGATGTGACTCTCGATGGGTTCGTCAGCGCCGTTCATCGTAGAAGAAACCCCGATATCCGATCAGATCGCGACCAACAAGCTGTTTGATCGACGGTCTTGGCGGGGTTGCAGTAGGAGCGACGGAGGTAGCCAACGGTGATGAATACGAATACGGAGAAGCGCTCGGGCTTGTCATTTGTGAGACACAAGAGAACGCGTAAGCCCCTTGTGCGGAGCATTCAGCCAGGTGAAACTAACCTGCAAGACTCTCACCAGTCGTGGTGGATACGGATGGTCGTCTGAATGCCCCCAGTATCCAGGATGTCAACGACACCCTGGACCAACCCTGACAGAACGTACTTCTTGAAGCCTATGGGCTTGTCAGTACCACCGTAGCCCAATAAGTTGGCGGAGATCAAGCAAACGCCTTTCGCCTTGAAGAAGGCAATCTGATTCGCCCCGTCCCGGGGAGAGGATGGAAAACCGTGCAGAAGGACGAGAGTGGGCGAAGCTTCTCCAACCTTTGAACAGTAATAGAGGCCGCGACTAACGGAGGTTCTTTTAGGGAGTGAGACCATGTTTTGTAAAATCTGGGGTCAATCGAAACAATGTATACGCCATGTGTGCAATAAAATCCAGAGACTGATCGATTGACTGTGAATGCCCCGTGATCGTGATGAGCTTTATGAAGTGTTCAATCACTTCTGATCCGACTAATGGATTAAGTGCATCGAGGTGGAGGGGAACGTCAAAATTAAGGGGGGATGAGCTCGGCCTGCACGAAATAACCCATTACCGGGTAGGACTTGTGATGTGGCTCACGCGACATCCCGTCGTGTTGTGGCAGTAATCCCGCACTGTACAGCATCGTACACTTGATCTCGGGTTTTCAGCGATACCTACACTCAACGGGCATCGTGAATTTCAGCGAACGTTGTGTACAAGGCATCAAAAGGTGATTCACTCTGTCGTCTATTACCCATTACACAATTACAACTTGACCTCCCGTACCCCGTCCTTATCAACAACCTTCACGATATAATTTCCTGGCGCAACAACCAAGCGCTGCGCGGTCTCGTTTATTGCGCGCCGGAGAACGTCAAGACCTTCTTCCAGCGAACCGTCAGGGTTATGATATCTAGAATCAGTTACGTTCAGTCAGCGGCCCCAAATTCTGTCCATTGGGGGGGGGGGGGGGTGAGTGCAAAGTAACTTCCATACCCATGTGCAGCGAACGGCACGGAAGCCATGGTGCCGAGGTAATCAATCCAGTACAAGTGTGGTGACTTTTCAGCGGCGTCATATCCGCCTACAAGCAGGTTGACAGTGTAGGGTGAGCGTGAGCGAAGCGAATTCGCCAGCGATCGACGAATCCATGACGCAGCAGATTGCGGGCGGAGAGGATAAAGGTTACGGATTTGATAGAGTCTGATGTTTCGCTCCACGAATTCGGCGAACTGGATAGTATCACCTGTAAGGATTGAAGAGGGTGAAATCTGAATATTCATCATCCCATTTAACGCGTAGACGTACCCGACTCTCCAGAGTAGGCCATCAAAAGGTGGGGGCTGAGAGTTTTGATCTTGTCCTCATCGATTTTCATTTTCACGATAGAACGTGCCGACGTAGTGTCCGCAGCAATGAGGACATAGTCCTTTCCTGTGAGTGCGAATGAACACTCCATCTTGGTTCTCGTAGGAAGTAAAGGCGGCGACGCGTCACTCAGTCGAGTCCAGATCTTGCGTTGCACTTACACTGATATTACATAATACGCATCCAATCTCTCGCAGCTTCGAGTCATAAGGAGGCTGCCGTGAGTTTAAAAAAAAAAAAGACTACCGTGACCTAAACGATACAGACGTCAAATTTGCGTCAAACCTTACCCTGCGTCGAGAGAGATGAATCACGCAGACCAACTCGATCAATAACTCGACTACTTGAAAGAACCCGATTCCGGTTCTGCAGTTCGCAAAACATCAAGTAGCACCTCGCAGCCGAGGGCAATGAGAGGAAATAGTACCTTTGATCCATTTGCTTTCATCGAACCACAACACCACAACCACAAACGATTGGGCCAAGGACAATTTTCTCATCTTGTTGCACCCCGTCGCCTAACAGTATGTGCACTCCCAGCATGTGAGGTGTATGTGATTTAGCCCCGACGCTTGAGGTAGTTAAGTCGCCGACTACAAGAGTACTGGACACCGGCAGATGCTCGAGGCCTTGAATGACGAGCAACGTTTTCTCTTCGTGTTCAAGCTGCCACGACTGAGGTTATTCTGATCTAAGTCACACCAACAAAAATCTTCCCCCCTTCCCCTTCAATGCCGTTGGCTTTGCCTCGATAGCCGGGAGGCGTCCGTGGCTCACTGAGATAGACCTTTCTTACCGAACTTTGAGCAGACTGTCTTTTGTCATTCATTCCTCGTCAGGACGTCATTCATTTCATAGAGTAGATAACGGAGGGTCGGACGCGGTCACCACGTCGGCCAACCCTTGTGAGTGGAGATAACGGGAGATATAGTCAAAAGTCCAGGACTCTATCCTGCGTGCTAAAATCTACATCATACCTAGGAAAGTCCGTAACTTGTAGTTACAATATAGAACCGGGACGACATCTAGACACGCCATATCGTATACTTTCGTCTAATAGGACGTCATGAACGGGGTAACAACTTGCTTAGGGCGACAAGGTATGCCTCGCAGATAGCCGAGAAGTAAAACTCGTGTTCAGAGTTGTGGGGATGGACGAGATTGTGAGCGATCTCGTGAGCGAGAGTGAAGTACCTGTCGAGGGAGCATTAGCCAAGCTCTAAGCAAAAATATGGCGGACCATACCAGGAAATGTAGGCCTTGCTAAAATCACCTCGTTGGACATCACGGTCGTCTAAAATGCATCGATGAGCAATGACTGTCGGTCGGGCAGGCGTGAAAAGAAGGTACGTACGCCAGGCCTCGTAATACCGTAAATTCATGAATAAACTTCCGTTTCTATTAAAAGCAACGAGCTGCCCTTCGTTATCTGCGAAAACGTGCAAGCTAGACTGCGGGATCTTATAGGTTGCTACGAGGGGATTGAGCACATGGAGGAAGCGGGCAAGCACATCGTGTTTGCGTTGAACGAGCGACTCGCCCTCTGGAAGGTCTAGAGGAATCTGGCGGTCATTGACAGTGGTAGGTTCCAGTGAAGCAATTCGCACCTTGCGTAGCGAAGACTTTCACGCCACCCATGCTACCTGTGAGATTTCATAATGGTAAACTGGAAAGGTCTCACAAAGCAGCGGAACTGGACACATGCCGACAAGATTTAATTCCCCAGCCCGCCCGGACACATCGCAGTAGCCCTCGTCCAACGACTCTCTCACCATTTGCATCTCCTCGCGGTTCCTCAGTAGATTGCTCCTCTCAGGGGCGCATGCTCCGATCGCCATGTTGATATTGTTGGCTAGGCGGGAATGGAGGATGAGATACCGTTTCGGCGCGTCAGATTCGCGGAAACGCACCAATGTTACTCAGCGGAGTGACGTTAGGGCCGCCAGAATTAGGACTGCGGATGAGTCCTTGTCCTTTTGACGGCCCTGCTGAGTTCGGCTGCAAAGAAACGCCTTTGGGTATACTTGGGTTCGGTGGTAGTGAGACGCCCTCCGCGTCTAGAATTGATGGCTGAGTAGCGTCGTCACCACGAGGTGGCGAAGTCGGTCGGGATGAGGCGTTTGACCGGTTGGGGCGTAGAAGGCGCCCAAAATCACTGATTGCTGACGTCGGACGTTTAAGGATTTGCTCGAGGCTGGTACCGGTTGTTCGTGTGGGAGGTTTTGTCGCTGTACCGGTCTGGGTCGGAGGTGGTGGGAACTTCATTTCAGTGGTCGGAATCTTGGTCTCTGTATCCTGCACTATAGTCTCCGAGCTCGAGACAAATGACGCTCTGCTTGCCCTTTCGGCTGCTTCGCGTTCGGCTTTCTGCTGGCGCAGAATCCTGTCGACTAGTGGGAAAAAAGGGATCCAATCAGTGAACCAAAGAATACGAGACGCTTTGACAAGGGGGCACCATTATAACCCCGTCGTTTGAGGGCCTTGATGTCCGTCGAAAGGATTGTCATGAATAAGAGGGCATCGTTGACCTTGGGCGACTCGAAGATGAAACGACACAATGAAGTAGAAACCCTAAAAACATCAAGCAAACGCGACCACCCATCTAAAGAGAACACTTACTCGTACATGTCCACTTGCGTGTTTCCGGCAAGCCAGAGCTCAATCGGACCCCGGCCATCGCGTTTGGCGACTGCGGACGCCTCATGACTCTCAGAGTGGCGGACGTCTCCATGCTGCAGGGACTTGGTGACCAGCAACTTTCCAAACACTTTCACTATGAAATTCTTTTCCTCATTCAGCCAATTAAACGAGACTTTGGTGCGAGACTGTGGGTGCTCGTGAAGGAAAAGAGGAAGCCGCTCCAAGATCAAATGTCTAATTTCGGGCACAATCCTTGAGGAAAAAATCTCAACTGTTGTCTTGTAATCCTCCCTGACTAAGGAACTCAAACGAGGGGAACCCAAGAAGAGGTATAGCTCTGATGATAGATGAGCGATTGGCTAAAAAGGCAGAGCTATTCGAGTGGAATACCTTCTAAGATATCTTCTTGGGGTGCACAGAAGACGCGATCACCGAAGAGCTGATATGCATTGGTATCATCTGCGACAGCCACTTTATTGGGCTGAAGCAGGTCGTCTTGAAGATCCCAGTCATCCTCGTCGCCCTCATTAGAGGATTTAGCACTGCTTCTCTTTACGCGTCGCGATCCAAGAAGCACGTTTGACCGCTTCATGCGGACGATCGTTCCCCCTGTAAGGAGCCGCTTATTCACCGCGAGGTTGCGAAGCTCAAAGAGGTAGCTAATCGAAAAGGTCATATTGGACAGCGTTTCAAAAAATTTGATCTGCACCCACTTTTCGCGGCCATTTGCAAGCTCGTAGAATTGCCGTGGGTTCGCCAGCAAGATCTGGGCGATCTCCTCTACCGATGGTTCTTGCCTGGTACCACAGGCTGCTAGGAAAACATTGGCACGCGAGCCGAAATCAACGAAAGAAAAGAGCTTCGAATGCAGCTCTGCGCCTCCCGTTCCCGAAAAGTAACACTGGATAGGTGGCAACCTCTGGATTACACCCTTGCTTCCTGTAGACTTGACGGGAACGAATGGTGTCTCTGATAGTTTCCGTAATTCGGTCGAAGAGAATTCTACAAGCACAATAGGTGACGTAGTTTCAAGTGGAGACGGTTGAGAGACGGTACCTGGAACACGGCCCGATAACACCTCGAACCACTGGCGCGCTATTGTCTCGTCTCTTGGCGGAGTTCTTTCCAAAAGTGTCACAATCTCGGAGGTTGGGGGGTGGTTGTTGAGTTTGAGTTTGCTTGCTCCACCGTCTCGAAGTAGTGGATCTACCACAAGGAAACCAAGTGCCCCCCATTCGGGGCTAGCGTACAGCTGTCCAGCGTCATCTAGGGGAGGTAAGGCTGCGATGAGTGAACCTCTTACCTCGAATGGTTTTGCCAACACTTTCTCCGACCCACGGACTGCGGGAACGAAGGCAAGATCTCGGTAATTATTGGGGTCATAATTGGAATATTTGAGGGATAAGTTGTCCAAGAAGAAGGACAGCGCCTTCTCACGCACAGTTTGATTGTCGGAGGTGGCAATGTTGAGAAGTTCCGACAAGGGGGGAGAGCGTCTCAAACCCAGAGAAATAAGAAATTTAGCTGTTCAATCAGTAAGTTACCCAAGGTAATTATCGAGATCTGCTGCAATAACTCGCCTTCATCGGATGACGGCTTCCATCGATTATCGACGCCCCAGTCAATGATAGGCAAGCCAAGCTCGCGAAAGATGTCAACTGGTTCGTAGAGATCCATAGCCTTGTATCGCTGGACTTTGCGACCAGTCGTGGGCACTGATGGCTCCTTGTCCGTACCTTCCTTCGTAAATGCAGACGTGTGACGCAAACGCTCAAGCTCTTGGGGTGCCAGAGTTGATTGAATGGACACTAAGTACTTGACAAGATCGGAGATGGTCCAGTCTCCCGTTTTGATCATTCTGGAAATTCAGGTTGAGGGGTAGGACTCGAGAAAGAAATAAGACAGACCTGTCGAAAACGATCTGCAATTCCACGTGCTTGCGTACACCAAGTGACTGCAGCACCTTTTCTAGCGCGCCTTTGATATTGGTACCAGACGGCATGGTGACAGTGGGGAGATCCCGGAACAGGTTTACGCTAGCAAAGTAGGCTTGGTCTGGTACCTTCAATCCGGCAGACGTTGGAACACAAGGCATGGGACTCAAAATTTTGACAAGATCTTCTTGGACGCCTTTCGGCAGAGATGGCCAGGCTCTTGCAAGCACTGATAGGACACGTTCTGCCCAAGGAGCAGAGAGCGTAATGTTGAATTCTGCGTTGCCAGCAGCCACCTTTGGGTCAGTGACATGCCTCAGCCAGTCAACAATGGTCAGTTGCTTCCAGGGAAAGACGGTCCCCAGGACATCTGGGTCAAATGATCTGGTAACGCTTGTAGGGAGTAGCGTGCTTGGCAGGGGGCCGTCAGTTGGAATGATCGCTCCACCAGTCCTAGAATTCAAGAAAGTTCGTGTGTCTGAAAGCTTCATGATTCTCTCAGGTGGCCCACTGATTGATACCACTAGTGCGTCTAACAGTTGCGATCGCCCTTGAAGAAGGTTGGGGTTGTTTCCTTGCTTGTTGACACTGATCCACCACTTGAGACATGCTACCGTTTCCGTCTCGGAAAGGGGTCTCGAGCGAAGTTCATTGAGTACGTCCACAAATGTTATATTCTTGATCATCCCTCGGGTGCGGAGAGTGGCGATCATAATCTTTGCGCCGTTGACGATGTCCTCGGAAATCACGGGCAGACGCTTGAGGAAACCGGAGAACTCGGGATCGGGTACGTGGACCAGATTGGCACTGCGCACACCCTCCGAGGAGATGATCGAGAACGGGTGTGCGGTTGCACAGGTGAAGAAGGCGGTTTCCATGGAGGTAGATACCACGGAGGACGGTGTAGAAGGATGGAACGTGAAGAATTTGAGCGCATGGAGTGCGCGTGCTCGTAACCATGCTTGAAGTTCCGCATCAGGGAGTCCACCTGGGCCGTCGGCCGCCGCCGCCGCATCCCACAGCTTCTTGACGGTCTCCATTTCTTGCTCATAGGCAAAGCGTGCAAGGAAACCGCCGACGTAGAGGAGGGCCTTATTCCAAACTACGCCAGGGGATTAGAAACAGCGTACAGGGAGGAGAAAGCGTGTACCTGCCACATTGCGATCACTAGAACGTATCAAATTCTTCGTCAGCACCGAAATAAGAATTAAAGAGGGGACGTACACCAGATCAATAGACTCGCGTTCTACAGTGGGGATAAATCGTGTGGCCATATGCCCTCCAATACCCGTGGTTTGCCCAGTCGAATGGCCCTATAGAGAATGAACACCCACGCATAAGCGAGGCAATTAGCGCTTACGATAAACACACGAGCAGATCCAGTCCTGTGGAATATGTCAACATAACGCCAAGTCCGAACGACGCGACTTACCCTTCCAAATCAGCCCGAAGCCCTTGAAACACACTCCCAGTGGCATACGCCGCTCTCTCCTCCGCCCTAACGCTAGAGTCATATTCGTCTTTTCCCGTCTAGGTAAACGTAAGAACCGATTTAAGACGGATGTATCAGAACGAAGGAGCCCACATATATCAACTCGTAACGTAGACGGCTGGGAGGATTCTTCTTCGTTGATCGCAGCAGCTCTGCTGTCATCTTCTTGTCGAGCCGGACATCGACATTAGCAGCAAATATCGTCAAGACAACGCTTGATAAATGTGCCTCCAATAGGTCGATCGGTTCCTTGGGTGCAGCGCCGTTGGGTGCAACCGGCGCTGGCGTTGGTGACCTCCGTGGAGAGGAAGATCCACCGAATCCGGCGAAGAGTGACGAGAAGAATCCACTGGTCTGGTGGGAAACTACCTTCAGCGTATCCGATCTGGACGTAGCCAAAGGCTTCTCCGATCCAACGGTGTACACCCATCGCGCGACTTCGGCCTCTATGTGAAGGGCTGACGAAGACAAGATATAGAAGAGCCCACGCGGATATGGTGCGCAGTCTGACTCACGGACAGTCTGGACTGACCTAACAGTCATCATACCTTCAGGACTTGTACTTTTGAGTCCCTTTAGCATAGAGACTTCCCTTGGCACACCGCCGTCTTTGGACAACCGGACCAGCCGCTTGTCATCAAAGTATACACTGACCTCAGAAAGGTGCGCCATGAATGTGATCGAAGAAACCAGGAAGCGAGTGAAATCAAAGGCAGGCGGTATTGGGCCAGGTTCCCTAAGTGGCATTTGAAAAGTAGTCCACGGATCGTCAGTTCCGTCTGGGGGAGCCGGTACATCGCCGCGGCGGGCGTATAGCTAGAACGAACACGTCGGCATGAAATTCAGAAAGGATATGAAACGATGGACCAACTTGATCTTTTTTGTCCTTCCAATAAAAATTCATCCATTGACCTGGTGCATAGTGTAATTGGTGCGATCTCGCCAAAAGCAAGACTAACTTACCTCCCGAAGTGACCCACGGCTCCTCGGTGACAGAGAATAAGCTGTAGAAGCCTGAGGGTATACTGTGAAACGATTATTTGACTTCAAACAGGGATTCGACCCACCCACACCGAAGGCGCCGATCTTCTCCTCATCGGGGTTACCCTCGGCTAACGATATATGAGGCGACGGTAGCAATGGCTTCAAGGTTTCACGCACCGATCTTCTTGAGCCGATTCCAATCCTCATCTCTAAATTTTATGCCGTTATTCTTGAATGTCCATTGGTGAACCTGTATGAGTGATAGATCGACGAGAGGTCAGATTAGAGCGCGCTGGTCAGTCAAGATAACAACACTACGAACCACAGCTGTTTTCAGGTTTGGGAGGTCTTCTTTCAGGGATTCATCTGGCTCGACATCACTCCGTTTCTCTCGGGATGAATAACTCTCAGTTTCGAAACGGATCTCAACTGAATGTGCGCCTGCGTCATCCGAGTTCTGTAGAAGCTCACGAAACACTGTATTTCGTCGAAGTCATGTCCAATATAATCGCCCGGAGCACTCGGGAAACGGAACTAACCCGTAAATTCGCCAGAATATCGTGCCAGGACCTTGTCAATGAGAGCCCGCTGGTTCACCTCAACCGTCTCATCACGTCCAGCTGCCCACTATCGTCGGGGACCAAATCAGCACGGGCGATAGATGCCGTCATAAGTAATATCCACACACCAGAGCTTCTTTTGAAGTGGTCATCGCTCAAGAAACGATATTGGTTCGTCGCAGGGAGTCGTATCACTCGTGCGATGATGGTGGTTGCGTCACGAAAGTGAAGTGTCAGTTGCGTAACCTGAACTCTGAAGGTAGTATTCTACTGGATATGGTTCCAAACACGCGACCAAGTTCTGTCTAAGAGGTGGTCTAGTCCACGTAGACGTGGTTAGGATGGATCAAGTGTATTAGACGCTCTCCGAGTCTCATCATGGCATAAACGGCCCCAAAAAGGAATGTATGTCCTCGGCCCGCGCTATCCGGAATTCAACCTCGGAGGCAACACCTCGGATGCAATACTGATGCAATACTTATGCAACATGCTAGACACGATCGTGATAGTACTGATGCAATACAAACCCAGAACAGAGCTTGGAAAAGCAAAGGAAAAACAAGTGATGATACATCGATGACGCGACATGCGAAAGTCGCATGGGCATTGATATTGCGTAAGAGTCAAGCAAGTTCAGTTACGTGTCGCGTGGCAAATGCGAGTGGTTCAACTCAGGCTGCTGATAATATTTGGTCGGTTCCGAGTTACGTGCTCTCAGGCTTGTGGTCACAGACCAGCCCCAAAATAATTCCTTCGTTCAGTTCGTGCGACTCAACGTTCACGATGCCGCACACCCTCCTCGTCTCCTTCTCTCTCTTGGCGCTGGTCGTGACCGCTCGTCCTATAGTCCCCGTTTCGTACGTGTTGAACTATGACCTGTGTCGTCCCCTTCGTTCATATGTCTCTTTCTAAAGCGAATGTTCCCGACCCGTGGAAGTTCGGAACGCCGTCAAAGCTATTTTCGAGGAGCGTACAAAGTTCGTTGACTTATTGTCATTCACCTTCGCCATTTTTTTCATCGAATAATCTAGGCAATCCGACGTCGACATTCTCTGCTTTACAAAGGATGAAATCGATGTTCATTTAATTTCGGACGAGGGCCAACAGGCTGTTCTTTCCCAGTTGGATGGCAATGCTGTCAAAGCGCTCGTGCCCCTTGAAGGTACCGAGAATGGTGTACTCTCAGAGGTTCAGAAATTGCGAGAAATGTTGGGCGGCTCGAAACATCTGGACGACATCGAGGGCGCTCCTGAGGCCGAACTCACCGCCGATGATGAACTTCCTGTGCACGCAACGGAGGAGTCGGAGTCCTCTGTGCTGGTCTCCGTTGCTCCTTCGCCTTGGGATGCGGCGCATGGCTTGACTAGGCTTTCATTCACTTCCCTACTCGCCGTGTACAGTTTTATCAGCATCGCCGCCGTGCTCTACGCCTTCTATCTCATTCGCGGTTTCCTTCCCCAGGATCAAGGCCAAGAAAAGGAGGCATCCTTTGTGGACGTGGAATCGGGCTACGCCGATGAGAAAAGTTCGATCACGCAAGAAAAGGCTCCAGCACTGGTCACCGCCACGGTTACTGAACCACCCCTTGGTGTTCTTGTGGACATTGACACCGATGTCAGCGTGGTCGGTGACGAGTTCCATGATGCAATCGACAGCGACTCCCGCACATCAACCCCACGTGCCGTCCCATCGGATTTGCCACCTGTTGTCGCGGAGCCCTGGCTTGTCCCTCTCCCACCGTCTCCAAGTTCCTCACCTCTTCGACGAGTTGTCCAGCTCCATGAAGACCCGCCGGTTGAAGGGACCTTGCCGCCGGCCTGGGCTATGATGGTTCCAGATGAGCAGCCTCGAACTGGTGCGCGCAGGGGCAATGCCGCTGCTGCGGTTGACCTCGCATTAGCGATGCAGCTCAGGACCGGTGTTGGAATGACCGCGGATGCAGCGTGGCTGGTGCGATTCGTGATGGCGTTGTTCGGATGGGTCGCTGTACTCGTCGGTGGCACCGGAGAGGGACAGGCTGCAGGAGGAAGAAGGTTGCTGGGATGGTGAAATTAACCCTCAGTTTTCTCTGGATTTGTGAGCTCGTCGTTCTTTTATTCCCATGCACTCTCTCGATCCTCCGCCGGTCATCATGTCGCATTCGTTTTCATGCCAGTACCTGTCCTGTCCTCGACACTCATCAACATATCATAGCGCACTCGGTAGCACAAGTACGATACCTTAGCTTAGCATTGCCTTACGTCATATTTCATTAGGCACAAGCGTTAAACCAACAGCAAGCGCGTAAATTTCCTGCACGTTTACCTTCAGCATCGACGCGCTATTGCCACGTCATGACGGGCTTCAATGCCCTTCCGATGGCCGAGGAGGCAGGGTTGGATGGCTCTGCACAGTGGGCAGGTGTCGCCAAGGTCCTCGGGCCACCTTGGGCACGTTTCCCGGTCAATACCATTGGGTTCGCGGGTATGCAGGTGGTGTGGTCCATTGAGATGGCCTACGGTAAGCAAACACGGTGAAATCCACCATTTCCAACGGTCGTATGACCTAGAAGCTGTGTAGCGTCGCCATACCTCATCTCCCTTGGCCTCACCAAATCTCTAATGGCCCTCGTCTTCGTTGCTGGACCGCTGTCTGGTCTCATCATGCAGCCCCTCATTGGTCTTGAAACATCGCCTGCCAATGTCGCCGTTAGCTGATATCTATGCAGGTGTCATGGCCGACAATTCCAAGTCCCGCTTCGGTCGCAGAAGGCCATTCATCGTCGGAGGTGTAGCCCTCTGCGCAGCGGCCCTCCTTCTCCTCGGTTTCACTCGAAATTTCGCGTCCATCATTACAACATGGGGATCCCATGCCGTATCTCTCTCTCCTTTTTGATACCTAGCCCGGACTCTCATGAGTTTTTTTTTGTTAGAATGATGTTTTGACCATCTGGCTCGCTGTTCTGTCAATATATTGCATTGACTTCAGCATCAATGCTAGTGAGTCTTATATTCTTTCTGCCCTGGCTAGAACCCCGACGGATTCACCAGTTATGGCCGTGGATCGTGCCCTTCTCGTGGACACCCTTCCCCGTGCCGAGCAAGCTAAAGGAAACGCTTGGGCGGCGGTTATGGTGGGTATTGGTGGCGTGAGTGGATTTTTTTTGTGAGTCTCATCCTCACCATTTTTTGCACTACTCCCGGTTTTCTGAACTAAACAGCGGTGGCATCAACTTGCCGTCCTTGTTGCCATTCTTTGGAAGTACCGAGTTGGAAGTCCTAACTATTGTTGGATCCATTATCCTGATCGGAACGCACCTCACAACCGTCACTTCCGTGAAGGAGCGTATCCTCCTCGCTTCAGGGTGCGCTTGGCTCCATTTCCCAACCCTATGATCCAACTCGTCTCCTGCTCGTAGTAAAACGAAGAAGTCGTTCCTCCAAGAAATAAATGACATTTGGACAAATGCGCGGAATTTACCCCCAGTAATTCGTACAATCGTCCGTCTTGCTTTTTTGTATTCAGTCGGGCCCCCTACTGAACTCTGCCCCGTAGTGCATAATCCAGTTTTTGTGCGCATCCTATCGCGTCTCTATAAACGTCCCTCATTACCTCTCGTTTCAGCGCATCGATGGGGTGGTTTCCCATTTTCTTCTACACTACGTTGTACGTTAGCGAGCTCTACAAACGTTCCCTCCCTTCGTCTGCATTCGATGGAAATCTTGAAGACATTGACGCGGAAGGCACTCGTTTGGGCTCCCGAGCGCAATTATTCTCTGCCTTTCTCTCGCTTTTCACCAACGCTGTAGCCCCTTTGATTGTCGACGGTGACTCTCCAAGTCCCACGCACGTTGGACCTCCAAAGCGATGGTGGCAACGTAAAATACACCTAGCAACTTTGTGGGCTATATCCCACCTAATTTTTGCCTTGTGTATGTTCGGCACTTTGTGAGTTTACTCTCCGCATGATGGCTCTGCCGGTTTTCGAAGGGTTTCAAACAAACTCACCACTGTGATGGTTCCATTGATTCCACCCATCCCCCAGTTTTACGACCAGCGCTACCGGCGCCACAATGCTCATAACCCTCCTCGGATTTCCTTCGGCAATTGGACTATGGGCACCATTCTCGTTGGTGTGTCAGTCCCGCTGCGCCTTGGCCGTTTTATAGGCTCATGAAACCCTAACAGCTTGCGGAGGCCATCCACGCGACACCTGATCCCATTCCCGGCGAACCCGACATCGACGACGACCAATCTATCCTTCTCGCTGATACCAGCACGCACCAACCGCTACCACAGAACGAGGAACTGTTCGCAGTCGAGGGCGAAGATGTCGATGAAGACGATGAAGCGGTGGCGACTCGTAGTCAGAGGACGGAGCAAGAAGGTTGGGATGACGATGGTAACGACAACGAAGCGGAACGATATGGCGACCGGGATATTCTCATGGGAAATCTCAACGCACGCCGCAGCTTTGCAGATGTCTCGGACTTCGGGGAGGACCACCTTCGAAATGGGGCAGCCACGCCTGCCCGAAGGAATCTGGGCGCGAAGGCGGGCGTTATTTTGGTCCGTAGATCTCCTCTCCAGTCCTGGGACGCTCTCCTCATGCATTTCGTGTCCACTAGGGCATACAAAACATTTTTGTCGTCATTCCGCAGTTCCTCGTCACCGGGATGACCTCGCTCATCTTCGCCATCCTAGAGCCACATAAGTCTGTTCTTCATGGGGATCATCCCGGAAAGACACCACCGAGTTTGAACACAACAAGTACTACTATCACAACTAACGACAGCACCCTGGTCTCATCGCGCCAAGAGGTCGGGGCTAATGGCCCTCCAACCGGTCCGAATTCCGTCGCGATAATCTTCCGGTGAGCTCTTCTTCGCGCCTTCTCTGATTTCCCTGGACGCGTCGTCTCACCATCGGCGCAGGATCGGGTGTATATGGGCAATGATTGCTTTTGTCCTGACCTGGAGACTGGCAAAGGAGCTGCGACGTCACTACTGACTGTAGTGCATGCAACTACTGGCTAATATCGTGATGTGTTGGCGTCCTCCACACAGGGTGTCGACAAAACCTACCTACTGTACGCTCACACTAGGGAAATTTAGAATTTTGCCTATGCATCCCCTCTCATACAGGGGCATTTAGTTGATGTAGGCATTCTTTTGATATCACCTCGTGTAGTCATCACACCCAGCATCAAAAAGCATTTTTTTTTTCCCAACCTACAAATTCACCTTGATCATCCCTATGTGTCTAGAGCTGCGTCCTGTCGCCATACACTGTCAGTCTGTCACATTTGCAAAACACGATGCGCCCTGTGCCTCGCTCCTCCCACACGCTGGTCCCGTAACACTGCTTGATAATCTAGATTTAGAACACGGTACCGTCGCTGACGATCTCAATTGGTGGACCACCCGACTCTGGTCGCCTTTCCTTTGCGATCTCTCGGCCTCCTTTCCACGTCGCGCTTTCGAGCACCTGCGCGAGGGTGAGCTGTTCCTGAGACAATTTGAGTTTGGCCCGTATCTGGTCAGCAATGCGGTCCCTAAATGAGGAAAACGTTTGTTCATCGAGTGGCGGAGATGAGGGGCTGGGGCCCCAAAAGTCAGGAAAGGAATGGCCCACTCACAGTTCTATGACCGTCATTGCGCGCCATTCGATAACCGCCGGGTGCGAGGGGGGAAGCCGGGGAATTGACGAGTCCGCAGACGGGTAGTATGCTGCGGTGATGGTGGATGGTTTCAGGGATAGGACGCCGAGGTCCACCAGAAGGCCACCTTCAATGTCCCCCAAAAACGAGGGAGAATATGAGTTTGAGACTCCACAAAACGGGCGCACGAGGCGAGCCACGCGATGCACGCACCGTTCCTATATTCCGGGAGCCCAGTCATGTCCTCAAGGCCATCAAAGCGCCATCCCAATATTTTCTCGATCGGTTCTATGAGGCTGTACGTCGTCCAGCCCGTGAGCTTGTGGAACGGCACCAGCTCATCTCCTTCTGCCGACACATGCGCATGGGCTTTTAGTGCGTCACACGGCCAGACGTCGCCTAGTGGAACACCGCCAAGGGTCGTGCGGTCCTTGGGCCAGATCGGCGTGAGGCCAGAAACGAGAACGTGCCAGAGGGCTGCAAGAGGTACTCGACGACTCGGTCCGTCTGCTATGGACTCCGACTCGAGGTAGTCTGTACCATGCTTCAAAAGTCAGACCAATAGGCGGAACAAAAAAGGCTTGCGCTTGGACGGACCTATCATATTACCTGGCCTCCCCTCGGCCCCAAAGAAAGGCGCGCTACCCTTGAGCGCATGGCTTAAGTTGACCAGGAGAGAAGCACGACCCTCAAGCCCAACCATTGGGTTGTCAGAGCTTACTTGCATCACCTGTGCGGTCTTCTCTGCAGTTATTAGCTCCAACCCTTTGGCTTTCGGAAACATGAGCGATCGGTCATGTACATGCGGGGCGCCGTAGAGTAAACTCAGATGACCAACATACCGTCGACTCGGTGAGGCTGATGGACGTCACCCGAAAAGAATCCCTCCTTGAACATGTTGAAGCTGGCCACGCCTAGGCCCTCCGAGCGGCTAAAAGACCTACCCGAGGCTTCGTCGTGATAGACCCAGTCGTTCCCAGCCCCCGCGTCAAGGAGCACGGAGACGAGGAAGAGGTCGATCAGACGTCTGGTCTTTTCTTTGAGATCAGGGGGTGACTCCAGGGCGTCCCACTGAGTGATCAAAGGTGCGACGCGAGGGACACCGGCGTCAAGATGCCTCCATCGGCCATGAGGAGGAATCTGAAGTTGGTTAGTTTGAGTGTGGCCCTTTGGATTGTAGGGCGTAGGCTTACGGCTGAGAAATCATCCCCGAAATCACGCTGGTACGCACCATGAGGGTTATCGAAAAGGAGGATGATGAGTTGGCAGACCTGTATGATCCTGATGCAATAGTTCGTAACGTCTTCCTCTTTCTTAGAGTGGTATTCGAAGTATTGTAGCTTGCCTTGCTTGGCCAGGTCGTGAACGCGCCCACAGCGTTCGCGAATGGATAGGAGGGTGCGCAGGTATTCGATCGTTTGCGCTCTTGATGAACTCTGCGCACCAAGGAGCATGGTGGTGAAGATGATAAAAGGAAAGGTAAAACCTTATACTCTACTTGTGTCTCCTTTTACAAGTGCAGGTTCAGCCTTACTGTAATATTTATCGGACTTATGTCTTCAGCGCTTCCAGTCATGAATGAACCTCGCGTTGCAAGATTAAATAAAATGACATGTTCACACGACCAAAACATCGCTAGTAATAGTTTCTCCACAGGTCATTCAACCCCGATGCATGCTGCATTGCCCGGGGCGAGGAGTACCATCCACCTCCTCAGGGGGAAACATCCTATGGAAACAAGGTGAGCCAAATCGGAATAAAAAAAGAGGTGGGAGTTACCAATGGTTGCACGCGCTGTGGTCATGATCGCCTTGAATATGATTTGCGCTGTATCTGCAGGTCGTAGATTCGCAATCTATCGTGCTCTGCTCGAGGGGTGTTAGCAGGACAGACCACGACCAGGGCACTGAGCGATTGAGCCAACCTGTTCGACTAGCTCTCTATGCCCACAAGAGAACTCCGCATAAACAACTCTCCTGTGACACATCTCAAGTTGCTTCCGAGTGATTACGATATGAGAGTGAGGGAGCCGAGACGTGCAAGTGGAACTGAAGTTGGGAAGACCTCTCGACTAGATGCAAGCCCTTTTAAAGGTCTTGAATTGCAATTTCTGCAGCCTAGAAAGAGTGTTTTTGAGATCGCTTGCCCCACCCGGAGGACATGCTGCCAAAAAAAATATGGTGTTTTCCTCCATCGATCGCCATTCTGGCAGGAGCCGGCGCCAGGGCAGCATCTTGAGAGGGATCCGACGACTAACCGACCCGCTGCAGCGTTTGTGAAGGGTGTATGCAGGGCCGCACACGATGCTCCGCGGCGGAAGGATGATGAGCATTGCGACGGGCACCTGGCAGAAGATGCGGGGAACTCATCTTCCGCTTCCCCAGATAATGTCGTAGTCATGCGTGGATCGTTGAAAGTGCCTAATGACAACAAAGTTAGGGTTGCCGTTGCCGAAGCGGACCCTACAATGTCACGAGATATCAGATCGGATAACTGGCTGATAAGATCAAAAGTCGTCAGTAGTCGAGTCAGCGAGTCAGAACTTCAACATGCAGACTCATGGCGCCGTCTCGCCATTTTCCGGGCGAGGAGCAGGGCACGCAGCCGAAACACTTGTGTGCAGACGGGGCGAAATGCGTGTGCAATGGTGAAATGAAACGGGAACCGGTAGAGCGTGGAGAGGTAAGGAGGCTCCGCTTCAAAACCCTACTGCCCCGACCTCAAAGCATGAGCCTCCCAGGGACCGAAACACGGAGACACGAACGCAAGCCGCAGTACTGGCACCAGGCATACTCCAGCGGGGACCAACCACGATCTCCAGAACCAGGTATCGAGCCAGGAAAACGAGAAGATGAAATCTTACGACTCCCGGTCTCGGTCTCTCTGCCTGTTGTACACTGTACCACTGCGGCCCGTACCTCCCACGTGCACTGATATTGCTCCAATCTTCTCGATCTGGTCGTATTGTGAAGCACGGACTCACATCGGGTTCTTGACAACCCTGACTTGGATCCAAATGCCTGAGCCTTTCAGATCGTGGAGTTGCGGAAAGGTGGTCTGAATCATGCCGACAACGCAGCAGAAAGCGTGTCATGTCGTGGGGCAAGAGGGCCATAATCGACGCCTGAATAAAGGAAAGGAATACCTACATTTCCTGGTATTCGCTCAAACTGAGTCAGTGCGCGACATGCGATGACAAATGTTACCGGAACAAGAAGTCACATTGGTAAGGTGGGAAGAGGCTAATAGACAGAACTCTGTCATTATCTGCGAAATCACGCCTAGTTTGCCAGCACATCAGCGAGTCTAACGAACGATTACAAGTCGAGATAAGCCACCAATTGTGTAGAACGATGCTTGAGAAAACCCAGGGTTATTATGCAGTGCGGAAGCCAGTTTTGTCAGCGAGGGACGAATGCCGTATAGCACATGTGCACTTAAGATAGATAGACTCGAATCGAAATTAGCGAAGGAGCTGCATTCCGATCCAGCTAGGCTTCGATGTCCGCATTGGTGCCAGGACCAACTGGCTGCAAAGCATCGGCGCGTGGGAATTATGGGTTGGAGGGATGGCTATAGACGGGTCAGGTGGGAGACCGTGCTACTCTTTCGTCAGGTTGCACTCAGAGGATCACCAGTGTAGCCCAAGGGGCCACAGAGACGGTCGGCTGCAAGATTGTTGTCAGACTGCCAAGGTTAGACACCCTGTGCGTGTGCCTGCGTGCGTGAGAATAGTTGTGCCCACGCTAAGGTTCAACGAAGCAATAGGGATCCCGCGAGCGGGCACGGGCGTTGCCCAACCAACGTGGAAAAAAAAAAGAAGCACCTGGCTTCTTACTGGAATTGAATTCGCGCGGATTTTCTGGAGAGAAAACTTCAATGCCACGCCCAGCGGGCGCTGGTCGGAAGCTTACTAGATAAATTGCCGGTTCTATCAAGTTTAGTAGGGTTGATCAGACACCTTGCGTCAGGTCGCTTTTCTACCCACCATAATACTGTGTTCGTCAGGACGCGGTATGAAGTCGACAAGGTCTGTGGAGTCAGTTTCGGCGTCTCACAGGGTTGTGGTAACAATCGAGACCTTGTAACGGAGATGTCAAGGCGTTGGGGCCCGTCGACGTCATACGAGGATGGCGTGTACAAGTGATCGCCAGCGACAGGATAGCGTTGGGTGATTGATCGAGATCAGGACACCCCTCGCCATTCGAAAAACAAGGAGGCCAGTCCGCATCGATAAGACTCATTGACCCTCCAGTTGGCAAAACCAGGAAAGCCAACAGCGGGGAACATTGATGCTCATGCAGTCGCAGATATTAATCCAGGTTCTCATGTACTCCTTTGGCGACTCGATGACGTCTGGCCGCAATTTTGGGACTTATCCTATAAGAGTCGTCGATGATAACGCGGCTTACGGTTGACTTTTTCATTGGTTCGTGCGAGGTAAAAAGCGGATTCTGTGCGGCAACTCGGCAGATGTCACCACGTTTCATCACGAATCATTGTGTACAACGTGTCAGAGCAGAGATGTCGACTGAGCGCTACACTCACACTCTGTTTTCCCACTTCACTTTCCCGCCCAAAAAGCGTGATCCCACCAATTGCCGCTTACCCGCACTGCCCGAGTATGGCGACCACCAGTATTTGGGGCCTCTGTGCGTTTCAGTGCCCATAATTCTCGAACCCCGATGTGCAGGAGGTAGTCTCGCGTCTTCCCATAGTTCTGGCCAACAGCGTGAGGACCATGACTATCGTCCGAGAGCGCAAAGCGACCACCGCAAAGTATGATCAACTAAACGTAGATGAAAACTTAGTGGCCATGAGTGGAGTCATTGCCAAGTATACCTGAGCAACATCATCGCCTGGATATGCCGTCTGCCATCCTTTTCTGAAGGCAGCCGCATTGACCTCGAAAAGCGCTCCATAAGCAACGGCGAACTTGACGTTCCGCTCCACCTTGTTCCATGCGCGGGGATACGTATGTAGACGAAGGTCGGGCGTGTACAGCCGACAAAGGTCAACATGCCCGATTAATTCGGGTTGAAACCTGCTTAGCAATTCGAACTGAGCGTCGAAGTACATATCCAAGAATATGCCGAGGCGCTCATGCTCCTGGTCCGTGTGTGTTGAATCTGTTACATGTATAGGCAGGGGAATGCTGTCAAGACAGCGACGATACGTGTCCAAATCAAAGTCAATGGGAATCTCGTTGACGTGATGCACAGATCCGATGATATAATCGATTCGGCCCTTGTGAGAATCCAAAAGCTTTAACAAGCCATCGATGTCAAGAGGGGAAATGTATTCGGTCTCTAGACCAACAAGAAGTCTGAGAGACGAGGCGTAGGCATTGCGGAGGCGATGGGCTTCATTTAGGAAAGCCTCAAACTGTAACATGAGGCCTTCTACAGGGGTATCAACCTTCAGGATAAGAGGGTTAGGTTTATAAGATAACATCTAGCACGATAACATCACCTCCTCTGGGTAAAGATCCTTTGCACGGTATCGTGGCGCGTGTTCGGTGAGACCGTAGATCTCGAAGCCTTGATTAGAAGCCTCCTTTACGACATCTTCCAATAGACCGACGGCGTGTTTACAGAACTGTCCGGAGTGTGAATGAAAACTATGAGGCATGAAAGTTTTGAAAAAAAAAAAAAAGAAAAAGATATCCAAGAAGATATCGGAAAGTGGAAGAGAGCCCATTTGGATTTACATCCGCGGGGACCGCGCGGGCCGAGTTTGAGCGCTTTGAGCTTCCAATTCCGAAAGAGGCTCGACTCGGGCTGGCGCCCAAACCTAGTAACTCAAAGTTAGGTATGAGATACAGCACCAGGAGACGATGGCTACTCAACCTAACGGTAGTCTGTCGGAAAAATTGAAAGTCCAACTCGAGGACCCCAGGTGCGTTACCAAGAGACTAAGAGGTCTCCATAGGGGTGTCTACGAGTAGACTTCATCAATATTGGAAATACGATGCCCTCATGTACGTTAACCCAGTGATTCTGATTCCTCGCGTACGTGAACTCAACGCCCCAATTTAAGGCTCCCAGTAAAATTCACAGGGGTACCCTTGTTTACCCTCATTTCCGTATACCCATTTGGTGAGACCATTCGGACTCGGAACGAATCTCATTTCCGACAGCTCTCCCCAAGGCTCCCCTCCAGGGAGGGCGTATACTGGGCGGAGCAAGGCAGGTTGACTCTAGTGGGTGCAGTTCGAGGATTTCCTCTTCATTTAAGTTCCGGGCTTCCTACACCGCGCAAAAATGCATGGTGAAGGGACTACTATTTTTATGACCAGATAATGTCACCTTTTTTTTTCTCATTCAAGGCGGCTCGTGTACAGCAACGTTTTCGAGTACCGGAGAGGAGCTTATAGGAGCCATAAACCGCAAGTGGACTCGCGGTCAGAACACCGCACCACGTTATGCCACCATCAAATTGTGTGCGCGGCCAGTGAGCGGCGCTGTGGTCACGGTTTTCCTGCACGGATAAATCTTCTCGCCGCTTATTTGTGTTATTGTCCTAGTCGTTGCCGGCATGTGGGGGGAATTGTGAGAAAATGGGGACATATGAGCGTTCAAATCGTGGTGGTGAGCGAGTTACACAGATCACGAGACCGGTGTGCATAGTGAGACACTTTTCTCCTTTCCCGCTTCTTGTAGGTACGACCACCGGCCGCTACGGTCACGGTGAGGAACACCGCCAACTTGAACACGATCCCTTTCCTTGCATACGACCGGCTGAGCCACTCACAAACGGTCGCCCGATGCCAACTTAGATCAACCGTCGCAGGGTATGTAGGTGGTCACTCTGGCGCTGTTGCGCGTATTGGCGAGTGTAGCGCCTTTCGGATTGTGCCTTCCAGTGAGGAGACAGCCTTGCGACTCAGTAATTTGGATATAGCAGCACCGCCAATAGTGCTTTGGGTCTCAGGCACAGGTTGCTTAGCCGACACACCACAACTCGACCGTTGTACATCCACATCGCCCCCTTAGGAGAGACGATCAGTCCTAGACGGGACTCTCAGGAGCGCAGTGAGGAGACGCTGACCTTGGTCTGAGACGCTCAGAATGAGGCCCCAGATTCTATATATGGAGGGGAAGGTGAAGGGATGTGGTCGTACGATTCAATACCATGAGAGAGCACATTTTGCTGAAACTCGGACAAGCGGCCTACCTACATCAGTTCCCTCCACGCATCCCACACTGCGGTGACCATACATAATTTAGAGACGGCATTCCTTCGCAGGTAGAGGGGTTATGGCTGGGTGATTTCTCGGTTGTGGAAGGATCGTCTAAAGACGTGACGATCGAGGGGTCTTCGATTGGAGCAGAAACTAGCGGTGGAAGGGTTAGGCGAACACGAGGTTGTATGGAGGAGTGACGTTGAGACCATTCTGCTTGCTGCAAATAGAATTTCCGCTCAGTTTTTGTTATTATCCGACTGCCGCTTTGGCCACCCTTGCGGCGACGTCGCTACCCTACCGCAAAAAGCGACGGCGTATGCACAAAAACCCGTTCTATACTCCCACCCACCTACTCTGGCGAGACGTGGCTGCTCATCACGAAGGTACGCAAATGGGGTTAAGTGACAGCTATGATGGGAACTTGAGACGAGAACGGGGGACAGGACGGGAAGAACGAACTGTATTTTGGACCTCCGCCACCCTCTGGTACTGTCCATTGGATGTCTTGCGTCGGAACCTTAACGTCACAGAGTTTACAGTGTATGCAGTTCTAGACGACAACGGTTAGCGCCCACCCAAGGAGAGGAGAAGCAGCTCACCTGGGCATTGATCACCAGTTTTTTCCCCCCCCATTCTTCCACCCCAGATGACCCACCCTCGTCTTCGACATATTCATACACGCCTGCAGGGCATGCCCTCCCCAACAACCCGGCGTATTCCTGCACGTTGACCCGCACATGTTCTCCCCGACGCTCCGAAGTTTCAGCGGACCCGTCCTCTTCTGTCCGCACACGAAGATGCGCGGGCTGATCCTCGGCATGATTTGTCCCCGTGAGGGCGAGGGCTGTCATAAGGTCCGTCGATAACGGGGGCTGTGGAGGCGGATATTCAATCGGGGTGCATTGGGATGCTCTGCGCGTGTGAGCCGCGTCCGTCGTGCGGGAAGAATTGCGGAATGTCCATGGCGTACGGCCTTTCAGTAGGAGGGTATCGATGCCAGAGTACCCAATGCCACCATAGATTCCGAGAGAGGTGTTGAATGATGGCCGTAGGTTCCGCACCTCATATAGATCAGAATAGACCCAACTTCCCCTGAAAGCTTTCTCATAGGCACTTATGTCAGTAGGGGTGTTATTGTCTGCCGTAATAGCATCGAAGGCAGCTTCCGCCGCCAGCATGCCAGTTTTCATTGCGTTATGCGTCCCTTTGATCTTGGCAACGTTCACGAACCCGGCGGAGCACCCAATAAGCGCACCACCGGGGAAGTGTAGCTTTGGCACGGATTGGAGGCCACCCTCATTCAAAGTGCGTGCACCGTACGCTACGCGAGTGGAGTCTCCTGAAAGAAGTTTGGCAAAGTACGGATGATGTTTCATTCGCTGGTAGGAAGTTTAGAAAAATCAGCGCATGAACAAACACCGATACTCGCCTGGAGCTCCCGGTATGGACTCAGATAAGGATTAGCGTAATCAAGCCCAACCACAAGACCGAGGCTGACGAGCCCATCGGCCATGTGGTACACCCATCCACCACCGTACGTGTGCATATCGAGGGGCCAACCCATAGTGTGGATGACCTCGCCGGGGCGATACTGCTTTGGGTCCACCTGCCAAACCTCCTTGACACCGAAGCCATACGTCTGGGGATCGGAGTCCCCTTGAAGTCTGAAGCGACGAATCGCAGTCTTGGTGAGAGACCCTCGCGCTCCCTCTGCCAAAAGCGTAACTTTCGCACGAAACTCCATGCCAGGTTCGAAAGTATCCTTCGGCCTCCCCTTTCGATCTATGCCTACGTCATTCAGTCTCACCCCCGCGACTGCGTGGCCATCTTCGGAGTACAGAAGAGATGAGCCAGCGAAGCCGGGGTAAAGTTCCACGCCGAGTTCTTCCGCGATAACACTGAGCCAAGACGTGAACTGTGAGAGAGAGACGATATAATTGCCCTTGTTCCCCATCTGAGGTGGGTGTGGAATCGGGAAGGAATATCGCGGCGTGAAGAAGCGCATGGACGACGAAATTGCGGGCTGTGTCAGGGGATGGTCGTCTCTATCTCCCCAGTTCGGGATGAGTTCGTTCAGGGCTCGAGGTTCGATGACAGCACCAGAAAGGATATGGGCACCTATGCAATGGGATTGAGACGAAACACCTTCGCGGCTGTGTACACACTTACCAATTTCGCTCCCTTTCTCGATGACAACTACGCGCACCTCTTTACCACTTTCTTGCTCAAGCTGCTTGAGCCTAATTGCGGCGCTGAGACCTGCGGGGCCTCCGCCGACGATGCAAACATCGACGTCATCCGAGACGCGCTCAATAGAGTTGAGGTCTATATTCTCGTTTCGTCGACGAGCAGATGATTGAATGGCACGAATAGAGACTCTTGTGAGCACTCTTCGAGTGCTGGCAATGCGTACTCGGAGCATTTGCTCTGTGACTGTTCAATTACTTCAGACTCGGACTCGGACTCGGATTTAAATTAACTCTCGAGGACTGACGCGAAATCACGTGCGACTGAAGTGAACGTGACATGGACCCCTGAAACCGCCGAACGCGTTCTCGTCCCACGAGCCGAGGTGACCATGTCCATTAACACTGTCACCAACTGCCATGTCTTCCGCATGTACACCAGTACGCTCTCCCCCCCCTTTACTACGTAACTGCTGCGCTCACGCGCCGCCGCCTTTAGGCGCATGACTGGTTCTCGGATGTTCTCACAGGAGGCCTCATCCTTGGGCTCTGCATTTCGTATGCACCTCAGGTGTGCCTCATCCCAGTGGTCCCCCCATCTAACTAACAACGTTTCCGAAGCATTACCGTATCATCAGCAAAGGCTCCTCAGAGGGATTCAGCCCATGGTTCCTCCTTCTTGGAAGTACTTCTTCCGCATCTGGTATGCTCAACATGTGGGCTGGCTTTCCCCCTTGCCGCTACCAGGAAATTCTCAGTTTGAACTCCCAGAATTGTTATGCAGCAGGCCATCATTAGATGTTGTCGCGTCTACGTGAGTTTTGATCCTATTTAACTGTGACCACAACTTAGTGGATGTGGCAGAGTGCCCTAGATTGTCTTGAAACGGTTGCGGGAGTCATTCAGGTCGGAACGCAGTGGTTATTATTTTCTGTTATGTGCGTCAAATTTCTCCAGTGCGACCAGACCAGCCAACCGTTTCTGCAGCCTCGTTCTCTACATAATATACTTTCCACCTCACCTCAAATATGTCACCCTAGACATTGACGGCCACGATTCACAGCCACCAGAGCGAGTCAAGACAAATCTCAAATCAGACAATTGGCGTCTGTCTATAATATTATCATGGATAGTTTTTATACACCTGTCTGTATTTTCGCTCTCATTAAGGTCGGGCAATCTGACTCACGCTTGTCTGAAACAAAAACTAGGGCATTTTGTACTTTTGTCACCTTCGTACTAATTTTGGACTCGCCTGCCGACCCTTCAGGCTCTGCTCGAACACAGCTCAGCCTCTGGGCTACTTTCCTTGGTGTCTCATCCGCTGTTCTCGCGGCTTTGCAATACGCTCCTCAAATTGTGCACACCTATCGTCTGAAGCTCGTCGGTGCACTCAGCGTGCCCATGATGATGATCCAGACACCTGGTGGCTTCATCATGGCGGTCAGCATCATGATCCGGTCAGTTTTGATATCGATCTGCGGGTTGAGGGCTTGTCTCACTCTAACCCAGACCTGGCACCAACTGGACGAGTAAGCCGCTAGCGCCCATCGTGTGATCTGCTTAACCTTATCCCACTTTAGCTTGGATCATGTTCCTCGTTGCAGCCATCATGCAGGGAATTCTCCTTGTCCTGTGCATCTGTTGGAAAGTTCGCCAGCAAAGACTTCACATTGACGACTTTGGCCATCCACTCGGTATTGGATTCCCACTACCTGAGCCTCCTATCACCCAAGAGTCCGAGGATAGAGAATCAGTTGATGAGGCCGTCGATTCCTTCGACGAAGACCTTGTCCCTATCAGCCACGAAGAAGCAGAACAAGCGCCTCTATTGCGCGACCGTAAGAAGAGGAGTAGGAGACGGAGGTGGTGGACAAGGTGGACAGGAACCACCAGGTGAACGGTGACTCCTCTTTCTCAACTTGTTTTCACGAATACACATGTAGTATATAGCCATTTGTGATTCCCCTCGACTAGCTCCGTAGGACCTGCAGGCTACAGGCCGAGATCATTTATTCCGGCATATCGAAGACCGTTCGCATGACATGGTCCGCCTTCCGCCCGGTGTGTTTAATGAGGCCAATCAAGTCCAGCGTGTGCAGCGCGCGCATAAACCGCGCCTGCACGTGCATCTTCCACTCTTCCTCGTCCCCACCGCTGCTCTTGTCTCCGTCCCGAGACAGGTGACTCCGCTGGCTCTCGATGGCCTGCGAGAACGAGTCGTACCAGTCGTACACGTTGATCATGCGGCCCGCTTCGAGGTACCGGCGGAAGAGGATGCTCGCGTCAGGAAGTTTCCATATGGGCAGCCGCTGTGGCATTGCGTCATTAAGAGACGCCGGAAGGAAATTCTGAGGCTGAAGGAGAGCGGAAATGATACTGGCGCGAGGGGCAGGGTTGAGCATCTGCGTCAACAGAGTCGGTAAGGAAGTTCATGGAAGCCAAGTGGGGGCGTGGGGGGTGGCTGACCTCGGATGGGAAGGGAGTAGGCCCAGTATACCAGATCTCCCACAACCGGAGATCCTCAAGATTAATTATATGCTCCCTAGGTCCAGCGTTTAGCACATCAGCTTTGTCGGAATGAAGGGAGTGGCTGTCGGGGAAGAGACTAACTGGAAGTATCCCACGAGCCAATCCCCAAGCTCATCCGCGACTCCTGTGGAGGTAGCACCCTCCGCACCTTCAAGCAGTTCAGCGGAAGCAGCCAGGCGCTGGCGCACTTCCCGAGTTTCGTCCATGTGACCTGGAAGTTCATCAAGGAACGAGTACAAATCCTGCAGCAAAATCTGCATCTTTTCTTCAGACAACTTCCTGAGCACACGGAGTAAGATGGAGATCAGGCATTGCGAGGGAGTAGAGTACGGCTGACTTGGTCATCGTCCCGAGGTACTTCCCTTCTCGTGCCAGTCCGCCCCTCAGGCTCGCGCTCATCATCTCCAGCGGGGTCTTGTCTGTCTCCGCAGTTCGATAACCCAGATCAAGCATCACCTTCCGCACTCTGAGCAGTACGCCAAATGCAAGCTTCAATCGGCGCAGACGAGAGCGAAAGTTTGCCCGCGCCTCGGCTATGGAAGCCAGTAGGTCGGCGACGTCGTTTACAGGCCAGCCCACTTGGTTCGATGACAATTCCTGGGGACCAAAAGACCACAAAAATAGTGAGGTAAGAAAGGTGAATCCTTTGGGGTCGGAAAGCTTCTCGGTAGCGAGTTCAGCAGACGAGGTACCGAGTAGTTCGTCGCGCACGAAGACCGTAAGTGGTTCATCGAAATGCTTGAAATGAGCCAATTGCAGGATCAACAGCGCTCCCTCAACGGAAGAGGCGTGGCGACAGAAAAAGTCGGTTAGAAAATCGAGCGCTGCGGGCCCGACCATGATATCTGGTTCGAAATGAAGGTCGAAGAATGTCTGGCAAATGGTATGGTTACACTTAAGTCGTGCCATGCAGACGAAACCTCCTCACACACCTCGGCGATTACCCTCTCAAGTAAAGTGGGTCCCGATGGAACTGTGAAAGTGTCCACCCGAAGTAAAGACAGTACGGACTGTGGGTACGTGGTTTGTAGGAAGGAGGGATATAGCGATGACAGCGCGACGACGACTATCAAGGGGAGTTGTGGCACGTAAGAACTGATACCCCTTTAAGCGACGCACATAATAACGGGTTCGTCGCCTACCTGCAGATGTAGAACAAGTCTTGGACAATAGACTCATCAAATTGTTCGAAGTCGTGAAGAAAGACCACTAGCTGAGGTGGCGGCTCAGGGCCCTCTGAGATGTCAGTACGACACGCCGAAGGGTGAATATGTTAACCTACCAGCAGAGTCACGAAGAACACCGTACCAGACCTTGAGTAGTTCGATGTCGTAGCTGGCCAACGACGTCACGGGTTTACGTTGTACTGTGAACACAGCACTCAGCCTATGAGACTCAAATTTTGTGATTGTATGCCTCACTGTTTTGGCCGTTGGGAGGGTGATCTACAAATCCAGTCACCAGGGATTTCATGGTGGTCATTATATTCAGGCAGTCGGATGGGTAGAGGTGTGTGATGTACGAGCCAGGTGGTGGGTCATCGTCCTCGGTTGCCTCCGCGTGATTTGTCTCGAGCCGGCTGGCAACGTTGGCTAAGAACCCCTTGCTCGTCGAGGAGCCTAGTCCCTTCCATTTGACGCCGCATACATGCTATGAAGACAGAGACATACCGGATATCGCAATTACAGGGAGCTCGACACGTGGCAATCCAGGCAAGAGGTCATCGTATGCGCGGTGCACACATCGAACGATCTCATCGACTAGAGGCGCATGAAGGGAGCTGACGATATGCTGAACTCGAGTCGACACGAGCACGAAGTGGACGAAAACGTGGAACGCACTTCCGTCCTATCAAGACAATTTTTCCACGCAGCTCTGTACAGGTCGAAGCGCGTTACATAACCTCCCGGCAAATCTCTCTCGTGAAATGGGGAGTACTCTTTAGCTAGTATCCTATCAGTGTCGTTTTCGGAATCATCTTCTGGTGGTATAAAGGGTTTAAAACTATAGCCCCAAACGGATGCGTCACACACCTGAAGAGGTTTCGTCACACGGTATGTAGACACTGGGCTGTTGTAGAGTTAGCGTGTATAAGAACCCTCCAGAGACGTGACGAACTTGTGTGGCGTCGACATCATCGTGAGCGAGAGACATTCAACGTTGAAAATTACGCCCAACGTCAATGCGTTCAACCTCCAACACGCTGCGTGACCAAAAAATGTCGGGATCGTGACTATCGGCGCTTATAGGACAAAACTTTCTCGCAGGTCAGAGTAATCTGCCCGGGCTACCACGTAATAAACGGATTGAATTATAAATTAAAGATGTCCGTGCTAGATGGGTAATCTAGGTGTGAACAGGGGTAAAGAGGGTATGACAGCACTTCAAAGTGTTGCAGCATCGTAGGTCGCACACCAACGGTATCGAATATACAACAAACAATGGCTTGCGAAAATTTTGCAAGGAGAGGATGCAACCCAGGCATCTCCCAAAAATTACACTAAAAATATAAAGGGCAGGCCAGCTAAGGTGACAACCCAGAGTTGCGAGAAATGCTGCGTTGCTGCATTCGCAGAAGCAGAGGTGGCGGTCGAAGCCGGTGGTGAGGTCGACGATGGAGATGGTCTACTAGAGCTGGGGGTCGAAGACGACGCCGGAGGACGTGTGAGAGATGATATTGAGGTAGATGTCGACGAGAAGGTGCCAAATAGTGAGGTTGATATTTGATTGCTATGTGTCGATAACAGGGAGGATGGAACCGGAATCGTAGATGTCAACTCAGGAACCGGTGAGTTGAACGAACCAGTCATGCGGTCAAGTCTAAGTTGGGTTTATTAGTAGTTCAATGTCGCCAACGGTACACTGACGAGAAATTGGGAGAAAATGCAAGTAATGATTGAGAAGAATTCGATGGTGTGATCGAGGTGAATTGTATATAGCTGGGGGAGAGATAGGTCAGTTGGTACCACGCATTTTCTGGAAATCTCGTACTAAGTGCTTGAGTTGGGGCCAGCATTGGGACTCGGCTTTCCATGGCATAAGGAGATTAAAGCGAGTTCTCATCCCACACTTGGGGGATAGGCTTACAGTGAAGGTGAGCGAATGAGATGCGGACACATCGACGGGTTCAATCTGTTGGATCAACCGCTACGTAACCGTTAGGCGGAACCAAACCGACCACGGTCGTAGAACCTCACCTCATTCCCTGAGTATAACGCGACATGACAGGGCCCCATGGTCCTAAGTAGGGGATTTTCACCATCGTCTAACCACTGTACAAGACAGGGTTTCCCGCCATGGCATACGGTCCGTGTCGTAGGGTTAATGACCTGATCAGGGTGTTAGACAGAGTTTGTAAGTGTCCAAGAATACGACCGCACATAGAGTGCACCAAAAGCTGTTAAAGGATGGGCTATAGCAGTCACTATTGCGAGGCCGAGAGCCAAACGCATGGGTCCCGGAGTGTGTGTAGAAAAGGGAAAGACAAAAGAGCGTGTCTGGGATCAAACGAGACGGGAACAAACACGAGAGGAGCATGACCGAGGACATGCTATCCGAGGCCGCAGTGGAACTGGGAGCACTACTATGGTAACGCGGTCAAACCCGACCCAAATATAGGTCATGAGAAGACCAGCCACAAACAGGGTTATGCGGTGCGCGCCGGCTCAGACCCTAACCCCATTCGGGCGCGACGATTGGCAATTTTGTAACTTATAAAGCTGAGGCCATACCGCAATTTTTTTTTTCCTTCATCCCTTTAACTTCTGCAACCATTACAAGCCGCCGCCTTCAGCGCGCACACGCTCTCTTTCCTGCCCACTCTCTTGTTCAAATAAAACATGCTCTCATCTCTCCTCGTTCTCGGTCTTGCTGCCATTGCTCCTTCGGCGCTCGCCACTGTTTTCGTGGGTATCCTTTACTCACTCGTATACATTTACTCAACGTTTCCCCTCAAAGATCACTTCCCCTACCGCTTCCACTTCCTTGCCGGCTGGTCAGCAGGCCACAATCAGCTGGCAGGATGATGGTAACACTCCCAATCTTAAGTCGTTTGGTCCTTGCTTCATTGGTCTCTATGCTGGAAACCAGCAACAGCAGGTTTATTTCATTTGCTGTTCGCTTGTTTTCTCCAGATTGACCATCCATAGACTCTCCTGCAATCGATTGCCAGTGACGTTGACGTTTCTGCTGTTAGCTCTGTAACGTGGCAGCCTGATGCCACTGTGGGACCCAACTTCAATAATTAGTGAGTGTAGTATCCCCCCATTTGTAATCTGGGAGGTGGCTAATTCCATTCGTCAGTTTTATCCGGTTTACGTCTAACAACCTCCCGGATACTACCCAGTCCTTATTCAAAGCCGAGGCATTCTCAGCCAAGTTTACGTGGGTTCTAAGTATTCTTAACTCCGTCCTGTTCACACCTCATTCGTGGGAACAGTCTCTCTGGCATGACAGGCACTTTCAACGCCACCGTTCAGGCACAGATAAGCGGAACTACCGCCCCTGGGGGGTCCTCTACTCCTGGGCCTAGCGGATCGTCCACGACTACTTCGTCCACCACGACCTCGAAGCCGTCGGGGTCGTCCTCCAAATCGGGTAGCACTCCCAGCAGTACCTCGACCGCGAGTAATGGTGCTGGCCGCATTGTCGTGCCCAGTGTTGTCGGTGCTTCTGGTGTTGCCGCCATCGCTTTCGCTTTCTTCCTTTGATTTTATACCCACAAGTCATAGGCTCCACGAATGTCTTCTAGCCTAGCTGATCTATCTATGAGTTTCCTTGGTCTATTTGGATTGCGCCGGCATAGGTTCGTTTCACATAGTCGCACGGTCTTTACATTTGCGATAATGATGTTCATGAAGTGTCTGCGCTACGGTACTCTTAGATTCAATAATAGACGAACCGTGTAAGTTGAAATGCTCCTTCTACTAGCAAAGGCTCTCGTCAACCATTGACTTCGGCCACCTTATCTCGAAATAACGTTTTTGTTGTTTGGATCTCTAAGAGAATATCCAATTCAATCCTAGAAATTACAGTAGGTTATTAGTGGATGTGTTGTGAAAATTTTCGTGTAAAGGTAGTCTGGATTTGCCTAACACCGTAGATGGCTACGAAGCTACGGGAATCTTGACGGGAATCGTCGCTCTCCGCTTTCCTGCTGGAGCGTGTTAGAATTGCATATGCGCTGTTAGACATGATAGTCGAAACACTACAATATCGATATCGGTAGGATGGTAGTACTTAGATCAGATGTGACTTGCTGCGGCTAGATAGTTGCGCGTATTCATCATGGTGGTTACCAAAATGTGAATACTGCTCTGGCGACGTACAGTAGTCGCCTGGACCGTCGAGGCGTTGCCAGTGCCCGCTCCAGATTTTCACTGCCAAATTGGCCACGTGTTACTGTATTCCTGGACCTGATCCCACTTTCGCGATCCCGAACTATCTTCCTCTCCTGATGTCCACTACGGCTATTGAACCATCCAAGAAGTCCCAATCAAAACCAAAAACTAAAGAAAAGCGCCAGGGGCAGACAAAAGCCAACGGGACGGAACGCTTCAAGACCATCGTGCGCAGATTACCACCGAACCTACCTGAGCAGATATTTTGGCAGTCTGTGCAACCATGGGTGACAGATGACACAGTCCTCTGGAAGGAGTTTTATCCTGGAAAATCGAGGAAGAGGTGAGTGTCAGAGGTCGTAATCTACCGGCCTCGTAATCACGCCGCATCGTAAGACAAAACAAGGAGGACGTGCACTCCCGCGCATATATTGCGTTCAAGACTGAGGAATACGTAGCAAAGTTCAGTCGCGAGTATGATGGACACATATTCAAAGATAAAGCCGGTATGACCTTGTCTTTACTTACTGGAAGCGAAACCAATAAGCTCGTTACCAGGAAACGAATCGCAGGCAGTGGTTGAGTTTGCACCATATCAGAAGTTACCTTTGGATAAGAAGAAAGTCGACAGCAGGAACGCTACAATCGAACAAGGTGCATTATATCTCCTCGACTCCCACTTCATGCCTGATTAGCAATTTCAGACGAGGAATATATCGCCTTCCTACAGTCTTTGGAGACTCTTTCAACAAAGCCTTACGATGGCGACCAGCTCTTGGAAATGCTGGGTCCGTACCGTGCATACTTCGTGGGGCGTCCTTACGCTTTCTCACTCTCATCTAGTTGCTTCGACCGAGCGTCCTACCATGCCTGCATCCACGCCACTACTGGACGCCCTAAAGGCTGAGAAATCTGCGCAACGGGACAAGGAAGCCATTCAGAGGAATCATCCCCACTACAAGGACGCCGCTCAAGCATCCAAGAAGGAGGAATCCAAGAAAAAGGCCGCCGCCGCCATGGCCAAACAAAGTGGTGACTCTGCCGCACCGTTGGGCAAACGGGCAGCGAAGAGAGCTGCAGCGGTGGCTGCGGCTGCCCAGAAGACATCCGCTCAGACTGGCACGCCCACGCCACCGAAGGCCGGAGGTGCACCTGCCGCATCATCCACTGCCAAACCGCCTCCTTCTCCCAGCAAGAGCAAGTCCACACGGGCCAATAGGCACCATGCATCTGCGCAAGCCCAATCATCCAAACCGTCCTCTGCTCCGCTCGACCCAGCTGTGCAGGTGATAGCAGCTTCTAGCACCCCCGCGGAAACTGGTGCCAGTGCGTCTGCGCCTGCGCCCGCACCGGCACTTGCAACCGCAGGATCCAACGAATCCGGAAGGCGCGCGCGGCCAGTGCTCGGCCTTGCATCTCGGCAGTTCGAGGTTGCCCTCAGCGGCGCAGGCGTTTCCAAGAGCGGGAGTAGGCGGGACCGCGGAACCGAGAAGGAGAAAGAGTCCGCCAAGGACGGTCCCCCGCGAGAGAGGAAGGATGGCGGGAGCAGGAAAAAGAAGGAAGACGACGCTGCAGGGCGGAACCCTGCGCTGATACCCCAGCCAGGCGTCTTGCCTGCCCCGACGATCCTTCAACGCGAGGCGAAGCCGCCGCCGCGCCCGTCTCAGCAGACGCCGTCAGACACCGGCGCTGCCACACCCGCCGGGCGCAGCTCGGGAAAGCGGGGCAGAGGTAGAGGCAGAGGTGGGAACAGAGGGGCGCCCCCGCCCCCGCCCTCGGCCTTGCCCTCGGCAGACCCATGATCAGACATTGCATTCGAAAAACTGCTCGCATCAAAGGTTTAGGCGCAATATAAGTGGTATGTCCTTATTGCCATCATCGGCTCGACGAAAACGCTCATTCACGACGAGCATTCATTGTATTGTCGTATGCGGGTTCGCTCTATCTCTTCGCTAGAACCTGGCTCGGGACGTGCTTCTGGTTCTGGGATCCATGTGAAGAGGGCATTTTACCACTTCCTGCTATGAACGGACTTTTGATGGTATGACACAGGTCCACGCGGCTACTGTTAGAACACCTATCATTCGTAGTGCTGTATAGATACTGTAATGTAGATCCCTCCTTCGGGGAATGCCGTATCGGGGCTGAAAACCCCCAACGTAGCGCGACCGCCCATGTTCTCTCGCGGTCCATCACAAGTTCCGAAGTTATGATACAGCCGATCATTTCGTGGTTTCACGTCATGTAGTGAGTGTAAATTTTTGATACTCTGTCTCCCGGCGATTTCTTTAGCCTCGAATGATGAACACAATTCACACGAATCAAGCTCAACAGTCTAATGGAATCTTTTCCATATGCTGACCTTATTCTGCAATCCTGATCCATTCATCCACTTCTCTCCGTTCCGTGTTTCAAAGTATGCTCATTTGTCCGTCTAGGTTTCCGAAGCTTTTTTTAACACGAGGTTCCAGTTTTGGTCTTCCCTAATAGTATCTATCTCCTTGGGTGTGGGGCGAGTTGTTTCTATCACGGTCTTACGGTCGATACGCATGCCCTCACTCCTCACACTACGAAAGGGAAAGGGAAAGGGGTCAACATCGCTGTTTTTGTAGTTGCGGCAAATTCAATGGTCAATTCTTACGGATGGTCTGGAAGAGGGTTTCGGAAGCGAGCGGCATGATGGCAGGCTTCGTTTCGAATACGCCGGAGCAGAGGGGTGTAATGGTATTTAGCTCACCGTGCTTTGCACAAGCCTGTGAATACACGCGCAAATGTTCGCACACCATGCCTGAACTAGGCTGTGACGAGTCTGACGACTGCCTGAATAGTGACATCGTAGCCGTCCTGTGCTACTTGTTACCCTCGAGCGCGCTCACGCACTTACGCAACGCAAGTAGGCCTGATAACTCGACGAAAAAGTCATTCTTCATCAGACCTCGAACTATACGTTTCGTAGACACAACCTCGTCTCGCCGTGGGCGCCACGGATAAAATAGCAGCTCCCATAAAGTCGGTAATTACGAGATATAGCTTCGTACAGTTCGCAGATACAAATGATACAGATAACTCGATCGAGCGGGGCCAAATGGACTTGGCTCTCATAAGGCTGTTCCACGCTCGAAACTGGCACGAATCTCTGCGGTATATTTGTCGTAGTAACGCGCAATCTTGAAACAGAAATCAGCGAATATTGACGGCTGCGAACGGGAGGCAGCTCTACCTTTTTGTTGAAGATGCGATTCTTCTCGTTGATATAAGTGACGTCTCCTGAATCCTCGTTCGGACGCTTTCTGGAGAACTTGCGTCGCTTGTCGATACTTATTGAAGTAGTCAATCAACGAACGGACTACAAGAAAGAGTGGATGATGCAACAACATACTCTTGATTAATCTTGCCGATAACGCGGTCGATGGCCTCGTCCGAAGGCTTGTTATCGGCATATAGTAAGCTATTCGCATCACGGTAGAGACTCTCTGCTGCCAGCTGCTGCTGATGAGCAGTCGGGACCAACTGAAAATCCGTGATCAAATTTTTGAAAAGAACACAGGGTCAGCAACGACTCTACCTGAGAGCCCGAGGCTTGTGCCGGGTCGAAGCTCGTTAATGAGAACGATGAAGACCCGTTTTGTGAAAGCGTCCCAGGCGCAAGTCCCATCGCAGTCTCCTTTTGTCTATTGTAAACCTCTAAATCTGGCTTGAGCTTATCGACGTCCTTTTTGTATTTCCGTCGTGCCGCGTGCGCATCATCTGCGAACACGTAAAGACATAACCGATCAATGGGGTTAGTGAGAGAAATGAATATCGAACGCACCATGGAACTCAAAGTCGGCTCGTCGTGCCTTCCTCGCGAGCTTCTTCTCCCATTCCTCGTTCTCCTCGATGGTCCACTCCCAGTTCTTCTGCCTCTCGACGTCCTCGCCACGTTCCTCCGCATCCGCTTTCGACCGAAGTACCTCGGTGAGCTTACGCTGCTTTTCGAGTCGTGCAAGGTCGCGCGCAGCGCTCTTGATCCTTGATGACTCTTCAATCACCGAGGCACGGTTCGCGAGTGCGGACGATTGCTGGTGCCATGCCGTTGGCGTTCAATAGGTGGACTGACAACATGCGGTAATGCGACGCACCATTTTGGCTCTAAGTTGTCGCATCTTTTCTCGCCTCTCCTCCATCGTCATGGGCTTTCCGCTCGCTCCATCTTGGTGCCCATCTTGCTCCTGATTTTCGGGGTCCGAGGCGTCATCTTGGGAGGGGACATCCTCAACCTCTTCCGGTGTTTGTGGCTCAACCTCGGGCTCTATATTTTCCTTTGGACTCATTTCGACAGTGAAGAATAAGACCTCTAAGGTCAGAAAGGGTGCCTGAAGAGTGTAGTAGAAAGGAGTATCGAGTCAAGAATCAAGCGTCTTAATGGACAAACTCAAACGACACTGCACTGGTGCTGGCACGTGATGTGTGAGAATAAATATCCCATTATAGCATACCAAAACATGTCTATGTAGCAGGACTGTATGCAAGACTGTATGCAGCAAGACTGTATGCAAGACTGTGTGCAAGACTGTGTGCAGAATTCGTATAGTATAACAATGTAGAACATACAGAGTAATCGTCCGCCTTAGTTGTGCTGCGCGCGCTTACTCGCGAAACGTATGCGCTCTCCGTAATAGTACAAGAAAATCGGAATAGGAATGAATGCGCAGGAAAGTAGCGCAAGCAGAGTGCTCGCCCATCCCACACCTAGGTTGTGGTACATCCCAGCTCCAAACAGCGGGAATCCCGCGCCAAATGCAGAGCGAACAAGATCATTCCCTGCAAGTACGCTCGCCGTATATCTTGGGTATGCGTCCGTAAGATAATTCAGCACCGCGTTCTACGGAGCGCGCAAAGTCAGCCACAGAACCCTCGGCATCAGCGCCCGCTGGCAAAATGAAACTCACAAAGAGAAGGATCCCAGCAATAGGGAAGAGCCCCGAACCCAAGATCGGTACGATCCAGTGGACGCTAGCTCGAGAGGTCCAGCCGAACCAAAACAAGCAGACCGGGACGAAGAATGAACCAACTATGGCGACAGGCATCCGCTTCTCGGGTTTGATTTGACCGTTCTCGTCAAACATCTTCTCTTGGACGTTTTGGAGATAGTAGAAGAAGGGGGGAAGCGTGACAAATATCCCGCCCAACATGCCGAGAAATGCGAGACCGAGAAACTGTTCCCTGAAGTGGTAGATCCCGCCGAAAACGATTGGGAACGATTCGAACCAGAGGTAGAACAGGGCATAAACTAGTCCAATATAAAGGTTGAGCAGCAGCACGATAGGCTCCTGGAAATTGAGTGAGAACGGTCGAACCAACACCTCGATGGCGATATCGCGTCCGGTCATGCTCTCGGCCTCGATTTCGGACAGGGATTTAAGTCGTTTGTCGCCTGTGGCCACGCGAAGACGCTTAGCGCGGCGATAAAGAATGTTGGAGGAAGAGGTTTCGGGGAAGAAGAAGAAGAGAAGTGCGAGGGTGAAGCCACCCAACCACGTCAGTTGCCATATCGTCCATCTCCAACCCTCCGCATGAGCGGCAAACCCGCCGACAATGGGTCCCATCGCAGGGGCGGCTACGGCAAAGGCACTCCAGACGGTGATGCTGTATGCTCGCTTCTTGGGACTGTATATGTCCGAGACGGTAGCGCCACCCGTTGCGAGGACTGGCGATCCGACGAAGCCTGTGATAAAACGGAACGCCAAAAGCATGCCAAAGTTTGTTGCTAGCGCTGTTGGCACTTGGAGGACGACATATAGGAATAGCGTGCATAAGTAGATGGGCATGCGCCCGATATAAGGCATCTCGCTCATAGGCGACCAAAGCATAGGCCCTACCCGACAAAAAACAAATGAGCAAAGTATCGATTTCAAACATTAATGCACAACGCACCGAGCCCATAACCTGCCACGAATAATGTAAGCCCGAGAGTTGCAGCGACTGAGCTGACATGGAATTCCTGTATGACGCCCACGATCCCCGCGGTATAGATCGCAGAGCCAATGTAAACAGAAAACGTCAGGAGGCAGACTTGGAACATGACCCAGGTTTTTCTCCCTTGCGACCAGTTCATTGGGTTCTTGGAAAGAGAGTCAATGACGCTACGCGAAGCAAGGAAAAGATGATCTCGACATACTTCTGGGTCATCAGGTCCAGACCAAGTAACCAACAGAGAATCGACCCCTTCTTCTTTGGAAGACTTTGGTTGCTCCTTCGCCACGATAGTCAGAGCGGACTGTAGAGCTACCGATTGAGTTGCATGTGCTTCCTGGTCGTCAAACACCCCGAAGCCGCGCCTTGGAGGGTCTAGTGGATAATCGTGGTCTTCTGGCCCAGGCCCTAAAGTCAGAGTGGATTGTAGAGCCGCTGGTTGAGGTGGATGTGCTAAAGTCAGAGAGGATTGTAGAGCAGCCGCCGATTGAGTTGCATGCGCTTCCTGTTCGCCGAACGCCTTGAAGCCTAGTGGGTCATCGTGGTCTTTCGTCCCACGTCCTATAGTAGTTTCCGATGACTTCATCCTTCTAATTGGCCTTTGATATACGCTAGGCGGGTTCATCTCATCGAGATGGGGAAAGTACGTCGGCCCTAGGACAGCGCGGACGACAAGAGCAAAAAACGTGTCGTGAAATAACCCAGACATGGTGATCGTGCGAGGCGTGAGACACAGCGGGGATAAGTAGGGCCAGTAACTACGAGCATGAGGCCTAGTTTATAAGAACTTGGGTGCGAAATGCACGGAGGGCGCAAGGAGGCTGTTGTGCTGACACAGAGAGATGATGAGGGAGTAACGGGAATTGACTAAGACGCCAGATGGGTGATGGCGCACAGTCAGAAATTGAGTTGCACGGGGCTACAGTGGATCTTCATAGCCACAACAACACCAAGTCGCCCAGTAAGATGGCGAGCATATGATATCCTTTTGGGGGAGGAGAACTACTAATTTAGGTCAGTCTCTGATGACAAATAGTGTTGATGGAACGGAAACAGACCATAAGTGGCCAGACCTGAGGCCAGAGAATTGAACGAAGGCCCTGGACTTGAACAGCTAGAAAACGTCAGAAAACATAGTACGTTAGCGATCACGGAGCCAGGGAGAGTAAAACCATCAGTTGGGAAGACCACTTATGGCCCCACGTTTCATCGGGGTAGAGAAAGGAGCGCTCAAGGGAGCGCTGGCTTGAGCGCTGGCGTTTGGCTGACGCGTTTGTGACTACGTTCAGAAAAACTAATAAAGCGGGGTGGGTCGTCTGAGCTCTGGCCGGAACGTCGAGCACTGGATGACACTCGGCGCTCCGTGTATATAACGACGGTTGAGGAGAGGCTTGATGGAGGTGCTAGTCACGGTGCGATCAAACGCGCCACTTGATTATACTTGTGATCCGAGTCTTTCGCTTTCCGATTTTGGCCTATATATTTAGGGCTCATCCCAGCTCAAAGGCAGGCCTCTCGAGCACTGAACGGCACGTAAAGATTCACTGACACTGACACTGGAATACTTCGACTTTTCTACGGCCAGGATATGTCATTCCTAACCCTGATCTGCTGTGCCACCCTCAAGTTTTTTCCCAGTCAAAGAGTAAGGCTGAATTAGATGAATCGACCAACGTTAGAACCGTAAGTGACAAAGATGCGAGACTGTGAGTCCAGGTTGCACTAAGGAAGCCTAGAGTCAAGATGACAAAGAAACCTACTGTATCAAGTGTACAGGCTGTCGCAGTGTTGAATAGGCGAGCAGTCACCATCACCACTGGCGCCACGGCGGGATTGCCTATGTGTCCTCCACTGACATGTTTCTCATCGTGGATACCAGGTCAGCCCCTTTCTGCGCTCCGTCATCAACTGTCCCCTCATCCTCTCCTTGGTTGTGATGATGCACTATCTCACGCCCCTGCCAGGTGGCGTTAGGTGGTGCTCGGAAATAGTGTGAAAGACAACGGCAAACGTACTTCGTCGACGTCCTCTTTCTCGGATTCTTCTTTGTATTTGGCGATATTCGCTTCGAGCTCGCCTCTGGGAGAAAGGGAAGCAAGTGTCGACATACGCTTCATCGCCGTAATTCCCCACACGGCGCGACGGACTGCGAGAAATCGCGTGAGCACGACACTGATGAAAATAAGATGTCGCAGAAACTCACAGCGTGTCTTAGCGTCCAAACGTTTCTGGATGTGCGGGAGCAGGTCCGTAGGACCACCAGTTGGGCTTTCGGGATCGGGGACGAAGTGCGGCTTTTCGTCTGCGAGCCACCGGTGTTGCAGCATCTCTGCCGCAGTCGGGCGCTGGGTAGGGTCTATCGTCAGGCATGCGCTGACGAAGTCTCTCGCAGTATTGGACACGTTTGCCCAATACTCCTCTGTTCGGCATGGGTGAGGTGGGACGCACGATGAACTCATACAACGCACCTGGTTCGAATTTGTAGTCCCCTGCAATGATAGCTTCCATCTCCTGTTGCTGGTTTTCGCGGTCGAAGGGCGTGTAGCCAGCAAGTAGGAAATATGCGATCACACCCATAGCCCATATGTCCACTGGTCTCCCGTGACCCGCTGTGCAAAACAATTACTCGTCAGTCTGCATGTCCCGCAATAAGGTATGCGGCACCACATACTCTTCTTAAAAATCTCAGGAGCCATGTATCCCGGGGTTCCACAAATTTCGGTGAGTAAATGGAATCGTTCCTCCTCCATGACGCGACTTAACCCGAAGTCGGCAATCATGATGTCTGCATCCTCAGAGGGTGTGCGGAAGAGTAGGTTCTCGGGTTTGAGGTCGCGATGAACGATGTTACACTCGTGGATGTACTGGACGGCTTTCATGATCGTTCGCACCAAGTCGGCCGCGTCGCTACGAGCGTGTTAGGCATGGGGATAAGCCACGAAATACTCTACGTACGGTTCATGGTAGTTGCCCTTGGCACATATCCGGTCGAAAAGTTCTCCGCCAGTGCATAGGTCAAAGCAAAGGTACAAGTTATTGGATGTCTGCCTTTGCTAGTTAGGGGCAAGTTTCGCAGACTCGATGTAGGAGACGGACCTCGAAATAATCGTGCAACGTGACGATATTCTTATGACCGCTGGACACACGTTTCAACACCGCGATCTCGTTGCGTACCTAGGCCTATGTCAGATATCACGCCACAAACGATGATAATACCGCGGTCGACGCACCATGAACTCCCGACCCTCCATGAGTTTCTTGTTAATTACCTTACAAGCATAGTACTTTCCCGTTTTGATATGAACGGCTTCCTTTACTATCGCATAAGTTCCACTACCGAGTGTCTTTCCTGTGCGGTACTGGTGATTACCCTGATTAGAATCACGGTTCCCATCATTAGTAAACGAGGTCACCTGGCATGGGACGGTTACTGGAGCATTTGGCATCTCTGGTGGAGGTTTAAATGACTTTAGGCGGACAAGGAAAGGGTATGGTCACACGAAAGCGCAGCAGGTGCAAGAAACAAGTTTATCAGGAGTTAGTAGCCATCCTATAAATGGCATCATTGCGGACCTACAGTTTCGGCGCTTCGTGTCGGCAGCGCCGGAGCATCGCGAGCCCTCTCTGTGACGTCCGGCGCCGATTCGGGCCGTGGCGCACTGCCTTGTTCACTGCCAGCACTGGCAACTGTCGCACTCGTCTGGTCTTTTGCGCGAGCCCCTTTTGTAGCCGTCCCGGATGAGCTGGCAGAGCCAGAGCGATACCCAGAGTCTTTTTGACGGTCTCGCAGCGACGGTACAGGGAACTTGTTTGCAATCTTGCGCGGGATCTTGTGGATAGGGTTAGGGGACTGGCCCTGGCTTTGGTTGTTCCCCATAGGAGTAGTCGATGGTGGCAGGTTGGAAAGCAGGGGGAATCTGCGGCGCTTGTGCAAGTGTGTACGTATTTATGCCTGTCTACCACCTTAGCCCTGGATAGCGCGAGGCGCTGTCTCGTCGTGGTATGTAGCCGGTATTATAGATGCAGCAGTGCATGCTCATGTGTCCGGATGGCCTTATAGACTCCAATCCCCAGAAACTGCTTTTGACTCATCGTGCACACCTTCATCGCCACTCTATGCTGTCCCAATGGACGCTCACCGCCACCCCTATCCGTATGAAATGCCCAGCCTTTGTCAGCACCACTTTAGGCACCTTAACTGATGGTTGCAGCACAGCATAGTTTTTGCCCCTTGTGACGGATTAAACAGATATCATGTTCTTGTTCCGCGATAGAGTATGCACAGATGTCACACAGCCGAATGGTTAGACACACTCAAGTCGCCCACTCCATCCAAGAAACTTCCCATGTGGTCCGCAAGCCGGCATCGAGAGATAGATGAGAGCAAATCCGATTCTGAACCTTGTGGTCGTAAAAACGTCAATACTTCACGGCAGAAACTACGGTTTTCTAGATCCGTTGGTTGGAAGTACCGGAATGCCCACAGAGGCACGGCCATTAGTTCCAGTGAATATAAGAGGTCCCACAATTGGCTGTGCAATTACGTGCGATACCGTATTTTGGTAAATGTCGCGGCCGGTGGGTACAAATGGCAGAATGCAACTACTGTAGAACAATCAACGAGACAATCAATTGCAACAATGTACAGTATTTCGTTCCAAAAGAACGGTATATGCTGCGGCTATTCTTAGACCACAGATTAGACCACAGATATACCTCAGCTGGGGCTCTGTGGAGTACATAATTGGGTTTCTGCGACAGGACCTGCGCGACGAGGGTCTTCATCACACTTCTAGTGGCTGCGATAAGGAGTTCGGTTGATTTTTGTTGGCTACTGCACTTCACCATTCCGGGCAAGCGTTGAAGAACCCATAATCGAATCTCAAAATTCCTGACTTTGTACATGGTGTGACACTTGCCTCATTGTGTCGCACGGACATCTCGGGCACTAGTTTTGATAGCTTCAGTGAATAGGCTCACTAGTTTAGGTGCCGAGTGATCCGTAGAGCAAGGGTGGGGACGGAGCAGGGAACTGTCCTGATCTGAATTCTGGTCTCATTTCTCTTGAGCCCGATCCACATTCACAGCCTGCCTAAAACGGGCAAGGTTGATGTCATTGCCACCGGGTTCTGACTGAATAGTCCTAGTGTCAAGTGGTTAGCGTGGCTTGGAGAGCGGTCTCTCACTACACTGAGTTTCCCTACTTTACAGTCTGGCTGGTACAGTTAGCCGAACCAACTGCGTACCCCCTGAAAGCAAACGTAACGTCGTCGTCTTACTCTCTGCGGGGTGACTTACGAAGGTAGGGGCTGTGATAGTGCTACATATAGCTACTAGTGTATTGCAACTGTGGCAGAGACTGGTGGACGTAAGGTTTTGTCCAGCATGGCATCTGCTCTATACAGCACAGTAACCATAAGATCTCATCACGCATAGCTAAGCAGTATCTTTGTATCGTACAAAACGTCTTACACGATCAAGTACACGATCGAAACTCTTGATCCCCGGAAATTTATATCCTTCGAACGACCCACTCGAGCATCTTGAGGGCAAAGCCATCTTTCACCCTGATCCCGACGTCATAATTAAAATCTACTAAACGCGCTTCAACCTTCACGGAGCCTTTCGGGAATACAACACCATTCCATAATGCCTCCCACGACGACGGAGAGTGGCAGAACTGCCGAGGATGCGAGACGGTGCCTTCAAATTCGAGATAACCAACCTCTGGGAGGCCTGTAGACCAGCCGAATATGCTTGCGCCACTGACGTTAGCGAGAAGACTACCCAAGGTCATCGCAAGTGCCAGCTGTTGCTCTTCGGAAAACAGATGGAATAATGCCGCTGCATGGATGGCCGTGACTTGGCCACGTAGCTGATTCAGCGAGCTAAGACTTGCGAGGTCCGGCGTGTTTTCGGCTGGCGGTCCAGGAGTGATGTGCGCCTGATTTAGTAGATCTGCCTGGATGAACACCGCAGGAAATGATGCTGCTGAGGACCGGAAAAGCTTATGGCCCAGGTCCCAGAACTCTGTACGGGGCCCGTGAGCACTCATTGGTTCAGGAGTCCCAGGACTCAGACGGCACCTGCACTCACCGCTCACGATATCGGTCGCGACGATCTGGTTCACCGGCCACCCGTCTAGTGCTGCTTTGCGTGCATCAGCCCCGACTGTGACAGTTAATCCCTGCCACTAACACCGAGGTGGTGCTGATAGGCTCACAGCAGCAACCGGCGTCCAACAACACCCCTCCCTTATTGCGTCCGAGTGCGAGCACATCCGCGTATCCTGGAAGACAAGCGATCATAGTCCTTCAATACATCTACTCGTTAACTTAAATCGTGTGAGCAGTGTTGTTTGAATCACCTTGCGAATGTATAAGAGCCGATTGAACTATATGGAAACACCTACAACCGCCGTCCATGAGCCCTTTTCACCTGTATATCACATTCGCCTTGCTTACCTCGTATGCCTCTGTGGCAACCGTTCGAATGTGATCACGGAGCTCCTGTACATCGCTTATTAGAGTCGTGGCTTTAAAGAAAGCCTCGTTGTCAGAATCCAGGACGAGCAAGGACGGATCGAGTGGGGGAGGCATGAATGTTCGTACGGAAGACCTTTAGAACGCACAGCAAGCTTATTCGGCCCAACCCCTTGCTCTCGCAACAATCTCGGGGAAAATGAATTCATGCAAGAACTAATGCGGTCATCACAATCTCACAAGAACTGCCAAAAAAGGGGCCGACCCAGTAGCCAGGTTGGGTGTGTTGTCCGCGGATCACAGCATAGAGAGCCAGAACACGCAGTGGCATTCCACCTTTTGTGCTAGGAGTGCACTCATCCCAGTGGCCCCTGTGAGAACGTAGATAGAGCGAGAGCTACGACCGTTTTCCTGGTAGTACCCAGTCTGACCCAGAGTGGCACCACTACCAGTGGGTGAAGGCAAGAGGCGCATGGCTCCTAGTTTTTGGGATGTATGGGTCGTGATGGCGGTCGCGGCGGCGAGCGGCGGCAAATGTTCCTTGATCAGGCCCCGGCTTTCTGCCTAAAGCCATCATCAACTTGAAGGAGATAGTTTGCACGTTCCTTTAAGAACCAGAATACCGGATCATTCAGTTGCTGACCCGGAGGAAAGGTGGCGACGCTTACGCCCTTGCGCTGCTCCTTCAAGTTCGTGGCTCTGCTCACGGCACGACTGATAGCCCATGGCGTGTCATCCGATAGACGATTGTACTATTTTTTTCATATCTGCACTTTAACACTGCAGCATGTTGCTAGGATGAATGCGGTTCCCACACGGGAGTGGGATATAGTGTGGCTGTAGTTATGATGAATAGTGACTTCGATGCATTTGATGGTGGTTGTATATTTTTCAAGATTTTATTTTTTCAGCCGCGGCATGCGCCTCATACGAATTCTACTTACACCCCTCCTCCTGTCCGCTCCTGACGCCCTCTAGCTCTGGTTCATCCCGATACTAGCGCTTCTAGTTGTCGATCAGAGAAAAACTACGCTGCAATCTACGTCATTGTCGAAAGTGATCTTTCTCTCTCACTGCACTGGCATTGACCTGTGCAGCTATGTTGGACCTTGGACCCTGAATGCTTCTTTACCAAGCACTTGGCACTTTCCCTGCCAATGTCGGTCCGTGCTCCAAACGGTGCAGAAGGCAACTCGTAAGCTCGAGCAAGGCCTTTACAACGCGATAGACGTCCACTGGGGGACGGCGCTCGACTTTCCGGCGCGGACAATCGGTCACAGATCGCGTTTAGGTCGCGTGGGGAAACCAACAGGTGAGCGTTGCTGCCCGTCTCTCGCTTTAGTTCTCCGGGAGGGCTGATTGTGACCCTCTCCTTTGTCCGCGCGTCGCATAGTGGGAGTTCCAGTCGTGTGGTTCCGGTTTCGTCATAAAGACTGTTAGCGCCGGGCAGTTCCTCGCTCTTGAGGACCTGCAGGGGCTCCATCGAGAGTGGAGCTCGGAAGTCGTAGCAGGGCAGTTCCCAATGTTGGGAAACGGAAATCATGGACAATGGGAGCGCCGATAATGAGGAAGACGGTGATGGCGACGTATATGCACGGTATGTATTGTGCTGCGTGGCCACTTGAGCCTAATCGTCGCCTTAGCATCCGGTTGCCACACACTGAGATGGCCCCAGGCTTCAACGGAGGCTACGCAGGAGCGTAGGAGAGCCGCGCGGCCTCCGCGTATCATTCCCGCTCTGATAGGGGACAACGCAGCTCTTCCTTACAAACCTTCTGGCGACTGGGGAACATTGCAATTACCCCACTCTCCGGGGGTCTTTACAGAGAACCCACCAAGGGATTGTAAACTGCATGCTCAAGTGAGCAAACTTCAAGAACGAATCGATCACTGTGCGCACCCCCCCAAAACCAACGTCAACAGGTCTCCCATCTTCTGTCGGTTGCGAAGGGTCCGGGTGGGGCTGTCCGTCCGTACCCATCAACATCTCGCCCTTCGCCCTTCAGACCCTCTAAAATGCCGGAGCCAAGCCAGATTTCGCGCCGTTCTCCACATAGAATGGGCTCTTCACTTCGCCGCGCTCGTCCAGTGCCATTTTTGAACAAGTCCGAGAAAAATGTTGGTGGGAGGCTTGGATGTGCGGGCCCGATGATATCCCAGCTGCATGATGAGACCTTTGGCAAAATAGCGTTGCGCCGAGTGCGGAAGGAGGGAAGCCTACGATACTGATACTAAGTTGGAGACTTCGGTAATCAGTGCCAGTAATGTTTTGGGACCACGTGTCCCTACTACTCTATGTTGGCCAACGCGTGGAACATGTCAACGCGGTTCTTACGCTTTCCGGCTTCGACCAAATCGACTGTGCTCCTTTGATTCATGACATTGCGCGGATGCACATCCGGTTGGTCGCAAGCGTCTCGTTGTAACGATAATGGATGGGGAGTCACCACCACGAGAGGTGTAGACAGTAGTTAGAGATAAAATAATAAATGCGTCACGGAATGCATGGGTGCAGTCTAAGATGCAGACACAAAGTCGGATGCGGATGCAGACGCAGACGCAAATTTTTACAGTAACGCAGATGCAAAGAGCGTATTACATGTCACCTTGCTTAGCAAGGTCGTATGGCAGGTCGAAATTCGTGCACGCAGATTGTAAACGCGTAAATGAACAAAGTGAATCTGGTTACCTAAGATTTTGTGAATAAGCAACGCCGGCGCTCTCCGCCTTCTACTACGGCACGTCGTCCCGCTCGACGTTGTTCGTAAACTGTTTGTTTCTGTGCACATGCGAACTCGGACCGACTGCTTTCCAAAAATTCCAATCAAAGTGCTCCTAACGGTGTCTCCATACCCACGACCCTTATGACTGTGCACGCCTATTATGGCCACGGAAAAGGAGCGACTACTCTCCTGACTTTCCGGCTTGCTTTCCGGTCAAAGTGCCACCCCTAACGATGTCTCCGTACCCACGGCCCTCATGACTTTGCACTTCTCAGGGGCTTCGTGACCGACAGGTAACAAGATTCTATGAATAAACGCGAACAAAGACAAATGACACCATGACGTCGATAACGTGAAAGAGCCCTGTAGCGCTCTGCCTTCTATGACACGTCCTCCCGCTCGACGTCGTTCGTAAACTGCTTGCTTCTGTGCACATGCGAACTGTTTCGCATCTGGTGCCTACTATGGCCACGGAAAAGGACTGACTGCTCTCCAGTCCTTCCAGTCCAAGTGCCACCCTTGACGGTGTTGCCGTACCAATGGCACTCATGACTCTGCACTTCTCAGGGGCTTCGTGACCGACAGGTGACAGGGTTTTCCACCTAAGGTCCTAACTGTAAAGACGTCACACTGTCGTTTTCGTTGTGGTTATCAAGGGCTACGTTCCGTGCTTTATAAATCGGATGTGCACCCTATTCTCTTTTCATTCCCTTCCCCTTCCCCTTCCCTCTCCCTCCTTCTTTCATCATGACCGAGAATCTCGTGCAGCATGGAAACAGTCTCGTTCTTGTACGCCGCCAGTGCAGGTTTTCCTCACGCCGTTAGTTGGCAGTACGATAAAGCAGGCCATGTTTGTTGGATAAAGCAACCGAGGGAGCCGCGGTTGCTTCGGTCGTTGGTCGAGTCGTAGACCATCGTTTATTCTGTCCCAATGGTAATTTTCTAAGCTGCGAGTTTGCGCCTCTCGAAAAGCAAAATTCCAAGTGTACCTTGCAAGACCTGTCCTGCCTGCCCTTGCTGCCGATTTCAACAAAGTCGTTGATGAACTCGGAAAAATACAAGGTCAAATTGCATCGTTCCCCGAGCGCCGAAACTTGATCAAGGTGGACAGTCAAAACAGAACCTTGCGCTTTATGCAGAATGTTTTCGTTAAAAGGGTATGCTTCCGGAAACGGTCGCGAATGGGGACTGATATTCTCTTGTCGTTTTGCAGTCTCGCAAGATCGGATAACCGTCTCATATTTACCTCAAAGACGTCGACTTTTATAAGAACGGTAAAGCTATCCTTTCCACTTCAGTTTCACTGCCCTCATAGTATCTGGCACCAGATGAAAATGTTATCGAGGACACTGTCGACGATGAAACAGAGAACTGGCCAGTGTCTGACAAGCTGCGTCCTGACCTCAATAAGATAAAATTCGAATACTGTGCAGTTCCCCTGCCTGTCTTCGAAGTCAACAAGTTCATTGGGGTCAAGGATGCTCAAGAGAAGATTACGGGGGCTGTGGTGGAGCTACATTTGAATTACACCATTTCTGCATAAAGCCGAAGAAACTCAACTCTTCCAACGCAACAATTGAACAAGTCATTATTCTCAAGAAAGGGAACACCTTGCCGTCGCGCACATTCTTCCTTTTGTAGCGAGTAGATGTCAGGGTGTTCCCTTTCTTGAGAATAAGGACTTGTTCAATTGTTGCGTTGAAAGAGTCGAGCTTCTTCGGCTTTATGCAGAAATGGTGTAATTCAAAATGCAGCTCCACCACAGCCCCCATAATCTTCTCTCTCTTTGACGTGCTACTTAAACAGAGTAAAATAATGGAGAAACGTGAACAAGTATGCCCTTCGTAACGAAAAGTGAGTGAGCCAACCTCGAATTAAACAACATATGCTACAGAAACACCTAACTACTGTCGATCACTCAAATCAGGAAGACACTTATCACTATTGTACGGAAATGACACTGGCACGACTTCTCTTCCTCTTGTAATAGGGTTCCCTCCTGTGTGCGTTCGCTTTCGTATTTGTAGGCATTAGCTCTTTCTCGGTTTCTGGTATCCAACATAAATTTCGTAAAAAATTCAGTTGAGAAAGGCCCATGAAATTTCACCCTGATTTCACCGCCACCATTTCGTCTCTCACCCCAAGCAAGGTTACAATACAGTCGACGCAGTCGACACCTAGTATTATCCACTGCAACGCAATCCAAACCATGGGCCTTGTTTATTTCAATTTATGTCGAGTAAATAAAGTATAGGAGACAATATACTATTAAAATCAGTTTGGAAGATCAGTCGTTGCAGCTGAGAGTGCAGAAAAATCAACAATGAGAACATTTCCGTTTCTGCGCCTGATGAGTATACACTTTGACAACCACGACTCGCTAATGCTCCAAAACCCATGCGGTTGGTACTCCGAAGGTAACCTAAACAGGCGTCTTCGTCCGCCATGGTCAGGCGGTATCATTACTACCCAGTTATCCTCCGTGGCCTTGATCACAGGAGTATGATAACGCGGGATCACGTTACCAGTCCTGGACACGAGCTGGAGGGTATCGACATTCCAGGCAAACACTTCCTCATCGGCTCTAGACAGAAGTAGAGAGCCTGAGCCGTCGAGTATGAAGCGAAGATCATCGACCTCCGTCGAATGGCCGACAAGACTAGTGACTTCAGGATGCGCGACTGAGGCATCCCAGGTCAATATTTTCTTCTGAGAAGTTGCTGCGAATCGGGTTGAATTCGGAAAGAACTCGCGGCGATGTGAGTCCGAGGCCCTAAGACTGAATGAATTTGATTGTGCGACGTTGGATGCAATTCTTCGAGTGGTAATCGTGGTAGTCCCGTCGGAGTTCCGTGACTTCTCAGCAAGGTATCGCCCGCAGTCGGAAATCGCCACAGCGAAACCGTACAAACAATCTTCTAACACCATGGAAGTCCCGTCCTGGGTACTCCAAATCCATACCTTTCCTCCTCCAGACTGAGTCGCCATGACAGCCTGACCTCTCGGCGACCAGTTCAGAAAATTCCACTCTTCCTGTTTATTCTTCTCGACTCCGAGTCTGCTGCCTCCGATGGAAGAAGCATCCCAAACTCGGATTGTCCCGTCCAACGACCCTGAGGCGACCGTCAAGCCATCAGCAGAAAATGCTAACGACATCACCAGACCGGTGTGCCCATTCAACGTCGCGACATCGTCAGCATCACGACGCAAGATGTACACATTGTCACCTGCTGCAGCGGCTAGTCGGCGGCCATTTGGCGAAAAAACAAGACACGCGGGCCCGGGTTGAGCACCAATGCGCCATTCCTGGATTGGTTCTGTAGTTATTTGTGACATTCCCCAGATTCGAACCAGACCCTCCTGATCGGTGCTGGCGAGTTGGTTGCTATCCGGAGATAACGAGACGGATATGATGTCGTGCGGAAGTATGCTGAGAGGGAGCCCGTCATTCGCGTTCCAAATGCGTACTCTGTGGTTGCGTGAACAGGAAAGGGAGACGATAAATCGACTATTCGGGGCGATCGAGACCGATTTTAGCTTGGCACCAGTCTCGACCGCCCAAAGAAGATCTCCATTTTCAGCGTTGCAGACTTGGATACGTCCCGACTTTGAGCCAGACACGAGCAACTTCCCATTCGGTGACACGTTGATGCTCACCAGTCCCCCATCGTGACCCGTCGACATGAACTCCTCGGTCCTAGCCAACGTGTTCCGGACGTGCACCCTGCCGCCCCGTGTTATGTATGCGATCCTCGAATTATCTGGGTAAAACGCGATACGTGGACGCGAAACCTTTTTGGGATCCAACACGTGCTCCAAAGATGGCGACAAATCGAATGAATCGACAATGGAACCTGATAGAGCATCCCGTATTTCGATACCATTGACTCGAGACATTGCGATATGTTGACTATTTGGAGACCATGCGAAGACCGGCGTATAATCGTAGCACAACTTGAACATGGGCATTAAGGGTGAAGCTGAATCCAGATGAACAACGAATTGACGGCAAGAATTGAAGCCATAATCGCGCTTCACCTCCACCACTAGCGGGTGAAAGTACGCCGATGTGAAGAGTGCGGAGTTGTAAATGAGCAGCGAGTCGTACGAAATGGTCGTCGCGTGGTGTGGAAGCAAATGGAAGGCATTGTCCATCAAGTCCACCAGTCGGTTGTCAGCCTGTCCTTTCAGTGAGGTCTAAACATAGTCATGTCACATTAATTACGGATCATGCAAGCCACATACCAAACACTCACAATCCATGTGCGAACTTGGTTTATGTGTGTAAGTGCTTCACGTGGCATACCCAGAAGTGCCATTATCTCTATCCATCTTAACAGGCAACGGTCATCGAGGTGATACCGTGCACTCTCATCGATATCCGTGATCTTAGTGAGGTGAGAAGCCCAATGTAGGCACGCATATCGCTCCTCTATGGAAAAGAACGACCTGGTGGTGTATGCTGTCGCACGGGCATTTGCCCTTGAATCGTTTGAATCGTTTGCCGCCGCAAGATCGTTCACTATTTTTTGTGACAACAGATTGCAGAGGGAGGAACACTTATTGAAGATACGCTTCTCAGTTGAGCTAATATCCACAACAAGGCCTCGGTCTGGACAACGTGCAGGATCGACAATGAAATCAGTGAATGAACGATGGTAGATGCGAGGTGCCCAGTAGTTAAGATTCGGCACTTGAAGGAGAGAATGCAAGTGGTGAAGCGCCCTCTCGGTGTCTCCGGGTTCTAACTCATAGAAGCTTTCCATCTCGTCCATCGGGAATGATTCACGGAAGCATACAAGCAGGCCTAGTACTGTCCGGAGTCGGCGCTTCTCGTCGTCGCTGGCTCCAAGAGGAAGAGCTTGCTGAAGGATACCAAGAAACAAAGCATCTAGGCGTGTGTATGGATGTTCCCCCGGATCCACTCGATTACTGAGAAGAGAGTCGACCCGCCTTTGTGGATCTTGACAGTGTTCATCGTAGATGAACCGGACAATAGTCGCCGCATAAATGAACGAGTTCCCAGCCCGTTTCGCCAGCTCGGATATTGTCTCCTCGGACACAGTGAATGGATTGACCAAATGTGTATGCGGTTGTTTAAATGATGTCTGGAGGTAATGCTGAATATCGCTCTCCGTCTCGACATCTTCCAGACTGAGCTTCCGTATGTCTCCTTGGGAATCAAAAATCTTACGCAGATGAGCTTCGGGACGACTTGCGGTTAAGATTTTGAGCTCCTTAGGATGATCGACGTCCTCAGCCAACAGCACTTTCAGAATGGCGGTCGCTCCATGAGGTTCGCATTCGTCAAGTCCATCTAAAGTGATGAGGATGCAGCCGTGAGGTCGACGTATTGCACCTAGCGTCTCAATGATTAGTTTTTCATATTGGAACCGTAAGTCCATTTCGAAAATGTCGGGATGCTCGTTGATGACCTCTGAGATGCGCTCTTTATAACCAATGTCCAATAGACTGAACTGAAAGGCGAGTGTCTGGAAGACGGAAGATGGGTCGCAAAGTCTTGCGTAGCCAAACTGCGAGAAAAAGATGCTGACGACAATATGACCAGCCAGAAGGGCCACGCGTATGGAGGCTGATTGAGCAACGGCCGACTTCCCGCTGCCGGCGATCCCGCTGAGCCAGAATATTCTCGCACCGGATGGGTCCTTGAGCCACGCAAAGATTTCATCGAGGACGACTGTGCGAGTTCCTTCGAGACACTCAACACGTTGTGCATGTGTCCACAGGTTGAGATTCTTTGTCTTCCCGGAAACGATCGGTTCAATCTGTAGGGATGCCGTCAGATGTCATTTCTCATCTGTCGTACTGAGTTGGAACTCATCCACTGGCGATTCACTCACCCTGCGCTTGACTTCCACAACGTTCTTCAGTAGCTGCATCGACTCTCTCTCCTGCGAATACCTTGTCAGTATCACTGTAAAGCTATTGTTCTCAACTGGACTTACTATGAATTGTTCTATGGCACCTGAAACGCACGAACACAAAATTGATACCTCCCGTGTCAAGTGCGCACTCTTATCCGCCGTCACCACCTCAAATCGCTCTAATCTTCCCTGGGATAACTTCTGTCGGCAAGTTGCGGTGATGGACTCGATCGTTCTTTGAAAATGATCAGTCACAGGAATAGAGGCCCGATGCTGCACTCGCCTTGTGAATTCCTCCAGATCGTTAACTAACTGACGAGGAACATCACTCAACTCTTTTTCTTTGATCTGCATTAACACGATTCCCGTAAACGACCTGATGCGCGATTTAAGTTCCCTTATGTGCGTGGACTGATGGTCTTCGTAGAAAAATCCAGCATTAATCAGTGATAGCAAAGAGCCGAGCACATTCTTTAAACTCGAAATGGGCGTAAGACTTGCGATGTGTTCTGCGTGTTTGAATGCCTTCACGAGTCTTGATTCAACTGTCCGTCCTTCGATCGGCATGGCGGGTATCTGGACTAATTCCTTCAGGCGGTGTCTAACATCAACTTCATCAATATAGGACGAGACGTAAAACCATGGTTTTGGCCAATCAATCGAGACCACCGAGGAGCCTGTCAGCGTATCTCGTATTTCAATGGAATTGGATCCGGCTGCAGCGATGAATCGTCCGTCCGGGGACCAGGAAACGCCGCATATAGGTGCTTTGCACCATATGACCATCACGGTCGGATCCCATCCCCGCTCAACTCCACATCGAGCCTTGACAGATGTTTCGAGCTCGTGAGCATAGATCTTCCGCAGCTGCGTCTCCGTAGGTGTGAAGGGTAATGCGGAGTGGTAAACATGCAGCGCATTGAACGAAATGGTATCCGCATGGTAGGAAAGGAAACGGAAAGCGTCGTTCACCAAGTCCGCCAAAAAGCTAGACCCGTCGCCGACTTCCCCCTTTAGCGAGGTCTAAATACAGCCACGTGATTCGATGATTCATGCAGAATACGCACTGGAACTTACCATCCACGCACGGACTTGACTCATTGACTCCACTGCTTCACGCAATGTGTCGAGCAGCGCCATTGTCTCTATCCACCATAACAAGCAGCGAGTGAGAAAGTCCTGAAGGCAAGGCCACATTTTATCGTCACCAACGCCTTTAGTCTTCATAAGATGAGATGCCCAATATAGACACGCGTATCGCAGCTCGGAAGAGATGGCCTTCTCGACTTTGGTTTGAAAGCCATCTATTTCGAAATGCGGCAGAGATGGGTCATCGATACCCGCCATATTCCGGTGAAGTTGCGAGGAAAGATGACCGAAGCAGCTAAGAAGAACTTCTCTCTCAGCCAAATCAGTATCCACCACAAGGTCTCTATCCTTGCAACGCGTAGGGTCGATAATGAAGTCGGAGAACGAGAGATGGTAGACAAGAGGCGCTTGATTGTCGGAATTTGGCACTTGAATGAGGGAATGTAGATAATGAAGAGCGCGCTTCACGTCGCCAGACTCTAGCTCGCAGAACCTTTCCATCACCACCATCGGAAGTGGCTCACGAAAGGTAACAAGCTGGCCAAGTACAGACCGGAGCCGACGCTTAATGGAGCCACTCGCATCAGAGGGAACGGCTTGATGGAGGATACTCAGGTACAAGGCATCCAGACGTTCGTATGGGCGCTCCTCTGGATCTGTTCGATTACCAAGAAGGACGTCAAGCCGCCTTTGTGGGTTTTGATAGTGTTTGTCAAAAACAAAGCGGAGAATGGACACCGCGTAGATGAACGAGTCTCCAGCGCTTTCTGCCAGCCCGAAAATCGCCTCATCTCCTGCGTCGAACGGGGTGGCTAAGGTAATCGGCGGTTGTTTGAATGTCGTGAGAAGGTAATGACGAATATCGCGCTTCGCCTCGATGTCTTGTAGATTGAGCTTCTGTATGTCGTCCCGAGCATAGAAAACCTCGCGTAGGTGAGCTTCGGGCCGGCTCGTGGTTAAAACCTTCAGTTCTTTAGGAACACCAATATTCTTATCCAACAGTGCATTCAGGATCGCAGTCGCTCCACGTGGTTCGCATTCGTCGAATGCATCCAGGACAATAAAAATACGGCGTTGAGTGCAATCCATTGCATTAAGTGGTTCGACAATGAGTGACTTGTACTGGGAGACGTAATCCTTTTCGAAAATGTCTGGTTGCTCCTTGATGATCCCCGAGACGTGTTTTCTAAAGCCAGTATCCGCTAGACTGAACTGATAAGCGAGTGTCGGGAAGACGAATGAAGCGTCACAGAGTTCGGTATGGCCACGTTGCGAAAAGAAGAAACTTGCGACAATGCAGTCGGCCAAGAGTGTCGCTTCGACAGCGGCTGATTGTGCAATGGTTGACTTCCCACTTCCAGCAATCCCACTAAGCCAGAACAAGTTCACGCTAACCGTGTCCTCGAGGAAAGAACGAATTTGTTCGAGGACGGTTACTCGAGTTCCCTCAAGGCACTTGGAACGTTGTGCAGATTGCGCCGATTGATACAAATGGTTAGCGTTCTCGGCCTTCTTGGAGGCGATCTGTCTGATCTGAAGTAATTGCTTTCAGACACTTTCTCTCAATTGACTTAGAGTGGTCGACGGACCTGGTTCTGTTCCTCTGATTCATCCAACTTGCGCTTGACCTGAACGATAGTCTCCACCGACTTGATCGTCCCTACTGACTGTATGATAGCTTTCAATATCGACGCAGAATACAGGAGAACCGTTTCGTTCAGACGTACCAAAAACTGCGCTACAGCTTCGTCAATGGCCTTGGACATGTTCGCTACATCTCCTTGATCATCTTCGCGACGGATAAATCGGCGGAACCACCTATGAGATATCTTCACTCGGCAGTTTGTGACGTTGATCTCGAATATCCTATCGCAAGCCTCAGCCGCTGAATCAGAACCACACAACTCCATACTCACTTCGCAAGTTGATTCAGCTGGATAACTAACTCCTCGGGTATGTCTTTCAAATCCACCTTTTTGATGGGCATCAATATCGATGTCGTCAACGACTCGATCCGATTTTGGAGCCTCTTCGCGGCATCCGAGTTCTGAGCGGTTTGCTGCCAAAAATGATGAGCCCTTACATCCTAATTGGATTCTAAAGTTAACATACGTCCACAGCCTGGATTAATGCGAGGAGAGATCGCAGGGCAAGCTTCAGACCAAGGACGGGTACAAAACTCGCAATGTCGTCCGCCTGTTTGAGTGCTTCCACTAGTCCGGAAGATGCTACATTTCCTACGTCCTGAACAACAGGTTTCTGGAAGAATTTCTTCAGGTGGCGCTTTATATCCATGAATTACGGTGACGGGTTGAGGGGGCGACGGTTGAATTCGAGTTGTGATTCAGAGGTATCGAGCAGTGCTTTACTCAGGCTAGTAATATGTGACATTGAATGTAGAGATAAATTAGAAGCCATTGCTGTCTTCCCACGAAATCATAACTAAAGTAGTACCAGTACCAGTGGCTGAAGGCAAGAGGTGCCTGGGCTCCCAGCTCCTTTCTGTTTAAGAGCCAGAATACTATCATTCGGTGTCGCCGACTTGGAGGAAAGGTGGCGACACTTACGTCCTTGCCAGTGCTTGCGCCGCTCCTTTGCGACTCTTACGACACAACTAACAGCCCACAGTGTGCCATCCTATAGACGATTATACTATTTTTTTTTTTTTCATTTTTGCGCTTTAACACTGCTACATGCAACTAAGATAGATGCAGTTCCCCTTGCAGTTCCCACACGGGAGTGGGATATAGTGTGGTTGTAAATGAGTAGTGACTCGGATGTATGTGATGCCTGGCGTTGCTGCATATTTATCAAGAGATATTTTTTCCCAGCAAGACCGTGGCGTGCGCCTCATACGAATTCTACTTGCACCCTCCTCCTGCCCGCTCCTGACGCCGTCTAGCTCTGGCTCATCCTTACGCTAGCGCTTCGAATTATTAGATCGGAGAAGACTACGCTACAATCTACGTCATTGTCTTTCTCTCTCACTGCATTAACCTGTGCGGCTATATATGATTGTTGGACCTTGGACCCTGAATGCTTCTTTACCAAGCACTTGGCACTTTCCCTGCCAGAGACCCCCGACACTTTCTCCCAGTAGCGAGAAATCTTGTTTCTGCGCTCTTCATAATTATAGGTAGGGAGCAATGCCACAAGACCAACCTCTGTCGACCCGTCCCAGCACTGTCATGTGTGACTACTTCTGGTGACTTTGGATGATAGGTGACTGTGCACTATCGCGGGGATTGTTCCCGTTCCCGTGAGTCTTCGTCTAGACCGCGTATTGGAATTCTATGTCATTGATTTGGGGCTCCTTAGCCTCCACTCCATATTCTCGACCATAAATATCCTGGTGTAGTGGTAACGCCGACGCAAGCGCCAACGGTTTGTTGGAACTTGGAAAACCCTGTGGCACCTGCGTTGTATCCGATCACGGCGAATAGGTGGTTGAGACTCTCAAACAAGGAAAATCTTGGCTCGGAGCCCGAGTGAATGGCGTTCGCGCTTGAGTTGATCACAAGTAAGGCTGCTCTTACATCCACGATCAAATTAGTGAAAAGTCAGTCAGAACTTCGAGATTGATCAGGCTTATGTTACTTTTAGAATGGAGAAAATCGTTGGAGGTGTGGCATAGGGAAGTACAAGATTCCAGCCTTCCAGGTGGTGACCAAAGTTCTTATTAACGGAACAAGCCTGTGCAGCACATATTTCCAAGCATATTTCAGACTCAAAAGCGAAACTTGATGCCGTCAAATTCAGCGTGGTCCCTCATGCCGATACTTTTCTCAAGCCCATCGGAATGGCGATGGTCACACGACCTTTGCGTGAGCAGTGCCTTCGCACTCCGGATGTTACAAATCCACCTGTCACAGTACCTAAATAAGAAAAGACCACCACCGTGGACTACGATAGGCCATCCTGTGGATTTGTACCGTAATGATAAGTATGACGAAGTGTATCTAAATTCTCATGGTGCCTGGGCGGGATTACAGCATAGAATTTAATCGCGCTGAACCCTGCCATGGGGACGAGAACCACACGATACGATTAACCGTCAGTCAAATCCGTGAGAAAGCATTCTCACCGTCGAACATAAGTACTGTACAGTACTTGACCACGGTCCAAGCTGAAACGCAGGACAATTTCCGAGTACGGGGTTTCGATGCCGAGCGTGAGAAACGCCGCTTGGTATGTCCCGTGCTCGTGAATCAAACCAAGCGGTAGACTAGATATAGGTCAAAAGCGAGACCACAGCTCTGCCCTCCGCCTCCAACTCTTCCTCTGCCTCGTAAGGGCTTGCGAAAAGTGTAGCCAACCCCGTCGATATGGATGGCTTCGGGATTGTTTACCTCATTGACAATGCCCAACAATTTTGGTCGGGTGCGTTATGGGAAGGCCTACCCCGGCGCAGACTGTTAATACTTTTATCAGAACTCGAAGACATCCTAAAGATTCCTGGAATTGCCTCGCTGTCCCTTCTCGACGCCACGCTGAAGCGTTCGATAGCCTTTAGTGCATCCTACCATGGTGCGTCGCCAAAAACGCTGAGCCTTACAATTCTCAGGTTTGGTGGATGCAGAGCAATATCTACAGAGCCCTCTTCAACTCGAACATGCGTGCAATCTCATCTTTAACTCAGAACTCTTCGCGTTTCATTCGGGGCGTATGTGCGAAATTCTGACCGACGAAGCAGCCGTGGTGAGCTGCAGCTGTTCGTTGTTCCATGTGCCTAAGAAAACTAACGCCGGGTCCATCAGAACACAGATCCACATGCTCAATTCATCCTTTTCAGCATCCTGCTCCACTATGGACGTCGCAACCCAGGTTTCCTGCGGTCTTACAAACGCTGGCAACCTTTGTTTCCGCTCCTCATGGATCACGTTCTCGTTGACGTTGATCCCGATATCGAGGACACATTTTCCGGTTCAACGTCCACATCAGGTCCGAGCACAGGTTGGAAGGGACTAGTAATCCCCATCGAGGCAAGAATGCGCTCCCTATCCGTGCGACTCTTGTATGAAGTGTGCCGATCGTCCAAGTTGTCCATCGCGGAACTCAGTATGTCTCCATACCGCGAGCCTACTGTTTCTGCTCCCTCATTTGGATTTACAGAGGTGTTTGACGATAGCTTTTTGGACAAGCTATTTGACCTTGTCGAGCAGACTCGCAGTATGCAAGACGAAACATTCAACTATTCCGTTATTAAGCTCATCGTCCGTGTTCTATTCTTTTTGGTGCTTGTGGCTCTGAAAGTGACCGTAGATCTCACTGAACGAGCAATTCATGGTCGCCGAGCTTGCTGCTAAACCACTAAATGATATCACGAATGCCACAAATTCACAAAATCGCGTATTGCATGTGCTAATACGGCGACACGGTACAAGCCAAACTTTTGGCGAGAACTTGATCTTCATGTTAAATCGTGCTAGTGAGTCTCACGTGTGTTTCCTGGACTCATTTGAATCAGCGTACCAGGTCGTACCCCTGAGGACCTTGTTATGCAGCTACTGGTCTTGAAGATGTTATACATACTCTTCAACACTAAGGGCCTGTCAGAATATTTCTACACAAACGACCTCTGTGTGCTCGTAGACGTCTTTCTGCGGGAAATCGTTGATCTAGATGAAGAGTCCGAATCAGTCCGTCATTCTTCTTGGACCAGATGCTGAACACTAATCCGGATTTATTTTATTTTAAAGCTCCGACATACGTACCTTCGTGTGCTCCACCCGCTTCTCACCAAGACGCAATTGCGCTCTCTCCCATATAAACGCCCCCATATCGTTCGCGCACTCGAGTCTTTGGTTGCACATCAAGAGATCCGCGAAGTCAACTCAACAACAAAACGTCTTGTCGACCGATGTCTCAGTGGCGAGTGGTGCGTCCAACACCGTACGCCCCACAATGTTGCACGGGTGTCCGCAGAGTCTGGGATCAAGCGCACCGAGAGCCCAAGTAGCGATCGCGTGGCCGCTCAGTCACTCACCTTGAAACTTCCAAGTGCTCCCGCACTGCCGATTGCCGACCCCTCTATCTCGCGCCGCCGCTCGATTAAAGGCAGTCGGAGCGCGGAGAACTTGCGCGGTTTGGCTGCAACAAATGCAAAACCTGCGTCGCGGGGGCTTGAAGTTCTCCGCAAACCCGCAAACGACAGCTCCCTGCATCTCGCCACTGCATCGCCACCTACTGCGGTGAGCACGCACCGCCGCAACCGCGAACGCACGGGCTCAGAGACGCTCACCAACGAGCGTCCCGCCGATCCGCATCATCACCCGCATTCCCCGGGTTCGCGCGAGGTCTCCCCGCCTGTACGCCACAACTCATTCGGCACGTTGCTCTACGAACCGACGTCACCTTTGTCTCCCGGAGGCGCGCTCGCCGTCCCGCCTGCACAGCCGCAGCTTTCGCCCCTGTCTGTGCGCTCCTTTGACGGGCGTGTCCCGCCCAGTCCCGCGGGTAGCGCGGTGAGTGGCACATCGACGCCGAGCGGGACGAAGAAGGTCCAGCGCCGCTCACCGCCCGCACCGCCGAAGCGTAGGAAACCACCGGCGGTGCCTATGCGCGTCGGCATGACGAACGGCGGTGCGGAAATTGCCGCGATCGCCTCGTCGACGTCGGCACCAGCGTTGGGCAAAGTCGGGAAGGTCTGACATTCGGCGCTAATGACACTGTTGCTCGGATCGACGGCAAGGTGGTGGTGGTGAAGAGTCGGCGCAAGAACTTGAAAGTTTGGACGGTGTCAGGACATCTGTACTTGGTTTGCATGACTTCCCCAATCCCATTACTTCTCTATGTATCATCACTGAGCAGGCTCTCTCTTTCTCTATTGAAGTCTCAGTTCGCAATGGGGTAGGCGTACTATGTATTATACACAATGCACAATTCACTTCGATGGTTCTGCGGTCAGCATCATCGACGATGACCGAGTTCCCTGGAATAAAAGTTGTCTGTGACCGTCCAACTACTGATACCCATGCCGCCTGGTCTTTTCATGACGTCCCTTTCAGGAAACCCAGTGCACGCGTTCGTGTATTTTCCAGATCGCCGACAGTCATGAAAAGAATCCTCGCTGGAATTCTGCCTCAAGCGCCATGCACTGACTTATAAGTCCCATCTTGACTTCATTGCTGACGGACGCCAGGTATGGCGCAGCTAGTGGGTGCTAGTATAATAAGGGTAAGCGCAGAAGCAGACGTAGCCTGTTACAAAGACTTTGTTGCACAAAGACGTGATGGTACGTTCAGGTTCTTGGTGTACGAGCCTCCCTTTTAACGTCATCGTTGTCTATTCCACCCACCCACTGACTCGGCGAGTTGGACCGGCTATGGGGGGACGATGTGCGGTCTTACCCTTGGTCTTACCACACGAACTGCAGCGGACGAGTGCTCATTGTTAAACTAAGTCACCTCGCGAGACACCCCTCGCCTACTTCGCTCTTCTCGAGAAGAGTCAAGTAAGGCACGGAAACGAGAAATTGCCTCTTCTGAGTATTCTTGATACATAACCGGGCGTGTATGAGCATAGTGGCAAGTTCTGAAGCAAAAGACCGATGACTAAATCCTGACATTCTCCAAGGTGATTGGGATCGACGACCCTTTCTAAACGGGTTTATATGCTATGGTGGGGTGGTCACCAGCAGGAAGGTACTATACCGTCACACAGATAGAAGGAAGGCTAGTGAGGGTACAAGCCCTAAAGTCCGCTGAGACATGCGCCGCACAATAACCCAGTTCCCCCTTTAAGCTTAGAACGCTCGACCGTCGGCACGTTAGGGCCGCCGATGAAGGTCCATACCTCCTGCCTATAATATAGGAAAATCTAGAAATGAGCGTAATGAGCACGATGAAGATGAGACAACGTGAAAAAGAGGAGGGTCAGTATTAGCATGGTTGATCGTCAGCGCTCGCCTATAATGCGAACTTAGGGCTTGACTTCTATTGTGTTCGATCCTACCCGAGATGTTGGAAGACGAGACTCACAAAATTTGCAAAATTTCCCCCTCACTGTTACCCTGCCCGTAAGCTTTGAAGTATCTCGGTCTCTATGGCGGAACGGATATTAGCGTCATTTCAAAACGAGCCAATGCTCAAAAGAGAGCTCAGAAATTTGGGTATAGATGAAAGATAGTTCATGAGCACAAAGGCTTCGAAGTAGCGATTCAAACAAAGTCGTCGTCATTGCGAGAGAAAACGATGTGGAGGCAACTTACCAGCTGGTGCCAAGTGGTCGCTCTACGATCAATAGACGACCGAGTTGATGTTTTTTAAATCAAGAACTACGTGGGAGCCACGTGTAAAAGGTCCATGGACATCTTAGGGCAGGCTTGATTGTACCAAAAAATGTTCCACATTGGTAGCGGCTTGCTTGTGTAGAAGGCGAAGTTGGTCTATGTCAGTGTCTGACAGGAGGGCTTTTATAGAGGTCACGAGATTAGTCACGCCTGACCATGGTCCACGTGACCCAACGTCTTCCCCGACACCCGCCTATCGTCTTCTTTTGTAATTCTCAAGTCGTCGGCCATCCTACACAGTAACTCGGGTTCAGGTCCAAAGTAGGATACAATACCTTTGCATCTTTGCCACCACAAGCGAAGTCAGCATTACAGCACAAGGCACAATCATAAATAAGTGAGGTTACAGTATTTCACTGGAGACCCGAGGTACATCGGGATACTGTAAGCCTCCGGACCAACCGTGTATCGCATCACTATCGCATCGAATATTCCCGTTCCCGTTTCCTGCCGCCGGTTAGTGGTGACGTGACGACGTGGCACTTGCGTGGCACTCAGCTCATGACAGGGTTCATGATCAGCTTGATGATCAGTGTTCGTACCATCCTAAGGTTGTGCCGGCCAATGTCTTCGGGACAGTTTGGGCACCATCCGGCATTTGTCCACACTGCCATCTCCCGCTCCCGTATCAAACTATCAAACAATACCCGAGGATCGGCCATCTTCTCGCCGTTGCCCAGATCACCGGGACCGGGAGGTGAGATCTGGTGAGATCTCGAGGCGGGATGTCTGGGGGACGGATAGATCTGAGATCGCAAGCCGAGGAGAGAGAGTAGGAGCAGCCGTCGCAAACCAAACCAACGCATGGAGCAGACAGAAAAAACTAAACACGCCCGCTGGCATAAATAAGCCGTCATGACCATGGTGCTTTTCTTCCTAACCGCCCTTTTTTTCGCCGTTTACCCCCTCTGCATACCATCCTTAAGCGCATATCATGCCAGGTGGTCCAATTGATGCAGGTGGGGGCATCGGGGCCAATGCACCCAAGAGTAAAATAGCTGGCGTCCTTATGGTCCGTGCTCTCTCGCCCTGCTCTCCCCCCTCCTTTTCTCACACCATTAAAGACTAGTTTCGCTGCATTTGGAGGTGTCCTCTTCGGCTATGATACCGGTACCATCTCTGGTCTCCAGCAGATGCCTGACTGGCTTCGCACTTTTGGCCACCCCGTTCCTGTCTCGTCAACCTTCCCCAATGGCTATGGCATCTCTTCCTCTCAAAGGTCCCTCATTGTATCCATCCTTTCCGCCGGCACCTTCTTTGGTCAGCAATATCTTCTCATTCTTCTTTCTTCTTATGCGTTATCTGATCCTCTTTATCTAGGCGCCCTTCTTGGCGCCCCGTTCGCTGATACTCTCGGTCGCAAATGGGGTGTTATTGCATCATGTCTTGTCTTCTCCATCGGTGTTGCCTTGCAAACGGCCGCAACTGCCATTCCCCTCTTCGTCGTTGGTCGTGTCTGGGCTGGTCTCGGTGTCGGCTTGGTTTCTACTTTGGTCCCCATGTACCAGTCCGAGTGTTCCCCCAAGTGGATTCGTGGAGCTGTCGTTGGTCTTTACCAGTTTGGAATCACCGTTGGTCTTCTCCTCTCCAACGTCTTCAACAACGCCACCAAAGACCGGCCGAATCATTCCTCGTATCGCATCCCAATTGCAATTCAATTCATCTGGGCCGCGGTTCTTGCCTTCGGCATGTTCCTTCTTCCCGAAGTGCGCCCTTTTGTTCTTAGTCAATAACTACATTGCGCTCAAATCCCATATTCGCAGTCACCTCGTTGGTTGATCAAGAAGCATCGTGACGCTGATGCCGCCCACTCGTTAGCTCGTCTAACCTCACTGCCCCCTGACGATCCAGAGATCGCTATCGAGCTCGAGGAGATACACCTCCACTTGAAACACGAGGAGGACATCGGCCAGAGTTCTTACATGGATTGCTTCCGTTCCTCAGACAATCGGATCTGCCCCCGTACACTCACCGGCATTTTTATCCAGGCCTGGCAACAGCTCACTGGCGTCAACTTCATATTTTACTTTGGCACTACATTCTTCACCAATGCTGGCATTCGTAGTCCCTACCTCATCTCTATTGCCACTTCCACTGTCAATGTCGGCATGACCCTCCCCGGAATCTGGGGTGTCGAGCGTTTTGGTCGCCGTCGCCTGCTACTCGTTGGCGCGATTGGCATGACCATATGCGAGTTCGTCATTGCCATCGTTGGTTCAACAACAAGCACGAGCAACCAAGCTGCCCAGTCAGCTGAGGTCGCCTTTGTTTGCATCTACATTGCCTTCTTCGCCTCGACCTGGGGTCCCGTTACCTGGGCCGTCACCAGCGAGATTTTCCCTCTCAAAATCCGTGCTAAGGCCATGTCACTCTCCGTCGCATCAAACTGGCTCTGGAACTTTGGTATTGCGTATGCCAGTAAGTTCTTTTTTCTTGTCAGAGTTCTATAACGTTCTCATTCCATCGATATAGCCCCCTACTTGGTTGACGCTGGCCCAGGAAACCTCGACCTCGGCACCAAGGTGTTCTACGTCTGGGGTTCGACATGTTTCTGTTGCATCATCTTTGCGTACTTCTGCGTTCCGGAGACGGAGGGTCTTTCACTCGAACAGATCGACCTGCTTTACCGGAATGTGGCTCCCGTTCATTCTGTCTCGTTCCGCAAGCGACTCCTCGCCGAGGGTAACATGCTCTCCCTTGTCGGGTATGTGAAAGAAGATGACGTGGCGACGACGACGGTGGCGTCGCACGATAAGGACTGAAGTCCGCACATTCACGGTGCAGCAACTAGTATCCTTTTCGACTGATGTCACATGTGTTTTTTTTTGTACCACTAGACATTCGTTTTGCGCTCACACTTCGGAACACGGGTCCTGTTAATGTTTTCTTGGCATTGGTAGAACCGTGACAACGGCTACGATGGAAATCCACACGACCCGTTGTAATTTATAGCACTTTCGTATGTATGCAGAAACGCAAGAGCAGCACCTGTGAATTTCTCTTCTCAGACCGGCGACGTCCTTATCCTTTGGAAATGATAACATTGTCAAGGTCATTTGTGCCTTCGATGAAGTACCACCGTTCGTAATCGGTCGTTGAAAGATTGAAAAATATTGAAACGTTGAAGAAGGGCTGGTTCAGCCAAGGTTTCGGCCCAAGTTCAGCCCCACAGTCGGGCCCAGGCCCAGCTGTTCCTCCGCATCCAGATGACATAAGCCAAAAGCCGAGCGAGTCGACTGATGAAAACGAGGTTACTTACCAGCCAAATATCACTCGCAACAAAAAGAGTTTCTGCATTAGCAGGGGAAGAGTGCCATCCTCTCCCGCGCACGTCGTTGTTCCTCATGTTGGGTGTGGACCCACGACCAGTGTTTACTCATCTTGGCCATACAGCGAAGGGTCTCTGCATGGTGCACAAGAGGTTGGTTGAAAGCCTTGGCCAAGGACGCATAGTAGGTGATGTCTGCCGAGAACACAGATACACAGAACAGTGCGGTCGGTCCAAGATCCAGAAGTGAGGACACATTATGGTAGCGGCTGGCATACTGTCGTGTGTGGGCCCTATCCCACCACTGGCAATCCCAAAATCGTACTTTTGTACGTGTATCTGCTCGCCTCGATTCTACGACGCAACTCGGCTGTTACTTTCAAAGCAGAAGCGCTGGGGAGTGCAGACATACATCTCGTCCTCCTCGTCCGGTATCATCTCAATTCGCTTCCTGCCGTCCTCCAGTACCAGCAGAACAGAATGGGCATAACGATATCAAATTCAATACCGAACTCGAAGCAATTAATAACATGCAATGTAGTTTGAGTTACGGTCCAGCGTTTCCCGTTCAGAACCTCGTCACTTTTACACTTACTTTTACAAGTCAGGAATATATGCGAGACTCGGAAGGCGGGGCGAGGAAGATGTTCAGCTAGTTACTCAAAAGCTGTTTACTCAAAATTCTCCCCCTCAAAGAAACGTACCCGATTATGAGTGCCTCCGCTGTTTTGATCCACCGCCCTTCACCCAATGGGTTTGACAGAAGAGGGGACAACCCCAAGCGTCTCCTATTCAAGTTGACTGACGTAGACATCATGCATCATCGATCATCTCTATCGATTACCACATTACTAACAGTGTCCAGATGATCAGGTATATTAATATAGAGTCACTATCATGCTACATTGACTGAGGGATACTCAGATTTCACAGATATGGACCTCAAGCGCCCCGAAACTGTTAAGAGAGTGAGAGAAAGAACGGTAGATACAAACGTATTTTGGACATTAGAGACGAGTTTGAGAGTTAGAAAGAAAGAAAGAAATGATATATAATAATCGACAACAACACAGACACGATACGTTAGATTGTCCCAAAAGACGAAGGCCCAACCCCACTCCCTCCAGATTCTCTGTCCAGGATCACCACTCACGCGCCTTCGCCTGCGGCAACCGGTACGCTCGGAGGAGGCGGGACAGTCGTCGGTGGGGGCGGTGGAGGAGGGGGCGGCTGTCCCTGTCCCTGTCCCTGAGGTAGCGGGAGCGGCGGCGGCAACGGCATCCGATGCGTGTGCGAATGCGCGTGAGACGCCAGCGCCGGCGAAATGGGTGGCGGAGGGGGTGGCAGGGGCAGGACGACGCGCTCGCGCTCACCGTCCATCGGCTTCGAGCTGGGGCTCATGGGGGGCGGGGGCATCCGCTGGGGCTTCGGCGGCGACATCGTGCCTTGGCCCTGCAGCAGGATCTGCTGCACGGGCGCTGGCTGCGCTGGCTGGGACGGTGATGGGAGTTGTTGTGGCCCGGGGGAGACCATGCGTCCTGGCAGTGCGCGCGAGCGAACAGGCGAGCCTAGTGGCGTCCCGCCCTGCTGCTGAGAGGGAGATGGCTGCGGTTGCGGTGGTGGTGGTGGTGGTTGCTGTGGTGGTTGAGCAGAGTCGCTGAATGATCCGCGGGACGAGCGCGGTGCGGATGGGGGCAAAGGTGCGCTGAGAGGTGTCATGATTCGCTCATGAGGACCAGTAGGAGGCGGGCCGGAGGCCGGTCTGCCACGATCGCGTTCTCGTTCTCGTTCTCGTTCTCTTTCCCGATCCCGATCTCTGTCCCGGTCACGTTCACGGTACCGCGGCGATGGCGGCTCACGTTCGCGTTCCCATTGCCGCGGCGGAAGCGGTGCGCCACTCGGTGTCAGGGTGATCACTTCTGTTCCAGAGGCGCGCGAAGGCTCAAGGTCACGCGTTGACATGAGGCGTGGGCCATCGTAAGGAGTATGAAGGGGCGAAATCGGGGGCGGGGGCTGAGAGGGAGGCGGGGGTGCAGAGCTGGAGCTATGGTGATGGTGATGCACGTGGTGATAATGTAAGTGATGATGGTGGTGTCCACTCTGCGGATGGTGCGTCTGTGGAGGCGGCAGGGCCGGACCCTGCCCAGGCCCGACGTGCGAGTCAGAGCGAGAGTGTGGAATTGGACGAGTGGGCGCGCCAGGTTGTGGCTGCTGTGGCTGCTGTTGCATCATGTAATGCAGCTGTAGTTGTTGTTGCTGTTGTTGCTGCTGCTGCTGTCTGTGCAACAAGTAATCCATTTCCCGTTCACGTTCCTTGACGCGCTCCATTTCGATCTCCTCTCTATCGCGTTCGTCTCGTTCATAACCAGACTCGCCGGGCCGTGGACCACCCGCGTTAGGCACCCATCCATTAACCTTGGTGCCATGTTGTGGCGTCAAAGGACGGCTGAACGGACCCGAACCGTGTTCGAGCTCATGCTGGAGGCCCGAAGGACCTGGAGGGTACCGTCTGCGCGGTGGCGGCGCCGGGGGTGGTGGACGCCCATAAGGCGACACGTCGAGTACGACGGTCATACCTGGAGGGGCTGGTGGTACAAATGAATCAAAGCGTGAAGGTAGAGGTTCAGGGGGCCATCTATGGTTGAAGAGGTAGTCAAGGTCATGCGTGATTTCACCCAACGATAATGAAGGTAGGGAAGGGTATGCGCGGTGTGGTGCTAGTGATTCCTTGCTACGGCGACCGGAGGAAGAGCCTTGTGGGTTTTTGTTGATAATCTCGTGGAGTGTTGGCGGAATAAGGATCTCGTGTGGAACGGGGGGGAGGCGAAGGACTACTTGAAGTTAACACGGTATAGATAGTTGCAGAGTACCATCGTAGACTTACCTGGCTGCGGTCTTTCCGCCGCGCGACGGTCACGCTCGAGCTTCCGGCGCTTGCGATTGGTCTCCGCAATCATCGTCGTCTGCAATTCGTCGCGGGCAAGCTGCGTTGGGTAATCGTCACACAGCGCTAACGGCCGCACGCTTGAAAAACGCACCATCCACCAACTCCAAACGGAGTTCTCCTCTGCGCGCCTCCGCTTGAGAATATTGCCGACCTCATAATTTCTCCGCCGTTCTGCAAGCTCTATGCGCTTATCCCGCCTCCTGGACAGCTCGGAATGCAGATGTGACGATTCTGGATGCGTTCCTAAATGGATAAAGATCAGCGGACACGCGGATAAGTCGCTCGTTTGGTGCATGACGCCCACCATTCTCGACAAGCGCCTCCTCCCAGGCGAGCGCCTCCATCTTCTCGACATAGACGCGTTCACGCAAGAGTGCGAACTTGAGCTCGATGGTGGCAAGCGCATCAAGTGCCTCGGCACGATGCTCGTGTTGTAGATCGGCCTCTGTCTCTGCGTCGACTGCCTCGTCTTCGACCTCAGCATCCTCTGCCTCAACGTCTTCAGGACCTGGGACATCAGCGTCCGGGGCGTCTTCCGGGGTTGGAGAGGGAGAAGGGGATGCAGTCGGAGTGGGTGCATCGTCCACTAGGGACGCGCCCATGATGGACGCCACTACTTGAGTGGAGGGGGCAGCAGGGGTGGGCGCAGTGACAGGTGCGGGCACGCCGTTTATGGAGGAAGCCGGGGGTTCTGTCGCGTCCTCATCAACGTCCATAGCGCATTCTTCAGCCTCTGGATCTTCTTCTTCGGAGGCGGTCTCGTTTTCGGTTTCGACGTCATCGGCTTCTGCTTCCAGGGCAGCGGGGTCATCCTCGTCCTCGGTGAGGTCAGGTGTGGCTTCCTTAACAGCGGCTGTGGGAGCTGCCGGTGCAAGCGGGAGAACGTCATCCTCAGGATCCTGTCCAGTCTCTGATTCTCCGTCTTCGTCCACACCGCTGTCGCTGAGGGATTCAGCGCGTGCAACACGCCGGCGGCGACGAGGGGTGACGTCGTCATCGTCATCGTCGTCATCTCTTTCCTCTTCTTCTTCCGCGTCATCGTTAACTGTATCACGAGAACGGGGGGTGCGGACAGCATTGACGGGACGTCGAACGCCAGGTTGCTCCTCCTCATCTTCTTCTTCCTCCATTGGGTGGGGCTGGGGAACAGGTTGCTCTTCCTCTTCTTCCTCTTCTTCTTCCTCCTCCGGATCATCTTCTATATCACCGTCTTGTTCAGCCGGCTGCTTGCGACGCTTGCGCCTGTAAGTCCAATTCCACTTGGACTCGGATGGCTGGCGTCGAGAGGACTTTGGTGTTGGGCGTGTAGCAGTGGCATCGCCTTTGGGCTCGTCTAGACCGTCGTCCTCGTCCTCGGAGGGAGGAATGACCTTGTCACCGTCAACCTCCTCGTCAGTTAATTCGGATAATTCGGAACTCGTGTCAAGTTGTTGTGTAGCAGACTTGTTACTGGCAGTATTGGCGGACCTAGAAGGTAGATTTGAAGGTGGAGGCGGTGATGGTGAAGGAGACGATAGAGGGTCGGAAGAAGCCATTGACCTTGGCATGTTGAAAGCAGGAGGGCCTTCTGTATGTGATATGTCTGTCCCTCGGAGACAATCTGCTCCGTCATGTGACCCGTTCACAGGGTCACCCGCGTGCTCAATCGAGATTGGATTAGGATCATGTCTCCCCTCTCTCGTCTCCTCACGCCTTTCCCTCTTTCTCTCTTCACAAAGTCTTCATACGCACCTCAGAACTCTCGACGCATGTCCTCCTCGGTTCCCCAATCTCAGGTCGCCACCTTTGCTGCCGGCTGCTTTTGGGGCGTCGAGCACGTCTTCTTGACTCAATGGCCCATCAAAGACGATAAAGGAATCCTCAAAACGGCCGTCGGATACACCGGAGGTCGTGTAGACGTTTCTAATCCGACCTATCATCAGGTCTGCACAGGAAGCACCAATCACGCCGAGGCCCTGAGGATAGAATTTGATCCGAGCAAGGTCACATACGCCGAGCTCGTCGGTTCGTCGTGCTACTTCGTCTCATTGTGATTCTTCTCCCTAACTTGCATCAATTCGCAGAGTATTTCTATCGCACACACGACCCCACAACTCTCAATTCCCAAGGCCCAGATCGTGGCACTCGTGCGTCTGACCCCTTCCCCCCCCCCCCCCCCCCCACATCCGTCCAGAATACCGCTCCGCTATCTTCTTCAACACACCAGAGCAAGAGGCTGTTGCCCGTCGTGTGACAAAGGAGGTGCAAGAGAAGCACTTTACTCCAAAGGGTCAGAAGATCGTCACTACCATAGAAGCTGCAGGAACCTGGTATGACGCTGAAGAGTATCACCAAGAATATCTATTCAGGAACCCCAGTGGTTACCAGTGTCCTACTCACAAGCTCCACTGGTAAGATAGATGGCGGTGTTTAATGAGGCTGGGGATATCAACTACTGCTTTACGTATATGCAACTAATTCGCTGTCGCCTCTGTAAAATGCACTGTCGAGCATTGAGGACATGAGTGGGACCCATCTTGTACAAAGGAACGCGTATGATGATGTGACCAACGATTCACCCTCACGACCAAAATTCACAAAGACGCCATCAGAGGTATAAAGCCCGTCCCTTTAATGTAACAAGGTAAGGGTGTGCCGAACGGGCGATGTCACCGCACGTCCCGTCCCTAAGGAGGGTCGCACTCGTCGCTCTGCACTACAGTTCTCATCACCGGCGATTTTGATCGTGGAAGAATCAGAGAAAAATCCACGACACGAACCCGGCCGTTATATATCCTTGATTATGTCATCACGCGCCTATCTACTATCACGCCTTTTCATCTGAGTCCGGAACCCTGAGATGAGTGAGGAGTCAACGAGAGCACTACCATGGCCTCAGAGAAGAGCCTAATAAATGTCCTCAACATCTGCGACAACTTCCGCCCGCACCTCTCCCCAGAGCATCTTGTGCCGTTTCTCTTCTCCCAGAACACCCGTCCCGCCCTTGGCCTCCTCCGCCCGTCCGTCGTCACCGCCCTGCGAGCTGACAATGCCTGGCGCGGCGCCCACGGCCATCTGCTCGCATGGGACATCCCCGAGCCTGAGCCTGAGCCCGCAGATGCACTCTCACCGAACACCGAAAGCGACAACTCCCCTCCGCCGCCACCGTACATCGCATTCGCGCCGTCCCTTGCGAGCGGAACACCCGCCGCGCGCACGCTCGCGCTCGCAGAGACCCTCGAGCGCTGGCGCGCCGCGGCCAACGGTGGTTGGGACGGCGACGAAAGCTCGCCCGAGCCCGCATCCGCCTTCGCCGGTGCGATTGGCGGCGCGCGCTGGCGCGCTGAGTGGTACGACGTGTACGCCGCCCCGGGCGGTGCGCTGCGCACGGACGGGCGGGACCCGCGCACCGTGCTCGAGGCGCCGCGGGGCGCGAGCGGGTACGTGTTCTCGATGGAGCGCTCGGCGTGTGCGCTCTTTGGCGTGGTCACGTATGGCGTGCACATGACCGTGTACGAGCGAGACGATGAGGGCGACGGCAGTGATGGTGATGGTAGCCGCGTGCGGGTGTGGGTGCCGCGACGAGCTTTGACCAAGCCGACGTGCGTCTTTCATTGCACTCGCCCACATACGCGTATCGCGCGGACATCGTCCTGTATTCGTATACTTATGTGCGCGCATCTAAAGCTTCCCCGGCATGCTCGACAACTCGGTCGCAGGTGGCATTCCTGGGGGGACGACCGCGTTCGACTCGATCGTCAAAGAGGCCGCGGAGGAGGCGAGCCTCGACCCCGAACTCGTGCGCAAGCGTGTGCGCGCCGTCGGCGTCGTGACATATTACTATCAGACCAAGGCCGGGTGGCTGCAGCCCGAGGTCGAGTATGTGTATGATATGCGCGTCGAGCCGGGCGAGGTGCGGCTCGCTCCGATGGATGGAGAGGTTGAGTCCTTTGAAGTCCGTAGCCTGTCCCATTTTCTTTCCCTTTCGGTCGTCGAGTAATGGTGGGTGTACAGCTTTTGCCGCTCGATGAGGTGGTTGCGCGGATGCACGCGGGGGAGTTCAAGCCGAATTGTGCGGTCGGTGCGTCACGTTTCCGTTTCTGGCTCAAGTGCATCGCACTCACGTAGGCGCAAGTTCTCATCGACTTTATGGTGCGACACGGACATTTGACGCCTGAGAATGAGCCACGATACCTTGAGATCACCCAACGACTTCACGGACAGTTCGATTTAGAGCGCTGGTGAACGGTGTCGCATTACGTATTTCCACATAGACAACCTTTGGCCGGCCCGTTCGAGCATGAACATTTTGTCTGTAAGCACGACGTAGATCGTGACAATACCCAAATCATGTCTTCTACTAAGAAACGTGCGAAGCTATATTCTTGCTGCTAGTCAGGCTGAACAGCTCTCTCGTTTCATCAAGCTCTCCCATTCTATGTCACTTTCACCGCAGGTGCCATCGCCGGTGTCTCTGAAATCCTCACGTTCTATCCCTTGGGTGAGTGTGCATTCCGATGGGGGTTCCTAGACGCTCACCATCGCGAACCATCTGCCACGTGTGCACTCTCCTCAGATGTTGTCAGTGCTTTTCCTTTTTTCTTCCGGATCTTGTGACAGGGCGCACGCAAACAAAATATATCGATGGTAACTTGTACATACTCCAGGTCAAGACCCGCATGCAACTTGAACGTGGCAAGTCTTCTACCGGCCTTCTCGGATCTTTCCAATCCATCATTCGCGAAGAAGGGTGCGTCCACAGCTCCGTCCTCGATCACCCTCCTAGCGGGCATTGAACCCTCCATATCTACAGCTTCGGGCGTCTTTATCGCGGTAGGCGAACATCTCGCCTCAACTAGGCACACTTGACAAAATCAAAATTTTACGGTCACAAGGTCTCGTCCCTCCACTACTACTCGAAGCACCCAAGCGTGCAACAAAATTGCACGTGTTCTCTCAACCTAGCCCTGCCTCGTTTTGAGCCTCGTAACCCCAATTCAGTGCCGCAAATGATTTTTGGGGAAAGACTTTTAAAAATTTGTCCGGCGAGACCGAAATGACGCGACAGCTCTCCATCGTCACGGGTTGTAGCGCGGGTGCGACTGAAAGTTTCGTTGTTGTACCCTTTGAGCTCGTCAAGATCAAGTGCGCCGGCTCCTTTCCATTACGTACCGGCATTTATTGACAAGCATTTCAGGTTGCAAGACAAATCCCTGGCGAGTACCTACAATGGTCCCATCGACGTTGTTCGGCAGATCGTCCGCAAGGACGGCATCCTGGGACTGTATGCTGGCATGGAGGCGACGTTCTGGCGGTACGTAAACCCGCCACGGCGTTGTTCCATGTGCGGCTTAACTTCGCATTGTGCCGCCGCAGGCACTTGTGGTGGAATGGCGGCTACTTCGGATCTATCTTCCAGGTCAAGTCGATGCTTCCAAGAGCTGAGGTATATTACTACACTCGTTCCACGCAGTGGGTCGCTAAATGCGCCTTCAGACACCTCAGGGAGAACTCTTGAACAATTTTGCATCGGGAACTGTTGGAGGTTTTGTAGGAACGGTCATTAATACCCCGTATGTTAAGAGCTATCCTCACCTCCGTCGCAGTGCTAAACTCCATTACTAGATTCGACGTCAGCTGCACCCTTTTTTTCGTCTAAAACGACAACTCTTGCTCAATTTCCTTCTCCAGGTTGTCAAGTCTCGCATCCAAGGCACTGAGAAATTACCCGGTGTTATTCCGAAATACAACTGGACGTATCCCGCGTGAGTAAGAGTTGGCCCCGGATTCTGAGGCTCCCTCACTGTCGTTCTCTTACGTCTGCATAGACTTGTTACCATTTTCCGTGAGGAGGGACCAGCTGCACTGTACAAGGGCTTCGTACCGAAAGTACTAAGGCTAGCACCAGGCGGTGGTGTGCTATTACTTGTGGTTGAGTTCACGCTGGGCGTGTTCCGGAAAGGTGTGTTTTCGCGATGCAGTCGTTCAGCACTGACTAAGGTTACTTTCTAGCGTTGGGTCCGCCATATACCTGATGTAATATATAGACGGACAGCCGTACTAGCTTTGCTTTTACCGCTTCATTCGAGGGCCCATACCTGACGTCGTTCTTTAACTTGGTCATTTGCTATCTGCCGACTCACATCGTGTCAAGGGTATTTGGATCACGAACTAATGGGAATGGTCTTTCTACCGCAGTCGTATGAGAGTAAACGAGTCAAAATAGTTTAGCCTCGAAAGTTCATCTGGAGAAAGGATGCAAATGCATGACTGCCTGCGTAAATAGGCGCTTATGACGCGCGACCACCACCAATGCGGCTAATCCTCACCTAAACTACTCGGATGTCCCATCGCAAACGCAAACATCGACAACGTTCGGACACCTACAACAGTCAGTACGATCAGTCGGAGGGTCCTTCACTCGCTCGCCAGGATCCCGCCCTTTTCATAGTCGCCCATGAGGCGGACATCATCCGAGGTCCGCAGGCTGCACGCACCGCAGATTCACTAGAGGTCTTCACAAACGTCGATGGGAAAGGGGGCTCGCGCATTGGCGATGGCTTGCTCAAGTGGGAGGGCAATGCACGTGGGGAACATGGTGATATGTGGGTAGACAGGTATGTACGTCTCTTTCGTACCTGTCGAACGAACACCCTGCACCTGTACCCACTATCGGTCTACGAGAATGGATCTCTGGGCGTCGTATCCCCGCTTTCCCTGTTGTGCGATCCCTGACGCATGATGCATGATCCCGCGACAGACGACGAGTGTGCCGTTACTGTACATATCGTCCAACTCCCTGGTACTTTTCTTCCGCTTCGCTCTCGCCTCCAACACAGGCACCTCGCGCTCACGCGAAGAACGTCCCATACAGATACGATGCGCGGCTCCTCCTCGACGCACTCCCCACCGTGACCGTCGGTACCATGCCTCCACACCCACCGCCCGACTCCCCAGGCGGCGGGTGGTCCGACCTCCCCTCCGACGCCGAAGACACCTTCTTCCTCACGCCCGACGAGACCGCCGACCTACACCGCACAAAGCGCATGCGCCACCTCGACGCGCTCCGCACCGCACGCATGCGCGCCCTCTCCCCCGCGCCCGACGACGACGATGCGGACCCGTGGGGCGGCAGCGACGAAGAGGTGAGCCATTACTTTCTCCCGACGCTCATCATTTTTCATTTTTATTTTGGATGCGGTACAGCCGGACGCGGCACAGGCGGAGCTCATGCGTCGCACGGCGGCACACGTAGCGCGCGCAACGAACGACGCGCAGCTGCGTGCGCGCATTCTCGCGCACCATGGCGCCGATGCGCGCTTTGCGTTTCTCCGCGGGCGCTGGGGCCTTGCGTGGGCGCGTGCGCAAGTGGACGCGCGCCGCGAGGTGCTTGCGGAGCGGGAGGCGCAGGGTGCGGGTGCGTTGGGTGGGCTGACGGGGTACGGGAGTGGAAGCGAGAGCGAGGGCGAGGGCGAGCCCAGTGGAGGTAGTGAGGGCGGAGATGGTCGTGATCATGCCGGTGGTGGCGATGATGGTGTGCGAGTGGTGATAGCTCGGGCTGCCCAGGAACATGAGCCTGAGGAACCCGCAGCCCGTGCGACGCAGGAGGCGCGGCGAGCCAAGGCTCGAGAGTGGGTCCAAAAGCGGCGGGCTGAGCAGGCGGCGGGGGTGGACAACCAACAACGCACTGACATAAGTTCGAATTTAAGCCTTTCTCAGGAACCTCTATTTAGCGAGTAAAGAGAAGTAAAATGCGGTAGCGGAACAGTCCTCTGTATGTGACCGATGGGCCCTCTCTATTGTTCCTTTTTCGGCTCACTCTTTTCGAGCCCCTCACCGCCGTACTCCAGTGCCTTGAGCCGCTCCGTCAGCGTCGGGTGGCTGTGATGATATGCCGAGTACAGCCAGTCCACCCAGACTGTGGACAAGTTTTCCACGTGCAGGTTGACGAGCGCCCGACCGAGACGGGTGCCCATGTCCTTCATCGCTTCTTTCTCTGACACAGAGTCGACGTGGAGGATCGCGGGAAGCTCGCAGGCGAAGCGGTCCGCCTGATACTCGAAGCGGCGTGAGACGGCGTTCAGGGCCATGCCAACGACGGCCTCGAGCGGCGTCAGCAACATCTAAATATGTATGATGAGCCAAATGTCTTCAGGGAAGAGGGGGGGAGCAATCATGCCTGGTAAAGGAGGAACGCGATGATTGGCGGTGGGCGGGAAGCGACTGACTCTGGGAACCCGAAAGAACGGAGAAGCGGCGGCGCGTTGAGGAAAGCTGGGAAGAGGGCCAGGATGGTGAAGAGGTGGAACTGGGACACGAGGAGGAGCTTGGTGGGGTGGAGGTAATACCAGTGACCAAGCTCATGCGCGAGAACGGCTTCGACTTCTTCGGGTTTTGATTGCTTGATCAATGTGTCAAAGACGACAATGTGTTTGCTCTGCGAAGTGTAAGTTTAGAAATGACGTCGGGTGACGTGCGTACCCAAGGAAGTCCGAAAAAGTACGCATTGGAATGAGAACTTCGCTTCGAACCGTCGATCTCGTAAAGGTGCTTGAGAGGGAACTTGAGCTTAGACGCGAGCGTCTCGATGCGAGTCCGGAGCTCGCCCTCTGGGAGAGGCGAGAGTTTGTTGAAGAGGGGTTGGATGACAGTTGGATAAAGGATTACCATCGAAAGCTGGAAGACAAGCCTGGGAAACGAATTGAGCAAGGGACATGGGGGTGGGGAGGGGTTGGGAAACTTACAGAAGCATCATGACCCAGGGCACGAAGCGGTCGCCAGCCCACTCAAAGATGTAGAGGAAGGCTGCGAGAAGGGGTGTGCCCAGAACAATGCCAAGAGCCCAGCCTTTGATCATGTCGATAAAATAGAGGGAGAGTGTAGTCTTATTGAAGCCATGCTGTTCCTCAAGTACGAAGGTTTGATACAGACCGAGAGGCAAAGTTGGGAGAGTGGAAGTGAAGGTTAAGAGAAAGACGAACAAAACCGACTGAGAAATCTACGAGGGAGTGATGTCAAGCTGTGATCCAGAAAAGTCAGTTCACGTGGACATACCAGGTACTCTGGGCCATATCCAGCCAGCCCCAGAAGTCGACCAGAAGCACTCCACGCCCAAGGATAGTAGACGCCCGAGGCGAGCTGAAGGGTGTCGATGACTTGCTTATACAGGCCCGAGATGATAGAGAACTTGGCCTTGTGTTTTCCGTATTTCTGAGATTTCTCGAATACGTCTGGCGCAAAGTGTTCTGCGAGGACAGAAGGGGGCGCTGGTTTCGAATAAAGCGGATATTGCCGCAACCTGCATAGTCGTAAGGGTGTGGGGGAGAAAGGACACTGTGGTGTATACGTACAGAAGATAAGACTCGAAGAAACATATTCCCCAGGAGAAAATGAGGACGTAAGTCCTCCAGTCGATTGGATCCTCTTGTACAAACGCAAGGCGGTGCTGAATAGCCGCGAGTTGAGTGTGCAGGATATCCATGTCGACTACTCTTGATCCAATCAACTTCGAGTTGGCTTTATTTTATGATATGTTCTTGTTGGTTGCCGGTGTCTCAGTCACACTCGAGTGATTCGACACGACCCTTGAACTAGGTCACGTGTAATACTCGTTCTTTATTACACCAACGAATTTTCTGATTGGCTCGGCGATGTTCGCGAAACATTCAATCTCCGCTCTAATACCCTCACACGGACATCGGTTGCGACAGTCCCTCCTCGTCACTGCGCCCGACGCCGACGACAACCACAGAGCAAAGCGCATTCCCTTGCCAAGGGCGCAAGGCACCCTTAGCGATACTCATTATATTTTTCTTTTCTTTTTGTTGACTCAGAGAATGCTCAGACTGGTTTCGGCCGCGTCGCGGCCAACGTCGAATGGCTGGTTGTCCCGCTTTGCCTGTTCAGATTGTCGGAATAACCGTATGTTCATCTGCGTTTCTATTTTGCGCCCGGTTTGATCGTCTATGCAATTGCGTGGACAGGCCGTCGATCATTTTCCTCAACTTCTGCGCGCAAGGCAGATATTATGCTGACAGTCGATGGGAAAGAGGTCACTGTTCCCCAAGGTGCGGCACCCGTTCTGCGGCCTCTGCGGCCTACAATATCGACCCCACCGCATAGGTTCTGCGTTGATTCAAGCATGCGAAGCCGCTGGCGCGGCTATTCCACGGTGCATGCGATTCCGACCGGAGTTGCGCGACTTGCTTACCGAATATATGCACAGGTTTTGCTATCACGATAGACTTGCAATCGCGGGGAACTGTCGGTGAGCACAGGCATTTACATGATCGCCTTTCCCCCCCTTCATCCCCTCCAGAATGTGTTTGGTTGAAGTAGAGCGCTCCCCCAAACCAGTAGCATCATGGTACGCCAGTTCTCAGTTCCTTCTGCTCCGGTCCTCTTATCAATTGCGTTGGACAGTGCAATGCCCGCAATAAAAGACTCAAAGGTATTTACGAACACGCCCTTGGTTCACGAGGCAAGGTAACGACCGCATCCACTCGGATTTCCGTGTTTAGTCTAATGGATGCCGCTTTTATCCCTAAGAGAGGGTGTCATGGAATTTCTTCTTTCTAATCACCCCCTTGACTGCCCAATTTGCGACCAAGGTGGTGAATGCGACCTCCAGGACCAGTCCATGCGATACGGGTCCGATCGGACGCGTTTCCACGAAATTACCGGCAAGCGTGCAGTCGAGGACAAAGACCTCGGTCCCTTGGTTAAGACGTCAATGAACCGGTGTATCCAATGCACACGTTGTGTTCGCTTTGCCAACGAGGTCGCTGGTGTTGAAGAACTCGGTACCACAGGCCGTGGGAACGACATGCAAATTGGCATGTACGTGGAGAAGACCATGGACTCGGAACTCTCGGGCAACATCATCGACCTGTGCCCCGTCGGTGCTTTAACGAGCAAGCCGTACGCGTTCCACGCGCGTCCATGGGAACTCAAGAACACCGAATCCATCGACGTGTTAGATGCCGTGGGGTCCAACATCCGCGTTGACTCCCGCGGTGTACAAGTAATGCGCATCCAGCCTCGCACAAACGATGACGTCAATGAGGAGTGGATTTCGGACAAAACGCGCTATGCATACGACGGGTTAAGGTTCCAGCGTCTCACAACCCCCCTTGTCAAGCAAGGCGACCGTTTTGTCGCCGCTTCGTGGGAAGACGCTCTCGCTGCCATTGCGGCAGGGCTTGCAAAGTCTGGGGCGAAAGGCGATGAGGTTCAGGCTGTCGCTGGCCATCTCGCGGACACAGAATCCCTCGTCGCCATGAAGGATCTACTAAACAAACTTGGATCGGACAACACCGCACTAGATCAGCCAGGCGGCAATGCTCCCCCAGCCGCTGGAATTGACGTACGGTCAAACTACCTCTTCAATACGACGATCCCAGGCGTTGAACAGGCAGATGCCATTCTGCTTGTTGGTACAAACCCGCGGCACGAAGCGGCCGTGCTCAACTCGCGCATCCGCAAATCCTGGATACACACCGGTCTCGAAGTCGGCTTAATCGGCGAACGCGTAGACACGGCGTACGGGTACGATTATTTAGGACAGGACACCAAGGCGCTGGCAAACTTCATTGCGGGCAAGGGCGAGTTTGCTGAGAAGTTCGCCGCAGCGAAGCGTCCCCTGATTATCGTCGGAAGCGCAATCGGGGAGCATGTGGACGGACCGGCGGTTTACAATGGATTAGCGAAGTATGTCGAGAAGAACAAGAGCAAACTTCTTACGCCCGAATGGAACGGCTTCGCTGTTCTCCAACGGGTATGCTGTGCGCTTTTCGCCATAGTCTCTATGCTCACAGCTTTCTTAGGCCGCCTCTCGCGCTGCAGCGTACGATATCGGCTTTGTTCCATCTAAGAAAGCTTCCGCGACAAAACCTAAGTTTGTATATCTTCTCGGTGCTGATGAGGTTGATCCCGCTTCGATACCGAGAGACGCGTTCGTCGTTTACCAAGGCCACCATGGGGACCTTGGTGCACAGCTGGCAGACGTGTGCCTCCCTGGTGCAGCTTATACTGAGAAGTCGTCAACATGGGTGAACACTGAGGGTCGTTCGCAATTGGGCCGAGCCGCAGTACCTCCGCCAGGCGCTTCCCGCGAAGATTGGAAAATCATCCGGTACGAGGTCACTTCGCTTCCATTACCGGAAGTGGGGACTGAAGATGTATCTAGCGCGCTGTCAGAGATTTTGGATCATCCATTACCATATGACGACGTACTCGCGCTTCGTGATCGCATGTGGGAACTCTCACCCTCACTTGTTCGATACGACGCATTAGAACATACGTCGGCGGATATCGCGTCCGTGGGGCTCAAGACTCTCGCAACGCACACCCTGCCCGCGAAGGTGAGCGGTGCGCAATTCCCCAAGCCGATCGCGAACTTCTACCAGACGGATCCCATCTCACGCGCGTGCGTCTTGTCCACTTTTTTTTTTCATAATTTTCCCAGAGCTGATCGGAGGCGTGGTGGGACGTGCAGGTCGGTGACGATGGCACAGTGTACACGAGCGTTCGTCAAGGGCGAGCATTACGGGTTCTCGGAGTCGGAGAAGTCGTCACAGGCTGCATATGCATAACACAACGCCCATTGTGCGCGGGGGTAGAACATAGTTTTTCGATAGACGGGTTCCCAAACACAACAAAAAGAAACACTTTCCTCTATTGCGCCTTGTTGAGCCCCTGTTGATTCCAAGGTAGGTCCATGTGTGATAAACGAGTCCGCGGGGTGCAAGTGAGAGAAAGAGATTAGCGGTCACTAAGTGCGGTTACAGTAAATAGCCGAAAGGAACAGTATTGCATATTTGAATAGCACCATGCTGCAGTGTCGTAAGAAAATAACGATATCCTCATGAATTCAGACAGGCTGATTTTGAGCCAGATCTCACCGACATCTTTGCTCAAAGGGTTGTTCAAAGGGTGGTTGGTTTGTCTTGAGAATCAATTCGGCAACTGATTCGACTTAGTATGACCGTGCCAGCCACGAGGCTACTAGAACGAAACACTGTTTTACATGTCGCACACAACAATTTCCGTACATACAAGTGTATCGAGAACACGACTATATCAACCGGGACACTTCAAGAAACAATATTGATATTGTAGAGAGAGGAGGCAGTCAAAAGTGAAGGTGGGTGAGATGTTCAGGTGGCTTACTCTAAGCGATCACAACTCGGACCGTCAGGTCATTGCCGTCGGCCACAACGTACTCGAGCGAATACTTGCGACCATGCAAGTCGGCGACCGCGTACGCAGTCAGCTGCTTCTCCCTCTGCCACTGCCTTTCAGGGGAGTGTTGGCTGTAATACTCTGGGTTAATGATGCAAGCGGTTTGATCGTTCGTGAGGTTCGTGACGATGTCACCCCATCGCTTGTGATTGTGGACGCCGAGAGTGACGACGAAACTCTCGCCTGTGTTGGAGACAAGGCGAAGGGAACCGGACGTCCCGCTCCCGCCCATCTTGAGCACGTGGTAACCGTCGACCCCGTTCCAGGTTCCACCGTTGGCGTGTTTCCAAACCGTCTTCTCGACGACACGAAAGTATCCGTTCTTGCTGGGAGTAGTCTGGTAGATAAGCACTTTGATCGAATAACTCATTTCTTGTGAGATCACAACTCGGACCGTCAGGTCATTGCCGTCGGCCACAACATACTCGAGCGAATACTTGCGACCTTGCAAGTCGGCGACCTCGTACGCACTCAGCTGCTTCTCCCTCTGTCTCTGCCTATAAGGGCAGTCATTGCTGTAATACTCTGGGTTAATAACGCAAGCGGTTTGATCGTTCGTGAGGTTCGTGACGATGTCGCCCCATCGCTTGTAATTGTGGACGCCCAGAGTGACGATGAAGCTTTCGTCTGTGTTGGAGACAAGGCGAAGGGAGCCGGACGTCCCGCTCCCGCCCATCTTGAGCACATGGTAACCGTCGACCTCATCCCAGGTTCCACCGTTGGCGTCTTTCCAAACCGTCTGCTCGACGACACGGAAGTACCCATTCTTGCTGGGATTAGTCTGGGAGATAAGCACGTTGATCGAATAACTCATTTATTGTGAGAAAACAGGTGAGCTTCGAAAGAGAGCATGGTTGTCAGCATCGAAGAGATGCGGCCCAGGAGCCAGCGCACCTTTGTATGACTCTGGAGTAAGAGGCCTACTGGTGTAAGTATCACGCCACTGCGGGGCGCGGTCTTTGGGTTCAGCGATTACAATGGTTCCCTGCCTAAGGCTAAGGGGAACAATCTCTGAGTAGTTGTTAGAGCACAACTTCACAAGATTCAGCAGGGTGGGCAGAATGTATGGGCCAGTCATCAGCAAGAGCTGCCAGTGGTGTTGGAGGAAGTATCCTTACATAGCCTAGTAAGCCTGAGGGAAAAAAAGGTGTAGTGCACAGTCGCTCGCAAGGGGGACCCCCCACGTAGCCCGCAGGTTTGTCTGGGAAGTTCGCCGTTCTGAGGCGGAGTGAAGAATGAGCGTTCAGTGCTCGGCGCTCGTGGTAACAGAGAAACCGAGGGAAACTGTATGATGACCCGAGTTCAATTCGAACTTGAACACGATCGTATATTCCGTTACACACTATGTACTGTCACTAATTGGGAGATTCAAAACTTTGACCAAATCGTGAATAGAAAAACATCGGCACCACATTTTTCCAATCGGGCTTTTGGAGTCGACGTGATAATATATGAACTGTCCCTCTGTAAGTGTCTCTCTGGAAAAAGGTGGGTGGATGGTTGTGTTGGAAGGAAGAAAGCCGAGTGAGGGGGTGCCAAAATTGGGAGTTTCAAAACTTTCGTCACAGATTGTCACGCTGACAGTTGTTGACTTTTCGCAGGCTGTAACGCTCTCAAAAAGGAAGGTTCGTAAACGTAAGCTTTGATGCGTCGGGCCTTCCCGCTTAGAATTACAACTCAGAACTAGTTTGTTTTTGTCAGCAAACCTGAATGAAATGCTAAGTCAATCTACTGTGCACAGCGAAGGCGGTGCTTGCACCAAAGGAGGCCCGGGGCACCCCGGAACTGGGGAATGCGCGAACCGGTGGAGGGGGGCCGAAAATGGGAGGGGGCGCGCCAACGGGGCCGGGCGCCAGCGGGGGAGGGGCGCGGAACCTCCGGGGGGGCACGCAAACGCCGTTTCCGCGCGCGGCCTCCTTTGCACCTCCCTCCCCCAGTGTCCGCGCACCCCCTCCCATTTACGGTGCTAGCCCAACCCCCTTCTCCATCCACTGCCCTGTTTTCGCAGAGACGGCGTTCGCGCCCCCTTTACTTCGCGGTCCCTTCCCCTGCCCCCGTTGGCACACCCTCTCGTTTCTGCCCCCCCAACCCTCATTCGCTTCCCTTTGCGCGTCTCCCCTGCTCCCTTTTTCCTCTCTCCTCCGTTTGCGTTTCCCCCCCGTTTGCGCACCCAACCGCCCCTTTTGCGTGGCAAGAGCATTCGCGCGCCTCCGCTTTCACGCCGCCCGTTTCTCCCCTCCCCGGTTCTCCCTTGGTGCACCCCCACTGCCCTGTTCGCGCGGAAAGGGCATTCGGGAGGAGGGCGCAGGCGCAGAAGAGCGGAGGCTCCAGTTTCTGCGACCCCTCTCCCTCCCCCTCTTCCCCCCCCTCCTGGTGAGTACGTGCCCCGTCGTCTGTCCCACTCCCCCCACTGCCTCGTTTGCGTAGGAACGGCGTTCACATCCCCGTATCCGCGCCCCTCCGGGTTCCACCCCCTTCGCGTCCTCCCTCATTTCTGCAACGCTCCCCACCTCCGCCATTCTGCGCCTCATTTGCGCAGAGATGGCGCTTGCGTGCCCCCCCTCCCCCGCTGGCGCCCGGCCCCGTTGGCGCGCCCCCTCCCATTTTCGGCCCCCCCTCCACCGGTTCGCGCATTCCCCAGTTCCGGGGTGCCCCGGGCCTCCTTTGGTGCAAGCACCGCCTTCGCTGTGCACAGTAGATTGACTTAGACAAAATTCATGTAGTTTTTTATTAGTTAATAAATACTTTTT